>Ga0082212_10000618_pt1 | contig 51703 bp, 54 predicted proteins | sample TergutNt197P3_FD_71548 | JGI IMG/M metagenome (GOLD analysis project Ga0082212, IMG submission 71548) | Neocapritermes taracua P3 segment gut microbial communities from Petit-Saut dam, French Guiana - Nt197 P3 | ecosystem: Host-associated > Arthropoda: Insects > Digestive system > Gut ...
CTGGCAGGGGAAATGATTTCCCCTGCACCCCTCACAAGTTGCGGGTCAAGGGGGCCACGCCCCCTTGCAGGGTGGTTTGGAGGGACAGAGTCCCTCCAAAAAAGATACTATACGAGTCCTGAGCCTACAAGGAAACGGAATCACCATGAATGAACTCGGCACGCTCCTCACGCAGTCCTTTCTGGGACTGTTCCACCTGCTCATATTCCCCGGCGGGATCTTTGCCCTGCTGGCGGGTCTGACGCTCAAGGGCATTGACCGTAAGCTGGAAGCCCGCCTGCAGCGCCGGGTCGGGCCGCCAATCACGCAGCCTTTTATTGATTTGGCCAAGCTGGCTACCAAAGAGAGCCTGGTGCCGGAAACGGCCCACCCGGTGACCTTTTTTGCCGCGCCAATCATCGGCTTTGTCGGCATGGCCGTGTGCGCCGCTCTCCTGCCCGTGCCCGGAGTGTTCAACGGCATGACCGGCATGGGTGACCTGCTGGTCTATTTTTATCTGCTTCCTCTGCCCGCCATTGCCCTGATGGTTGCCGGTTCCAGCTCGAGCTCCCCCTTCGGCGCTCTTGGCTTTGCCCGGGAAATGACTATCATGTTTGCATACGAGATTCCGCTGCTCATGGTTATCCTGGCCGTGGCCATGAAAGTCGGCCAAGGCGCAGGCGCGGAATTCTCGCTCGGCGCGGTGGTCGCCTACCAGCATGAGCACGGTTCTTTCGGCTTTACCCTGACCATGCTCCCGGCCCTGCTGGCCTATCTCATTTTCCTGCCCGGAACCATGGGCGCGGTGCCCTTTGACGTGCCCGAGGCGGAAACCGAGATTATTGAAGGCCCGCTCCTGGAGTATTCAGGACCGGCCTTGGCCTTTTTTCACCTGACCTCGGCCCTTAAAAGCATTGTGGTGCTCGGGCTCGGCGTGGTGCTGTTTTTTCCGGGCACCTTGGGGGACAGCCTGATCATCAACCTGGCCTGGTTCCTGTTCAAGTGCCTGGTCCTGATGTTCGTGTCCCTGACCCTGGTCAAGTCGGCAACCGGCCGCTTCCGTGTGGATCAGGCCTTTGCCTTCTATCTGAAGTACCCCACCGGACTGGCCCTGATCAGCCTTGTGCTGGCCTGGCTGTGGCCGTAAGGAGAATATACCGTGAGTCTTTTACATTCCCTGGCAGCGCGTTCGCCCTGGCTTTACCGCATCAATGCGGGATCCTGCAACGGCTGCGACGTTGAACTTGCCACAACCGCCTGCATTCCGCGTTACGACGTGGAACGCCTGGGCTGCAAGTACTGCGGCAGCCCCCGCCACGCGGACATCGTGCTCATTACCGGCCCGCTCACCTTGCGCGTGCGGGACCAGGTACTGCGCGTCTGGGACGAAATTCCCGAACCCAAGGTCACCGTGGCCGTGGGCATCTGCCCCATCAGTTGCGGCGTGTTCCGGGGCGCGCATTCCATCGAAGGCCCCATTGACAAATACCTTCCCGTGGACGTGAACGTGCCCGGCTGCCCGCCCAGGCCCCAGGCCATCATGGAAGGCATACTCCTGGCCAAGGAAGTCTGGCTGGCCCGTTTGCAGGGCCGCGATTTCGGGCTCAAAGGAGCGCTCAAGGAGGAAGACAATGCTGCGATTTCTTAAAGTCCTGGCCCGTAATATCATCCAGGGGCCCGCAACTATCGCCTTTCCCTTCCGCGAAGCGCACACGCCCCGGCGTTTCCGCGGCCGCGTGACCATGGCCCCGGAAAAATGCGTGGGCTGCGCCGTCTGCCGCCACGTTTGCGCGGGCCGGGCCATCCGCCTTGAGCAGAACCAGGAGAAAACCGGCTATAATTTCACCATCTGGCACAACACCTGCGCCCTGTGCGGCCTGTGCCGCCACTTCTGCCCCACCGGCGCCATCAGCATGACCAATGACTGGCACAACGCGCATCTTCAGTCCGACAAGTATGTCTGGGCGGAAAACCATTTTGTGCCGTACCTGCGCTGCGCGGGCTGCCAGTCCCCCATACGCATGCTGCCGCCCGAACTGGCCACGCGCGTGTATGCGCACAGCCCGGTGGATATGACCCAGTTAATGAAACTCTGCCCCAACTGCCGCCAGATTGCGGCGGCCAAGAGGCAGGTTGAGGGAGTTGCCCATGCCCAGCACGCCGACAATAAATAGAAATGACGCTCTGCACCAACTGCTGAAGAAGGCCACGGGAACAGAGGCCGTCTGGACCGGTGACGTCCGGGGCAATCCCTTTGCCTGGCTGCGTCTTGACGCGCCGGACAAACTGAAGGACGTGGCCGGGGCCCTGGCCGGAAAAGCGCGCCTGTGCACGATCACGGCCTATGCCGAGGAACGGGACGACCCGGATAAGCGCCGCCGTATCGCCTACCATTTTGTGGCCGGGAATGCGCTTCTTACAGTGACCATTCCGATCTTCGATCCCGAGAGCCTGCAACCGCTTCCGGTGCCCTCCATCACTCCCTGGTTCCTCAATGCGGACTGGAACGAGAGGGAATTCATGGAGATGTTCAACATTGAAATTACCGGACACCCCAATCCCAAGCGCCTGTTTTTGGACGAGCGCCTGGACGCGGGCATCATGAGCAACCTTATTCCCTTCTCGGCCATGGCCCACGGCGCGGCCTCCAACACCCTGTGGGAGCAAGTTCTGGAAGCCAAGGGCATCCCGGTTGAAGAGCGCATGCCCTCGCTGAACGTACCGGCCGAGCCCATCAAGCTGGTCCCCAAGGTGACCCCGGTTTCGGTCACCGAACCCAAGGACGAACTTGCGGTCCCGACTCTGGCCGACGTGGCCGCGCCTGCCAAAGAGGCCGCTCCGGCGCAGGAAACACAACCGGCCCCCGCACCCAAACCCGCTGCCAAAAGCGGGAAAAAGCCCGCTGCCAAAAAGAAATAAGAGCACCGAGGATTCTCTATGGATACCAGCCACTCTCCTGAACTGAAAGCATTCAGCCTGCCGCTCGGACCATTGCACGTGGCCCTTGAAGAGCCCATGTACTTCCGGATTTCCACTGAAGGCGAACGGGTCAAGCATGTGGACATTACCTCCGGCCATGTGCACCGGGGCATGGAAGCCCTTGCCACCAAGCGCAATTTTTTCCAGAACATCGTGCTTACCGAACGGGTATGTTCGCTGTGCTCCAACAGCCATCCCTTTACATACTGCATGGCCATCGAGAACCTGGCGGGCATCCGGGTCCCGGTCCGGGCCCAGTACCTGCGGGTGATGGCCGAAGAAATCAAGCGCATTGCTTCGCACCTGTTCAACGTGGCCATCATGGCCCACGTGATCGGGTATAAATCCCTTTTCCTGCACGTCATGGAAGTGCGTGAACTGATGCAGGACATCAAGGAAACCGTGTACGGCAATCGCATGGATCTGGCCGCCAACTCCATTGGCGGCGTCAAGTACGATCTGGACGATTTTCTGCTGGGCTATACCAGGGCCCGTCTTAACCGCCTGATCTTTCATGTGGATGAGTTGCTGGACATCTACCGCAATGACCCGCTGATCCGCGCCCGTACCGTGGGCGTGGGCGTCATGCCCAAGGAAGAAGCCGTCCGTTATGGCCTGGTCGGTCCCGTGGCCAGAGGCAGCGGCCTGGTCATGGACGTGCGCCGCGACGCGCCCTACGCGGTCTACCCGGATCTGGCTTTTGAGGTGATTACCGAACAAGGCGGCGACGTTAACGCCAGAGCCCTGGTGCGCCTGCGCGAAGCCCGTGAATCCATCGGTATTGTGCAGCAGATCATGCGCGATTTGCCCGCGGGCGATCGGATCGCCCGTCTGCCCAAGATTCCGGCCGGGGAAGCTGTCGCCCGCAGTGAAGCTCCGCGCGGCGAACTGTTCTACTATCTGCGTACCGACGGTTCGGACATTCCCATGCGCCTGAAGTGGCGCGTGCCGTCCTACATGAACTGGGCCGCGCTGGAAGTCATGCTCAAGGACTGCGCCGTGGCCGATGTGTCGCTGATCGTCAACAGCATGGACCCCTGCGTATCCTGCACGGAACGCTGAGTCCATTGTTTCACGTGGCAACAGAATATGCATGAGGCCGCCCTTGCCGCGCCGCTGGTGCGCCTTGTTCTGGAAGAAACAGCCAGACATGGGCAGGAACAGGGACAAAAGTTGCGCGTGACCCGCGTGCGGGTCAGGGCCGGGCTGCTCATGGGCGTTGAAGCCCCGACGCTGCAAGGCATCTTCGCCCTCATGGCCGAAGGGACCGCCGCGCAGGACGCGGAACTTGTGCTGGAAGCGGAGCCCATGCGCGGATCCTGCCCGGATTGCGGAGCCCAAGATTTCACGACCCGCTCCAGAGAGTTCCGCTGCCCCGAATGCCGGGGGGAAAACGCGGACTGGACAGGCGGAAACGAACTGTATATCGCCTCCATCGAGGTGAAACCGATACCCAACTAGGCCCTAGTACACGAGGTTACTATGCTCAAAGATAATGAACCCGACGCCCCCACTCACGTCATATATGCGGACGCCGACAAGTGCCGCGCCTGCCGCAAGTGCGAGTTGGCCTGCATCGCTTCGCACAACCACCTGACGTTCAAAGAGGCGGTCAAAAATCGCAATGATTACGAACCCAGGGTACACGTGGTCAAAACCGAAACCCTGAAGATGCCGGTACAATGCCACCAGTGCGCGGACGCTCCCTGCGTCAGCGTCTGTCCCACGGATGCCCTGGTGCAAAACGCCAACGGGCCGGTGATCATGCATTCCCAGCACTGCGCGGGCTGCGGTTTATGCGAGATGGCTTGCCCCTATGGAGCCATCACCCGCTCCTTCATCCAATTGACCGAGGAAGAAAAAACGCGCTATGAGCGGGATGAACCCCGTTGTATCGCCGTGCGCTGCGATCTGTGTACGGAGTGGCGCGCGGAAGAGGGCAAGAGCCAGAGCGCCTGTGTTGAAACGTGCCCCGCAGGCGCCTTGAGCATGATTCCCATTCAGGAATACCGCGCCATCATGTCCGGTGAAGGCATCTGCCATGAGGTGGTAGGCAAGTTCGGCAGCAAAGGCGATCCCGGTTCTCAGGACGCACCCTAGGGACTGCTCTTTGAAACCGAATCTATGTGTGGAAAAATCATGACTGGAAATGTATAAAGTCACTGGCGAAAGGCCCGCGATCAGATCCCTGATGGCGGATCATGTAATCACAAACGATTTTTCAGGAGTTGCAATTATGAAACGCATCGGGATTCTCTTACTGGCTCTGGTTATGTTGGGCGTAGGCTTCACAAGCGTGTCATCCGCCGCGGACAAAGTGATCATCAAAATAGCCGGGATGAAACCCGAAGGCGAGCCGGAAACTCTCGGCATGCACAAATTCGGAGAAATCCTGGCCAAGCTGTCGGGCGGCAAGTATGAAACCCAGGTGTTCCCCAACAGCCAGCTTGGCAAGGAAGACGCCTACATCGCCTCCACCCGCCGCGGCACCATTCAGATGTGCGCTACCGGCACCCAGGTTTCCGCGCTGCATCCGGCCATGGCCATGCTGGAAACCCCCATGCTTTTCGATGACCTCGCCCATGCCCGGCGGGCCATGGAGGGCAAAACCTTTGTGCTGATCAATGACGGGTTCCCGGAAAAGTCCGGCCTGCGCACCCTGAACGCCTTCCCTCTGGGTTTCCGCCACTTTTACTCCAAAAAGCCCCTGAACAACATGAGTGATCTCAAGGGCCTGCGCATGCGCGTACCCAACATTCCCCTGTACATCAATTTCGCCAAAGAATGCGGCATCAGCGGCCAGCCCATGCCCTTTGCGGAAGTGCCGAGCGCCCTTGACCAGGGCGTCATCGACGGCGGCGACAGCCCCATCGTGGATATCGCGGCCCTGAAAATGTATGAAATCACCCCCAACATCACGCTTTCCGGCCACATTCTGGTCATCCATTCCCTGTTCGTGAACGAAAAGTTCTATCAGGATCTGCCCGAACAGGACCGCAAGTGGTTTGATCAGGCCGCCAAAGAATCCGCCGACTACGTATGGGATCTCATGAGCACCCTGGAAAACGAGGCCGTTGCGAACATCGAGAAGGCCGGCGGCAAGATCAACAGGCCTTCGCCCGAATTCCACCAGGGCATGGTGGAGGCCGCCAAGCGCAGTTGGAAGCTGTTCTACGACACAGTGCCCAACGCCAAGGAAATCCTTGAGAGCGCCGATTCTTACAGGGAAAAGAAATAATCCGCTGGGAGGCCTCGCGCCTCCCCTGTGTCCCGTCTCATCCGTTGCCCTGGGCCATGCGCTCCGGGCAACGGGTCCGTAATTTCCGCATACTCGAAGGACGCCATATGACGCATGACACTTCGCCCGTTGCCGATGACAAGCCGGCGGAACCGCAGGACTCCAGAGGCGAGTTTGCCTTCCAGGTCTTTTGCGCCGTGATCTTTCTGGGCATGATCGGCCTGGTCTCCTATAACGCCTTTCTGCGCTATGTATTTCACTCAAGCTTCGCACCCAGCGAGGAATGGGCCAGATTTTTGTTCATGTTCATCACCTTTTACGGCGCCATCGAAGCTTTTTACCGCAAAAAGCATATCGCCGTGGACCTCTTTGTCGGTCTTTTCCAGGGGATTGCCCGCAAAACCCTGGATGTCACGGCCCAGCTTCTCGGGCTCGGCGCGCTGTTCCTTCTCTTGTGGGGCGGCATTGTGCTTGTGGGGCAAACCATCGATACCAATTCCGTGGCAACGGGCATCAACATGGGCCTTATTTACGGCGCTTTGCCCGTCATGGCTCTCGCCGCTCTGGTCATTCGCGGCAAGGAATTGATAGAACTGCTGAAAAAACCGGCTTCGGAATTCCGCAAAGCCTCCTATGAGCCTCCCGCGGGGTTTGACCCCAACAAGGACCTGGAGATGTAAGCCATGGATCAACTTATTTACTTCTTTGGCTCTCTTGCGGTGTTTCTGGCTCTCGGCGTGCCCATTTCCCTGGTGCTGGTGCTGTGCTCCATGGTGCTCATGTTCACCGGCGGCATGTGGGACGTGATGACCATACCCAACATCATGGCGGACGGGGCCAACAATTACCCCCTGATGGCCATCCCCTTCTTCGTGTTCGCCGGGGAGATCATGGCCGCCGGCGGCCTTTCCAAGCGCGTGGTGCAGCTTGCCCAGTTGATAATAGGCCGGGTCAAGGGCGGCCTCGGCTATGCGGCCATTGTGGCCAGCATCATTTTTGCCGGTCTCATGGGCAGTTCCGTGGGCGAGGCGGCCGCGCTCGGCGGACTGCTGCTCCCGATGATGAAACAGGTGGGCTACAATCCCGGCCGCGCCGGCGGCCTCATCGCCTCCGGGGCCATCCTCGGGCCGATCATCCCCCCGAGCACCAACTTCATCATTCTCGGGTCAACCGTGAGCCTTTCCGTGACAAAGCTGTTCATGATCGGACTTTTCCCCGGCCTCATGCTCGGCCTCGGGCTTATGGTCGTGTGGTGGTTCATCGTGCGCAAAGACGGGTACACGGAGACGCTGACCTTCACCAAAGAGGAAGCGATCACCATTCTGAAGGACGCGAGCCCGGCCTTCATGCTGCCGGTGCTCCTGCTCGGCGGCATACGCTTTGGCGTGTTCACGCCCACGGAAGGCGGGGCGTTCGCGGCGGTGTTCGCCATTGTGGTATGCATGTTTTATTACCGCGAGCTTTCCTTCCGCCAGTTGCTCAGGGTCAGCGCGGCCGCCGCGCGCACAACGGCCGTGGTCATGCTCATCGTGGCGACGGCGACAGCGGTCGGGTATTTCATCACCATGGCCCGTATTCCGGTCTACATGGCGGAACTTTTCTCGCCCTTTATCGACAGCCCCACCCTGCTGTTGCTGGTGATCATGTGCTTCCTCCTTCTCGCGGGCATGGTCATGGACCTGACGCCAAACGTGCTTATTTTTGCACCGGTGTTCTATCCGCTCATCCGCCAGGCCGGAATCGACGACTATCACTTCGGGCTGCTGTTCATCCTGAACCTCGGCATCGGGGTCATCACCCCGCCGGTGGGAACGGTGCTGTATGTCGTCTGCAGCATAGGCAACATCAAACTGCCTGAACTGGTCATGAAGATGCTGCCCTTCGTGTTGGTGGAAGTATTCATCCTCTTCCTGCTCGTGTTCTTCCCCAAACTGTCCCTTGTGCCGCTTTCCTGGCTGATATAACCGTAAAAAGGCGGCTTCACTGAAATCAGTGAAGCCGCCTTTTTACGGTTGAAAGCTCACAAGGCCTGGCTGAGACGAACGGCCGGGTTTGTGCCCGGTGGTATGGGTGTATCAAGGAGATCAAGGAAAGAGCGGTCCGGCCCGGCGTGTTGGGCGAAGACAAGAGCCAGGCATTCCGGAGTGCAACGGACAGAAGCATCCGGCATGATTTCAACATGCCCCCGGCTCAGTTGAGCTCGTGCTGTCTCCCGCTCATTTTCAATGGAGAGCAGCCAGCGCAATTCGCGGACATATGCGCGCCGGTTTTCGTTTTGTATTTCGTTTTCATCGGCATGGAGTACGGTGGTGAAGTCTTTTTCGTCCTTGATGAGGCCGAAATTGACCAGCTTCTGCATGTTGCCCTTGATGCGCTGTTCCCGCGAAAGGTTGGTCATGTGCAGCAAAACGAGGCCGGAAGGGGCCTTGTCGTAAAAAACGACAGGCACATCCATGTTATGCCCTATGGCGAGAGTCAGGGATTTTTCCATGACAGCCGCATTCAGCACTGGTTTGCCGTTTAAGTGATAGGAGCGCAAATTCTCCGGCTCGAAAAAAAAGGCGTCGTCACGGCCGTATAAATTATGCAGATAGAGACTGGGAAAGAGGTTGGCCTCTCCCCTCTCCCGCAGAAACGAGAGAATCCGGTTGTCGCGGACCACGGTATGGCCGTCGTACAGGCACAGGAATTCATCCGTGTCCAGCAAGGCGTAAAATCCGGAAGAGGCGCGCACGGCGCTGTAAAGCTCGCCGAACCTGGCCGGACTGTGGGCCGAGTCCACATTACCGTCATATTGAATAAGGACGATATTGTCCGCGTGGCGCGCATACGCTTCAAAAACACGTTCGTCCGTGGACATGTTATCCAGCACAATAATACGGCAGGCCGGGCCGAGAATATTCAGGTAATAGGCCAGCCAACGCTCAATGAGCAGATGCTCGTTCCGTGTTTTCAGAAGTATTTTCAACGTTGCCGCATCCTCACGGATGCGGCGGCAGGCCGCGGTTGTATCCGGCCCCCAGGTGAAAATTTCAGGACGCGCTACGCTCAAAACGAACAACCCCCGCTCCCCAGGTCAGGCCTGAGCCAAAGGTAGTCATAAGTACCCTGTTGCCGGGCCGGATCACCCCCTGGTCCAGAGCCTCGGCCAGGGCTATGGGCACGGAGGCTGCTGAAGTATTGCCATACTTGCGCAGATTGGTGAAGGCTTTTTCTTCGGGTACGCCCAGCCGGGCCAGGACGGCCTGAATAATGCGTATATTGGCCTGGTGCGGCACCACAAGATCGATGTCCGCCAGGGTATGGCCGAGCCGTTCCAGAAGTTCCAGACTGACCGCGCTCATGTTGCGTACCGCCTGTTTGAAAATCTCCTGTCCGTTCATCTGTAAAAAATACTCCGGCCCCACAGTCTCACCCTGCTTGTAGGAGTGGCTGGAAGCGCCGCCAGTGCAGCGCAGCAGATCGCCCCGGCTCCCGTCACCGTCGCAGAGCACACCTTCCACCTTGGCCCGCAGGGCCTGGGGTCCTTTGCCGTCCGCCCTGGCGCTGAGCACCGCCGCACCAGCGCCGTCGCCAAAGAGCACGCAGGTAGAGCGATCAGTCCAATTCACCCGGCGGGAAAGCACTTCCGCGCCCAGCAGCAGAATCTTGGCTTCCGGTTCGGCCGCCAGCAGGCCGCGCGCCACTTGCAGGCCGTAAAGAAAACCCGAGCAAGCCGCGCTGAGGTCAAAGGCCATGGCGCGCCTGATGCCCAGCTTGTGTTGCACAATACAGGCCGTGGCCGGAAAAACAGCATCGCCGGAAGCCGTGCAGGCAATGATATGCGTAATCTGTTCCGCTTCCGTGCCGGAAGCCCGCAAGGCCCGGCGCGCGGCCTCGGCTCCCAGGTCGGAACAGTTCTGATCATCGGCCGCCAGCCGCCGGGCCTCAATGCCTGTCCGGCTGCGAATCCACTCGTCCGAGGTGTCCACAAGCGTGGACAATTCCTCATTGCCCATAACGCGCTCAGGCGCGTAATAGCCGATTCCGGTGATGTACATTGGCATCCAGCCTTAAACTACAACGGTTTATGCTTGAGATTGTCGCTTACTGTTCAGACTGCCGGCGCGGCATAACGGCGCATGCCGCGCTTACAATGTTCCAGGCTGTGCTGACAAATACCTCTTTCGCCCTCCGGCTGCGTCAGATATCACCAGCTATTTCGGTCGAATACCATAAGAGTATACTCCCTTATAGCAGGCTCATCTTTCTTGCCGGAGAACAAAATTGCTTATTTGTCAGCACAGCCTAATCCTCCGCGTTCTCCGGGTCGCTGAAAAATTCCCTGGTCAGCCTGAAAACCACGGGACTCAGGAGCAACAAGGCGATAAGGTTGGGAATGGCCATCAGCCCGTTGAAGAGGTCGGAGAAGTTCCAGACAAACTCCAATCCCCCCATGGCTCCCACCGGCACCACAAAGGTGAAGACGATGTAGAAGGGTCTGGAGGCTCTACGGCTGAAAAGGTACGTTATGCAGCGCTCCCCATAAAGTCCCCAGCCCAGAATAGTGGAGAAGGCGAAGAGGGCCAGGCTGAACGTGACCAGCCAGGAGCCGAAATCGCCGGGCAGGCTGCTGCCAAAAGCCGCGTTGGTCAGAACGGCCGCGTTGGTGATGTCCGGGTTCAACCATTGTCCGGAGACCAGAATAACCAGAGCGGTCAAGGTGCAGACCACGATGGTGTCCAGAAAGGGATCGATCATGCCCAAAAGGCCCTGTTTGACCGGGTGCCTGACGATGGCGGTGGCGTGGGCCATGGGGGAACTACCGAGGCCGGCCTCGTTGGAGAACAGGCCCCTGGCGCAGCCGAAGCGTATGGCCATGAGCACCGTGGAGCCGTAAAGACCGCCTTTGGCGCTTTCCCCGGTGAAGGCTTCTCCGAGGATCAGGCCGAAGAGGCCGGGAATCTTCTCGATGTTCATCCCCAGGATGACCAGCGCGCCGGTGACGTAAATAACGCACATGGAGGGGACCAGATGCCCGGCGACCGTCCCGATGCGTTTGGCCCCGCCGATAAAAACCAGCGCGGCCAGGCTGAAGAGAATCACGGCTACCGCCGCTGGCGGGATGCCGGTCATCTTGACGACGTTGGCGGTGATGCCGTTGGCCTGGGTCATGTTGCCGATGCCAAAGCAGGCCACCGAACCCAGAACGGCGAAGAGCGTGGCCATCCACTTCCATTTTTCGCCCAGGCCGTTTTTGATGTAGTACATGGGGCCGCCGACAAAGCTGCCGTCAGAAGCGACTTCCCGGTACTTCACGGCCAGGGTGGCTTCGCAGAACTTGGTGCCCATGCCCAAAAAACCCGTCACCCACATCCAGAATACGGCCCCCGGACCGCCAAAATAAATAGCGGTAGCCACGCCCACGATGTTGCCGGTGCCGACTGTTGCGGCCATGGAGGCCATCAAAGCCTGCCAGGGGGTCAGTTCCCCTTCATGGCCTTCCCGTGGCTTGCGGCCGCGCCACATGGTACTCAGGGCCGGGCCGATCTTTACCAGGGGCATAAATCTCAGGCCGAGCATGAGGAAAATGCCGGTACCGATAAGCAAGGGGATAATGCCGAAAATCCCCCAGACATACCCACTGAGCGTGTCCGCCATCGCATCGAATTGTTTTAAAAGCTCCATGTGTTGCTCACCTCATCACATGCGTTGTTGTTCTTGCGGCGCGGGCAAAGGCCAAAAAAGCCCTCGTGCCGAAATACTCCAGGCTGTGCTGACAAATGAGTAATTTTGTTCTCCGGCGGCGATATCTGACGCAGCCGGAGGGCAAAAGGGCCATTTGTTAGCATAGCCTACCTACTTTCCGATACAGAAAGAAGAAAAAATACTGTCCAGCATCGCCTCGTTATCAAGGACGCCGGTTACTTCGGCCAGGGCAAGCGCCGCCGTTTCCAGGTGTATCCCGAGAATGTCCGGGGGATGCCCCAGGGCAAGGGCCGAAGACAGTTGTTCCAGATCGCCCAGGGCTTCGCGCAGCAAATGGGCTTGGCGCAGATTCGGCGCCACATCACCTGTCCCCGCATCGCTCCCGCCACGATCCCGCAACGCCCGCAGCAGGCCTTGCGAAAGTTCTTCCATTCCCTGGCCCAATTTCGCGGACACAGGGAAGCAGACCCCGCACGAAGCCGCTTCATCCCCCATCGCGGCCAGGAGGGCTCGCCCGCGCGCCAGCGCTGTTGCCGACGCGACTTGCGGGCCGAGGCTTTCCGCGAGCACATCGACCTTGTTCAGGACAAGCAAAAGCCGTCCGGCGCGTTCCGGGCCACTTGCACGGCGCAGAAATTCGCTTTCCTCCGCCTGTGGAGGAGCGCTTATATCCACCACGAACAGCAGAACATCGGCTTCTTCCGCCAGATCGCGCGAACGGCGCATCCCTTCGGCTTCCACCACATCTCCGCTTTCCCTGAGGCCCGCGGTATCAACCAGGCGCAACGGCACACCCCGGATATTGACGCTTTCTTCAATATAATCGCGGGTCGTGCCGGGCGCGGGGGATACAATGGCCCGTTCACGTCCGAGCAAGGCATTGAGCAGACTGGACTTGCCCGCATTGACCGGCCCGACCAGCACGGCCAGCGCGCCTTCACGCCAGAGCCTGGCCCGCTCAAAAGCCGCCAGCAAACGCCGCACGGCAGCCTTACACTCGTCAATCGTGCGCTCAAACCCCGGCCGGGAGAGGAGTTCCGCGTCCTCATCAGGGAAGTCCACGCACAAGGCGACCTGAATGCGCAGCGCGTCCAGCGCGTCGCGCACAGCCCGGATTTCACGGGCCAGAGCGCCGTCCAGCTTGGCCGCGGCCAGGCGCACGCCTTCACGCGTGGGAGCGCTGATCATTTCGGCCACGGCCTCGGCCTGGGTCAAATCCATGCGTCCATTGAGAAAAGCGCGGCGGGTGAACTCTCCCGGCCCGGCCAGACGCGCGTCACAGGCCAAAGCCGCTTCCAGCAGAGCCGTGGTTACGCCACTGCCGCCATGACAGTGAATTTCCCCCACGTCCTCCCCGGTCACGGAATGCGGCCCCGGCATATACACGGCCAGCACATCGTCCAGGCGTTCTCCCCCGGCATCCAGGGCATCCCCGTAATGCATATGGCGCGGGATAAAGGCAAAAGACGCCGCTGCCGCGCCATGCCCAAGGCTTTTCGGCCGGAACAGGCGTGACAGCACGGCAAGCGTACCGGGCCCGCTGAGGCGCAAAACGGCAATGCCGCCAAGACCCGGTGGGGTAGCTATGGCGGCAATGGTGTCGAGAATCATCGGGTAGCGCCTCAGTTTGGGGTCAGACGAGGAAGGCGAGTTTTTTGCGGAGGGAGTGTACTCTTACGGTACTCGACCGGAGCAAAAAACGATGCCTGACGAAGTATCACGCCAAACCGAGGCGCTACCGGCATCGCTGTTTCAAGCCCGGTCAAAGCGCATCCGTATCATCAGCCGTACCGGCCAAGGGCTTGTGCGCCTTCTGTCGCGCCCTTCCGGCAGCGCTCCTTGCGGGTCGCGGCTTGTCCACGGGCTGCGGCGCGGGTTTGTTTTCCCCGGCTTCAGACCCGTTTTTTCCGTTCCCGCGCTTCAAGGAAATCGTTACCTTACGCTGCGCTCCCTCGCCTTTGCTGTGGGTCTGCACGGCTTCGTCCTGTTCCAGAGCAAGATGCACGATACGGCGCTGGTACGCGGTCAGCGGACGTGTGGACATGGAACGCCCGGTCTCCTTGACCCGCTGCGCCAGGGAAAGCGCCTGCTCTTTGAGCTTGTCGTCCTGCCGTTCGCGGTATTTGCCCGCGTCAACTTGCAGCCGCACGGCTCCGCCGATCCGGCGCGCAATAATGCGGGAGGCCAGATATTGCACGGCAGCCAAAGTCTGTCCGTCCCGTCCGACCAACAGGCCCGCGGCATCGCCACAATCCAGGACGGCCCGCACCCGTGAACCGGCAATGGCCACAGTGCACGGAACATCGCCCACTATGGGGTGGACAAGCCGCAGCACCACCTCTTTGACCACCGCAAACAGATGCTCCTGATCGCAGCCTGCAAGATCAAATTCCGGCAACTCCTCACGTGAGCCGTCCGAAAAATCCTCAGCCTCCGGCCCGCCGCTCTCCACCCGGGAGTCACCCTGGTCCGGGACCGCACGCTTCGCCTGCTGCGTCATCCGCTCTTTGCCAGGCTCCCGCGAGATCTGTCCCTTTTTGGCAGGCGCACGGAAGTCCGTACTTTCCGGAGCCTCTCCATTTTCCGGGACAGCCATGATGTCATCACGCGGAGAGGCATCCTTGCGGGCCTGCTGCTTCTTTTTCTTTCCGTCCGCGTCCGGACGACCATCATCCCGACGGGCGGGACGCCTGCTTTCGCCTTTGTCCCCTTTTCGCTCCGGGGCATCAGCAGGGCCGTTTTCAGCCAACAGAGCATCCACTGTGCCGGGCAGATCCACACGCCCGGCGCGGATGGTGGCCTTTTTCGCCCCCACCAGGCCGAAGATCCCGGTTTTGGCATCGCTGACAATATCTATTTCCAGCTTTTCACGCGCCACACCAAAGTATTCGCATGCCTCGCGGATGGCCTCATCAAGGGTCTTGCCCTGAAATTCTTTATATTGAACCATGTATACCTCGATACAGGACTCTTACATCACTGCCAAGCGCCGGAGCGGAGTAGCGGCTCAATTGAACCGCTACCCGTCCGGATCACCCGTTACGCCGTGCGCCGGAGCTGCCACCATTGCTGGCCTATGGAAATAACGTTGTTCACCAGCCAATAGACGACGAGACCCGACGGGAACCCGAGGAACAGAACCGTGAATATGACGGGCATGAACATCATAATTCTGGCTTGCATCGGGTCGCCCGGCATGGGCGTCAGTTTCTGCTGCAAAAACATGGTAGCCCCCATGACCAGGGGCGTGATGAAATACGGGTCCCGCGAGGAAAGGTCCACCAGCCAGGGCAGATCCGTAAAGGGCAAGGTGGCGATAAAGGGCGCGTGGCGCAGTTCGATGGAGTTCAAAAGCGCCTGGTACAGGCCGAAAAAGACCGGCAACTGTATCAAAATGGGCAGGCAGCCGCTGGCGGGATTGACCTTGTAGGTCTTGTACAACTGCATGATTTCCCGGTTCATCGTTTCCTTGTCATCCGCATACTTTTCCCGCAGCTTTACCATCATCGGCTGCAACTGCTTCATCTGCTGCATGGACTTGTAGCTTTTTTGCGACAGAGGCCAGAACAGGATCTTGATCAGAACGGTCATCAGGATAATGGCCAGGCCATAGTTGTGCACGTAGCCGTAAAGGAAGCGCAGCAGCCAGATCAGCGGATTGGCGACAATGGAAAAGAAGCCGTAATCTATGGCCCGGCCCAGGTTGTTCGGCGCGGCGTTAAGGTGCGTGCTGTCTTTGGGGCCGAGAAAGTAGACGCATTCCAGCGTGGCGTCCTGGCCTTGGGATACGGTCACGCTTTTGCCCATGCGCGCGCTGAATACGTTGCCCGCAACCATGCGGGCCACACCCTGGACGTCCGGGTCATCCATGCTGACCGCGCCCATGAAAAAGTTGTTCATGACCGCCATCCAGGACAGAGGCGGTTTGATGGTCTTGCCTTCGGTCAGGGTTCCGGGAGAATTTTCCTCTTTGAACGAGTTGTCACGCAACCAGGCCACGCGGGTCGGATTATAGGCGCTTTCTTCCGGCGCCGGCGCGGGACCGCCAAAAACCCAATGGCGCAGGCTGGCCATGATGCCGGCCGCTTTCTCACTGGGCAGGGCAGTGGCGGAAAAGGTGAAGATCAGATTCGCGGCCTTAAGTTCGTCGGAAGAAACACGCAGCTTCTCCCTGATCAGATAGCTCGAGCCTTCAAACAACAATTCCCTGGTCAAACGCAATCCGCCCACCTCGCCAATAAGGCGGATCACTCCGTTTCCGTCCTGGTCCAGGTTCAGATCGCCGCCTTCAAGCGCCCAGGCTTGATCCATCCAGGAAGGCAGTCCACCCACCAAAAGCCCCATGGGCGCCTGCGCGGCCGCCGCCTCGGAAACAAGGTTCACCAGCCCCGAGTCTTCACGCACGCCGTTGGTATAGTGCTTGAGCTCAAACCGTTGCAGGATGCCGCCGTTACTATGGAACACCGCCTTGTACAACGGCGTTTCCACAGTTACCGGACGCCCTTCGCCCGGCGTAAAAAGCGGGCGCTCCACCTTGGACGGAGCGTCAAAAGCGCCGCCTGCCGCCACGGGCGCGGGAGTCGCGGGCGCGGTGGCGTTCCGGGCAGCGGGTTCCGGCTGCTGCGGCGCCCAGCCCATATACAGGGATAAGGCGTTCCAGCCGAGAAAAATGACTACGGAAATGATTATGGCAAGGATCAGACGTTTGGTGTCCATGAGTTCTTCAGCAGTTCCTCTGGTGGTAACGGGATTCCCGGACCGGCGGCACCGGATCGTAGCCGCCGGGATTCCAGGGGTGGCAGCGCGACAGGCGGCGCAGAATCAGCGCTGTTCCCCGGAAAAGGCCGTGTACCATAACGGCCTCATGGGCATATGCGGAACAAGTCGGATAAAAACGGCAGTTTTTCGGCATGAATGGAGACAGGCAATACTGATACAGCCGGATAGGGGCCACAGCCAGCCTTCGCAAAAGCATCTGAAAATTCATCCGGACTCCGTTCGAGCCGCTTATTCAATATTTATGGGTGCGGATTTCCGCGGTACGGCAGGCGGAGCGGTTCGGGGCTCATCCCTCACCGGCCCGGCTTTACCTGTCTTCCCGGCGAGAGAAAGCAGCAACGGCAGCAAGTCAGCGCTCACACGCCCAAGATCGAGCACGCGCGGATCAATCCCGCGTTTCGGCACCACAACATAGTCATATCCGCCCGGCACTTGCGTATCGGCTAAACGAAAACACTCCCGGATCAACCTGCGCACCCGGTTGCGCCGCACCGCGGAGCCGGTCTTTCTGGTTACGGCAAGCCCCAGACGCCAGGGCAGACAGGCGTTTTCGCGCCGCGCCGCGAACAAAACAAAACAGGAAGAAAAAAAACGACGGCCCGCATCATAGCAATGGAGAAAATCCGGCCTGTCAGTCAGCCTGTGTTCGCGGCGGAACCTCAAACAGCCAGTCTCTTGCGGCCCTTGGCGCGTCTGCGGCGCAAAATTTCACGGCCGGCCGCGGTGGCCATACGGGCGCGAAACCCATGCACCCGCTTGCGCTTGATGCGGCTGGGCTGATATGTTCTTTTACTCATAACATACTCCTTAGGTGGAAATAGGAACGGAATCCTTTATCTCTTTCCTTTGCGGGCGTCAAGGAGATTCGGCGTGTAATGCCCTCGCTCTCCCCCTGATAAATTTTTGTACCGCCCCCCAAACCCCTATTGAGCTATTCAGCCATACAAATCAACGCTTTCTTGAGTTAAATGAGAAACAGCGCTTCCTTTACGCTATGGCCTTCCATGGTGGGGCGCATGACAATGAAAACTTTTACAGAAACCCGTTTCAGCCTCTTTCATTTATACTAATAGGGGTATATTTTTGCTGAAAATACAACAGCCCGGTAAAAAAAATTTACCGGTTTAATTTTTTTTATTTACAATCGACTCAAGCTTCACTATAGTGGCTCCACTGCTTAGGGTTACCGGGTCGGCATATGCTCTGAAAAGCCGGGCCGGGACATTGTTCCTTAACTTGTTTCACTTGTATACCCAGGAGGTTACATGAAACGCATTTCCACTCTTCTGCTGGTCATGGCCTTCATGCTCAGCAGCGTTGCTGTCGCCAAAGCCGACGGCATCGACGTTAAGGTGAAGGGCCTGTGGCAATTCGCCATCGGCATCCAGAACAACCGTGTGTTCAAAAACTCCCCCAACTGGTCCAACGCTCGGAATGCTCGCAGGAATCTCACCACCGTCGCCGAGAGGACCAACAAACGCCGCGACGCCGACAACTTTGAAGCTCGCCACCGCGTGCGCACCCAGATCAACTTCATCGCTTCCGAGTACCTGCAAGGCGTGCTGCACTTTGAAATCGGCACCCTGGATTGGGGCCGCAGTGTAGCCGGCAACACGGGCAGCGCCGCTGGCGGCGCTCTTGACGCTGATGGCATAAACATCAAGACCAAGCATGCTTATCTTGACTGGATCATCCCGAACACCCAAGTGTCCGTGCGCATGGGTATCCAAGGCATGGCCCTGCCCTCGACCCGTCTCGGCAACCAGATCATCGCCGCGGACGTGGCCGGTATCACCGTCAGCTCCCCGATCACCGACTGGCTGAGCCTGACCGGTTTCTGGGCGCGCCCCTTTGATCGGGACAGATACAGAGGCACTAACGTGAGAGACGAAGCCGACTTCTTCGGTGTTGTCGCTCCGATGAAGTTCACCGGCTTTGCCATCAACCCCTACTTTGTATGGGGCCGCGTTGGCGTGAATTCCGGTTTTGCGGAATACGCTCTCCCCCGCAACGGTTTCTCCCCCAACTTCCTCTCCAACCACTCCGTTAAAGGCGCCAGCTCCACTGTCTGGTACCTGGGCTCCAACTTCAACATGACCCTGCTCGATCCCCTGGTGTTCGGCATGGACGTTGCCTACGGCCGCATGCAGCAGGCCGAGTACGGCAGCGGCGGCCAAGGCAAGCGGGTCGGTTCCGAAGGCTGGTACATCGCCGCCACCCTGGATTACAAGTTTGCCTGGGGTACTCCCGGCATCTTCGGCTGGTACGGTTCCGGCGATGACGCCAAAGACTTCAGAGACCACGGCATGCTCGGCCGTCTCCCGGCCGTCATGCTCGACGGCGGCGGCTTCAAGCCCACCAGCTTCGGTTCCGCCGGCTTCTTCGGCGTCAGCAACGGCATCGGCGACGGCGGCCAGTCCAACGCTGTTATCGGCACCGCCACCGGCTCCTGGGGTATCGGCATCCAAGCCGCTGACGTGACCTTTGTGAAGGATCTCAGCCACACCCTGCGCTTCGCCTACTACCGCGGCACCAACGACAAGGACATGCCCCTGAACTTCGGAGCTCCGGCCTGGTACAACGATGCCCTGTACCTGACCACCAAGGACTCCGTGTTCGAAATCAACTTTGACCACAAGTATAAGATCTATGAAAACCTGACCGCGGTGCTTGAGCTTGGCTACCTGCACCTGCGTTCCGACAAGAATACCTGGATTGGCTCCGCTCCCAACAATCTCAAGAAGAACGACAACGCCTGGAAGGCCGAACTCAGCTTCGCATACTCCTTCTAAGCTTGTCTCAGGTTTTGTTTATCAGGGGAGGGCCATATGGCCCTCCCTTTTTGTATATAGCTCGAGGAGACTTACCCGCCTTGACAAATATAGCAAAAATGCTATATAAAAAATAAAAGGATGAGTTATGCCTGAACCTGGAGCTTCATGGATTGTCGAAAACCTTAATGAGCTTGTGGATGCCGAATTTGATGCTCTCCCCAAAGACATTCAGGCAAAGTTCATGCACTTGGCGGCTCTTGTGGAAGAAGTCGGCCTAACCGCCTTGCGCGAGCCCTATGTAAAGCATCTTCAGGGAAAACTATGGGAGTTGCGCGTCAAGGCGAAATCAGGATTAGGCAGAGGGCTGTACTGTACGATAACTGGAAGGCGCGTGATTGTTTTGCGATACTTCCAGAAGCAGTCCGGCAAAACACCGCGTAAGGAAATTGCCGTCGCGCTGGAGCGTATGCGGATAGTGGAGGAATAAACTATGTCCAGACGTTTACTTGATAAACTGCCGAAGATGATGGAAGATCCCGAATTTGCCACGGCATGGGAGGAAGCCAGAGAAGAGTTCTCCATTGCCCGCGAGATTATTCGTACCCGCGTTGCGGCCGGAATGTCGCAAAAAGAACTGGCGGAAAAAATCGGCACAACACAATCCGTTATCGCTCGCCTGGAGTCCGGCGAGCATATGCCTTCGGTGTCCACTTTGAAACGTGTTGCCGAGGCCACACATTCAAAATTGCGTATTGAGCTTGTCCCGGCAGACGCAAATTCCCACGCGGCACCATAAATCTGGCAGACGATCTTTTTTGAAAGCGAAATTGTTCTAAAATACCACTGGCTTTATCCCCCCCGACCGTGTAACAACTTCCAACAGGGCAAAATTATTTTAATTTTTGTTCCGTTTCCCTTTTAGTCTCCCGTCCTCCTGAAGGACACGGCAAAATGTGAAACCAGCGCCCGCCGTTCAAACGCGCAAGGACGCACCCCAATGCATGAAGGCCATGTTTTTCTTGGGCTTGATGTAGGTTCCACCACGGTCAAAACCGTTGCCATTAACGAACGGTGCGATGTTCTGTTCTCCCGCTACCAGCGCCATCTCTCGGAAGTGCGGGCCACTGTGGCCGATATGCTGCGCGAAGCCGCGGCCGCGCTGCCGGGCGCGCGCCGGCATATCGCGCTTACCGGATCCGGCGCCATATCCCTGGCCAAAGATTTGCGTCTGCCTTTTGTACAGGAGGTGATAGCCTCGGGGCTGTGCATCCGGCGCTATATTCCTGATGCCGACGTGGCGATTGAACTTGGCGGCGAGGACGCCAAACTGACTTTTTTTACCGGCGGCCTTGATCAGCGCATGAATGAAACCTGCGCGGGCGGCACCGGCGCATTCATTGACCAAATGGCCGCCTTTCTGAATACGGACGCCTCCGGCCTTGACGCCCTTGCCCGCAACTGTAACACCCTCTATCCCATTGCCTCCCGCTGCGGCGTTTTCGCCAAAACCGATATCTTGCCCCTGCTCAATGAAGGCTGCTCACGCGAGGATATCGCCGGTTCCATCATGCAGGCCACGGTCAACCAGACCATTTCCGGCCTAGCCAGAGGACGCGACATTACCGGAAAAGTGGTCTTTCTGGGCGGCCCTCTCGCCTTTCTCCCTTCCCTGCGCGAACGCTTTGTCCAGACCTTGAACCTGGATGCGGAACAGGCGGTTTTTCCGGACAAGGCCGAATTCTTTGTGGCCCTGGGCGCGGCCCTGTATGCCTTGCAGCGCGGGCCCGATCTGTGCAGGGAAGCGGAACAAGACGACCTGCTGTACCTGGATCGCATCCTGAACCTGCTGAAACAGAGCGAGAGCCCCGGCAGACAAGAACATCTGCCGCCGCTGTTTCGCAGTCTTGAGGAGCGCGAGGAATTTTACCGCCGCCATGCCAGGGAAAGCCTGCTCCGGGCTTCGCTGCAAGACTATAGCGGCGACGCCTGGCTGGGCATTGATTCCGGCTCCACCACCATCAAGGCCGTGCTGCTGGATCAGGACAACCGGCTGCTTTATTCCGCTTACGGCCCGAACCAGGGCGACCCTCTGGGCGCATCCATAGCCATTCTCAAGGAAATTTACGCGGGGAAGCGCCCCGAAACCGTTATCCGGGCCACGGCGGTCACCGGATACGGCAGCGGCCTTCTGGCCGCGGGGCTGCGGGCTGATATCGATGAGGTGGAAACCGTGGCCCACTATACCGGGGCCAGATTCTTCCTGCCCAATGTGAGCTATATTCTGGACATCGGCGGGCAGGATATCAAGTGCCTGCGCGTCCGGGCCGGAGCCATTGATCGCATCCAACTCAACGAAGCCTGTTCCGCCGGATGCGGTTCCTTTATTGAAACCTTTGCCAAGTCCCTGAACATGCCGCTCGCGCGCTTTGTGGAAGCGGCGCTCAGCGCGGACGACCCCATTGATCTCGGAACCCGCTGTACCGTGTTCATGAATTCCAAGGTCAAGCAGGCCCAGAAAGACGGCGCGGATGTGGGCGACATCGCGGCGGGCCTGTCCTATTCCGTGGTGCGCAACGCCTGTTATAAGGTCATGAAGCTCACCAGCATGGAAGAACTTGGCGATCACGTGGTGGCCCAGGGCGGTTCCTTTGCCAATGACGCCCTGCTCCGCGCTCTGGAACTGCAACTCAAACATCCGGTCGTCCGGCCGGACATCGCGGGGCTCATGGGGGCCTTTGGCGCGGCCCTGATCGCGCGGGAGCGCGGCCCCACGGGCAAAACCTCCTCCCTGCTCGGGCCGGAGGCGGTCGCGGCCTTCAAGGTCAGCAGCAAAACCGCGCGCTGCCGCGTCTGCACCAATCATTGCCTGCTCACGGCCTCCACCTTCCCGGACGGACGACACTTTGTTTCGGGCAATCGCTGCGAGCGCGGCGCAGGGGCCACGCCCCGCGCCCTGCCCAACCTGTATGCCTATAAAAACAACCGGCTGTTCAATACCTACGAACCCCTGCCGCTTGAAAAGGCGCACCGGGGCACGGTGGGCATTCCCAGGGCGCTGAACATTTTTGAAAACTACCCCCTGTGGTTCACGCTGCTCACCAGACTGGGCTTCAGGGTCGAGCTTTCCGCGCCCTCCTCCAAGGAATTGTTTTTCAAGGGCTACGGGACTATTCCCTCGCAGACCGTATGCTATCCCGCCAAACTTGCGCACGGGCATGTCCTGGACCTGATTGAACGTAAGGTTGACGCCATATTCTTCCCCTGTTTGCCCTTTGAGCAGAAAAACTTCAGCACACAGACGGATAATTTCAACTGTCCCGTGGTTATCGGCTACCCTGAACTCCTGGACAAAAACATCAGCGAACTGCGCACCTCCGGCATTCCCCTGATCTACCACTTTCTTCCGCTGGACAAAGAGGTGCTGGCCAGACGCTTGCGCCACATCCCCCTGTTCGCCGGTATTCCCCTGGCTGAACTTGAGGCGGCCGTGCATGCGGCCTTTGCCGAGATGGAAGCCTACAGAGCCGATATGCGCGCCGCCGGAGAACGCACGCTCAAGGAACTGCATGAAAAGGACATCTTCGGCATCATTCTGGCAGGCCACCCCTATCACGCGGACCCCGAGGTGCATCACGGCATTGCCGAACTGATCACCTCCTGCGGCCTGGGCGTGCTTACCGAGGATTCCGTGGCCCACTTGATGCCCGACCCCGGCCCCATGCGCGTGGTGGATCAGTGGACCTATCATTCCCGCCTGTACCGCGCCGGAGCCTTTGCCGCGGACACGGACAACCTGGCCGTGCTCCAGCTTATCTCTTTTGGCTGCGGCCTGGACGCCATCACCTCGGATCAACTGGAGGAAATCGTTACCCGCAAGGGCCGTCTGTACGCCCAGATCAAAGTGGATGAAGGCGACAATCTCGGCCCGGCGCGCATCCGCATCCGCTCCCTGCTCGCGGCCCTGCGCGAACGGAAAAGCAGGCAGCAAGACCATGCCCTGGAAGAGCGGATACACAGATTTTCCCCTCCCTTTACCGAGGCCATGCGGGAGACGCACACCATCCTGCTTCCCCAGCTTTCGCCCGTCCATTTCCGCTTTGCTGAAGCCGTGCTCGCCTCCGAAGGCTACAAGGTCGAGCAACTGCCCGCGGTCGAGCGTAGCGCCATCGAGCTTGGCCTGCGCTTCGTGAACAACGACGCCTGTTTTCCGGCCATTGTGGTCGTGGGGCAATTGCTCCATGCCGTGCGCAGCGGCAGATATGATCAGGACAGGAGCGCCCTGATGATTTCCCAGACCGGCGGCGGATGCCGGGCCACCAACTACATAGCCCTCCTGCGCAAGGCCATGACCGACTGCGGCCTGGACCACATCCCCATTATTTCCGTCAATATGAGCGGCCTGGAACACAATCCGGGCTTTAAACTCACCGGACGCCTCTTGCGCAAGGTGATTATGAGCGGGCTTTACGGCGACGCCATCATGCGCATGCTGCACCGCGTCAGGCCATACGAAACTGTTCCCGGCAGCGCCCAAAAGCTGGCCGATGTCTGGACGGAAAAAGGCTGTCGCGTCATTGCCAAGGGCAACCCCCTGCGCTTTGAGTGGACCATCTTTTCCATGGTCCGGGCCTTTGACGCCCTGCCCCTGCGTACCGAAGAGCGCAAACCCAGAGTCGGCCTGGTGGGGGAAATTCTGCTCAAATATCACCCTGACGCCAACAACAGGGCGGCCGAGATAGTGGAACAGGAAGGCGGCGAGGCCGTGGTGCCCGACCTGATGGACTTCGTGCTCTACAGCTTTTATGATAATGTGTTCAACTACCGGCACCTTGCCGGGTCATGGAGGTCCAACATCACGAGCCTGTTCGGCATTGCCTTTCTGGAAGCCGGCCGGGCAGGCATGCGTCTGGCCCTGGGCCTGAGCAAGCGTTTTACCGCGCCCCTGCGTTTCCATGAACTGCGCAGAAAAACCACGGGACTCATCTCCCTCGGCCACCAGACCGGCGAAGGCTGGCTGCTGGCAGCGGAAATGGTGAAACTGCTCGAATCGGGCGTGCCCAATATTCTGTGCATGCAACCTTTCGGCTGCCTGCCCAACCACATCACGGGCAAAGGATTGATGAAGGAACTTAAAGCACGTTTTCCCGAGGCCAATATCGTTGCCGTGGACTACGATCCCGGCGCAAGTGAGGCCAACCAGATCAACCGCATCAAGCTGATGATGTCTGTTGCCAAGTAAGGCAGTGCCTGCGCTATTTTTATATTGAAACAAGCCTGACAATAAACGATAATCACAAAGCGCAAACCGTATACATAAGGAATATATAAGGAGCACACATGGCCATTAAAACAGGTGATACCGTTTTTGTTCATTATACCGGCACCCTTGATGACGGCACGGAATTCGACTCTTCACGGGATCGCGAACCCCTCGAATTCGTCATGGGCGGCGGCATGATCATCCCTGGCTTTGAAGCCGCCGTCGCGGGAAAAGAGGCGGGCGACAAGGTTTCCGTCAGCATCCCGCCGGCCGAAGCCTATGGTGAGCATAATGATGAGATGGTCATTATTGTACCACGCGCCGAAGTGCCCAAGCACATAGACCCTGAAGAAGGCATGTGGTTGCAGATAGCCGTGGAGCAGGGAGAACTGGATGTGGTTGTGTCCCGCGTGACTGATACGGAAGTCGAGCTCGACGGCAATCATCCCCTGGCCGGCAAGACCCTGAATTTTGCCATTGATGTTGTTGATGTAAAAAGTCCTTAGCGGAGGGGTACATGGAAGCGTTAAAGCCGTTCGCAAAGCTTGACATCGACTGGACCCTGACTCCGGCGGATGCGGTAACCATGTATCTTGAATGGGGTAATAACGGCTGGGGGGCCGAACACCCTCCGGTGCGCTCCAAAGCCGACATCTCCCGCTATTTTGTGGTGGACGCCTGGGAAGCCACGCCCATGATCCGTCTGGTGCAGCGCAACTCGGAAAATGCGGTGGATCTGGTTTCTTTCCCCGTTCCGGAAGAGCTGATGCCCCATTTCAGGAAAGAATACGGTACGGCCAAAGGAGTTCACGCCATCAGCGATGAGATCAGGGACTGGTTGAAAAAAGAGATGGGGCAAGAAGGGCTGAAGTATTAGGTGTGAAAACGACCGCCAAAAGACCTCTCCTTGCGCTGAATGTGTGCCACATATTGCTTGACGGCCTTTATGACTCCATTCCTGTTCTGCTCGCAATCATCGTGGCCGCGCAGGCGAACGCCGATTCCATTGTCGGAACCGTGATGTCGTTGGCCGCCCTCGCAAGCACCCTGGCCGGTCTTGCCACCATATCCTTTTCTTCAAGGTTTACCTTGATGCAGGCCACGGTGCTTATTCTCTTTATAGGCGGAGCGGGTTTTTGGATCGTTGCTTTTTCGGGAGGGATCTGGCTGGCCGGGTTTGGGTTTATTCTTGTGGCGCTGGGCCAGAATGTTTTTCATAATATGGCCTTTTCTTTTTTCGCCCGGACAACGGACAGAGCGTCGCTTGGCAGAGCGATAAGCGACTTTACAGCCATAGGCGACCTTGGGAGGGTTCCTCTTATTTCACTTGCCGGTTTTATCGGAGCCATGAGCTTTAATGACATTGCCGGTTGGCGATTGGCAAGCTTCTGTTTTGGCCTTATGAATATTGTGCTTTTTATTATATCCTGCCCAATCCTGTTCAAGAAAGATACGCTTATTCCAAAAGAACATAGCGGAAGAAACAAACTACTGCCGAGTTTCGGTATAATGCGCGATAAGAACGTTTTTCTGACTGTCTTTGCGAATATGCTTAACACGATTAGCTGCGGCAGCCTCTTTACTTTCCTTCCCTTGTTATTGCTTGCCAAAGGTTTCGCGCCCAAAGCCCTGGCCGGTTTTGCCTTTGGATTCAGCCTTGGCTGCTTTGTCGGCAAAGTCGCATGCGGCCGCCTTATCGACCGGTTTGGCTCCAGAAGCACCTTCATTGGAGCGCAACTGTTGCTCTCTTTACTTATTGTTTTACTGCTTATTGGAGACAGCTTTTACTATGTTATAACGATATCCCTCTTCATCGGCATTGTAACAAAAGGCTCCGTGCCGGTCGTGCAAACGCTGGCCGCGGAATATGCGGCCAAAGATACCTATGATGATATTTTTTCAATAAACTCTTTTTTCAGAGGAGTAGCGTTGATCATTATCCCGCTCTTCTTCGGCTTTTTAGCTTCACTACACGGAATAGATTCAATTTACATGATTATGGCGGCAGTCTCCATCGCGGCAGTGCTTCCCATAGTTGCTATGCGGTACGGTAGCTAGGCTGTGCTAACAAATAAGCAATTTTGTTCTCCGGCAAGGAAGATGAGCCTGTTATAAGGGAGTGTACTCTTATGGTACTCGACCGAAATAGCAGGCGATATCTGACGCAGCCGGAGGGCAAAAGGGCTATTTGTTAGCATAGCCTAATCTTACTTCAATCCGCGCATCTCCTCCACCACCCAAGGAACCACCTGGGCCAGCCCTTGGCCCAGGGCGGTTTCCATGGCCCGCGCCAAAGCGGTGTTATCCCTGCCGTCCGCGGGCGCCTGTATATCCACATCGTGTACGCCTATAATCTGGCCGCTGGAAAGACTGAGCAGCCGGAAGGTGGCGCTGAAAACAGCGACGGGCCTCGCCCCTTCATCGGCATAATGCAGGCTGAACTGCCGGATATCACTGAGCAGCCGGGCGTCCGAGGCGATGCCCGCGCTTTCATCCGCAACACCGCTCAAGGCATTGGCCGACTCCAGGGCCCGGATCAGGCTGCGCTGCACAATGAAAGGCACGGTTCCGGTCCAGCGCGCATCCGCGAGAATGCGCACTTCACGCCCGTGAAAAAGCAGGGCAATGGTATCAGCGTCGATTTCACGCCCGGCAACCGGCATAGCCACAATGAGCTGCCTGTTCAAAGGGCGTTCCGCCATTCTTTCCGGCATGGCCGGGGAAAGCTGTAAACGCACCGGCGGAGGACCGGGATTGAGCGGGTTCACGCAGCCGCCCGCCCACAGCATACAGCAGCAGAGCAGCAGCGGCAGAAGCCGCGTTTTGACGCGGAGGAAGTATAGAATCATCTGTTTTGATACTCCTGCACTGAATCTCCGAACAGAAAGCGGCGAGGATCGTTTTCCAGCTTTTGCCCGACCCGGGTGAACACATGCACCAGGTTGCGCATTTCCGTCACCAGCATACGCATGTCAGCCAATCCCTGGGTGGAAAACTGCCTCAATCCCGGCTCCATGGCCGCCAGGGTGGAGTCGGCCCGCTTGGCCATGCCGGTCACAGCCGCGCTTGTCTGCTTCATATCAACGGCAAGCGCCTCATTGGCCGTGGCAAGCAATGTATTGAGCCTGCCGCTGGATTTTTCCACTTCCAGCAAAATGGTGTTCAGGCTTTCCGACCTGTCGGCCAGGGTGTTACTGATCCGGGCCAGCGAGGTCAAAATTTCGTTTACCGCCAGGACGTTCTCTTCAGAAAACATTTGCTCCATGCGCCTCAATACCTGGCCGGACGAAGCCAGCACGTCGGGCACCTGAGTAACCACGGAAGACAAGGGCGAGGGTGCATAGAGAATAACTCCGACCCCTCCCTTGGGAACCTGTATCAGCGGGCTTTGCGCGCTGCCCCCGGAAATGGATATCACTGAAATGCCGGTGATGCCGCGCGCTTCAAGCTGGGCCACCGAATCTTCGCGCACGGGCGTGTCAGCGGCAATGGAGATATGTATGTGCACCGCGCCGGGCGTGATCCGGCTTATGGTGATATCAGTCACCTTGCCCACCCTGATGCCGCTGAAGAGCACGTCGCTGTTAATGGAAAGTCCCCGCACGCTCTCTGTGGAGGAAATTTCGTATTCGATCATGGCCGTGTTTTTACCCTTGCCCCCTATCCACAGGATGAATAATCCGGCGGCGAGCAGGGTCAGCAGCGTAAACGCTCCTATCAGCACATAGTTGGCCCGTATTTCCATGTTCAGCAATCTTCCTTTGCAGCACTCAGGGCCGCGCGTCCGCGCGGGCCGGTAAAATATTCCCGGATCCAAGGATAATCCAGCCTGACCAGGTTATCAATTGTATCCAGAGCATATATGCGTTTTTCCGCCAGCACCGCCACCCGGTCGCAGGTCGCATACAGCGAATCCAAATCATGCGTAACCATGCAGACAGTGAGATTCAACCCGGCCCGCAGACTGAGCAGCAGTTGATCAAAGTCCGCGGCGCTCAAAGGATCCAGCCCGGATGTCGGCTCGTCCAAGAGCAGGATGGCCGGGTCCATGACCAGGGCGCGCGCAAGCCCGGCCCGTTTTTTCATGCCGCCGGACAACTCGCTGGGCAGCTTTTTAAAAGCGTTTTGCGGCAGCCCCACAAAGGCCAGCTTCATCCTGGCAATGGCTTTTCGCATCTGTTGTGACATGGATGTGAACTCTCGTAAAGGAAAAGCAATATTTTCCCCCACACTAAGGGAGGAAAAAAGCGCCCCTTCCTGAAACAACACACCCCACTGCCGACGCACCTGTTCCTTTTCAGCCTCGGAAGCTGTGTCCATGTCCACGCCCATGATCGTCACGCTTCCGGCAACTTGCCGGTTCAGTCCCAGAATGGTGCGCAGCAGAACGGATTTTCCCGCGCCCGAGCCGCCGATAAGTCCGATAATTTCTCCCCGGCGGATATCCAGATCAAGGTTTTCATGCACCACCTGCCCGTCAAAGGTGTTGGTGATGCCCCTGAGCGAAACCACGATGTCCGGCTTTTCAGAAGAAGGGTTCGCGCCGTGCCTGTTCTCTCTCATCGCGCTCCCGTCCTACATCCCGATATAGCTGAAAAATATGGCGAACAACGCATTCAGGAGAATCACCGTAAAAATGGACTGCACAACGGAAACCGTGGTCAAAAAGCCGACCGATTCCGCGCTGCCCGTGGCCCTGAAACCCTGGAAACAGCCCACCAGACCTATGGACAGGGCAAAAAACGGCGTTTTGATCATGCCTACCAGAAAGTTATTCATTTTGGCCACCTCACCCAGTTGGGTCAGGAAGGCGGAGAAGCTCAGGTCAATGGTGAAATAGATGGCCACGGCCCCGCCGAACAGAGCCATGATGTTGGCAATAAACACCAGCATGGGCAGCGTCAGCACCAGGGCAAGCACGCGCGGCACTACCAGCAGCAGCATCGGATCCAAACCCATGGAACGCAGGGCATCCACTTCCTGATTGGCCATCATGGCCCCGATCTGGGCGGTAAAGGACGAACTGGACCGCCCGGCCACGACAATGGACGTGATTAGCACGGCCATTTCCCGCAGCACGGTGACTTCGAGCAGATTCACGGCAAAAATGTCCGCGCCGAACATGGCGAGCTGCTGCGCTCCCATATAGGCGACCACCAGGCCAATCAGAAAGGTAAGCAGCGACACAATGGGCACAGCCCGCAGGCCCACCTGTTCCATCTGAAAGACGAGCGGCGTCCAGCGCATCCGGGAAGGATGCCGGAGCATGGACACAAGCGAAACCAGAAAGCGGCCGAGAAATCCCATCAGGCCCACAAGCAGGCTGCCTGTTTCCAGAATCGCCTTGCCGAGCCGGGCCAGATACAAGGAAAACATGGCCTGTCCCACGCTTCCCATAGATTCTTCCGACTCCGGCAACACGGCTTGCTTCAGCAGCCCTTCCTGTTGCGCGGTCAGGTTTTCCAGGCTGCACTGGATACGCCTGGCCCGCAGATTTTTCAAGGTCAGATTGAGAAACAGAGCCCCGGAGGTGTCAAGAAGGGCAAGGTGTTGCAGATCAAAAATGACGGAAGCGGCGAGCGTGTCCAAACGGCCGCGCAGAGCCCTTTCGGCCCCGGTCAGGGAATGCGCCGTAAGTGCGCCGGAAAGAACAACCCGCATCGTCCCTCCTTGCGGACGAAAGGAGAGGACCGCTTGTGCGGGCGGGCCGGCAGCGCCCCCGGATGCGGGCTTATCGTGGTGTACGCCGGTCGACGGCGCGTCGGCTGCGATCAAACGTATCTCCGGAGCGACTATGGTATTTTACGCTTGAGATGCTTTGCTTACGACGGGCAAAGCACAGAGCCTGTGTCCGCGACCCGCCTACAAGCATCTCGCGGCAAGGATTTGCGGGCAAATCCTTGCAGAGTATTTTACCATTTTCAATGGTAAAATACTCTAACCCGCGTGTGCCGGAGTGGGTCAGGCAAAAAAACTCCTAACGCACTGTATCGTCATACCAGGGATCATCAAAACCGTCTGTCAAACGGTAGCTCTTTACTGTCATAGTGTATTGCGGTTCGGCCTCCGTGCCTTCAGCGCCCTCGGCATTGGGAGCCGAGCACACAAGTCCGGTCACTTCCACATTGGCGTTGATATCGGCGAGCAGGCCGATGCCCGGTCCCTTGTGCAGCACGTGATACTGCGTCCCGTCATCGGCAATGACAGCCACTCTGGCCGAATCCTCCCTGCCCGTGTGTCCGGTCACGGGCGGCAGCGCCTGAACATAGCCTCGAATCGTCTGCATTTCTTGCGCGTTCATTTCAGATGCAAAAGTTTTGAGGTGAAAGGTTCGGAAACGCCTTCGTATTACTCAGTATTGTTTCTATGCACCAAACACGCGGCCTTGGCAAGAAATATCGCTTTTTCGGTAGTGCCCCAGTTTGCCGTGATACTTCGTCAGGCTTGTTCGCGCTCCGGGGGCAGGGCCGAAGAGCCCAGCCCCCATCGCGCAAAGCTGCGCCTTCCTCGTCTGACGGCAAACTGGAGCACTACCGACTTTGCTCAAACTGCGGCGCTATCCCTAAAGATCAAAACGTTGACAGACCAATTTTTTTTGTCTATTCATCGTGGTTCCTTGCTCGTCCGTAAGATCGGGCGGGCCATACGACCGTAAGGAGAACAGCATGAGAAAATTCGAGACCCTGCTGCTCCTCTCCCCTGAGCTCTCGACCGAAGCCAGAACCGCCCTGATTGGCGGCTTCAAGGCTGTTATCGAACGCGAAGGCGGCAAGGTGCTGCTGGAAGACAACTGGGGCATGCGCGATCTTGCCTATCCTGTGAAAAAACAGATGCGCGGCTGGTATGTCCGCCTTGAGTATGCCGCTCCCGGCGCTCTGGTGGCTGAACTTGAACGCAATATCCGTATCGCGGAAGGCGTGTTCAAATTCCTGAGCGTGAAACTGGCGGATGAAATCGAGGAGGAGGTGGTTGCGTAATGGCTTTCAAGAAAAAATTCACTCCCCGGCGCAAGTTCTGCCGTTTCTGCGCGGACAAGGATTTGCCCCTGGATTACAAACGTCCGGATATTCTGCGCGATTTCGTGAACGAACGCGGTAAAATCATAGCTCGCCGCGTTACCGGCGCCTGTGCCCATCACCAGCGCGCCCTGACCACGCAAATCAAGCGTTCGCGCCAGATGGCGCTGATGATTTATACTGCCACGCACGCCAGTGATGTAAAGAAAAAGAGCGTGCTGTAGGAGGCCGGGGTTATGAAAGTAATTTTGCGTACCGATGTTGAAAACCTCGGCCAACTCGGCGACATGGTGGAAGTGAAATCCGGCTACGGGCGTAACTACCTCCTGCCCCAAGGCCTTGCCATGCTGGCCACCTCTTCCAATATGAAGGTGTTTGAACTGGAGCGGAAAAAACTTCAGGCCAAGGCCGAAGCTTTGCGCGGCACTGCTTCCGTACTGGCTGAAAAGATTCTCGCCACTCCGCTGACCATTGCCATGCGCGTGGGCGACAATGACAAACTCTACGGCTCCGTGACTTCGACCCTGATCGCTGAAGCGCTGGAAGCCAAAGGGGTTGACGTTGACCGCCGCCGCATCCTGCTCGATTCCCCGATCCGCGCTCTCGGAGACTACAAGATTCGCGTGCGCCTGCACGCGGACGTGGTGGCGGAACTGGCTCTGTCCATTGTTGCTGAGAAGTCGCACATCGAAGAAGAGGAAACGCAGGCCGCCAATGCAGTCCAACAACCCGTCGAATCCGACGCGCCGGCAGACGCGGGCGAAACAGAATAACTACGCCGGTCCCGGCTCCTTTCCCAGCGGGGAAGGAGCCGGGGGACGCGGCGCGACCGGGCAGGGCGATGTCCCGCCTGATCTGGTGCGGAATGTCCCCCCCCACAGCATTGAAGCCGAACAGGCCGTGCTCGGGGGGGTCTTTTTAAAGCCCGAAAGTCTGTATACCCTGGTGGACATTCTGGGCGAGGACGATTTTTATCTCCCCGCGCATCGGCTGGTTTTCAGCGCTTTCCGCGAGCTTTTCTCCCGCAGCGTTCCTGTTGATCTGATCTCGGTGGCCGAGCATCTGAAAAACGCGGCCCGGCTGGAGGAAGCCGGAGGCGCGGTCTATCTCGCGGAACTCGCCCGGAGCGTGGCCAGCGCGGCCAATGCCGAATACTACGCCGAACTGGTGCGGGATAAGGCCATGTCCCGGCATCTCATCTCCTCCTGCGCGGACATCATTGCGTCCAGCTTTGAGCCGGGCCAGGACGTGCGCGCCCTGCTCGACGAGGCGGAGCAAAATATTTTCGCCATTTCCCAGCGCAGTTCCGGCCGTACTTACAAGGATGCCGCTGAACTGACCAAGCAAACCTTCGACGATCTCCAGGCCAGGGCCATGCAGGGCGACATCCTGACCGGCGTGCCCACAGGCTATACCCGGCTGGATTACATGACTGCCGGGCTCCAGCCCTCGGACCTGATCATTATCGCGGCCCGCCCATCCATGGGCAAAACGGCCTTTGCCCTGAACATCGCCATGCGCGCGGCCATCCGCGCGGGCGTGGGCGTCCTGATCTATTCGCTGGAAATGTCCATGCAACAGCTTATCATGCGTATGCTCTGCGCCTGGGGTAAGGTGGATGTTTCTCGCCTGCGGCGCAGCCGCCGCCTGACCGACGACGACTGGCTGCATCTGCATGACGCGGGAGAAGTGTTCAGCGGCGCGCCCCTGTATATTGACGACAGCCCATCGCTCTCCACCCTGGAAATGCGCGCCCGCACCCGCCGCCTCAAAGCGGAAAAAAATATCGGCCTGGTGGTCATTGACTATCTTCAGCTTATGCGTTCCAGCCGCCGCACTGATTCGCGGGAACTGGAAATTTCCGACATCTCGCGCAACCTCAAGGCCATGGCCAAGGAATTGAATGTCCCGGTCATCGCGCTTTCCCAGCTCAACCGTAAACTTGAGGAACGCACCGGCGACAAGCGGCGTCCCATGCTCTCGGACCTGCGGGAATCCGGGGCCATTGAGCAGGACGCGGACGTGATCATGTTCATTTACCGGGAAGCCGCCTACATGAAGGCGGAAGAGCGCCCGCCCGTGGACAAGGCTGAAATCATTATCGGTAAGCAGCGTAACGGCCCGGTCGGCAAGGTTGATCTGATGTATGCTTCCGCCTATACCGCCTTTGAGGATCTGGAAGCCACTTACGCACCGGCGGATCTGTAACCTGTTTAAATCCGCTCTCATGACGCGAAGGCCCCGGAGCAGTGTCGGCTGCTCCGGGGCTTTCATGTTACCAGGACTTAGGGGCCTATTGCGTCGCGCTACTCTGCTCGTAATCATGCAAAAGCGCGTCAAGTTCGCCTGGAGAAAGCCGGGAAACCTGCGCCGCCTGGGCGGCCGCGGACTGTTCCACGTCTTCAAATATTTCGTCAAGATGCTTTGCCGTTTCCCGGATCCAGCGCCGCACCTGTACCGGGGGCACTCCATAGCGGGAACTGAATTCCGAAGTGACGGCTATGTTAAACAGCAGGGCCTTTATGACTTCCGCCTTGAATTCAGCGGTATAGTTCGGTGCTTCTATCATTGCTCACGCTCCATGGCCGAATATTTTCTTATTTACACCATAGCACGTACTGATGCTGATGCAAGTTTTTTTGATCGAATCGGCAAAAGAACCTCGTGTCGCGTGACGCGACACGAGTCGCACCCCCAAAGGGGGTGCGCGCCCGCCAGAGGTGGCGCGAGCAAAGAAAAAACCACGTTTTTTGCTTCGCTCGCGCCGAACCGACAAGCGAGGCGTGACATCACACTCGGATGCGCGTTGGCACGGCTGTTGCTACTATAAGACCATCTGACAACTTTATGACGCAGGTATTTTATGGCCCCGTTTCGATTTCGCCTGGAGCAAGTAAGGCTGTACCGCAAGCAACTGGAAGAGCGGGCCATGCAGGCCCTGGCTCAGGCTGTTGCCCACCGGGACGCTCTTAAGGAGCATATCGCGGCCTTGCAACAGGCCCTTGTGGAGCAACACGCCCGCTTGAGCAGGGCCGAGGATCTTGAAGCGGCCGAACGCTGGCTCATCCAAAACTACGCTTCAGGACTCAAGGAAGACTTGCGGAACGCCAGGATTGCCCTGGAAGAGGCGGAGGACGCCGTGGACCAATGCCGGGCCGACCTGGTACAAAAAGCCAAGGAACGCGGACTGCTTGATACGCTCAAAGAGAAGCAGGCCGCCAAACATTTACAACTCGAACGTCAACAAGAGCAACGTACCTATGACGAAACAGCAACCCTCCGCTACAAGCCTGCCGCCGTCTAAGCTCTGCCGGCTGCTGATCATAGCCTTTGCCCTCAAGCTTACGGTGCTGGGTGTGCTCATCCTTGAACCGGTGCTGCCCGGTGAAAGCTCTTCTTTCTCCCTGGCCGGACTGTTCACGGACAGCGACACCTCCGGACGCTCGGCCGCCCAGGCCGCCACCGGAGAGAGCGCCGGAGCTCCGCCCGCTCTTGCCCCTGTTTTGCCGGAGCAAAACATCAGCCCCACCATGCCCCAGGCGTCCGCTCCCGCCGGCTCCACTCCGGAACCGGCCCGGGTGTTGCCCTCCATCGGCGAACGCCCCGCTGCTTCTGCCACAGCTCCCGGCGCTGAGCCGCAAGCCGCGCCCGGCGCAACAAACAGCACTGCCCAAACGGACGGAGCGGAATTGCGCGACGTTATGGCTCGCCGCCAGGAAGACCTGGCCCGTAAGGAGCAGGAATTGCGCGTGCTGGAAAGCGACCTGACTGACCGTTTGGCAAAGATGCAAATGCTGGAGAACCGCCTGTCCACCATGCTCAAGGATGCGGAAGAAACCAACGATGCCAAGTTCCGCCACCTTGTGGACGTGCTCTCCAATATGAAATCCAGACAAGCCGCTGTCGTGCTTGAAACGCTTGATCCCAAAATAGCCGTCAGAGTTTTGGCTGGCATGCGCGGCCGTCAGGCCGGTGAGATTCTCACCTTTGTGCGCCCGGAAATCGCGGCCAGACTCTCGGAGTCGCTTGCCCGCATGCAACTTCCCCTGGAGTAGGCCTTGCCCAGGCTCAAGCTGACCCTCGCTTACCAGGGCGCCCGTTACGCGGGTTGGCAACTCCAGGTGAGGCCGGACAAGGCGTTGCCGACCATTCAGGGGGAGCTGGAGTCCCGCGTCGCCCGCATCGTGGGCGAGCGCATTCCCATCCACGGCGCGGGCCGCACAGACTCCGGAGTGCATGCCGAAGGACAGGTCTGCCATCTGGACCTGCCCGCCGGGAGCGAACGCATCGACTGGCAGCAAGCCTTGAACATGCAACTGCCGCACGACATCCGTATCACCGAAGCCTCCTGGGTCGCGGAGGACTTTCATGCCCGCAGAAGCGCCCTTGGCAAACGCTATGCTTACAGCCTGTGGATGAGCCAGGACAGAGCCCTGCCCCGCATCGCTCCCTTTGTCTGGAGCACGCCGGTCCCGGCCCTTGATCCCATCATCCAGGCCCTGCCCCTGCTCACCGGACAGCGTGATTTCGCCACCTTTCAGAATAGCGGAACGACTATTGCCAATACCGTGCGTACCTTGCACTCCATCACTGTCGACCCCGGCACGGTTGCCGGTCTGATCTGCCCGCCCCACTGGCCCGTGGTCACTCTTGTTTTTGCGGGAAACGGTTTTTTAAAACAAATGGTGCGCAATCTCATGGGACTGTTGGTATGGATCGCCCAGGGAAAACTGCGGGCCGACGCCATCCCCGCCCTTCTCGAGGCCCGGAAACGGCGCGCCCTGCCCAGCCCGGCCGCTCCGGCCCAAGGGCTTAGTTTGATGGAAGTGTTGTATTAGAGACTGTTTCCATATAAAGTGTTTACTCCAAAAGTAGAGAGTGCCGTCACGAGGGTCTTTTTGCCCCCTGCTTGTTGGCAAAGCCTGAAGTCGGGGAATCGGGTTTCGTATTGTGGAGGATCGGCAATGGCATACCAGGACTTTCCGTGGCAACCGGGTGGCTCGCAAAGTTTCAACAAGCTTGTGTCCCTGTCCTTACCAGTCCTGCAGGGCAAATCCGTGCTCGACGTGGGCTGCAATGAGGGTTTTTTCTGCGGCTGGGCATCCTTTCAAAAGGCCTCGCGGGTCAAGGGCATTGATAAAAATCCGCTCTTTATCGAGCAGGCCAGAACCTGGTTTCCGGAATGCTCATTTATTTGCATGGACTGGAATGATCTCGGGCGGGAAACCTTTGACGTCATCCTCTGCCTTTCAGCCATTCACTACGCTGATGATCCTGAAAGCTTAATCGCCCTCCTGATGAGCCGCCTTACCCCCGATGGCGTCCTGGTGCTTGAGATAGGCATCGCCGACGGTAGCGAGGAGATTTTTGTGCCGGTAACCCGGCGTATCACCGAGGAAATCACCGATACCCGCCTTTTTCCCACCCAATCCATGCTGCGCCGCCTGCTCGGCAACTATGCCTTCAAGCACATGGGGCAGAGTGTGTTGCAGGCAGGAGACCCGACTCCGCGGCATGTCTACCACATATACCACAAAAAGCCCTTGGCCCTGCTGCTTCTGGACGAACACTATTCAGGCAAGTCCAGTATTGTTGATGCCGTCATGAAGCCGGATTTGAACCGCATTTTTGGCGAAAAAATTTACCACCAGATTGCCGATGGCGAACTGCCCGCCAGCGATGCATTAAAACACTTTATGGAATACGTGCCCGGCACCCGGCACATGATTCCGCCCCAGATTACCAGCGCCATCTGCAAAGCCGGGTTACTGTCCGAACTCATGGCCGTCTTTGCCACACTCGCGGACAAGCGCGACTTTATCCTGGAGCATTACATTCCCGCCGATTTCCGCCTGGAAGCCTGCGAAATTCTGGATAGGGCCGGATTTTACGTGGTAGATATCGCCATACTTGCCGCCCATAAAAAAAGCTGGACTACCAGGCGCCCGCCGTATGCCCGATACCAGTCCTACATTGAATATCTTAAAAAAATCAGCACGATTGATGAAGAAGCTTACCTCGCCGCCAACCCCAGTGTTGCCCAGGCCGTGGCCGATGGCACGATGCCCTGCGGCCAGTTTCACTACTGGAAGTTTGGCAAACGCGAAAAGCGCAGGCCAAGGTGAACAGCATGACGCCAAACAGAAACAAACTTCCGACGCGGCATTACCCGCGTCGGAAGTTTGTTTGGCGAAAACCCTCGGATTTCGGGTTATGCGCTGCATTCCCTGGCGCGAAAAACGGAATGCTTTGCGGGAACCTTCCACTAGGGAAGGCGCTTCAGCGTTTGCTGTCGATAATAGTGCCCTTGCCTTCATAGGCGGCCGACAGCACGGATTTGCTGAGATTGTACGTGTCGCTCATGGAACCGTGACCGAACTTGCCTTTTTTTGCTTTTCCGCCCGAACCCGGACTGTTCAGCTTGTCCAAGGTCTGCGTCACGATCTCGCCCTTGACTCTTTGCAGCGATGCCGCTGCTCCGGCCGCCGCCATCTGTCCTGAAAGGTCTTTCATACAGTATCCTCCAAGGAGAGGGTATTCGCCTCTTTCCTTATCGGCAGTACCAGGCAGGAGTTTAGGGTCGCCCCTATTAAAAATCCCTTTGCAGACCCACAACCGCGATACCGCTCCTGTCCGCGACAGCCAGGGCGGCGGCGCGGTCAAAAAACAGCGTTCCGTCCGCATCAAAAGCAAGGCAGACCATCTTGTATTTGGCGAGCAGTTCAATGGTGCCCGCGCCGATGGACGGCAAGTCGAGGCGTCTGTCCTGATCCGGCTTGACCACCTTGACCACGGTACAGCCGGGCCCGCCCAGTTCTCCGCCCCTGGCAATGGCCGCGTCCGTGCCCTCAATGCCCTCAACCGCGATCACCATGCCGCTGCGCACCACCACGCACTGCCCGATGTCCAGCGCGCCCACAGCCTTGGCAATGCCATAGCCGTAGCGCACATCACTCCAGATCTCTTTGTCCGGCTGAACCCGGCCCAGAACCCCGGCCGGACTGCGCAAGGCCGGAACCAGAGCGTCCGGCGGCGCCACGCTGATCCCCTCGCTTTGCAACTCCTCGGCCACGGCCCGGAGAATGGCGTCATCCCCCTTGTTGCCGACCAGTTTGAAAATCAGCTTGGCCACCCGGAAGTCGGGCTTGATGTCCGCCAGGGCTTTGGGCTTGCTGATGGCCCCGGCCATGCAGGCCCTGCTCACCCCATTGCGCTTGAAGAAATCGATCAGTGTACCAAGCTGGCCCAGGCGGACCATGCTGAACACGTCCGCCTCAGCCTCCAGGGCCGGGTCCGTGTTGCCGTGAAAGCCGCAGATCACCACACGCAGCCCGTCCGCCCGCGCCCCGCGAGCCACAAGAAAAGGAAACTGGCCTGAACCGGCCATAATGCCTATGGTGTCCATTCGCCGTACCTCAGCTAAGGTAGTGTCCCAGTTTTGGGTGATACTTCGTCAGGCTTGCTTTGTCCTCCGGGGCAGGACCGAAGAGTCCAGCCCCATCGGCCAAAGCTGCGCCTTCCTCGTCTGACCCAAAACTGGGACACTACCTACTCCTGGTCTTTCAATTCGGAGGCACGAGCCGCGGGCAACACCCCACGCGGGCTGCTGCGCACAAACTCCACAATCTCCAGCACCTCCGGCACATCGGAAAATTCCTGCGCGGCTTTGTCCAGGGCCTCCTGGCGCGGCATGTCCGAGTGCCAGATCATCCGGAAGGCGGAACGCACGGCCGTTACCGAGCTTGAGGGCACCTTGAGCCTGCGCAGACCCACAAGGTTGGGTCCGTGGATGCCCGCCCGGCTGCCCACGGCCAGCATATAGGGCGGCAGATCCTGGGAGATGCCGGTCATGCCGCCGACAAAGGCGTGGCGTCCTATGCGCGAAAACTGGTGCACGGCCGAAAGGCCGCCGATAATGGCATGGTCAAAGATCTGGACATGTCCGGCCAAGGTGGCCCCGTTGGACATGACGATGGAATCGCTCAGAGTGCAATCGTGCGCCACGTGGCAGTAGGCCATAATCATGTTGTTGCTGCCGATGCGGGTTATGCCCCCGCCGCCCTCGGTGCCCCTGTGCAGGGTGGCGAATTCACGAACCTGATTGTTGTCGCCCATTTCAAGGACCGAGGGTTCACCGTGAAACTTCAGATCCTGGGGAATGCCGCCCACCAGAGCATAGGAATGGATCACATTCCCCCGGCCCATGCGCGTGTATTGCTTGATTGAGGCAAAGGCATGGATGGCGCAGCCTTCGCCAATCACCACATCATCTTCGATAACCGCGCACGGCCCTATGGTGACCTTATCGCCTATATCCGCCTTGGGCGACACAAAGGCGGACGGATGAATGGAGGCGCTCACGAGAAACTCCCCTTGGGTACAATGGCTGCCGTGAGTTCCGCTTCCGCCGCGAGCACGCCGTCCACATGGGCGGTGCCGCGCATTTTCCAGAGCTGCATTTTTTTGCGTATCAGTTCGCAATGCAGGTCAAGGCGGTCGCCGGGCAGCACAGGCTTTCTGAAACGCACATTCTCAATGCCCGTGAACAGAAAGATCGAATCGCGCACAACCTCGTCGCTCTGCCCGGTCAGCACCATAAAGCCTCCGGCCTGGGCCATGGCTTCAACAATGAGCACGCCGGGCATGACCGGCAGGCCGGGAAAGTGGCCCTGGAAAAACGGTTCGTTGATGCTGACATTCTTATAGGCCTTCACGAACTTGTCCGGTTCAAGATCGGTCACCCTGTCCACCAACAAAAACGGATAGCGGTGGGGCAGCAGATCCATGATGCTGTGAATGTCCAGAAAGGCCGCTGGCGTGGGAATTTGTACGGAAGGGGAAATCATGCCTCCTCCTTTTCGGAAAGATGCGCAATCCGCGTTTTGAGTTCGTCCAGTTCTTTTTCCAGTTGCTGCACCCGCCGGAACAGGTCCGGAACCTTGGGCGCGAGAACAAAGGCGCGCATAAAGGTTTTACTCTCCATGAACGGAGTACCGCTGCCGGTGACTCCGGCGGGAATGTCTTTGGGCACGCCCGCTTGCGCGCCGATGGTCACGTTGTCGCCAATGTGGAGGTGACCGGCGATCCCGGCCTGCCCGGCCATGGTCACCCTGTCCCCCACCTTGGTGCTGCCCGCGATACCCACCTGGGAAATGATCAGACATTGTTCGCCGAGCGTAACATTGTGCCCGATTTGCACCAAGTTATCGATCTTGGTGTCGCGCCCCACACTGGTGGCCCCGAGGGCGGCCCGGTCAATGCAGGTATTGGCTCCCACATCCACACCATCAGCCAGGCGCACCGTGCCGATCTGGGGAATCTTGCGCATTTCCCCGTCCATCACGGCAAAACCAAAACCATCGGTGCCGAGTACGGCGCCCGCCTGCAACACGCAGCCGTCGCCCATGACCACTCCGGCCAGCACGACCGCGTTGGGGTACAGCACGCAATCCTTACCGATCACGCACTCTTCGCCCACATATACGCCGGGAAAAAGCACGCACCCTTCGCCAAGGCGCGTTCCGGCGCCCACATGGGCATGCGGGTACACAGTGCAACCCGCGCCGAGTTCCGCTTGCGGGTGAATCACCGCCTGGGCGCTGACGCCCGAAAAGTCCCCTTGCTTGCGCACGAAAAAGGAGGCTGCCCTGGCGAAATCCCGGTACGGATTGTCGCTGATCAGGGCCGTGGAAACTTCCGGGGCAAACTGCGGGGCCAGGATAACCGCGCAGGCCCTGGTTTCGGCAAGATACGTGCGGTACTTGGGATTGGCGAGAAAGCTCACCTCGTCCGGAGAGGCCGCCTCCAGCGTGTTCAAACCGCTGAACTCCCTGTCCTGGCCCTGCAGGACAAGTCCGAGTCTGGCGGCAAGTTCAGAGAGAAGCATTGTCATGCGAAAAATCCCCCTGTCCGGGCTTGGGGTGAGACGTGTTATTTCGCAGCGGGCTGCCCTGTTTCCTTTTTCCACTGCGCGTTGGTTTCGCTCAGCATTTCGGATGTAACATCCAGCTTGGGATCAAAATAGGCCGCGACCACGGAGTCCAGAATCAGCAGGTAGCCTTTGCGCCCGGCAAGCTCCTTGGCCGCTCTGTTGATGAGCATGTCTATGTCCTGGCGCACCCGCGACTCGTCGGCCTGGAGAAGGCGCATAAAGGCTTGGGCTTTCTCGGAGAACTCCTCCTGCCGCTTCATAAATTCCTGGACCTGTTGTTCCGTGGGCGCTTTTTTCTGGTATTCGGCAGCCTTTTTTTCCAACTCGGCGCGTTCTTTTTCCAGTTCATTCTTCTGAACGCCGAACTTGCCGTCCAGGGTGCCCTTGGCCGCCTTCAGGGCTTCGCTTTCAGCGGCCACCTTATGCTTGTCAAAAATCACAATCTCTCCCTCGGCCCGCGCAACCGCGGCGGAAAAGAAAACAAAAACCAGGGAAAGCAGCACTATCTTACGCATCAGAATTCTCCTTTGGAGATGTAATATTCGTTTTCCGCTCCGCCGACGGCGGGGCTTTTGTGACATAGCCTCAAGGGAGGGCCAAGTCAAGGCGGCAAAAGTAGTGCCTCAGCTTGCGTGATACTTCGTCAGGCTGCGTTTTTGTTGACTCGGCACATCCTGTGCCTCGGCCTTCGGCTCCCGCCCTGCGGGCGGTTCCCAATTTTGCTATCCTGCAAAATTGTCGGGGGGCAGGGAAGAAGGCTATTTGTTAGCGCAGCTTAGCCAACTCGGTCTTATACTGCACAATGCCCTGCACCAATCCTTCGGCCTGGCGCTGCAGGTAGGCCTCGTTTTTCAAGTTGTCCACATCATGCTCATTGGTAATATAGCCAAACTCCACCAGAATGGCGGGCATGCGGGCTCCCACCAGCACGTAAAACGGCGCCGAGCGGACGCCATTATCATGGGCGGCGAACTTGGCGCTCTTCAGTCTTTTCAAAATACCGCCATGCACGCAATCGGCCAGATGGTGCGACTCCTTTACCTTGGAACTGAGCATGAGATCCGTAAGGATGAATTGCAGGTCGCTGATGTTCCTGACAGAAACACCGTTTTCACGCGCCGCCACAGTTATCGCATCCTGGGTCTTGGCTTCGTCCAGATAGTAGGTTTCAAGACCCCGGATGCCGGACTTGGGATTGGCATTCACATGGATGGAGATGAACAGATCGGCCTTTTTGGCGTTAGCCGTATCCGGCCGTTCCTGCAAAGGCATATACTTGTCGCTGGTGCGCGTGTAGAGGACCGTGAACCCCTCTTTCTGCAGGAGCGCGCCCACCCGCTTGGCCATGGCCAAGGTAAAACTTTTCTCCGTGATCCCGGCGGCCTGTGCTCCGGGGTCATGGCCCCCGTGCCCGGCATCAATCATGATGGTTTTTACCGTCAGCCCGAGTTGCTCCATGACTGTCTCGGCCTTTCCCCCTGTACGGCCCGCAGCCCGTGCGGGCTCGGCGCTGTCCGTTTGAGCGCCGGACCGGGCCGGAGCCTTTGCCTTGCTCTGGGGCTCAGGAGCTTCTTTCTTGGCCTGAGGCGGAACTTCCTCCTTGATTCGAGCCAGGAGTTGCCGCGCTTCGGGAATTTTCCCGGCTTTGGGATAATTCTTGATCAGCTTTTCCAGCGCGGCAATCGCGCTTTTGCGATCGCCAAGCCGATGCGTCAGGATATCCGCCTGGCGGTAGAGGCTCTCGGCAGCGACAGCGTATTTGGGATAGGCGGCAGTCACGGAAGCGAAGCGGGATACGGCTTCACGGTGGTCAGTAGGCAAAAAGGAACGCCGCCCCAGTTCTTCACGCGCGCGGGCGTGATAAAAGGCGGCTTTGGCCCCGGCATCCCCTTTGTTTTTCGCCGCTTGAGCGGCAAAGCCCTCTTCCAGGGAAAGCCAGAGATCCCGCCGGGCGCCCCTGGCGGAGTTGGCCTCCAGGGCGTCAAATTCGGCTATCAAGCGTTGCAGTGTCTGCGGTTTTGCCGTCTGCGCCGCCTGGGCAGGCCAGGAGGCCAAGCCGAGCAGGAAAGTCAACAGCAAAAAAGACGAGATGAAGCGCATAGTAGGTAAGCAAGGAGTAGGCAGTGCCTCAGTTTGGATAGTGCCGGTAGTGCCTCAGTTTGGCGTCAGACGAGGAAGGCGAGTTTTTTGCGACGGGAGTGTACTCTTATGGTACTCGACCGGAGCAAAAAACGATGCCTGACGAAGTATCACGCCAAACTGAGGCGCTACACGCATCAAAACATCTGACCCATGGAGAACTCAAAGCGCCCGGAGCTTCTGTCACCCCGGCGGTCATCGTCAAAGGGCACGCCATACGAGAAGCGCAGGTCGCCCATGGGGGAACGCCAACGCAGTTCCAGGCCCGCGGATTTCTTGATTTCATCCTTCCACTTGTAACTGCGGTCGGCATCGATGTTAAAGCCCGCGTCAAAGAAGGGCACCAGGAACAGGCCCACGTCTTCGTTAAGCGTCCAGATATACTCCAGGTTGGTGAAGGCCATGCGGGTACCGCCGATACGGTCGCCGGTCTCGGGGTCCCTGGGCACGATGTCCCGGCTGTCATAGCCGCGCACCGAGTTCATACCGCCCATCCAGAAGCGTTCGAACACCGGCACTTCATCGGAGCCGTTTTTGAAAATGGCCGACCCTTTAATCTTGGCATGCAGCACATGATGCGGCCAGAGCTGATAATAGGTGTCGTGCTGGGCCGTCAGGGTGATGAAGTCGTCATCACCAGCCAGAAGGCCGCCACCGTATTCCACGCTGATCATATCAAAGTTGCCGCCCGTGGGAACGCCCAGCCTGTTTTCGGTCGAATCACGCACGATCCGGGCCAGGCCCACGCTGGTGAAGCGATCTTCGTAGGCGTATTTGCGAATGAGGCGCGAGGCGTACCGGTTCAGGTCGTATATGCGATATGAGTCAAGACGATATCCCCATCCGATGGAAGTATATTCGCCAATGGGATACGAAAAACGCAACACGCCGCCGGTCGTTCTCTTGACATAATCGATGTAGTCGTCGCGCCAGTGATAGAGATCCCCGCCAACGCTGAGCGGCGTATCATTGAAGCGCGGATTGGTGAAAGAAAGGGTATAGGCGTTACGGCGGCCGGAAAAAGCGGCTTGCAGAGACAGTTGGTAGCCCTTGCCCCACAGGTTCCGCTCCATGATGGTGGCGGAAACGCCGACATTGGAAAAAGTGGAATAGCCCACACCGGCCATGAGCGCGCCAGTGGGTTTTTCCTTGATCTTGACCTTGAGATCAACTTCGTCATCGTGATCGGTCGGCACAAGTTCGGCTTCGGCAACTTCAAAATAGCCGAGCTTGTTCAGACGATCCATGCTGCGGCGGAGCTTCGAGCCTTCAAACGGTTCGCCGTCGGTGAGCCGCATTTCACGCAGGATAACGTTATTCCGGGTCTTGTTGTTGCCCTCGACCACGACCTCTCTGATATAAAGCTTATTTCTCTTTTCAATGTCATATTCGATGTCAACGATATTCGAATCGTCAGTTCTCTTTCTCGGACGGGGGGAAACGTCGGCAAAGGCATAGCCGTAATCGGCGTAAAAATCGGTCAGGGCTTTGGTGTCGGCCTGCATGACGCTGAGATTGAACGGCTCGCCCTTGGCCGCGAGTTTATGCATAGAGATCTGGGCCAGCAACTTCTCTTCAGTGTCAATCAGGTCGCCTTCAAAGCTGACTTCACCCAGCATGTATTGCGGCCCTTCATGAATGGGGAAGGTGATGACAATGCCGTCTTCCTGATAATCGATCCTGGGCGCGGCAACCGTGATATCCATAAAGCCGTAATCCAGGTAATACGCGGTGATGGCCGAGGAGTCGCGTTCGATCAATTCTTCGTTCAACACGCCGGTACCGGTCATCCAGGAGAGTATGCCGCGCTCTTTCAGGAGCAGTTGCCCCTTGACATCACTCTCTTTGAGGTGGCTGACGCCCTCGATTTTGACTTCCCTGATGTACAGCTTCTTCCCTTCATTAATGGTAAGCACAACAGCCGAAGTGCCGCCCTGGCGGGGGTCGAAGCGCGAATCCACCCTGGCCAGGTAAAAACCCTTTTTGCGGTACAGGTCGATGATTTTTTGAATATCATCCGCCAGCAGGCTTTCGTTGAGCACGGAACCCGGCTTGGTGCTCATGGCCCCGATAATGTCGTCTTCATCCAGGGCGTCGTTCCCTTCGATAACGACGCTTTCCACCTTGGGCTTTTCCTGCACCGTATACACCAGGTACGGTCCGTCCACGCGCTGTTCCACGCTGACCTGCACATCGCTGAAATAGCCGAGCTCCCAGACCCGCTTCACGTCCTGGTCAATGGCCATGGCGTCCGCCACATCACCTCTGCGGGTCGAAAGCCGCATGAGCACCACTTCAGGATCCAGTACCTTGGCGCCGCGTACTTCCACCCCGGCCAGGACATTCCCGCCCGCATGGACGGAAGAAGCCGAAGCGGCGGCCTGAGCCGAAGGCACCGGCAGTTCGGCCACGACAGCCCCGGCCAGTTCGTCCAGGGCATAGCCCATATTGGCCTGCCCGGCCCGCTGCTCCACAAAGAGCGGCCTTGGCTGTTCCGCGGCCTTTGCGCTGACCAGCCGCGCGTCAACGCTCAGAGCGTTGCCCGCCTGGTTCACACTGCCGTAAACCGCGTGCGTGGCCCCGGCGGCCGAAGCCAGCGAACGAACCGTGGCCACGTCAAGCACGGCCACATTGCGCGAACGCAGCAAGCTCAGCATCTTGTCATTGGGGATAATCTGCACTCCGGCGGCTCCGATGCGCCTGCCGAGCATTTCCGGAAAATTCGCTTCCATGTCGCCCTGGACTGTATCCACATGCAACTGGAAAGGAAGCACCAGAACGCGGAGTTCACTTGCCGCGCGCGCGGCCACCGCGTCCCCGGCCACGGAAAACATTCCGAGAGCTATGAAAAGGGCAACAATTGCGAATGCGGCATGGCTCCATTCAGCGCGTCTGCTCATACAAATCTCCGGACTTAAGTTCAAAGCACTTGCCCATGCGATCAGCAAGTTCTGGATTGTGGGTGACGACAATCATGGACATGGCGTCGGCGGCATTCAGCTCCAAAAGCAGTTCCGTGACCCGCCGCCCGTTTTTTTCATCAAGGTTTCCCGTGGGTTCATCCGCCAGCAACACTCTGGGCCTGAGCAGCACCGCCCGGGCTATGGCCGCGCGCTGCCTCTCGCCGCCGGAAAGGGCTGACACGTCAAAAGACGCGCGATCCGCAAGTCCGACCCGGCATAATGCCTCTTCGGCTTTTTCCAGCGCTTCTTTACGCGCGACGCCCCCGATAATGGCCTGCATGGCCACATTTTCCAGCGTCGTAAATTCCGGCAACAGGTGGTGAAACTGGAAAACAAAACCGATTTCCTTGTTACGCACAGCAGCCTTTGCCGCGTTGGAAAGGGCCGACACATCCCTGCCGCGAAAAAACAGATCGCCTGAGGTCTGCGTGGCCAACGTGCCCAGAATATGCAGCAACGTTGACTTTCCCGAGCCTGACGCTCCCACCACGGCAATAGTTTCCCCCTCTTGTATATCAAGGGAGATGGCTTGTAAAATATGAATTTGCTCTCCGGGCCCGTCAAAGATTTTGCTCAGGTTCCGCAGGGAATACAGCGGAGCGTGAGTATCGCCCGACATGCCGGAAGCCATGCTCAGAAACATATCCGCCATCATTCATGCCTCAATGCGTCGGCCGGTTCCAGGCGCGCCGCCTGGCCCGCCGGGTACAGCGTGGCCAGAAAACAGAGCAGCATGGCGCAAGCGCCGGTAAGCGCCAGGTCCGGCCACTGCAAAAGCACCGGCAGGTAGTCCAGGGAATAGACCCCGCGCGGCAACTCGATAAATTTGTAGCGTTTGAGCAGAAAACAGGTCGCCAGCCCGAGCGCGAACCCGAGGGCCGTGCCCATCAGGCCGATAATCGTGCCCTGGAGCATGAAAATTTTGCGCACCATACCCGTGGTGGCCCCCATGGACATCATGATGGCGACATCCCGCGTTTTTTCCATGACCAGCATGACCAGGGCGGTTATGATGGAAAAGGATCCCACCAGAATGACCAGAGTGAGAATCACGGCCATGGCCGCCTTTTCCAGCTTGAGCGCCGCGTACAGGTTGGCGTTCATCTGCATCCAGGTGTTGGCGTACAAAGAGCCGTCCCCGACTTCCCTGAGCGCCGCCTGCATGATGCTCTCCACCCGGTATACGTCGGACACGGCCACTTCTATGCCGTAAATCCGTTTGCCCTGCCAGCCGAGCACCTCCCTGGCCGTGTCCAGGTTCACAACAGCCAGACCGGTATCATAGTCGCCAAGGCCCACCGAAAACAGGCCCACCACCCTGAAGGGCATGATGCGCGGCGTAAATCCGGCCGCGCCTTGCTGCCCCGAAGGAGACATCAGGTTGACCCGGCTGCCGATATGCACGGCCAGCTTGGAGGCCAGCCCCTCTCCGATGATGATGCCGGGCAGCCCGTCCGTGTTTTTGAGGTCTTCCAGGCTGCCGCTGGTCAATTTTCTGAGCCCGTCCAGCACCGTGCCCGCCGTATCCGGATCAACGCCCCGCAAATACACGCCCGTGCCGCCGGAATAACTGGAAATCAACACCCCGGACTGAATAAAGGGCGTGGCGCCGACAATGCCGGGCGCGGCGTTAAGGCGCTTCAGCAGTTCCCGGTCTTCCGTGAGGCCGCCCGCGCTGCTGTAAACCACGGCATGGGAACTCATGCCGATCAGCTTGTCGCGCAGATCCGTGGTGAAGCCGTTCATCACGCCCATGACCACGATCAGGGAGGCCACGCCAAGGGCCACGCCGGCCACGGAGATCCAGGAAATCACCGATATGAAGGCATGTCCTTTACGGGCAAAAAGATACCGCAGGGCAATAAAGGATTCAAAACGCATGGCAAATCCGAACAGACAGGGAATATTCCGGCATGGCGCGATTTAGCCGGTAGCGCCTCAGTTTGGCGTGATACATCGTCAGGCCTCGTTTTTTGCTCCGGTCGAGTACCATAAGAGTACACTCCCGTCGCAAAAAACTCGACTTCCTCGTCTGACACCAAACTGAGGCGCTACCGTATTGCTCAAACTGAAGCACTATGGTTTAGCCCTCGGGCTTGAGCAGAGGAAAGAGGATGACTTCGCGGATGGAGGGAGAATCCGTAAGCAGCATGACCAGCCTGTCGATGCCGATACCCTGCCCCGCTGCCGGAGGCATGCCGTATTCAAGGGCGCGCAGGTAATCTTCGTCCATCGCATGCGCCTCATCGTCGCCCGCGTGTTTTTCCGCCACCTGCTCTTCAAAGCGCAGGCGCTGGTCCGCGGGATCGTTGAGTTCGGAAAAGGCATTGGCCAGTTCCCGCCCGGTAATGAACAGCTCGTATCGATCCGCCAGGTCGGGGTTTTGCTCGTTGCGTCTGGACAGGGGCGAAATCTCGGTGGGGTAATGATAGATGAAATGCGGCTGCACCAGCTTGGGCTCCACATCCAGATCAAAGAGCTTGGCTTGCAGCTTGCCCAGCTTTTCACCTTCAATGGCTTTTTCACCGCGCTGCCGTATATATTTGCTCACGGCAGCGGCATCCCGGTAAAATTCCGGCTTGTGCCCGCCAATGGTTTCCAGCGAGTCGAAAAAGGACAGCCGCTTCCAGGTGCCGGGAGTCAGGTCGATCTGGTGGCCTTGATACGGAATCACATAGCTGCCGCAGACCGCCTCGGCCAGACGGCCGATCAGGCGCTCGGTCAGGTCCATGAGATCCTCAAAGGTCGCATAGGCCCAGTAAAATTCGCACATGGTGAATTCCGGGTTGTGCCGTACCGAAATACCTTCATTGCGGAAGTTCCGGTTGATCTCAAAAACCTTTTCAAAGCCGCCCACCAGCAGGCGCTTCAGATACAACTCCGGCGCGATACGCATATACAGACGCATGTCCAGAGCATTGTGGTGCGTGGTAAAGGGCCTGGCCGTGGCCCCGCCCGGAATGGGCTGCAACATGGGCGTTTCGACTTCCAGAAAACCTTCGCCCTCCATGAAGTGCCGGAACTCGCGCACGATCTGAATGCGTTTGGCGAAAATCTCCCTGGTGCGCTCGGTGACGATGAGGTCAACATACCGCTGGCGGTACCGTATTTCCACGTCCTTGAGCCCGTGATACTTTTCCGGCAAGGGACGGATGGATTTGGTCAGCAGGGTGATGGAGCGGCATTCCAGGGTCAGTTCGTCCGTTTTGGTCCGGAACAGACTCCCGCGCACGCCCACGATATCTCCGGTATCAAGCTTTTTAAAGGCGGAATACGCTTCATCGCCGAGGATTTCTTTGGCCGCGTAGCACTGCATACGGCCGGAAGCGTCCATGAGGTGAAAAAAGGCCACCTTGCCGAAGGAACGCAGGGAAACAATGCGCCCGGCCAGCGTGAATTCCCTGTTGTGCGCGGCCAAATCTTCCGCGTTTTTATCTTCGTTCTCCCGCAGCACCACAGCGGCATCGTTCAGCTTCACAAAACCGTTGGCGTAAAGACTGGCGCCGGAATCCAGAATTTCACAGGATTTCACCACCCGGTTCTTGACAACCTCGTTGAGTTCATCGCGCGCGGCCAGACTTTCCAGCATGGGCATGAAGTAGCAGACTTGCGGGGACTTGCTGGCGAGCTTTACCGCCGGCTTGCGGGCCGGGGCGGACGCGCCGGGGCGCGCTTCCGCCGTGTTTTCGGGACGCGGGCTGTTTGCAGGGTGCGGCGTATCAAGGGAACTCAAAGTAACACTCCAGGGAAATAAGGAAACCAGCTGCGAACAGCTAGGCGTATTCCAATTATGATTTTCCGTCAAGACTGGAGCATTTTAGGGCTTGATGGAACGGATTTCAGACAGGGGGTTTACGGCCAGGCCGGATTCGTCTATTGTTCCCGCGCGTGCGCAAAAGAAAATCCTCCATCGCCGGCTCCGCCAACCTGACGCTAAAACCGTATGCCTGATACCGACATCGAGTTCCGCCGACCCGCAAGCGCTGACCCACCCTTCAGCATGCAGGCCAGACTCAGCAGGGAAGCCATCAACGCCCTGCCGCTCTTCCACTATGAAGGCAAAGTGACCTTGGTGCGCACCCCTGAGGAACTGGAAGCGGCCGTGAACCGGCTGAGCCGGGAAACCGTGCTCGGCTTTGACACGGAAACCCCCCCGGCCTTCCGCAAAGGCAAAAGCCATGCCCCGACCCTGGTGCAACTCGCGGGTTCCCAGGAGGTCGTGCTCTTCCATTTCAAATGGCAGCCTCTGAGTAGTGGGCTGATCAGCCTGTTTGAGAACCCGGACATCACGAAAACCGGGGTGGCGGTGCACGACGACATGCGTTTTCTGGCCAAAATCACGCCTTTTGAAGCGCAATCGGTCATTGACCTCAGCGCGGTGGCCCAAAATAACAAGATTGAAAACCTGGGTTTGCGCGGCTTGGCGGCCGTGTTCCTGGGTTTGCGCATTTCCAAGAGCGAACAGTGCTCCAACTGGGGCAACATCGAACTCTCGCCCCGTCAAATACGCTACGCCGCCACAGACGCCTGGGCCAGCCGGGCCGTCTATCTTGCCATGAACGATTTGGGCTTTGATCTCTCCCTTCCTTCGGACAGCCCCGCGCGGCGGAAAAAAGCCGCCCGCCGTGCGCCGCGCCGGAAGAGCAAACGCCCTGCCGCGTCCACGCTGTAACTTTTTGGAGGGACGCGAACCAGTGACGCAAAGGTCTTCATCCAGCGATACTCTCGATGAGATGAACGTGAGCCTTATCACCACTGTCCACACCTCCAAACCACCCTGCAAGGGGGCGTGGCCCCCTTGACCCGCAATTTGTGAGGGGTGCAGGGGAAATCATTTCCCCTGCCAGGGGAGTCTGAGGGGGCAGAGCCCCCTCAGGGATTTTTAATCGATTTCAACCTCATTGCCATAATAAACACACGTAAGCCGCTCTTCCCTCTGCTTGGGCGTAATGGGCCT
>Ga0082212_10000619_pt1 | contig 51698 bp, 43 predicted proteins | sample TergutNt197P3_FD_71548 | JGI IMG/M metagenome (GOLD analysis project Ga0082212, IMG submission 71548) | Neocapritermes taracua P3 segment gut microbial communities from Petit-Saut dam, French Guiana - Nt197 P3 | ecosystem: Host-associated > Arthropoda: Insects > Digestive system > Gut ...
AACAGTCGCTCAAAGCTCGGTTGCCGTTGATTCATCCGGCCATATCGTTTGAAGCGTTTATAAATCAACCCTTTGACGGGATAAAATTGATGGCCCACTGCCAGGCAGGGGCCCGCATATCGCTGCAAGAAGCGTTGTCTATATCTCTGTCACACAGGATGCTGATCTTAATAGGTCCCGAAGGGGATTTTTCTCCCGAAGAGGTATCTTTGGCAGAAGCCAAAGGCTTTCAATCAATTCACTTGGGCTCCTCTCGCCTGCGTACAGAAACCGCCGCTCTTACCGCGGCTATTGGGGCGTACCTGTTTGGGAATGTTGAATACCATAATTGCCCTACACCAAACGTCAACAGGTTTTTCTTAGCGCTTGCTCCCACTCCGGAGTGATCTCAAAAGAGGATCCGGTCTCTTTGTCGTAGGTAGACATAACGCTGAGGCTCTTGACGCGAATGATGCCCTTGTTGTCTATGATCTGTTGCGTAAAGTGAACGCTTTTGTTGCCGATACGGAGCAGGTCGGTCTCCACATAGAGTTGGTCTGCTAAAAAGGAGGGTCGCACAAAGTCATACTCGGTATGTACCATAATAAGGATCCGGCGGCTGTGTCGCAGGTCGACGACGCCTCCAAGGGTTTTCATCATAAAATCGTGGCGCGCCAGATCAAAGTAGTGGCCGTAGATCACATTGTTGACGTGGCCGAGCAGGTCTACGTCGTTAAAGCGGATTTGAATCGGAAGGCGGTGCATATTGTTTGCATATTTGGGTACGCAAAGGTAGCAAGTTTCCGTTTTTTTTTTATCTTTGCGTGAATTTTAAACCTTATTTATTATGAACAAAAAAGTTGTAGTATTGCTGTTAGCGGTTGTTTTAACAGGACATTATGCTCAGGCACAATTCTCTTTTGGAGTACGTGCGGGTTATCAGATGACCAATGTGTTTGACACAAAGGGCACCAAATTTAAACCCGGATTTCAAGTCGGCGTAGTAGGCGATTTGGCCGTAGCCCCTGCTTTTTCGATTCAACCGGCCGTTTTATTTGCCACTCAGGGATGGAAAGCTGATACCGATTTGGTAGACGCATCCGTTAACCTCAATTACATTCAGGTTCCCGTACATTTCCAATATAAAGTTGATTTGAACGGCCCCAAACTGTTGGTACAGGCCGGCCCATACTTTGGCTACGGACTTGGAGGAAAAACCAAAGTGGGGAGTATATCGTCGGACGTTAAGATGGGCAGCGATGAGACCTACAAGGCGATTGATTATGGCGTGGTTGGCGGAGTCGGGGTGCAATTTGGCCATATTCAGGTTGGAGTGGGTTATCAATTGGGTTTAGCCGATATAAACAACCTTGGTATAGGCGATTCGGTAAAGAACACCGGTTTGTCCCTTACGCTGACCTATCTGTTTTAGGGCCTGATAATTTTTATTTCGCCGTTGCGTCCGAGTTTGAGGATGGAAGAGGGTTTTCCGGTGGCGGGTGGCTCGCAGGCGGGGTCTACGCAATAATCTACTTGTTGGCGCAACTTCGGGTCTATGGAGTCAAAAGTTTCGGGGGCGGGCCGACCGGTGAAGTTGGCTGACGTAGAGACAATCGGCTTGTGGAATTGTTGCAACAGGATGGAGCAAAAAGGGTGGCGTACCACCCGAATGGCTACGCTGCCGTCCGGCGCAATGACTTGGGGCGCTAAACCGTCGGCGTACTGATCAGTAGAACGGGCGTCCGGATAGATGATGGTTAAGGGGGTATCGCTGACTTCAATCAGGGAGTGGGCGATTTCGGGTACTTGCGCTACATACCGTTCAATTTGTTCCACAGAATCCACCAGGAGGATAAAACTTTGGCGCTCCGATCGTCCTTTCAATTGAATGATTTTGTGCACGGCAGCGCTGTGGGTGGCGTCGCAGCCCAAGCCCCAAACGGTGTCGGTGGGGTAGAGGATGATTCCTCCCCGATTTAGAAAGGCTAATGCCGTTTCGATTTGGCTGTGCATCATAATACCATAAGTTCGACTACCACCGGATAGTGGTCAGAAAAAGGGACTTTAGGGGTTTGGTGCGCGCGCATGGTAAAGGATTGGTTATACAATATATAATCAATCCTGAGTGCAGGCCAGAGGTAACGAAAAGTAGCCCCGAATCCTTTTCCTCCATACTTGAAACTGTCGTTTAGCCCTTTCTGCAGCCGGTGGTAGGTATAAGAGGTGGGGGTATCGTTTAAATCTCCGCAGAAAATAAAGGGCATATCGGTGGTTTGCAGATGGTCGGCGATGATGGCTACCTGTCGGGCCCGAATTTGGAACGCCTCTCGAATCCGTATATGGGCCTGAATAATCTCGTCGGGATTTTCAGGGATTTCCCGTATCCTGTCTACCATGGCGTTGAGGGATATATTGTTGGATTCTAAATGAGTCGTATAAACCCTGATGATGCGTCCGTGGAGGTTAATATCGGCATATATACAGGTTCTAAAAGTGTTGGGAAGCGTTAATTCGCCCATGGCCTCAATAGGGTATCGGCTAAAAATGACGTTTCCCCGGTACGATTTTTTTTGATTTTTTTGACTAAAGCATTGAAAAGGATAGGCAGCAAAGAGTCGGGCTATTTGGGTGGTGTTGGGATAATAAAACTCCTGCATGCACACCACATCGATGTGTGATACCTCTAAGAACCGACTGATTTCTCCAAGGGTCTCTTCCCGTGTTTTTTTTCCATAACCCTGAAAATTGCATACGTTATAGGTAGCCACCTTAATCGACGCTCCGGATCCGGCCTCTTCGGGTTGACTCCAGCGCACAAAAAGGTCTGCAAAAAGGAGGGCGGGTAGCAGGCAAATAAAAGGAATCCACGCCGTAGAGGAGCGTTTGAGCAGTCCGACTAAGAGCAGCAACAGGTTTGCTAAGACTAAGGGTACAAAATAAAGTCCAAAAAAGGCGGGAATCCAGGTGAGGGTTGGATCGATGTATACAGAACCGCAGGCAAAGAGTAAGGCGATCCCCAAAATAAAGGTGGTGATTTTCAGAAACCAACGCAAAAGAAAGAAGAGGGCCTTCATCGTAGAAACTGTTTCTTAAAAGTGCAGCGTTAAAAGTAAATCCGGTTTCGGTTTTTTTTGCGCCAGTAGCGAATCAGCAGATACGCAAAAATCATTCCGCCCAAATGGGCAAAATGGGCTACATTGCCTCCGCGGTTGGTAAGGCCCAAAATGAGTTCGAGCGCTCCAAAAATCAGCACAAACCATTTGGCTTTTAGGGCAACAGGCGGAAAAAGGAGTTGCAGCACATTATTGGGGTAGAGCATACCGTACCCCAAAAGCACCCCGTAAATGGCGCCCGAAGCGCCCACCGTGGGGGTGATCAGCATCTGGTAATAGGCCATGGAATGGGCGGGCATCGATTGGGAAGTGAGATAAAGCACAAAGGTATGAAAGGCGGCGGCGCCCAAGCCGGTGGCCATATAAAAGAGGAAAAAGCGTTTACTCCCCCAAACGTATTCCAGCGCCGAGCCAAAAATCCACAGGGCGTACATATTAAAGAAAAGGTGTACAAAGTTCCCGTGCATAAATATGTGGGTGATAAACTGATAAGGTTTAAAATAGGGAGATGTCGGGTAAAAAAGGCCTAATCTTTGGTACATTACATCGCCGATAAGATAGGTGGCCAGCAACATAATCGCATTAATCATCAACAGGTTCTTGATGACGGGCGGCATATTGGCTAAGGGATTTCTGCTTTGATAATAATTCATGTTGTTGTCAAGGTTCGTTTAATTCAAAAAATGGTCGATTTCTTCCATGGAGATAATACGCAAACAGGTTTTGCCCAAGGGCGAAAGGGTGGGTTGGGAACAGGCAAAAAGTGATCCGATACATAACATTGCCTCCTGAGGCAACAACGGGCCGGAGGTTTTGGGGCATTCCGACAGGGCTAAGGCTAAAGCGATCCCATGTACGCGATCCTGACAGAGGGTCTTGGAGTGTTCGGAAAGTTGGGTGGCCAGCACTTCAATCATGGAGGCTACCTCTTCGTTTTCTGTTGTATGGCCAACAGGTAAGCCATAAACAGTAACGCTTTGTGTACCGGTCGGACGAATATCGTACCCCATTTGCATCAATTCGTCTTGCCACTCCGTGAATAAGAGCACGTCGGCGGGATCTATGAGGTGCTCCTGAGGAAAAAGGCTTTGCTGACTTTCTACTCCCTGGGTGGCCATCAAATGTACATAATGCTCATAACAAATACGTTGTTTAGCCCGCTGTAGGTGAACAAGCAAAAGCCCCGATTTCACCGGTGTGAGCAGATATTTTCCTTTTAATTGACAAACAGAGGGTTGCTGAGTTTGTATTTGGGTGGGGGAAGCAAAAATTTCGGGCGGCGTGTCGTACAACAAAGGTTGAGACGGCGGTTGGGTCGGCGCTTCTTTTTCGAATCGTTCTTCGTTAAAGGGGTTAAAAAGAGGGTCGTAGTTGACTTTAGGAGGAGGAGCAAAGAGTCCGCGCTTGAGGGGAGGAATCAAAGGAGCGCCTTCCATATCAAAATCGATGGTGGGGCCAAAGGCATTTTTTCCAAGGGCCTCTTTTACTGCCGCCGAAAGGATCTGGAAAATCATCTGCTCGTTTTCGATTTTTACCTCAATTTTGGCGGGATGAATATTTACATCGACTTCCTGAGCATTGATTTCCAAAAAAATACACCATGATGGCCATCTGTTTTCGGAAATCAGGCCCTGGTAGGCATTGAGCACGGCACGTTGCAGATAGGCGCTCTTAAAAAAACGTCCGTTGATAAAAAAGAATTGATTTCCGGGCGTTTTGCGGGCACTTGCAGGTTTTCCGATATAACCCGAAATAGAAACCATAGAACTGTCTACCTTAAAATCAACTAATTCCTGATTCATATCTTTGCCTAACAGTTTAATCAGGCGCTGTTTGAGCGGGTCAGGCGGCAGGTGGTACCATTCCTGTCCGTTGTGGGTGAGCGAAAACTCAATGGCGCAGCGGCAGAGGGCGGTTTGGGTAAATGCGTGTACAATATGTTTAAATTCCGAGGCGTCCGACTTTAAAAACTTTCGTCTGGCGGGCATATTGTAAAAAAGATTGCGGACTTCAAAGTTGGCCCCCACGGGGCAGGAAACCTCTGATTCGGCGATGCATTGACCGCCTTGGATATGCAATTGAATGCCTGTTTCTTCACCCTCCTGCTTAGTCTTTAACGTCAGGTCCGACACGGCGGCAATGGCGGCTAAGGCTTCTCCCCTAAAGCCAAAAGTTTGTATAGCGTCCAAATCTTCTACCCGACTGATTTTAGAAGTGGCGTGCCGTTCAAAGGCAATCCTTGCCTCTTGGGGAGCCATCCCGCAACCATTGTCTGCCAATTGAATCAGGCTGCGTCCGGCATCTTCTACCACCAAACTTATTTTGGTGGCGCCTGCATCGACGGCATTTTCGAGCAACTCTTTGACTACAGAAGCAGGACGCTGTACCACCTCTCCGGCGGCAATCCGATTGGCAATATGATCGGGGAGAATGTGAATCATGTTATAGGGTAACGATCATGGAGTATTGGATAATAACTTGAACATTACTCCTAATCCATTGGCAAAGTAAAGGACGGCGATCAACAGTACTGCGATGGAGAGGATGACCGCCATACGCACCAATCGGTTGTCGCCGGCGTGTCGCCGGTTTTCGTAGAGCGCCCGTTGAAAACTCCCCCTGATGCTTTTGCCGGGGTAATAAAGACGCTCTTCCCGGGTACGTGGATCCGTTTCTGAGGGAGTCGGAGTAAGGAGTATCCCTTTTTTTCGCTTTTCTGCCTCCCTGATGGCGCGGAGTTTGGCCGCACGTTCTGCCCGCTCCTCTTTTTCGGGATCATAATAGAGAGGCCGATAGGTAAAGACCCTGTGTTTGGGCGTTTTAAAAAAACTGATGCGAAAAGCCATAATGCTGAAGTATTTCAGCAAAGATAGGGATTTTTTCCGTTGCCATTATACCATTCTGGTTATCGGTTTTGTTACACCTTGTAAAAGAGTTTCCAACTGCCCGCCTGCACTTGCAAAACCTACGGTTATTTCATTCGCCAAATCTATCATTAACCTGTTTCTTGTTTGGGCGGTTTGGGTGGTTACACGCTTTACGCTTTCGTCAAAAGGCGAAAGAATGAGCAGGCGGTTTTCTTGCAAAGCTTTCTCAAATTCGGGTTCTAATTTTTCTTTTAAACCACGAGCCAAAGCAACTATTATGGGCTGTGTGCCTTTGAGTAAATAATGCAAAACATCTTTTTCTATTTGGCTATGAAAGCCGCTGATAACGCACGCGCCTTTTTGCCGTTGCTCCAACGCCCAATCGTAGCAACGCAGCACAGCGCTTGCGGGGACTTGACGGCTGCACAAAAAAGCCGTTTTGGGGAGTTTTAAAAGTTCTGTGTTGCCTATTGTTGTCATGTTGTTAAATTTCTTACATACAAATTATTGCAGCGAAAAAGCGTTTAAAAAGTTTCTAAAAAAGCGTCTAATTTGTTTCCCAATAATAACCCGGCAAACTTTTTATTTTGCCTTGTGTCATTGCGTTGGCAATATCAAGTTTCAGACGGTCGTCAAAATCATTGCAATCAACAACACATTGTATAATTCGCAACAACAAAGTGTCTTCAATATGTGAGGCTGCGATGTGATAGACAATTGCTTCCATGCGTTGCATAAATTGTGCGGCTGCCCAATAATGTCCGTTTTTATGTAAAAAATATGTACCAAGAGTAAGTGCAATTCGTTTGTTGCCGTCGTTGAAAAAATGTCCCGAACAAAAACGAAAAACCAAGTAGTTGAGTTTTGAAACAAAATCGGGATAGTACAAATCGTTTTGCATAAATTCTAAAATACTATTTATTCCTCCCTCGTCACGAATGCCCGAAAATCCGCCGCCGCTTTTTTCTATCGTTTTCTGATAAACGGTTAAGGCTTCATCGTAAGATATGTATTTTATTTCACTCATCTTCGGCTTGTTTTAATCGTCTCAAAACTTCTTTGTTTGCTTCCAAAATATCGTCAAAATCAATGGACTCACTACCAATAAATCGCTCGTATTCTTCGGGAGTAACTGCTTGTAGATATTCTGCAATGTTACCGTGAAAAGCATCTCTAAAACTCAAATCGCGTGAAGCCATTTTTGTGCGGGCATCGTTCAAATGCGGCTGTTGAAATGGGTGCTCGGCAAATTTATCAATTATTTCATTTACTGCCGTCATTGATAGAAGTTTATTGCCGTTTGTATGATATTTTTCTCGAATTTCATAGCCGACGCCATTCTCAAATGCAGCAATCATTAACAAAACTTCCGAATACATTGTTTCGCGTGGTTTGTCGTTGTCTTTCAACTTCAAAATTTCACGATATTCTTTGGCATTTTCTTTGAAAACGGCTTTATAGATATAATCGGTTACTTGTGCATATTTCATTGTTTTGTGTCCATCTACACAATCGTTTATTGCTGAAGTAAGCGATTTTCGGTAATTTATTTCTGCCAAAGCGTTCGGTAAATAATTTACATCCCGGCGGTTAATATATTTTGAGCCTCCGCCTGAACGTTCATTGATAGTAGCAATTACAATATCAAGAATTAAACTGCGAACTTGCTTTGCTTTTTCGCTTTCCGACAGCAACATACCGATATTGAGAAACGCACGAAAATTAAATAAGCCTAAGATTGTTGTTTTGGTCGCCTCATTTATAAGGAGACCATATTGTATCTTAAACTCTTTCAACGCTTTACCTTTACATAAAAAATACCCGTTGAATTTTAATTCGTCTGCGTAATTTGCCAAATACCGGTCGATAGTAGAAGTATCTACTTCGTAAAAATCTGCCACCATTTGTTTGGTAAGATAATACTGACCGTCAAAAAACATGGCATCGATATTCAATGCGTTTTTAACTGCCTCCACTGCAAAACGATTATTCAATACATTTTGCCGTTCTATGGTTGATATGCTGTTATTATCTGTCATTTCTTTCAAATTTAAAATTATTAATTATTCATTGATTTCCCTCCCCATACGATACTTTATATCGTAGTTGATGATAAAATCTAACTCCTCTTCCGTAAAACCGTAATGCTCCGCTAAGACGCGGTCTATTTCGTCGATAATTGGTTTGGATTTTGCAACTTTGAATGATTGAGTTTGGGTTTCGCCAGTTTGTTGTTGAATACGAGTAAGCATTTCGGAATTTTTCTCTAAATCAATAAGATATTTCTTGCCAAGCTCAATAATTTGAACATCTTCAATAACTGAATCAGGAAATCTAAATCCCTGAATATCACTTGGATTCAAATCTCGAAGATTGGATGTGATTGTGTACCACCACCAAAAAGTATTACTACTTAACAGCGCAATAGAAATAGAAATAAAGTCTTTTGTTTCAACTAAAAATGAAGTTTCTCGACTGGATTTTCCTTCTTTACCATTAATGAGAAATTTGGGTGGAAAATTAGTGAAAATTTTCCAGTACAAACCACCTGTTGTACGATAAAAAACTTTATTTGTGGTTTGATTTCTAATTAAGTTTGAGATTGAATGTTTGCTTTTTAGAATTTTGGAAAGTATAGATATTTCAATATCCATACTAATCTTAGGCATCCAAAACGAATCTCTTCTTTCATTCCAGTTTCCAAAAGAAATTGAGTAAAACAATAAATCCCTAACTTCCGAAGCCCATTTTTGATAATTTGTTGAATATACTTCTTTTGTATCGCTATTATTAGCGAAAAAGATTGTTAAGGCTCGATTTACTGTATCAAATAATTTGCCCGGACGCCACGCAAAATTAACATACCAAACTAATCTTTCTTTTTCAAGCATTTTTTGAACACAAACCATTCTTTGAGTGCAAACCAACGCTAAAGGAACAATCATTGAAATATTACCTTTTTTATTCAAAATCTGCAAACTCCTTTCGATACACATATTATGTACTGCTCCTGTTTCAAAAGTTTGTAAATTAGGGATATAATTAATTTGTCTGTTTTCTAAATACGGCGGATTTCCAATAATCACATCAAAACCGCCATTTCCTTGAATAATTTCGTAAAATTCGGCAAACCAATGGAAAGGCTGGTGTGTTTGCAGCCAAGTATCGTATTTTATGCCGCTTGCCTGCTTGTGCAGCAGTTGGTTTAATTCGTTATTTAGCGTTTTCAAGCGGTTGTTCAGGTCTTCTTTTGCGCTTTTAAAATCTTCAAAATCATCTCCATAAGTCAGTTGTATTTCTTTGTAGCGTTTAAATGCCAAAGCCACGATTTCGCATTTTTCTTCAATCTTTTCTTTGTCGTTATCAAAATCAAGGCTGCCTGTAAATGCCTTATTTAATTCGGCTTCTGTGGCAAAACCCACAAGAGTATTTCCTGCACGTATATTAAAATCAATGTCGGGCAGGGGTTCTAAGCCAAGGTTTGGTTTGCGGTAATCTGCCTCTACGGTAGCCACTAATTTAAGGAACAGACGCAGTTTTGCAATTTCTACGGCTTCTTTCATAATATCCACTCCGTAGAGGTTTTGCAGAATTATATTTTTGAAAATAAAGTATTTGCGGTTGGGGTGTTGTTTGTTGTTTACATAGCTCAAAATTTCTTCAAATTTGCGGTAAGTTCCCCTTTTTGCTTCTGCTACAAAGTTTTCCATCCGTTGCAGGCAACTTTCGTAAAGCGGCTCCAAAATATTCATTGCAGCAAACAGAAAGGCTCCTGAGCCGCAAGTGGGGTCGATAATGGTTACGCTGTTCAATGCTTCGTAGAAATGCTGAATGAATTTCGGGTCAGGGTGCGTGTCTAACGCATCTTGTGCAAACTGCCGTATGTTGAGATTGCAGGTAATAAAATCGTTTATTGCCGATATTTCGCCGTTTTCAATTTTTGCTTTTACTTCGGCGTAGCGTTTGCGCCGCTCTACCACTTCGCGCCATATTTCGGTAGGCAGTGCATATTTTTCGTTTGCAGGCTTGTTCCACGCATCACGTCTTTCCAAAAGATTGGGTTGGCTTACGTCTATGCCGATCTCAATCTCTTGGGGTAATGACAGATCAACGCCTTTCTTCACTGCCTCATAAATATAATCATCGCCCGAATCTCTAACAAAATCATCAATTTTGAATTTTGAATTTTGACTTGTTACTTGGTCAAACAGGAAGGGTATAATACAATTCTTGCCTATATAATCGGTAATGTCTTCTTTGGTGTAATAGGCGCCCATTTGTGCGCGGTCGTTAATGTATTTCTCAAATATATAGCCAATTACATCGGGGTTAATATCTTTTCCCGAAGAAGAAACGCTCGTGTCCAAATGCCAGTTATACTGGTCGAAAAAGTTAAAAACTGCCTCAAAAGCGTTGTCCTCAATATCAATATCGGTGTATTTGTGTTCCAATTCGTGCACATCAAAGAGTCCGCCGTTGAGATAGGGGATAGCGCCGATAAGTTGTTTCACATCGGCGTGTTTGGGCGAGCCAAGTCCTTGGTGGAATAGCGCCAAAAGAAAATTGCGATAAAAACTGCCGTAGAATTTGTTTTCGCCTTTCAGTGCGCGACACTCCATCAATTTGTCTTTCAGGTAGTTTAAGTTGTTGTCTAAAAATCCTTTTTTCTGAATGAAATAGCAGAACATCAGTCGGTTCAGCATCAGTGAGGCGTACCATTTACTGTCGGTAATTTCGGAAATTCCTGTAATGAATTTCAAAAACTTATCGTGTTCTTTGCGGAAATGTTCGTAAAACGCTTTGGTCACCCTTTCCACATTTTGGCTGAAATTCTGATTTACAGCATCCACCACATCGGCAATGGTAATATTGTCTTCCCGGTCGAGGGTGAAAAAGAGGTTGGAGGTTTTTTGGTATAGCAGTTCGGCTTCCTGTCCTTTGTTCCAACGGGTTTCGCTCAAACGGGAGGGCTTGCCTTGTTGTCGCACAATAATTTGCCATAGCTGTACCGTTTTTGCTTTATCGCAGAAAATAAGCAAATGTTCGCGGTAACGTTTGGCAATTTCACGGTCTAATTTCAAACGTGTGGCATAGTCGGGCAAAGAATCTGTTGTGCAAACCATAACGGCAAAACCGCGTTTTTCGGAAACGGTCTGAAACTGATAAGTTGTACCGTTGTTGCGCACAGGCGTATTCGTATCGGCATAATCCCAGCCAAGTTGATTAAACAAATGGATGAAATCAAATGTTTCTATATGTTTCTGAAAATCAGTCTTCTTCATCCTATTCAAATTTAAAATTCAAAATTCAAAATTCAAAATCTTTTATAAATTCAAAATTTAATCCTGAATCAAGTTCAGGACAAAATTCAAAATCCTTTTTCATATTTAAAATCCTTTTTAGAATTCATAATTACGTTTTTTTTAATTCTAGACTTAACCGTAAGAATAATTTTAGCCAAAATCCTTTTCAGTTCTTCGGTATCGGACAGCAAACTGTCGACTTGTTCTTGCGTAATGTAATCGGTTGCAGCAAGCAGGCGAATCCAGTAGGCAGTTTCGCGGGCTTCTTTGAACGATATTTCCAATTTCGATAGAAAATCTTTGTCCGACTGACCACCTATGCTTTCTTCTATATTTGCACCTATTGAAGTTCCACAGCGCAAAACTTGTTTCGACAGCACAAATTCTTTCTTTTCTTCACACAAATACTTGTAAAGTTTCACAATACGCACTGCAAATATAAACGATTTATCTAATACTATATTCTCCTTATCCATATCTATAATGTTAAATTTTGATTTTTGAATTTTGAATTATTATTGAATTTTGAATTTTTGAATTATTAATTTTGAATTTTGTCCTGAACTTGATTCAGGATTAAATTTTAAATTTTGAAATTGTCCTCATCCCCATTGAGCAAATAATTTGCGGCGTCTTGATACTATCGTGGTCTTTTTGCTCAACCACGCAAAGTCGCCCTTCATCGCGCAACAGCATACAAAGAGTTGCTAACTCTTCATCTGTTGTGCTGCCGAGTTTCAGGCGGCGATTTATCATTTCGCGAGCCGTTTCGCGCAGCGGATAATCAAAAATATCTTGAATAGTACGTTTGAGCGCATCGGTTTCCCAAAGCGTGTTTTTCACACTATCGTAGTGGCGTTGCATCATTTTGTATGCTTTATATCTGGCGCTTGACTGATTGCCCAATTGTCCGCCAGTTTTTGCTGCTTCGGTTTCAGCAAGTTCAACCGCTTTTTTTACTAATTCATGATGCTGTTCCAATTTATCAATGGCAGGCGTATCTAACGCACATTCCGCCATTTTCAAAATGCGCGACTGACTTGTAGAAATGCTTTGTCCGTTTTCATTTAGCCACGATAACACTTCGTAATTCTGAGAGTTGCGGTGGTAGGTAATCACGCTGTTTTTTTCAAAATTATCGTCTGTTTTTTCTTTGGTTGAATACACCACATCGGGCAACGCTTCGATTTTCTTTTTCAACGCAGGATTTGCCTTAATTGCCTGATTCCATATTTCATACGCCTGCGAAGTTAAATCTACCTCGCCTTCGTCTTCGTCAAGAATGCCTGCTTTTTCGTTGTACAAATCCTTGATATTTACGGGGTCGCCATCAAAAAAGACTTCGTCTGAGCCAACTGCTTCGGCATTTTCTTTAATACGGTTGGTCAGTCTGCCCCTCAGTTTGATGATTTTTTCCAGTCCGTCCTGCGGCAAAAACGAATAGCAAAGAATTTTATCGGAAGTTTGCCCGATTCTATCCACACGCCCTGCCCGCTGAATCAAACGAATAATAGCCCAAGGCAAATCGTAATTCACAATAATATGAGCGTCCTGCAAATTCTGCCCTTCGCTCAACACATCGGTACTGATTAAAATGCGGATTTCATCTTTTACATTTGTCGCTTTGTTGCTTTTGGGACTGAACCTGTGGGCTACATCGGTAGGATTCTCGCAATCGCCTGTGGCAACAGCAATTTCGTTTATGCCTCGATTTTTCATCTGCTCGTACAGATAATGGGCAGTATCAGCAAACTGTGAGAAAATCAAAATTTTATCTTTCGGATACGTTTTTGTGCAAAGCGTATCAAGCGAATTTAACTGTTTATCGAAGTCGGGGTTCCATTTTTTACCGACCGTAATAACGGACAGGATTTTTTGAACATCGCTTTTCAATTGACATTTCAATTCCGATATAAACAAACTGCTCGATATCCAATCATATTTTTTTTGGCTTGCCACGTATTGTTTGTAATAAGTCTCGGCAAGTTTTTTATACTTGTTTTCGTCTGTAAAGATTTTCATTTCTACCGTATGGTCGTCGCCGTCTTTTTCTTCCAAAAACTCGTCCATTTCGGCTTTTTCATGCTGTCCAATGGGTATTGGCAGGTTGTTTTCGATAGCATAGATAAAAACTTCGTTTCTCAATATATGTCGCGCTAACGAAACAAGAAACGAAAAGCCTGAACTTTCCAATCGCTTGAAAAGGTTGGTACGGCAAAATCCCATTAGCCGCTTTCCTGCACGGCTCAAATTTTTGATAATTTCTTTTTCGGCGGGAGTTGCAAGTCCTGTTTTTGTTTCGTCAAGATAATTTCCAAGTCCATAACGGGCAAGGAATAAGTTGTTTATAATATTTACAACGCGTTTATCGTAGAGTTTTACATAAATATCGGTTTTGTCTTTCGGGTCAAAAGCATATTCTATCTTTTTTGCAAAACGATCGGGAAAATAGTTGAAACTCCCATCATTAAAAGTAATGTAATATTGTTTCTTTTCGAGGTCGTAAATTGCATAGTTTTGTTTAATAAAAGTACGGGTACGGCGTACCATATAAAGTTTAAGCAACTCCTGCCAGTCTTCGGAATAATCGCTTTTCTCAAAAGCCAGCAGCGTGTTGGGTGATTTCTGGTATTTGGCTATAAACTCAATAGCCCCACCGATTTCTTTAATGAAATTTTCGGGCGAAATGCCGATGTCTTTATCTTCGGGAATAAACAGCCGAAGCTGATTCGAAATATCTATGTAACTTTTGTTGTAAGGTGTTGCTGTTAAAAGAATTACTTTACTTTCATTGCGTTCTAAATATTCTTTTACAAAAGCATATTTTTTGCCTTCACGATTACGCAAATTGTGGCTTTCATCAATAATTACAACCCGATAGCGACGTTCTTCGAGAAAATCTTTATTCACCATTGAAATGCTGTGCACTTTTGCCCGCAGTTGATATTTATGCACATAATCCTCCCACATTTCGGTGAGGTTTTTGGGGCATATAATGAGCGTATCGGTAAAAAATGTTTCTTCAAAAAGTTTAGCCAATGCGGTGGCAGTCATTGTTTTTCCGAGTCCGACTACATCGCCTATGAGCACTCCGCCTCGTTTGTCGAGGTGTCGTGCCGCCACGCTCACAGCATTCATCTGGAAGGGCAAAAGTTCTTTTTGCAGAATCTTTGGAATAATGTAGTTGCTCATTCCGCTACGCGCTTCTTGCGACAGGTGGTAAGCAATTTTTAAGTAAATATAGTAAGGAATAATGTGATTGTCGCCCGCCCAACTTGCATCTAAAATTTTAACCAATTCTTCCGAAATATCAATGCACCAACGGTCATCCCAACGGTCGTTAAACCAATTTTGCAATTTTTCGGCGGCATCCTGCTCCACTACATTCACATTGAGTTCGCCCTGCCCGGAAAGTCCTGCCATTGTCAGATTACTGCTGCCCACATAGCCGATAAGCGGCGCATCGTTGTCGTGTTTGTGGCAAAGATAAAGTTTGGCGTGCAGTTGATATTGTAAAAATAGTTTGACTTTCAGTTTCTTATCAATAATTTGCTGCTTCAGTTTTTTCAAACATGCTTCGTCCTCATTGGTGGGAATGCCAAAAGTAAGTTGTCGCACAAACGATTGCGTAACTTGTGTAAGTAACTCTTTTGCCTTCTGATTATCCAACAATCCTTTTTTAAAGTCCGATAATCCTTTTTTCAACGAAACTTCATCGGTGTCTTGCATTCCCACAAGTAGCCTGCAACAGTTTTCTTCGCCCGAAAACTGGTCGATATTGTTCATGAGCAGTTTCCACCCGCGCAAGTTGAAATAGCCCACGCAAAAATCAGCGCTATACGATTTTTCAAGCGTTTCAAGTAATCCTGTCTTTAAATGTAAGTTAATATTATCAAATATTTTTGGCATACGATCTTTATTGTTAAATTATTTGCAAAGTTAGCGCATTTTTTTCATACATACATTTATTATTTTTTATATTTCGGTCGTATGGAACTCGCATGTTCATTTACTTGGGTGTATTAAGGTACATGCTCGTTTCATATTTATTCATAATTTTATTTCGTTGTAATAATGACCACGCCATTAACGCCTTTTTTACCATATATGCTTGTGGCGTCTATACCTGTAAGAATTTTGAAAGTCGCTATGTTTTCCGGATTGATTTTAGTGATGTCGCCTCCCTCTTTTTCATCAATAATGACTAATGCGCTGCCATTATTTTCCGCTTCATCAATCTCTGTGACTTTTCTTTTTTTCATCTTTGCACTTTTATTTTTGTCGGTTGGCTTTGGGTTTGGAGATGAAACTTCAGGCGATTTTATAACATCTCCCCCGTTCGACATAGCGTTTATAAATGATTGTGTAAAGGGTGAATTTGTAGCATCGCCTTCTTCTATCAATGCATCTATGCTTTTATTATTAATTTTGACCTCTGTGTCGGGAAATAATTGCCGGATTCTTGCATATTCTGACTTGGTTAATTTCCCTTCAATGTTTAACCCATTAATTTTTACATCCGCCAGTCTGTCGGGTATGTCAACACTGTCAACAAATTGGATGTTAAGTTGTTGTATCTCTTTTAATTGATAAATAGCTTCCGGTATTAATTTTACTCTGATCGCTATTCTGCCATTTGTTTTGAGGTCATCTTCAAATTTTTGTTGCAAAGCGACCTGCTCAACATCCTTTTTACGAATCATCCAACCTATTTTAGGCGTCAAGGCATAATTTTTCATGTTTTGTTCCAGCCCGACAAAGCCAGTCCACAATTCCAAGGGCGTGGCAAGGCCTGTTTCGTTGTCTATGAAATTCACATCTACTTTAACGATTTCTTCGGGTAAATTTTTACTGTTTGAAAGCGTGTACAAATTGTTGCGACCTCCCTGGTTGTTATAGGGGAAAAATTTCACGATCCAGCCGTCAATGGTGGTTATGGGGCCGCCGCATGGAATACTTTTTGAATGATAATTAAACATGCCTCTCCAAAACTTCTTGTTGACTCTTCCTTTGGAGGCTTTGACAAACTCCTCCAGAATTGGCGTTAATTCATTCGTCCACCATGTCAGGTCATACTTCCCTAACTGTTTGGTTTTGTCCAATATTTTTTGCCAGTCTTTCGTTGTTCCTTGCAGCGTTATTTCGGGAATACCGCAAACAATACGTATTATTATGTATTCAAAATAGGTTTTCATCGTTTCCATGATGGTGATTTGGGAAGCTACTTTTTCGACCGGCGTGGTGGTAGAAAAATCCGACGATAACAGGTTGATAAATTCACTGCCGACATGTTCGGCTAATTGGTTTGTAAATTCGGGGAATATTTTTTCCCACGGGCTTTGCGGATTATCAAGCGTTACTTCTTTCGTTGTGACTAACAAGGAAATTTTCCCTCTAAAATCAACAAAATGATGACGCAGGCTTTCAGGATTGACATTTACATGATGGGCGAAACCCTGACTGATTAAAAGCCAGACCATATCGGGCGATAATACAAATGGCCGGTGGTCGGCGTAGGCCTGGTACATTCCGTTAAAAAACGAATGATAACCAAAGGATACAAGCGAGGCAGGCAGTTCACTTTTTGCGACAATTCCGAATGGAAATTGATCCTTTTTAATATCGTTGTGATTAACACTGATATCCGATACGATCAGCCCCTCATAAATATCTTTGATTGATTGTGTGGAAAGGAAATTTTCAGGTTGGGACAATTTCTCCACTTTTAAAGTTCTTCCTGTCTGGCTGAATACGGACATCGACAGAAGGCTGAATATAAAAAAAACTATTGACTTCATGATGATTTTTTATTTAATAATTTGCCATATATCAGCATTTTATGATTCTAATCTACGATTTTGCAAAATTACTACTTTTTTCTGAAATAATTTATTATTTTTCCAATTGTTTCATGGCTTCGGCTAAACGGGCAAACTCATGGCGGTAGCCTTGCGGGTCATCACCGAAACCTTTGCGGGCTAAGGCAACTACTTCGTCGTAGGTGGAGGCGCCTTTAAAGTCGGAATTGCGTAATAATTGTCCGAACATGGCTACTGCCGAAGCAAAGTTGTAGTCGGCGCTTGGAGTTTTATTTTTGTCGGATACCATGACCGGTATCTCCATCTTGATGCTACTGTCGCTGTCGAGGGGTTTATAACGCAACTTAACGGTCATCATCTCGTTGTTTTTCAAGCCAGCAGTTTCCGATGTCGAAGTAGATGTCTGATATTTCAGTTCATCGACTCCGCCGTAAGGATTCTTGACGCCTGCCGGTATTATTTCGTAAAAGGCTGTTACGGTGTGGCCTGCGCCTAATTCGCCTGCGTCTTTTGTATCGTCGTTAAAGTCTTCTTTGTTGAGCAGACGGCTTTCATAACCTACTAACCGGTAAGCGCTGACATAAGCGGGGTTGAACTCTACCTGCATCTTTACATCCTTAGCTACTGCATACATGGTGGAGCCAAACTCTTGTACGAGAATACGGTTAGCTTCCTGAATATTATCAATATACGCATGGTTGCCATTCCCTTTTTGCGACAGTACCTGCAACTTGGCGTCCTTATAATTTCCCATGCCATAGCCTAAAACCGACAGGTAAACGCCTGTTTTACGTTTTTCTTCGATCAGTCTTTCCAAACCTTTTTCGGACGATACGCCCACGTTAAAATCGCCATCAGTACAGAGGATGATGCGGTTGTTGCCATTGTTAATGAAATTCTTTTGCGCCACCTTGTATGCCAGTTCGATACCGGCGCCTCCGGCTGTTGAGCCGCCTGCTTCTAAGGCGTCGAGGGCTTCAATGATCTTCTGTTTGTCGGCGCCGGATGTCGAAGGTAACGCTTCACCCGCTGCGCCGGCATATACCACAATCGACACGCGGTCTTTTGCGCGCAAGTTATTGGTCAACAGTTTCAGTGACGACTTCACCAGCGGCAGGCGGTTCGCGCTGTTCATCGACCCCGAAACATCGATCAGGAACACAAAGTTGGAAGCCGGAAGATTGGCTGACGGTACTTCTTTGGCTTTCACCCCTATACGAACAAGTAAGGTTTCTTTGTTCCACGGGCAAGGTTGCGATTCGGTCAAGATAGCAATCGGGTGATCACCTGACGGGTTAGGATACTCGTATGAAAAATAATTGATGAATTGCTCAACGCGTACCGCATCCTTTAACGGTTTTTGTCCTTGATTAATCATCCGGCGAACATTACTGTAAGATGCTACGTCCACATCTAACGAAAAGGTCGAAAGCGGGTCGGATTTGGCATCTTTGAACCGATTTTCGACAAACGAACTGTATTCTTCATTCTTTTCTCCATCATACGAATAAGCAGGCGCTTGATGTGAAGGTGCAGTAATATACCGAGAATCATTTTCAGAAACGAAACGAACATCCCCTTTCTCGACCATGATTGCAGAAGTAGCTCGTGTAGATTTTCTTTCTCTGCCAAATGCTGTCACCACGATTTCTTCCAATTTTTCTACATCAGGCGCTAACACTATCGACATCTTGCCGGTTGCGACTTTTTTCTCCTGCGTTTTATAACCTAAATATGAAAAAACAAGCGTTTTTCCTTTTTCAACATGAATTGAAAAATCCCCATTGACATCGGTTGATGTCCCATTATTTGTTCCTTTTTCCACGACTTGGACGCCAGAAAGTGGCGCTTTCGTATCGGCATCGGTCACTTTTCCCGTCACAGTCAATACTTCAGTCGGCTCGAATGTCATCCCTGAGGCGAATAATACGGCAATAACAATGATTGCTTTCAAAAATAAAGTTTTCATAAGTCACAAAATTAAGTTGTTAAATAATTTCTTTTTCAATTGATGCAACAAGCGGAGAAATTCCATAATTTTTTTTTATTTTTGTCGGAAAATTATGCAATTTTTCCTTCGTTTTTTTGACAATATGCTGAAAATAAAACATATACAACGGAGTGATGAAGAGTTGTTAAAACAATTCATTCAAACGGCCGAGCAGGAGTTTTTGGGACAATTGTATGCCCGATATATTCCTTTGGTTTATGGGTTGTGCCTGAAATATCTGCAGCAAATCGAAGATGCGGAAGATGCCGTAAATAATATATATGAGGAGATATATGAGAAAATCCACAATTATCAAGTAGAAAACTTCAAAACATGGATTTACAGCGTGGCGAAAAATCACTGTTTGCAAGTACTTAGGAAAGAAAAAAATAAGTTTATTGAAGAAATTGATATTTCAGTTATGGATTCCGACGAGTTTGAGCATCTAATAGATGTAGAAGACGACAAGGAAAAAGAAGAGGCGCTCAACTATTGTCTCGGTACGCTTTCGGAAGAGCAACATCAATGTATCGTTCATTTCTTTTTTAATGAGCTATCATACGCTGATATTGTTGATAAAACCGGTTTCGCATTGAGCAAAGTAAAGAGCTATATTCAAAACGGGAAAAGAAACCTGAAAAACTGTATTTTAAGATTCGTAAAAAATTGATTATGAAACGAGCATGTACCTTAATACACATAAGTAAATGAACATGCGAGTTCCATAAGACCGAAATATAAAAAATAATAAATGTACGTATGAAACTAAAAGAGTATATACAAGGTGACAGACACGGCAAAGAGGCTAACCGATTAGAACGCGAAGCCCTGACCGATCCCTTCTTACAGGAAGCGTTGGAGGGGTTTGATGCCGTTTCGGGCGACCATGCAAAAACCATTGAACAGTTAGAAAAACGCTATATCAAAGCAGACAGAGAGTTTTTGGTATCACCAAACGAACAGCTGTCGGATGGTATCAATGGCATTCTTCCGTTGAACGCAACACAACATCAGCAAGATGATGTCAATGAAAACAAAGCGAAGCGTCGCAGTGTGCTGTTATTTTGGTCGGCTGCCGCAACCCTACTGCTTTTACTCAGTTTTGGCGTTTATTTTCTATTGCAAAAAAACGATTCTAATAAAGCAAATCTCGCATTGATTCAATCCGAAAAAAAAGAAATGCAAATCGAGGATGATGTTTCTTTTTCAGAAAAACAAGCGGCGGAACAGGAATCTCAACCGGAAATGTTAGACGTTTCACCACCTGTCCAGAAATCAGCCATGCAAGTCGCATCCTCTGCCAAAAGCAAAAAATCGCAGGATATTATTGAGATTGCAAAAAATATTGCTATTGATGAAGAACCCGATGAAATTGTATCAGAAGATGACAATTCTAACAAAAAAGTCCCCACAAATAACCTCTCCAAGTCGCTTGGCGGAAGGATTGCGGGATTGGTTACGATGCAGGACGGACAACAGCGTTCACTTGATGACTTTTTTGTAAGGGGTACCGGTGATATAAGTAACAAAAACGCTTTGGTTATCATTGACGGAAAAGAAATAGACTCCACGATTAAGTTGAATTCGATCAAACCTGAAGAAATAGAAAGTTTTACGGTATTGAAAGACGCCGAGACGACGGCTATTTACGGAACTCGCGCCGCTAACGGGGTGGTTTTAGTGACAACGAAAAAAGTTGTAGCTGAAAGACCAGAAACAATAAACTTCAGCGGAAAAATTCTTGATGAAGCCGGAAATGCATTACCCGGTGTTAGCATTAGTATCAAAGAAAAAACTTTGGCGGGTACCGTTACGGATGAAAATGGAAATTTCAATATTCAGATTCCTAATAACGATTCGATAAAGTTGATTGCACAATATTTTGGCTTTGAAAAGCATGAGTTTGACTTTACAGATTACAACAATACTATAACACTTATTGAAGATAATAAAACACAATTAGAAGAAGTTGTTGTAACTGCTTTTGGCGCTCTAAAGAAAACTGCCAGAGTAAACGCTACTTCGCCTATGGAGACAAGCAAAAGAAACACCGCCCGGCGTGATAAAAATGAAAATTTCGGTGAAAAAGAATTTCAATCGTGGTGTCAAAAAACGGCTACTAAAAACATTTGTGACGGCAAAAATGTTGCTGTCAAAGTATCATTTTATATAGACGAAGTCGGCAAACCAACCCAAATCAAATACGACAGATTTACGTGTGAAAGTGCAAAAGAGGAGATTGCCAACCTGCTATCCACCTCTCCAACTTGGACTAAAACCAACCGAAAAGTAACGATAACAGTCCGTTGGTAATCAAAAAAACAGTCATTTTCATTCCAAACCATTAATTTAATGTATCTTTGCATTGATTTTTTATTTAAAATTTTTTATTTATCTCATCCTAAATAGTTATGCCAGAATTATCAAAACGAGGGATAGAAATGCCCTCATCACCTATCAGAAAGTTGGTTCCGCTGTCTGATTCAGCAAAAATCAGAGGATTGAAAGTTCACCATTTAAATATAGGACAGCCGGATATTCCAACGCCGGAGGTTGGTTTAAATACCTTGAAAAACATCGACCGTACCATATTAGAATACAGTCCGAGCGAAGGATTTAAAAGTTTTCGCGAAAAGTTAGTCGGGTATTACAGCAAATTTAATATCAACGTAGCAGCCGACGACATCATCATCACCTCCGGCGGTTCCGAAGCGGTATTATTCGCCTTTCTGGCCTGTTTGAATCCGGGCGATGAAATCATCATTTTTGAGCCGTCATATGCTAACTATATGGCATTTGCAATTGCTACCGGCGCTGTTATCAGGGCAGTTCCCTGCAATATAAAGGATGGTTTTTCTATACCTTCCGCCGAAAAAATTGAGGCCCAGATTAATGAGCGGACAAAAGGTATCTTAATATGTAATCCCAATAACCCTACCGGTTACCTGTTCACACGGGATGAAATGAACCGTATCCGTCATTTAGTACAAAAACACGACCTGTACTTGTTTTCCGACGAAGTATATCGGGAATTTATCTATACCGGCTCCCCCTATATTTCAGCCTTCCATCTGGTAGGTATAGAGAAAAATGTCATCTTAATAGATTCGGTATCAAAACGTTACAGCGAATGTGGTATTCGTATTGGAGCGCTTATCACCAAAAACAAAAAAGTTAAACGCGCAGTTACCAATCTTTGCCAGGCTCGGTTAAGCCCTCCCTTACTGGGACAAATCGTAGCAGAAGCCTCGCTTGAAGCTCCCGAAGAATACATGCGGGATGTTTATGACGAATATGTCGTGCGTCGTAATTTCTTAGTGGGGCGTCTCAACCAGATACCTGGCGTGTATTCTCCCATCCCTATGGGCGCTTTTTATACGATGGCTAGCCTTCCTGTGGATGATGCGGATGCTTTTTGTGAATGGTGTCTTGCTGATTTTGAGTACGAAGGACAGACCATTTTTATGGCGCCGGGTTCAGGTTTTTATGCTACGCCCGGCTTAGGTAAGAACGAAGTACGCATAGCATACGTCCTGAACAGAAACAATTTACAAAACGCCATGACTGTGCTGGAAAAAGCGCTTGAGTGTTATAAAGCGCCGACAGCATGCGCAGTATCTTCAACGAAGGCGCCGGATTTTCCGAAATACTTATCCCGACCATCGACTTAACAGCCTTTGGAATCATCTGTTTCTCAGCCGACATCAGATTCATTTTGTTAGTAATTCTATAAATTGTTTGGCTTGTGCTTCGCGGGAATATTTTTTTATTTCGTCTTTATCGGAGGCGTCCTCGTAGGGGATGCCGGATATCCATCGGAGGTAATGATGTTTGATAAATTGATATGCTTCGCCGGCGTTATGGGCGGAGAGGCCGGAGCATGTCTGGTTTATTACTGCTTCAAGACAGCCTTCGTCACCACGAACACACAGGATGGGACGACCGACAGCGAGCGATTCGAAAAGTTTAGTGGTCATCACACCTTGCGGGCCGGTTTGCGTTGATTTGTTTGTTAATAGCAATAGGATGGCGCTTTCATGCAGGATATGAGGGATTTCGGAAGCAGGGACATAGCCGTAATAACCCATATATGCTTCAATATCGGGATATTGGACGGCGGCGTTTCGGATTGTTTTTTCGGATTTTGTATCTGTAAACCAACGAATTTGAAATGTGTCCGCATCAATTACACCTTCTTTGGACAAGCGACTTACAGCTTGAAAAAGTAAATCGGGGTCGCGCATGGTGGCGCTGAGCAGGCGACCGGTGTAGGTAAGGTAAAATTTATCTACTGCCAAGTCAGCAGGATAAAATATATCGGGGTCATATCCATTGTAAATCAGATAGGTATTTTCATTATACGCTTTAAGTACCGAAACATGCCATGGGGAAATGGTGGTCACAGTAGCGGCTTTACTAATTATTGCGTTACGTATGGCAAGATTTCGTTTTCGGAAGTTTAATGCTATCAACTTATCTAAACCGAAAATCTTTGGTAGTGGGTGTGTAATATACTCACATCCTGTATATTGCTCAATGATGTCCCGTAAATCGACAGTCAGGGGAAGATTTTCTGTGATTGCAAAACGTTCGGCTGCACGTAGGGGGAAAGTCCGATATGTACTGCAAAGGACCCTATCAAAGGAGTGATTTTTTGCGATTTTTTGCGCTTCGTTATACATCCTTTTATCTTTGTATCCCCAGAACATATCACGTAATAAAGCCCACCCCCACTCTATTTTACCCTTCCATCCTTTTCCTCGGTAAAAACGGATGCGGATGACCTCTACGTTGTTAGCTTGTAAATATTGTGCCAAAAACGAAAAAGTATCCTCTTCCACATCTTCCGTGATGACAACCGGGGTACAGTCGTTCATCTGCAAGTATTTACACAGGTAACCCATGCGCGGACCAAAGGCAGGCGGAAATAGATCACAGAATATCAGGATGGATGTTTTTTTCATTTGGAATAATAATATCGCACTTCCAATGCTTATACTCAAAGCTTCCAGATTGCAAATCCGGAAGGACGGTGGAAACGGGGGTAAGGCTATAACATGTTTTTTTCAAAACAACTAACAATTGAAAAGACAATTTTTTCGGCAGTATGTCCGTCGCCATAATCGTCAATATCCGACTTTGCAGGCTCATTGGCCAGACATTCTAAAATCCTTTCGGTTTGATAGCCTGCAAGTTGATTCCAACCTGCGGCAACCGTCTCTGTCCATTCGGTTTGGTCGCGCAGTGTGATACAGGGCGTCCGGTAAAAATAGGCTTCTTTTTGTATGCCGCCGGAATCTGTCAGGATGGTAGCGGCATATTTTTCAAGCATAGCCATATCCGGGTAATCAAGCGGTTCGATAAGCCGAAGCGATTCATTGGAGGCTATCGTGGCGTGCAAGTTGTAATTCTTTAAATAAAAGTCTGTACGCGGATGCAACGGAAAAATTACCGGATAATCAGGCGTTGCAATGTTGACTAAGGCAACGATAATTTGGTACAAACGTTCGGCATTATTTGTGTTTTCTGCCCGATGGACAGTACATAGGCGAAATTTTTCAGGTTGTATGCCTAGACTCGACAATATCTCCGACTTTTCATCCGCCGCTTTTCCAAAAGTTAGCGCCGCGTCGTACATCACATCTCCCGATGAGAAAACACCCTCAGTGATCCCTTCTTTTGCCAGATTCTGTACCGACTGACGTGTAGGACAAAATAGCAAAGAAGCAAGGCGGTCTGTCAATACACGATTTCTCTCTTCGGGCATCAGTTTGTTGTAACTGCGTAATCCCGCTTCCACATGGATTACAGGTATTCGCAGTAGAGATGCGGCCAAAGCGCCTGCAAAGGTTGAGTTGGTATCGCCATAGACTATCACGCCATCTGGGCGACACTCCAACAGCGCTTTTTCGATTCCCGTTAACATTTCTGCAATCATCTTTGCATGACTGGCTATCCCGCCGCAGTCTAATTGCCAATCCGGGTCTTTCAGTCCCATCTCGTGAAAGAACACTTCATTCATATTTTGGTCATAATGCTGACCGGTATGGAGGATATACTCTTCCATCTTAATGTTACTATTTGTTTGATTATAAGCCGTAATCGCTCTACTAACGACTGCTGCCTTAATAAATTGTGGCCTCGCGCCAATAATTGTTACAATTTTCATACGCACATTTATTATTTTTTTATTTTCGGTCGTATGGAACTCGCATGTTCATTTACTTGTGTGTATTAAGGTACATGCTCGTTTCATAAATTATCTGCTAAATAATTAATTAATTTTCTGTATAAATCCCGTTGGTATCCGCTTCCTTCGACTACTGCCGTATTATGCCACAGAAGTGTCAGTTCGCCATTTACTTGTCGCACATTTTGAATGAGCCGTTTGCAATACTTTTCCGCTTCGTCGGCAGTTAGATTCATATAGCGCGGATCATTCAGCGTCCCCTCCATTATGATTAACGGATGAAGCTTTAGGGAGGTCAAATGGCGAGTCGCACAATTAATATAGCGTACCGGCAACGATGTCCCAAGACGAAACCCCGCTACATCGGCGAAACCCATCGTGTAATCATCCTTAATACCTACTTTTTCGAGCTGTTCCATGTCTTCCGGCTCTCTTGATGAGAGAAAATGATTTCTATTATGCTGAATGGTAGCGCCATAAGCTAATTCAAGATTTTCCTTTTCTTTACATATCAACGAAGGTTTCATACCAGCCTGGAAACTGCTGTGAAGTCCCACCCTCGTGTTCTGTTCGCGGCATAATGAAAACAATATCCCGACGTCTTTTCCATATAAATTATAACGTGGTTTATCGTTTTTAGTTTTTCCGCCGGCCTTAAAAAATAAAAATGATTGACAGCGGTTTTCGCCTGCCTTTGTCTGTAACCATTTGTCCTGTTGAAGCATCCATGGGAAGGTATAGTACGGATCGTCATGTAACGGTTTGAATTTATTGCTAATTGATTGGATAGGATTTCCGCCAGCCAGGATTTTTCGCGCCACATTACGCCATCTGCGACAACTAAATGGTACATCTACATCGTGGGTGAGATTGATTTTTTGAATTTTTTGCGGAGGTTCATTAATTGTTACACCGATCATTTTCAACCATTTACGAATCAGTTTTCCGTATTCGTCAACAACTGGTCGATCAATAAAACCTGCTCGGAAAGGTAATGAATCGCGTCCGGGAAACCGTCCAAACTGATCGCGTTTATCACGAAATATCATCTCTTCGTAGCGGGTCATCAAAAAAAAGGCGCTTGCTATCAGGTCGGCATGGACCACGATTGTATCATTGATACACTCAATATCAGGTGTTCCGTACAAAAAAGGAATGCCTTCTATCGTTTTAAGCGGTAGCGACGGAATAGTTTTGGTCGTTCCATATACGCCTTCATCGAAAAAATCCGATTTTATAATCACCACTTTGTAAACTTCAAGCGACTTTCTGTCAGAAGAATAAGCGTTTTTACAGGTAACGTCGCCCGTTTCAAGGCTATTCACAGAAGCATATCCGACAAAGCGGCTGACATCTTCCGACAGAAGTTCGTCACTATTAAAACAAGCTACCTCGTCCGACAGATGTTCGTCGACTAAAAAACGGATGATATATTCTATTATTTCAGACATTGCGATTTTATTTTAATTCGCATACGGTCGATGATGCTTAATTTTCCACGTGAGATAGTGAAATAAGGGGTTTGAACAGCGCCGAAACTGCGAAAGAAAAACTCTACGCCGGATATCATTGAACCGTCGAAATCGAACTTGTCAGTAAATTGAGAAACGTATTGTATCGCTTCCCACATCACTAAGCTGTGAGCGCCCGACTGTCGCAACGCGGGGTCGCCGCCGCCGGCAATATAGTGCGCCGAGCTGTCCTGCCATACGATAAAGGCGGCGGCATGAAGGGTTCCGGCCTCATCATAACCACCGAAAATATCGCCTTGTCCACGTTTGCGGGCTGTTTCTATCAATCGACACAAAACAGCATCGCTTTGTTTGTTTTTTATCTGTTGTCGTTGAAAGGATTGCTCCTGAATTGTCAATAATTGCTCTGTTGGGATGCCACGACAAAAACGAATTTTAGCTGTTTTAGCAGATCTTATATTGCGTCGCGCTTGTTGATTCATACCGTTTTCTATCTTCTCAAAATCCTTGATGTTGTGTAGAATATAGGTATAACGCGTAGTTTGTGCATACCCTTTCCAATAAAAGGGCAACCAGTCGGTAAAACTGTGATAAAAATATTGAAGAAAACTGCGGTAAGATGTGAGTTCTTGAATAAAAATACTGCATATCGACTGGCGTTGTTCCAATCGGGATGAATATTTGGTATCATTTGATTCACCGGCAAACCACACACCCATCGTCTGGGTATAATGTGGCATGGTTACTATTCGTTTAGCAGGTATAAATAGCGGCATGGCAGCCAGGATTACACCTTTCTTTTCGTAAAGTAATACCTTCCAATCATCGCCACAAACGGCGTCAAGCCACCAGTCCTGCGAAAAAACAGGGATGTCCTTCTGTTTTGCACACAGCGCCCGATAGATATCTTTTGACATTTATCACTTTAATGATTCAAAAATCAGTCGTTCCAGCTCTCCGGCTAATTCGGGGTTGTCGTCGATACATTTCTTTGCTGCATCGCGTCCCTGTCCGAGTTTGGTATCTTTATAACTAAACCAAGCCCCGCTTTTCTTCACGATATTCAATTCGACGCCTAAATCGACAATTTCGCCTGAATGGGAGATACCTTCGCCGAACATAATATCAAATTCCGCTTTTCGGAAGGGGGGCGCCACTTTATTTTTCACTATTTTCACCCGTATCTGATTACCAATCACCTCTTCGCCGTCTTTCAGCGGGCCTATACGACGGATATCGACACGCACCGAAGCATAAAATTTCAGCGCGTTACCGCCGGTTGTTGTTTCGGGGTTGCCAAATACCATCCCTATCTTGTCGCGTAATTGGTTGATAAAGATGCAGGTCGTCTTGGTTTTGCTGATGGCGGCTGTCAGTTTACGCAAAGCTTGCGACATCAGACGCGCTTGCAGACCCATCTTGCTGTCGCCCATCTCGCCTTCTATCTCCGCTTTGGGGGTTAAAGCGGCTACCGAATCGATCACCACGATATCGACTGCCGACGAGCGTATCAGTTGCTCGGTAATCTCCAGCGCCTGCTCGCCGTTATCGGGTTGCGAAATCCAGAGATTGTCCACATCGACGCCTAATTTGGTTGCATAAAAACGGTCGAAGGCATGTTCGGCGTCAATGAAGGCAGCGATGCCGCCTAATTTTTGCGCTTCTGCTATGGCATGAATCGCCAATGTTGTTTTCCCTGACGATTCCGGACCGAAAATCTCAATAACGCGTCCGCGCGGGAATCCGCCAACGCCTAACGCCGCGTTCAGTCCAATAGAACCCGTCGGTATGACTTCAATACGTTCTATTTGTTCGTCGCCCAACTTCATAATAGAGCCTTTTCCGTAGCTCTTTTCAATCTTGTCCATCGCCGCCCGCAATGCTTTCAGTTTATCGGTATTCGCACCACCGACTTCCTGCATGTTTTTTTCTTCCTTTTCTTTTGCCATAATATGAATAGTTAATGATGAATAATTAGTATTAAATTTTACAATTCCAGGTCTATATCCAATTGTTCGTGCCATGGTAAGCCATGGATATTCAAGTCGTTCATAAACGGGTCGGGGTCAAACTCTTCGACATTCCAGACGCCCGGTTTGTTCCATAATCCCGTCAAGAACATTTTAGCGCCAATCATCGCCGGCACGCCGGTTGTATAACTAACTGCCTGTGCGCCGGTCTCTTGATAGGCAGCTTGATGGCTACAATTATTATATATGTAATAGGTGCGTTCATTACTATCTTTCAGTCCGCGAATGCGGCAACCGATAGAGGTCTCGCCGGTATAATCTTCTCCTAAAGAGCCTGGGTCGGGCAGCACGGCTTTCAAGAATTGTATAGGCACGATTTCAACACCCTGATACAAAACAGGCTTAATACTTGTCATGCCAATATTTTGCATAACGCGAAGGTGTGTCAGATACTCCTGGCCGAAGGTCATCCAAAAGCGCGCGCGTTGTATGGTCGGGAAATTTCTAACGAGGCTCTCCAACTCTTCGTGATACATCAGGTAGGATTCACGCGCGCCTATAATCGGATAATTCAGCGGCTGATGCACAGATAACGGGGCTGTTTCGAGCCATTGACCGTTTTCAAAATATTTTCCTTTTTGCGTTATCTCGCGGATATTTATTTCGGGATTGAAATTGGTGGCGAAGGATTTGTGATGGTCACCTCCATTACAGTCTACAATATCAAGGTATTGTATCTCATCGAAATGATATTTCGCGGCATAAGCGGTGAAAACGCCAGTCACGCCTGGATCGAAACCGCAACCGAGAATAGCTGTCAGGCCTGCTTTCTCGAAACGCTCTTTATAAGCCCATTGCCAGCAGTACTCGTATTTAGCTTCATCTATCGGTTCGTAGTTGGCGGTATCTAAGTAACTGACGCCATACGCTAAGCAGGCGTCCATCACCGACAGGTCCTGGTAGGGAAGCGCCAAGTTGACAACCAGGTCCGGTTTAAACGCCTCAAACAACCTCACTAATTCATCTGTATGATCGGCATCCACCTGCGCGGTTTGTACTATCATGTTTTTAATGTCGGCTGCGATCTTGTCGCATTTGCTTTTTGTGCGGCTCGCTAACATGATCTCGTTGAATACATCTGGGTTCATCGCCATTTTTTTTACAGCTACCATACTGACGCCGCCGGCTCCGATTACTAATACTTTGCTCATTTTATGTAATTGGGTATGAATAATGTCGTCCATATCTACTGCATTGATAATAAATTGTATTCATTGATAATATTTTTACCGGCAGAGGTAAATAAGTATTCGAGGCGTTCTTTGTATCGCTCTTCAATTTTTCCGCGAACCATCTTCATCGTTGAGTTTAGCAATTGATTCTGTTCGGTAAAAGGTTCGGGAAGGACACCGATAGTGGTTGGCAACCAACGTTCAGGAAACTCGCCGGCATAAATTCCGCCGCTTTTATACTCGTTAATGATTTCCTGTAACTTTTTCAATGCAAGCGCTTTGGCTTCTTCTGTGTTCCAGTCAAGTCCCGGTTTGATACGCTCTACATATTTTTTCAACTGTGTCTTTTCAGGTACAACAAAGGCAACCGTATAGGGGCTTTGATTATTATAGAGCATCATCTGTTCGATGTATTTCGTGTTGTCGCAAATGCCTTCTTCGATACCTTCGGGGCTGTATTTCTCGCCATCGCTGCTGATGAGCAAACTTTTGAAACGACCTAACACATAGAGGAATCCGTCTTTGTCCATATATCCCATATCGCCGGTATGAAGCCAACCGTCACGAATGGTATCGGCGGTAGCATCCGGGTTTTTCCAGTATCCGAGCATGACGTTTTCGCCTTTGATGACAATCTCACCCTTCACGCCAAGCGGTAATTCTACGCCTTCTGCATCCAGGATTTTCAGTTCCATCGGCTTCACCAAAGTACCTGACGAGCCGAATTTATGTCTTTTGGGATTATTCGACGAGATGACCGGCGTTGCTTCCGACAGTCCGTACCCTTGATACATCGGGATACCTATGGCGTAAAAAAATCGTTGCAGCTCAATATCAAGCAAGGCGCCGCCGCCGATAAAAAATTTCATCTTTCCACCCATAGCCTGACGTACTTTCGAAAAAATAAGTTTGTCGTAAAAGAATAGCATGATCCGTTTGTGAATCATTTTCAACCCTCCCTTATTGTATCCCTCACGGTTGTATTCATAAGCTGTCTTCAGCGCTTTTTGGAAAAGTTTTTCCACTTTTTTGCCTTTCTTTTGAACGGTAGATTCGATATTTTTACGGAAGTTTTTTGCCAGCGCCGGCACGCTCATGATGACTGTCGGTTGAAACTCTTTTATGTTTAAAGGAATATTTTTCAACGATTCGATAGCTGTTTTACCTACCTGAATAGTAGCCACATTAGCGCCATATGCCATGAAGGTATAAAAACCGCAAACATGCCCAAAGCAATGGTCTAACGGGATGATAATCAGGTTACTGTCGGTCTGTTCGATTTTAAGAACCGACATCGCCTGCTCTACATTCGCCGTATAGTTCCGGTGCGACAGCATGATGCCTTTCGGGTCGGCTGTTGTACCGGAGGTATAGGAGATATTGGCCATATCATCATCCTTGACGGCACGACTACGCGCGATCACCTCATCATAACCGGTTTCTAAAAACGCATCGCCCTCTGTCAGAATATTTTCAATCGGTATTTCCTTTTCATTATACGCATCAATAACATCCATCACAATGACCTTCTCTATCAAAGGTAAATGATTGATTATCTGACGAATTTTCTTTAGCTGCCCGGCTGAAACCATGATATACTTCGTTTCGGAATGATTTAGACGGAATATCAGGTCGTTTTTCTCTTCCAGTTTAATGGAAAGTGGCACGTTCACAGCGCCGGTAAACAAAATTCCTAACTCGCCTATTATCCAGTCATTGCGGCCTTCCGACAACAAGGCCGCCTTTTCGCCGGGCTTCACTCCGGCGCTAATCAGCCCTGCCGCCAAGCGATACACTTTTTTGCGGGTCTCTTCATACGTCAAAGGCTCAAATTTTGAGGTCTTTTTCTCCCATAAAAATGTGTTACTACTGTATTTATTAACACTTTGCTCAAATAAATCAATTATCGTTTTCATGACAGTTTAATTAATAATAAAAGACAAATTTACTGATAATATTTGATTACCCATCTCTTTTTCTGAAAAATTTTAGTCTAATGAAACATTTTATTCCAAAACACGGAGTTAATCATTTGAAATTAAGATTCTTGCCCATTGTCAGCGACTAATTTGAATTTTGTCCTGAATCAAGTTCAGGATTGAATTTTCAAATGAAATTCGGTTTATGTAATAAATAATGGTTATCTTTGCATGGTTATATATCGATAAACGGACAACAACAGCTCCGTTAATCATTAATTATAAGAGTATTAACTATAAATACAAAATAAAAACATGAAACGTATTTTCATTTTACTATTCGCTATAATATTGTCGTTGCCGATATTTTCAGCGGAAAAAGAAACGAAGGTGTTGATTAAAACAACAGTGGGGAAAATAACTGTGAAGTTATACAATGATACGCCACTGCACCGCGATAATTTTCTCAATTTAGTGCAGGAGCATCAGTATGACAGTATTATGTTTCATCGTGTTATTAAACTGTTTATGATTCAGGCGGGCGAGAAGTACGCTCCCTTTGATACTACCAAACAGATAAACGTCATTGATACCGCACAAGTGAAAATAAAATTTCTGAAGAAAGTTGTCCGTACAATTACCTTCCAGTCTTTTAAGAAAAAGAAAGACAAAACGTCTTATCCGTATGATCCGAACTACAAGGCGCCTGAGCATACCATACCGGCTGAAATAGTTTACCCCAAGTATTTTCATAAAAGAGGCCAATTATGTGCAGCACGGTTTGAAGACAAGACCAATCCGGAACGCAAGTCCTCGGGCTTTCAATTTTACATTGTCACAGGGAAGTTTTTTACCGATTACGATTTGGATAAGATGGAAATAGAGAGAAATATTACCTTGACTCCCGAACAGCGTCAAGCATACAAGGTCGAAGGAGGCGCGCCCCATTTGGATGGAACCTATACTATCTTTGGAGAAGTAACAAAAGGGATGAAAGTTGTACAAAAAATCGAATTGTCAACTGTTGGATTCAACGACGATCCCCTTAAAGAAATACGAATCAAAAAGACGAAAATCTTGAAAAAATAGTTATGACACAGCAAACCGGACTACTTCGCAGGCTTGCAATGACGAAAAAACATATAGGGTTGCTATTAGTCTGTTGTTTCATCTGCAGCTTGAATGTTGGTGCGCAACAAGCAGATCAACGGCCTGCTATGAAATCGGTAAGATACCTTCCCAAAGGCTATGAATTTGGTGTCATTGAAGGAAAGGACACTGTCCCGTTTATTATGCTGAAAGAAGTGCTGGTATTTCCACCGTTAAAATTTAATAACAACAAAGAACGTCTTGAATATGACAGACTTGTCCGCGATGTCAAAAGAACATTACCTTACGCTAAATTAGTTTACAACACGCTAATTGAAACATACGAGTACATAGAGACACTCCCTGACGATAAAGCCAAAGATGCACATCTACGGCGAATGGAAAAGGAACTTTTCAAGGATTATAAACCTGAACTGAAAAAACTGACATTATCACAAGGAAAACTTTTATTGAAGCTGATCAACCGCGAATGTAATCAGTCGAGTTACCAGCTGGTAAACGCCTTTCTAGGCAAAATTCGGGCAAGTTTCTGGAATCTTTTTGCCAACATGCTCGGCGCCAGCATGAAAACCGAATATGATCCAAAAGGCAAAGACGCCATGACCGAGCGCGTCGCCCAGTTAGTCGAACGTGGACTGTTATAAATTATTTGCGGGTTACTTTGTAGGTTTTAAAGAACTTGCCCTCGACGATGGGGTTGAAGCTGTATCCGGACGAGCGTATTTCGAAATGAAGATGGGGGCCGGTGGAGGTACCGGTGTTGCCGCCGATGCCGATGGGTTGGCCGGTGGTCACTTTTTGTCTATTACGAACCAAACTTTTATCTAAGTGGCCGTAAAGCGTTTCACTCATGTTATAGTTGCGAACAACTACAACATTTCCATAGCCTGAAGGATCGAATTTCTCAATGCGTACTTCGCCGCAAAACGAACTGTAAACCGTATCGCCTACGCTTAATTCAAAATCGACGCCCTGATGATACCGGTTTGTTCGCCATACGCCCCATTCGGAAGTTATCACCAAAGGTATTTTGAGCGGGGCGCTAACGCTATCGGAGAAAGAAAAGGTATTGACTTTCTGTATCTGCGTCAGCAGATCAAAATCGATACGTTCATCACTGTAATTATCATAAAAATTACGGGGTTGTGATATACAGGAATAAACAGGGGCGACAACAGGTTCGGGCATTACACTGACATCCCAGCCATAGACGACGTTATAACATTCGATCAACAGGTCGGTTATGTCCGCCTTTTGCTGCGATAGCGCCGGAAAATACAGAAAGACGCATACCCCGAAAGTAAGGACGATTTTCATCTTTGAACAACAACACGATGTAAAGGCTTGTTTCATTTTCAACCGGTTATAACGACATGTACAGGGATGCTAAAGAGTGAACGAACTTTTATTTTATGTTGTATCAGTTTCGCGAAATCGGTTAAATCCGATGCCTCCCTGGGTATAAATTCATCCTTCAGGCGAATTGTAAGCACAATCTTTTCGCCGGTATTGTCAACTGATACCTTTCGTATCTTTTGTTGCAGTTCGCGGTAGCAAAAAACTTTCAGATCAGACGCAGTGATTAGTTTGTCTTTGGTGAGACAATGATAACGCGCTAAATGATTGAGATTGTCCTCATTACGTTCTTCATTTCGTCCGCCGACGGTGTCTAACAATAAAAACGTATTATTTTTATCTAAGAAATTGGTGACGGCAACCGTTTTTTCTCCTCTTTTAATCCCGTTAGCAAAAACGCCGTGGGTAGTGGTATAGTTGATCTCTACTTTATCAACCGGACGGATGAGTTTATCGCCTAATTTCAGGATTGCATATACGCTAGGATGAAGGTCAATATTGCTTTTTTTGATGACAGGAAGCAATTCTTTAAATGTTCGATAGATAGCTTCCAGTTTATCGCCTTTTTTTAGTTCATCAATTTCCTTAAAAGCATAATAATCTGATACATAGCGGTTAAACAAGTCGTTCAACTGAAAGAGCAGTTCTTTTTGACTGTATCGTTCAATGCCAAAATGACGAATGATAAAATCATCGATATTGTTTTCGGTGTTCTTGTCGAAAAGCAAATTTAAGAAAGCGGTATTGTCGGTTGATAATTTTTTTACAGGTTCATCATCTGTTAAATTGACAGTGTTTTTTTGCACGTTAACTACCGGGATACAATTGATTTTTATCGTACAATCCCGCAGTTGCTCCCAATGTAGCATGTTTTTAAACTGGAACTTAAAAACGGGCGTGAGACTACGGTTGGATAGCTGGGCGGTGTTGTAATCATTAATAATAAATAACTGAAAATGATGTTTGAGGTACAATTCCTGCCAATAGTCATAACTCCCTAATTGAAGTTGATTTTCTCCTGTGGTAATCAGATGGTTTTGAAACCAGTCCGAAAAGGGAAGATTATCGTAGTCGTCGGGTTTTATCAACGGCAAGACTTGATTGTCCATCGTTATTTCGAGGTCGAAATGGTCGTCAATACCTTCAAAATAAAAGGCAGCGCCTGCAAAATCTTCTATGACATTTTTGGAAGTCAATGTAAACTCGATAGTATGATCTTGATTATTAACCTGTTGTCCGTCAATGGTAGCATTCAGGATATTAATGTTGAATAAGGGAGTGAAAGGAATTTTGGCTTTCCCAAATTCAAAAGTGCACTTCTCATCCACTAAGAAAGTGATTAATGGTTCAATCCTTCCTTTGGTATTCTCGCTGATTTTCGTATGCACGATAGAGTAAGCCGGAAAGGGTTTGATCAGATAATAGGGGATCAATTTATTCCGGAACTCATTGACAGTCATCTCCTGAAAAGAGGCTATTTCCTGCAAAATAGTATGCGACTGGTATGCCAGCGCTGAAAACAGGAGTTGAACGACAGGGTCTTGTTCGATATCGTGAAATTCGCCTCTTTCTTCCCACAGTTCAATAGCTTGGCGTATCAGCTCTCTGCGATGGTTTTCTAACGATTTATCCATTTCTTACCAAATTAAAAATGAGATGCTTTTATGATAATTTTTTTCAACGTACTCTTCTTCATATTTCCCGTTGATTTCTATAGAGATTCTTTTTTGTTTCGATTCGTAGTCCATCTTAACCTGCACATTCTTTAAGCGCGGTTCGTATGCTTCAATCGCTAATTTCAAGTCGTAAGCGTAATTATTTTTATTAACGCTCGCACCGTACAGTTTTTTATCATTGATGCGTTCGTTGGTATCACAATTCTCGTATCGAAAATTCTGAAAAACAAACCCAAAATTGTAATCGGCCTTGAAACTTCCGTGTGGAGAAACAACTAATAATTCCATAAAATTATCGATAGAATCTTTGATTTTTCCGGCCATATTTTCTTCGACAAAATTTTGCGTAACTGCAATAGGTATCTTGAATCCGTACATTTTTTATATTCTGGGGGTAAAATCTTCTTCCTCTATCACTACCACTTTTTTCCCGATATACTGTTGAATATCCTGAAAGCATTTGGCAAATGATTGTAAAATGCCGACGATGTCATCATGATTATACGGGGCATGAATAACAATGATATGCTCCGAGTGAACATTTCTATCGAAATAAACGATTGTTTTTATTACTTTCTTCAACAGCTGAATGAGATACCAAGGGGGTTCGTTGAAAGAAAACTGCTCCAAATCGAAGATATGGAACATCAGCGGGTCGGGCAATCGCGGAAACTGGTCTCTTTTTTGGGCTATCAGCGATTGCGTTTCGACTACGGCCTGTTTCAAAAGCATATATTGTTCCATTAACTTTTGACAGGAACAGACGGCCATGCAGGGAGGAATATAGTTCCAATCGATGACCGGATACTGCTGGTAGTAATCGATCTTCAACACCGGCATCTCATTGTCATCAATTTGTTTTAGTTCCTTAATGTCGAATTGATACTCAGGAACTGCATAAGGGGTCTCTTCGTTTTCAATCGGTTCGACTAGCGTCTGTTGAAAAGCGCAAACACGTAAAACCACATAGTATATACCGGGCGCATGTGCGGCCAAAGACAGCCGACAGGGTATTGAGCGTAACTGTCTGCCGTTAAATGCTATCAGACTCCCGTCCTTTGTAGTCCCGTGACAACTAAGCTGTTCGATATATACATCTATCCCGTTGAGCGTCGCAGTGACGGTCAAAGACGGCGATTCGCCCTCATCGACAGGCAACAATCCGTAATACCGGCGGTTGAGAAATTTACGAATCAAATTTTGCTGCGCGATGAGATAATTATCTGCCTGTATGAATGTTTCGGGCGTTATCTCCTGCCCGATCCTCCAGAAAATTTTATTATATTCGTGCTTCATCATATATATGTGTTGTAATCTAATGTCATAGCTTTTCCAAAAATAAACCGCTCCGAGTTGTCTTTGATTTTAAATTCAAATCCGTTGTCAACTGGCACAAACCATTCACGAAAAAAACGAGCGAAAACATCCGCTTCCTTTTTCAATTCCATAAATTGCTTGGCGGATAATTTTTTAATATAAACATTAACTTTCATGACAGTTTCACGAAGACCTGACGCATGGCGTTTTCTCACAACGAACAAGTCAACCTTCGCCGGGAAAAAAACGCTTTTCAGTACATCTTTCAGTAAATATTTATTACCTCTTATTTCGGACGAAAAGAGAAGTAGCGGTAAGATTTTACGGATCAGCGGATTGTCTGTATCTTCGGTATCAAATGGGAAAACGTCGAATATTTTATCGAAGATAAATTGTGAACGGTTGCCGGCCAGTTCGTTCAGTTTTTTTTCCAATTCAAACCGTAAACGAAAATAAGTAGTGTCGAAAGGCTGGAAAAACAAGCGGATTTTTTTCTTTTCCTTTTGGATACGCTCCTCTTCCAGTTTAAACTTTTCAGGGTTGTTTTTTTTCCCAAGCTCACGTAACTTATACTCAACAAAAAACAAACCTTCGGGTAAAATGTGAAAAAGACTGTCGCGCGACAAGCTCACGATCCATTTCTTATTCGTTTCGAGGTCAACATCAACCGCTATGATATCATCCTCATAATTCCTGCTGAAAACGCCTTGCAGTTCGATGTTGACGTCCTTACACGAATCAAGAAACGTGGTCAGATAGGATTCCGCTTTAATATTTTCGATGGGACGAGGTATGTTCTGCATAATTAAATCTGTGTATTTTCATTTTTCGGATGACAAAGGTAAAAATAATTTATAAAATTATATATATCCTGTGAAAATTCTGCATAAAACAATCCATGAGGCGTAGAAACCTGAATAATATCGAGGTAAGGTATTCCTATATTCCGCAAGGTAAACTGTTGATATGGAAATGATTCGTCGATATTTTCAAAATCGTGCTGGTAAAAACCTTCGGTTGCATTCAAGTAGAACAATTCTTCGTTTGCCTTTATATAAAGCGGTATCTTCGACGCAGGAAGCATCGGGAAAAATCTTTGATTACTTTCACGCGATACAATCCTGTCCACAAACTTGTCGTTGCGTAAATTTATTTCGACTGTATCCACCGATAAGGCTTGTTTGAGGAGAGCGAAAGCCTCGCTAATTGTCGTATCTGCACTTAATTTCGGCATTTCCACGACTGGGTTCCAGTATTCATGCGCCGTACAATCCTTGTCGAAAGTTGCAAAATCATAGATACCAGCCGATGGATGCATACCTTCATAAAAGAATAATTTTCCAACAAGCGTCGTAAAAGCGCTGTTTGTCATCGTTTGCGCCTTATCAGTTTTTCCGGTTGTTGCATAAACATCCCTATTAATATGTTTCATTGCCTCTTGAACCTGTATGGCGCCGATGATCGAAGCGCTCACAGAGGTGGTAGGCGTTTGCCCTGCAGCTGCGTTTAAGGTAACCATTCCGGCGCACGGCATCGCTCGATTTAAATCGCATTTTTCTTCATCCGTCAGATTACATTCGTAACAATTTTTACCGGGCTGATAAACGCTGACCTGCCCTTCTAATTCGCCAATTCCGCCGTCAATCCATGTTTTGCCTGCGCGATGACACTGCCGGTTTAACGCCAAGCGGGCTTGCAGGTTGTCTAAACATCCAATGACGACATCCATACGTCGATAAAAACCTAAGCCTGTATCGGTTAATAAATCTCCACAGACCGGTAATATCTGTATGTCAGGATTAATTTCGCGGATTCTTCGGGCGGCCACTTCGACTTTGTAATATCCTTTATCTGCATCCTCCCGCCGAAACAAGATGGAGCGCGTCAGGTTACTTTGTTCTATGGTATCGAAATCAACAAGAACAATACTGCCCACACCAAAGAGCGCCAAGTTCTTCAACACTTCGTTCCCCAAAGCGCCGACGCCAATAACCATTACCTTTGCGTTCTTTATTTGTTCTGTTTTGAAACTCAACCTTCCTTTTCTATGTATTGAAATTCCGTATTACCGATTTTAAATTTTGTTCCATGTTTCAACACATACACATCGTTCTTTTGGGCAATCGCCCGATTATATAGCAGGTGTTCATATTCCACTTTCAAGCAGGGCGTTTTGTCCTTTCTGTCTATATACAACCGGACGTTGACATCCCGAATGGAGGTGTGACTGTCCCAATCCATGCGGATGGTACAATCTTCGGATTTCCCGATAGTGACCTCTCTGCTTCCTCCGGCAACGCTCATCCATTTATGAATAGCGATTTTACCGGAAGCGTTACCCTGATATTTAAGGAAATATCGGTGAAGCGTACGGCGTGATGCAAGAATGGCAATGCCCATTGCAGCGCTCAATATCGAAAAACCGTATAAAACAGCATAACTACCGAACCATTTGCCTAAAAACAGGATAAGATAGCCTAATAACCCTGCGATTATACCTCCTGTTATCAAATGTAGCCTTACGACATGCGAGCGTATAGAAAGACATAAGCCCCAGCCTATACCCGACAATATCCACGTTACGCTGTCTATCAACACATTGGTCTCAGCCGTTTTACAGGAAACTACTAAGATAGCGCCTGCCAGGAACGATATGAATCCGGCTATCACGCCTAAAATACTCTTTAAGAGGACCCATCCGAAATTAAATTTTCGTGGATGCCTGTATTTATTGAGGTATGAAAGGATGAATAGCGGAATGAATCCCATGATTAGCCCGGCCATCATGAAACTCTCGATTTTCCATAAAAATACATATCGGAGGAAAAGTATCGGATTTTCGGGGTATCCGGCATAATATTTCGATATCATCAAGTCGGTAAATGATTGAAAAGGATAGGGAAAGAACCATGTAATCAATTGATAGACTAACCAGGCTAGAAAACCGCACGTCAAACCCCACCAGGCAAAAGAAGCATAAAAAGGTCTATGGGCTTTGCTAAAAACATGATCGGAATCAAAATAATATTGTATCCCTTCTTTGCAGTTTTCCCCGAAGTCCGCACATTTACCGCCATTTTCGATCCAGCAATGTTTATGAACGGTATGTTTGCACTTTGTTACGATCTCTTCTCCATCGCAGATTTCATCTAAACAATAGTGGCATTGCATGATGGTATCGTTCTCAAACGAGAAATTCCGGACATGTTTCTTTTCGAAGTTAGCAGCATTAGCCCGAAAATAGGGGATGATAATTTGTATGATAACCACTGCTAATCCAAAGAGTATTCCCCAAAAAAGTAGCCCGAAGAGCAGACGTTTAACAAGGCTTGCGTCATGTACCGGACGTAGCAGCGAACCGACAGCATAGCTAACATGACCGGTAGCCTTCTTCCCGTCGGCATCAAGTCGAATCAACGCCTCTTTTTTTGCGCCGAAACCGATGGCAGCATTAGCTATCGTAAGCTCGTAATCGGGTTGATATTTATCGCTGACTTTCAGTTTTTCGATAAACGCTTCAGGGTCGGCAATGTATAAACCGCCTTCTACATTTTTATTTCGCAGGTCAACGCATAGGTAGGAAAGCGTCTGGTCGACATCTTCCACCTGATTGCCGTAGCGGATAGCATGTATTTCAATGTGTTTTTTATTTGCTGCATTTCCGTCTAACGACTGCACATATTCGCTGAATTTCTGAATATTATCGGCTGTCATTATATTATTCACGTCCACACGTCCATCGGTCAGGATGACTAAATATTTGATCACATCATTGTTTTCGATTTTCTCAATCAGTTGCGGGTCGGCAGTCATGCCCTTTTCGCCGCTAAGCTCCTGAAATTTTTTCAAGGCGGCGTCGAAAAGTAATTTGTTATTTTTAGTCAGTGTGAACTCACTTTGAAAATCATCAAAATTGGCAGGCGTGATTTTCTTGGAAGCTCTGAGTTGTTCATCGAAGAACGAGATATATGCCGTGTTTTCCGGCAAGGCAGTAACGATACTATTCGCTGCATCACGCACATGCTGCATATCACTGGATTGAATACTTTTGTCCACCAATAATAAAACAAGGACATTGTTCGGTATCATTCCTGCCTGATTGGTTAATATCGACAAATCTTTGACGGTCATATCTTCACCCTCGGATACGAATTGAACATGCTCAGCTTTCAAATCGCTCCAAACGACTTTGTCATCCTTCTTGTTATCTAAAATATTAAACCTGAAATAGATGTCGTCGGCATTTCGTTCAGGCCAATCCATCTCGATCATGTTCACTGAGTAACCGGTATCTTCCAGCGCTGCTTGTTGTTGCGTACACGACCATAATATAAATAACATGGCGCAGAGTAGCAACATGATCCTGCCGTCATAGCGAGGAACGAAGTTATAAATTGTTTTCATATCCTGTCTAAATCACTAATGTTAACTGTATCAATTTCTTTGACTTTCTTTTTCTCCACATTTTTGGGCGTTAAACCTTTCTGTATCGCCTGCAACTGTGCTTTTTTTGCTTTTATCTTTGCCATGATTTGCATCAAAAACATCCCTGCCAACAAAAATATCCCCAACCCCATACCTAATGGCATCAGCCAATTGAACCTGGCGCCATGCGCTTGTCGGGCATCAGCCAAGAGTTTTTTTGCGACGGTATGCTCTGAGCTGAACTTCGTAAATTTATCCTGTAGAGCTACATCTTTCAGTAAAATATCGGTATAACCTTTGTCTAAATATTCATACTTTTTATATAATTCATTGATTACAAGCTCTATCGAATCAATTTTCTTCGCGTCCATCTTTCCTGATTTTCCGCTTTTCATCACTTCAATATCATTGATTACAGCAGCTATCTCTTTATTTTTGACGGTAATAAATACGTTTGCGTCGTTTGTTCGTTGCGCTAAATCCGCTGCTTGCGCTTGCGCTTGCTTTTGGGCTTCTTCTTCCGCGCTTACCTCTTTCGGGGGCAGGTCGCTAATTTTTTCGGACAAGCTAATGACCTCGCCTCCCTTGTTGTCCGCTCCTCCACCACCGGTACCAGCAGCAGCAGCGGCGGCGGCGGCGGCGACAGCCGCGGCAGAGCCGGAACCTGACACAGCTGCAGTAGCGGGAATGGTAAATACCAGCGTCAGCCGCGCATCATCGTCAATGGTTGTTTTCTTCTTCTCTTCAACACCGATGTAACAATGAAGTTTTAGTGTTATCTCCTTGCCGACAGCAGCATCATCGACGTAAAAAATATACCGCGTTTGTTTACGAATCTCATTCCATGGTTTGAGTTCAAACCTGATTTGGTTTTCGCTGAAAGGCACAAAATCACGGAAGTTTTTAGAATCTAACGTAATATCCAGATTTTTAACGTTTCTTTTTAGATCGTTCAGGGTGAAGTTACGATTAAAAAGCCACAAAGACTTATTGGGTTTACCCGGTTCAACAATTTCGTTTCCCTTATCTCCGATAATCAGGTAAAATTCTTTCGGATTGGCATCTAAAGATTTAACTTCAACGCTTATTGAAAGAGAGCCTACCGGTTTGCCGTTTCGGGTGCTGTATAAGGTTTCTTTATTATTAAATACAGCATCCCCCCAGCTTGTAAAACAAGCCACGCTGTAGAAAAACAGGATGAAAAATTTTGACCTTAACATAACAAACTTTTTTTAGAAACTAAAATAGACCGCTAATGACCTTACAATAATTCGTATAAGCATCGACTAAACTCTTATATTTCCTGCGACATTCGGCGGTCAGTTTAGGATCGACGCTGGAGACTATCGATTGAAATTCCTTTCGTTCATCCGCTGTGCTTTGTCCGTCTTTTTTCTTCACATTGATTTTCATCTGCAGATTACGCAACATGGTGTTGATTGAAGTCAGCTCGCCTTCGCTCATGTTGCAGGCTGCCCCCGGCTGCGGAGCGGGAGCGCTACATTTTTCTTCCAACAGTTTTTCCACATCAGCTTTATAGGCATTGATAGCTTGCGTTACTTTTTCGCATGACATATATTGTTCACATTTGTCGCTTACATCCACAAAGTTCCTCCGTATTTTATTTTTCAATAAGTCGAAAACGATACAGTTTTGTTTTTTGACTGCATCAAATAACGCATCGGCTTCCAGTTTCATCGCGTTATGAAAGGATTCGATGTATGGTACGACTTTCGCTTCCATTTCGCATTTATCCGCTTCTTTCGGCTTTTTCTCCGGTACCATCTTTAATGTAGTCGGCGCTATTTTGAATAGCAGTTTTTTATCCTTTTTCGAAAACGAGTACCACGGTTTTTTCTGGGTGATTGCTACATAAAGGTCGGTTAGTTCAATCGTAAAATCCTCTTCCGTATTTATCAATCCATAACTAAACTCCTCTTCATTATTATTTGCTAATGACTTAAAACAGTTACCCTTATCTTCAATGACTAAGTTTTCAGATTGCAGGAAGTAGTTCATATTTCCCTGAAGGAGTTTCTTGTCTTTGCTCCACAATATTTTTTTATGCAGCTTGCAATCAACCACTTCCGGGATTGATGTTTTCGCTGATAATAGTGGAAAGAACAGCAGATAGGTATCATTTTCGCTGACGGTTTTACGGTCGAAAGTAAGATAGATACAGTTATCCGGAATTCTCATCTCCACTTTCAACATCAATTTCAATTCTTCGGTCGGATTGAGTCCTTCCAAAACAAGTTCTTTCACTACCAGTTCATTTGGTTTCAAATTAAATTCCAGCAAATTTTGCGCTTTCACCGCAAGCGTCATAGTGGAAAGAACAACTAATAGTAATGTTATTTTTTTCATAGTCGTATATATTATTTTTTTACTTTTTTTGTGTATTAACAGTTATTTTTACCGTTCCGGTTTCTGAGGTAAACATTTTCATTCCATCGCTCTTTCCGGATGTAATATAGAATTTCAGTCGTAGCTGCACCGGTTTTGAACTATCTTTGATGCGGAAAAACACCGGTTTAGGCGCCGCTTGAATAGTTTCGTAACCATAGTCGAAAAAAGCGAATTTTTCGACATTGTCGGATTGTTCGTAAAACCGTTCAAACCGTGAGACTTGTTTTTTGAACGTTTTTGTGACGCCGGTATTTTTGTTTTGTTTCAAAAAATTGTTCAAGTCGGTAGTCTTATCAAACATCCAGACAGTGGTATTGGCGCCCAGTTCATTGTCATCGCCGACGATCATGAAAAGGATATTGTCCTTATTAAGATGGAAAGTAAGCGGCAAATTGAGCAGGAAGCCGCCTTCGTTATTATCGAACAGTTTAACGGAGATGGCCTGTTTATTCCCATTGTCGTCCGCGCTCAGGTTCACTTCCTGCCCTATCGCCCTATAAACCCAACATAATAATACTACAATCATCAATGCTCGATGTAGATAAAATCCTTGTCCGAAAAATTTTTCGATTGGATTTGTAATCCGGTTTTTTATTTTTTTCGCATTACAAATGCTTATACTCATCATTGCCGGATTACAAATCCGGCAAGACGGGAGGGACAAGGAAGACGGGAGGGACAAGGAAAAAACTTTCAATAAAAACTTCATAATCTTAAATTTTCCAATTAAAAAATAGTCCATCCCTGTGGTTCGGCTTGTTCGAGCGTCCATAGCGCTACGGTACGGTCTTCGGGATACGGGTATACGTCGCGAGCATGGTATTCAGAATAACGCAGATAGGCGGCAATAGTCGCGATATGGTCGGTCAGGTGGGTGGACGTTCCGCAATCGCTGACATTCAAACAGATGCGTCCTTTAAAATCGCCATAATAGCGCACATTAGGATGCCAGACGTTGGTGACGAATCGAAATTCAGGGTGTCCCCCGGAGGCTGCTGGATAATTATTAGGGAGGTTTATTTGAAGTATATGATGGTCGCCGAACACAGGTTTTTCAAGCCCCTGCTCATCGGCTGGTTCTACGCCGGTGATCGATTTGATCAGAAACGAAACTTCATAAGCGACAGGTAGTCCCGAAACATTGACTTTGCTTACAAGGTATGAAATCTCATCACTTGCAGCGCATGCCTGGTCTAATCTCTTCCATTCGTTAAACAGCCGCGTATCTCTGCCCGGTTTCACTATTCCCTTGAATGTCTCCAATTTCACAATTATTTATTTTTCAATTCATCCGGCAATTACTTTGCGGATTATTCTCAGTTTATCACCAGCGGTAACGCCGTAGCGTTCCAAACTTTGTTCTTCGTCGGCATTGCTTTTAAAATTAAAGATAGTTTTACTATCTACTTTCGCAAAGTAATACGTGATTCGATTCCCGTTGTTGTCGATTTCGGGCAGGTGCCAAAACTTATCAGGATATTTATTTGCCAATTTCTGCAAATTATCCATCGTTAATCTGAGGGTATATTTAGGGTTAGCGCTAAATAACACCGTCTTTTCCTGAAATGTAATATAGACTTTGATTCGTCCTAACTCTTCATCTGTTTTTTCTACTTCCTGATCCATGTAATATAATATTAATCGTTAATTTTATCTACCAATTCTTTTATACCAAAAACATATTTATCCCTAAAATCGGTCAGTGGATTGACATTTTTGAACGGCTTGCTTTTTATCGGACGCGCCGTTTTGTTGCAGGATGCCTTTTCTTTACCGTTTGTCATGGCGGATAATTAAAAAACCATGCAAAGGTACAGTATTTTTTTCTTATACAAAATAATTCCAATAAAAATTTGTATATCACTGACTCATCTTACTGAACGGCATCATTTAGCGCTTTTCCATACGTTGTTGAATGTTTCAGGTAGGGTTTTTAGGGAACCTCCGCGCGAATCCTTGCTTGAGTGAGGCCCGCCCAGACCATTGATTATATGTTCGACACCTCCATTATTCGACAGGTTAATCGTAAATGGATAATGGATCGTGATATCGCCCGTCATAGGTGTAAGGATACCGTTTTCGAGCCACACAAACTCTTTTGTTCGGTTGAACACGCTGTAAACGCCGACGCCCCACGCTTCATGCTTTTTAACATGGTCGGCTACCCGATAGGCCGCCCAGCCGTTATGGTTTCCGTCAGGCCCTACCCAGTCGGCATTGGTCGGCACATCATACGCCTTCTCATTTTGGTAGAAATACATACGTCCGTTCTCTCCTTTCCAAAATGTATCATACTTTTGGTAATGCTCTACAAACAAGCCATAGATGGTTACATCATTGCCATTAACAACTAATCCGTAATCTGCTTTATTTAGAAACCAGCCTACCTGCCCGCCATGGTCGGCACGCCAAATCCAGAAATGGTCGCCTATCGTGGCATTGGCATTGATTTCTAACGAAATATCGGCTTTACAAGGAAGCGGGGTATTCACACCTCCAACCCTGAAGAAAAGATCACTAAGAACAATCGGACTAACAGATAAATCTTTTTTCGACCCGCTGGGGCCTACTTGAAGTAAAATATGCGAGCCTCCTGTTTCGGTAGTATTATTTTCACCGGCGCCTGCATCGAAGATAAGACCGGCCACGCGTACCCCTTCAACATCAGCTATGTACATACCATCGTTACCGCCGGTAGGGTGCATAGTAGCCATCCCAATCCCCAGAAGAACCGTATTTGCTTTACCTACCATGATAGTTTCGGAAATTTTATATATGCCCGGCGTAAACAGGATATGACGGCCTTTGGCAAGCGCCGCGTTGAGCGTTTTAGCATCATCCCTGTCGGCGCGCGCCACGTAAAATTCGCTTAAAGGAATTACCTTCCCTGTTTCGGTTTTAGCATTGCCCCAGGAAGCGCCATTGACATTTTCGGCGCGTCCGGGAACAAACACATAATAATCCCCCTGCTCGAAGAACAGGAACGGTTTTTCGTATATCACAGGCGTCGTTTCGATAATGGTACGGTTGTCCTTCCGTTCTATGTCGCCTTTATTACCCAGTGAAACTAAATTCCAGTTAACGCCCTTGAAATTTGTCTCGTTGTTACGGATAAAAAACTGCTGTTGAGTAGGCGAACCCGCCGAACCCGTTACTTTTGAATTGGCCAGAAAACCACCACTTGACCATCCGCCCATATCTAAGTTGATGTCGCCATGAATCATCATACGGCGGATCGGCGCAGCTTGGGAGATACCATATATCAGCATCTTACCGTCTTTGTTCAGCAACGAGACATTTTCGATGGCGCGCCAGAAGTTACATGTAGCGTTATTATTCCTCAGCCAGTCGGTAGTCACATACACCTTGTTTATCTTTGTGTCGGAAGGTAGTCGTCCAAGACCGGCCACGTGCATATAAAACCCGTTCTCGAACTGCAATTCGTCGTAATCGCCCGGTTTAAACAAAAACGCTATCCGCTTGTCGGTGAACTGCGACCGCCTGCCGTCGGCCATCTCCTTCGCTATCATATCAATAACCTGTTTCATTTCTTCTCTCGTATCGTCGGGATGGAAGATATACGTGTTATTGCCGAACAATTCCATCTCATACGATTGGGAAGCCGACAGTTCTCCCTCTTTACCGGCCACTACGGGCGCTATTTTGTAGTAAGCATATCTACCGTTTGTATCGGTAAACGAGGTTTTTTTCATGGGCGAAACGGCCATTAAACGGTAATCGCCAAAACGGCTGTCGGAACGATACAAGTTATATCCTTCCGCTCCTTCAAACTGCTGCCATGACAATTCCACACCCTTTTTTTGCACTTTAAACCCAATCGTTACAGGCGCCGCTAAAAGGGCATTCGGTAGCAGAAAACAGGTTGTTGCAAGTAAAATAATTCTTTTTGCTGATACCATTCGATAGTGATTAATTGTAAATCTGTCCATTTTAATATTATTATAGATTGATGCCATAAAGGGACGAAGAGGTGGTGGCAAAGAGGATGTTGAAATCTTTACCTCCGATAACGATTGAAATGGGGCGCTCTTCTAATTTGATACGGCGGATTTCCTTGCCTGACTTATCGAAAACGATGATTTCGCCGTCGGCAATGTATAAGTTTCCGGCTTTATCGGTTGCCGAGCTATACTGGCCATGCGGAAATACAGTCTCTCCGGTGGCGAGCGAGCCATCGGCTTTGACGGTGAGTTTGACGGTCGTTTTATTATTTTCATGCGCAACATAAACTGGTTCTGGCTGTCCCAGAATTACCGAAAGGAAGGATGCCGAACGTCCCAAATCGTAGGTTTCGGGAATGATGGTCGCCTGGTCGGGAGCAATAAAGCTGCTGTCGGGCATGGCCGTTACTACACGGTTGAAATCGCCGCGCCAGCGATGTGCAGGAATGATGATTTTGCGTACCGTCCTTGCCTCTTTGGTGGCTATTCGCTGCAGCGGCGCAAATGTTGCATCCGGATTATCCGGGTTAATGGAATATCCACAAGCGGCCCAGCCGCTGTTACCCCAGCCGCTGTACATAGGGTTATCGTCGGGCAGTCGCCGTACTGTTTCCTGAACGCCATTCACTAAATAGCCGGGTTGCGGGTCGTAACGGAAAATGACTAACAGGTTATCCTTCGTGTCGGTAGCCAACGAGAACGGCTTCCATGGATAGTCGGCTAAAAGGGTGAGCGATTGCGTTGAAGCATCCCATTTGTATATCTTTTTCAAACGGTTTTCCCCGAAATATACATTGCCTTTGCTGTCGGCTGCGAGACCTGCAGCAAATTCAAAACCTTCGCCAAGTTTAGTAATTGCGCCCTGTCGGTTATCAATCGGACGTTTTGTCGGCTCTTTTCCCGAAACATCTAAACGTGCAAAATCCCAGTCATAGACCGGCAACTTTTTATTAACATCATAAATCGGTAATTCTATTACAGGCAATACTTGTGTATAGTTGTGGAAGTTACGAAACTGAATGTTTTCGCAGTTCCACAATCGGATACCAAATTCCTGTGGAGTAGAGGCGCGAATGACGCGGTATATCCAAAGGTTTACAAACATCAGGTTTTTACAGTTGGATACATCCATCATCTTGCAGTCTTTGCCTTCGCGACCTTCTTCCTCAAACTGGTAAGCATATATTTTCCAGTTCTCAACGTTGTCAAGTCGCGCTTCACTGCGTACATGGTGTTCGAGCGACATGGCATAGATACGTCCCGGCGTCGATGTATGGCTGATATAAAGCCCATTAGCTGCATACGTATTGGCTGTCCAGATGTCTTTTATCGTTCCGCCGCCGTTGTTTGTCACCCACAGGCTCCAGTACTGGTTATCCCAGGCAAGGTCTAACCCCTGCGCAGCTATCGGGTTGGAAGGCGAGCTGATACGCGATGCAGTTCCTCCGGCTGCGCCGCCACCGCCTTGCCGACCGCCGCCAATCTGTGCCTGTTGGTCGGGATTCGGTTTTCGCATAGCGCCATGACCGCCGACAAATTTGATGTCATTCATGTACGATTTTTCGCCGGCCATCCATTTACAGCCGACTGCGCGGTAATTATACCCGCCGGTACAGATACCAATGCCATTCAATATGTCGTCGCCTCCTTCCGATGATTCAATCATGGGAACGGGCGCCCCGAAGCCGCTAAAGGCAGGTTCGCTTTCTTTCAGAATGAACTGCGTCCCGAAAGGATGCAATCCTATCAATCGCGTACCGGGTTGCATCTTGACGGTACCTGTCAGGCGATACCAGCCTTGAGGCACATAGATATGCTTATGTTTGGCAATGGCTGAGCGGAACACTTCGGTATCGTCGGTTTCTCCGTCGCCTTTAGCGCCTAAAGAACGTATGTTAACCCACGTTTCCATGGGAGGAAGCGGCGGGATGTCGGGTTCGGCGGGAGGCGTAAAACGGAATAACGGCGTAATATCGCATAGGGTGGTATATTGTGACGAGGTTGCCAAGTTTTTCAATACTAATCCATAAGTATAATCTTTCACTAAATAGGTAGCATCTTTCACTGCTTCTTTTTTACCGCTTTCTGTATAATACGCTAAAACCGGGACATTCTTGCATTGCAGATTCATCAGGTTAAGTTGCGAAAAAGCGTTGTTTTCTATGCTGACGATGATGCCGGTCTGTACATTTTCAAAATACGAATTTTCGATATGTACTCTATCGACGCGTCCTTCTTGCATCTCGAAAGCGATCGGCGTATTTTTAACGTACATATTGACAATGGCTAACCCTGCTTCGCGCGAAAGAATAGCCGCCTTCCGCTGTCCTTCAAAATAGCTATCCACCAGCATCACAGGCCAACCCGGCGAGGAACGTCCGGAAGTTATCCCATAGTCGCCTCCATAAAAGCGCACGTTTTCCAATTCATTTCCTACGTCATAAATACCGGCTTTCCCTTCGCCGATATATATGTTGCAATGGTTGATAAAACCATGTTGTGCAAAATGGGAGCGGATAGCTATTGCCTGCGGATTCCCTTTTTCAATTCTTATGTTGATGTTCGAAAAAGCGCTGTAAAACGTACCGGCGCCTGCATCCTGTGGCTGGCGTCCTTGTTGGGCAATACCGCCGGTAAACCAAATCATGTAGTTCTGTTCGTCTTGAAACCCGGGCGTATTCTTCCCCAAAATAATTTCCGGCCGATTTTTCCCATATCCGATCAGCCGGATAGCGGCAGGTACGTGAATAGTTTTGCTTATCAGGTATTTTCCTTCGGGAATAAACAGTATCCCAAACGATTTTTCCGTCTTTACCTGATTAATAGCCTCCTGCAATGCCGCCGTGACATCCATTTTCCCGTCGCCTCTGATGTTGTATTTTTCAGGCGTGAAATAGAAAGCTTCGGAATCGTCAGGTCGCTGTGTATAAATCGATTCCACCCGTGCAGCATTCATAGTTATGCTTAATAAGCATCCGATGATAATAAAATTTTTCATTTTTACTTAATTTTTACACTGTAAAGGCTGGAGCGGGAGGTGATGAACAGGGTATTCGCGTCTTTACCGCCGAATTGAATGCTCGACGGGCGTTCGGGAACCTGTATCATACCTTTTCGTTTTCCGTCTTTATCAAAGATGTATATTTGGCCGTCGGCGACGTACAGATTACCTTCCCCGTCCACCGCTGATCCAAATTCGCCCCATTCGACAAAGTAATCTAAGTTTGACAGGGTACCGTCGGAAGCCACATCCATACGTACTATACGTTTGTCGTATTCGTCGGAGGTATAAAACGGCTTGCCCGGACAGGCTTCGAGCAAAGAGGAACCGCGGGCAAGGTCGTATTGATTGGGTATGATGGTTTTTCCGTCGGGAGCGACAAAACAGTGTTCGGGTTTGAACATCGCTACCGTATTGAAATCGTGAAAGTCGCGCCAGCGGTTTGAGGGATAGAGCGCCTTGTGAACAGAAGCGATAGAACCCATGGACGCTTTGGTCAAGGCTTTGATCGTTTCTTCGGGATGGTTGGGATCAACGGAATATACGCGCGTTTCGAAGGCGTTGTTTCCATATGCAGCAAAGGACGTT
>Ga0082212_10000620_pt1 | contig 51664 bp, 44 predicted proteins | sample TergutNt197P3_FD_71548 | JGI IMG/M metagenome (GOLD analysis project Ga0082212, IMG submission 71548) | Neocapritermes taracua P3 segment gut microbial communities from Petit-Saut dam, French Guiana - Nt197 P3 | ecosystem: Host-associated > Arthropoda: Insects > Digestive system > Gut ...
TGCAGGAGTGGTGCCCCTACGGGGAGTCCGACGACCCTACGTATCCCGTCCCCGGGATCTGCGGCGACTGCTGCTGGTGTCATATCGAACAACCCACCGGCGCAATCGGCGTCTGTATGTACGATAAACTCAAACTAAGTTCGGAGGGATAATTATCATGAAAACAAAGAAAGCCCTATCCATATTACTGACGGCGGCAATAATCCTGTCGCTCATCCCGGCGCTGACGCCGACGGCCCATGCCGCCGCAGACCCGGAAAGCTATTTTTTCGTCGGCACAGGAGGGCAATGGGAGGGGAGGCGCAACCGCTACGACATCGAGAACATACACTCTGCAATTTTCGATGCGGGCATATGGTCGATGGCGCATAGCAACGCGCAGGCATACGTGCTTGTCGGGGTCGGGGAGTATACGATACCCTTTCGCACTGTGGAGGATGGAATATATTACACCCCCCTGTTCATGATGAGCGGCGTATCCATCATCGGGGGATTTGACGGGACGGAAGATGGCGTCAAACCCAACAACACGCAAAACGGAGACCCATCGCAAACAGCGCAAAACACCGTTTTTTCCGGTGGCGGCGAGGTACGCGTGTTTGAAAACACCGGAAGATACGGCGATGTAAACAGCACCGCTACGCTGCAAAACGTCATTATCACTAATGGATACCTGCTCAGAGGCACCACAGACGCCCAAGGCGGCGGCATGTACAACGTAGACAGCGACCCGACCATCATCGACTGCGCGTTCATCGGCAATGACGTCCAGGCACATAACAACTACAACGACGCCCTGGGCGGCGCTATGTACAACGAAAACAGCAACCCGACCCTGATCAACTGCACATTCAAAGATAATAGGGCCCACCAATACGGAGGCGGCTATTATCAAGGCGGCATTGCCGCAGGCGGCGGCATATACAATACCGGCAGCAGCCCGACCCTGATCGACTGCACATTCACGAGCAATAAATCGAGCTTCTCTCCGGAAGGACCCTTTAGTTTTGGCGCAGGCGTCTACGGCGGCGGGATGTACAATGCAAATAACAGCAATCCGATCCTCACTAATTGCCGATTCACAGAAAATGCGGTCTCTCTGATAGACATCAACTGCCACGCAGACGGCGGAGGCATGTACAATAGCAGCAGCAATCCGTCGCTCATATCCTGCACCTTCACAGACAACTACGCGCAAACCGGCGGCGGTGTATGCAACAATAACAGCAGCCCGACCTTGCTGAGCTGCACATTTGAAGGCAACACATCCAAAGCCGAAAGCGAAGCTTTTTTCGCCTCAGCCTATAACGCTGCCTTATACCAAAATGGCGGCGGCGGGATGTATAACTACAGAAGCGATTCGCTGCTTATCGGCTGTGTCTTTGGAAATAACAGCTCTATCCGCGCAAGTTACAATACGGACGAAGCCAGCGGCGGCGGCGGGATGATGAACAGGGAAAGTAGTCCTGTACTCCTTAATTGCCGCTTTGCTGGCAACACATCTGAAATCTTCGGCGGCGGGATGTATAATATCGAATCCAGCGCCCCGACGCTTGCATTATGTAGTTTCACAGGCAACAGCGCGACTTATGGCGGCGGAGTTTTTAACCATACCAGCGACTCGTCGCTCGTAAATTGCACCTTTATAAACAACACTGCGAGCTATTGCGGAGGTTTCTATAATAACCACGGCAGCAGATCAGAAGTCCTCAACTGCCTTTTTGCCTTGAATTTATCTACTTTTGGTGAAGATATAGACTTGCGAGACAATAACGGGGCGGTAACTACCCTTAGGTCAAGCATTGTCGATACGACCTGGTACGACTCCGTCGGCGTCAGACACCTCAATAACCAAACGCCGATGCCCGCGCATTTTAACGCTGACGGCAGCTTGACGGCCGGTGCGGACTACGCGATCAAACAGGGCGACGTTCTTAAGTACATAGATGTGCTATGGACAGCGCTTGACATGATCAACGAAAGATTCGGCATTTCCTTAATGTATGATGATGTGCGTGATATGTACGGTAATATTATCATAGATTATCACGTGTTTAGTTCAACCTATATCGACGTCGGCGCGTTCCGGTATATCGGCTCAGGCGAAGACGCTGACGGATTTGCTCCGCCGGCTCTTCTGCCCACGCCTGTCGTTAGTGCATTATCCAATGGCAATGTCTACACTTCGGGAATGCTGACAAACGCTCCCGTGTATATCGATGTGTGCTTAGGCGATATAACTGAACTGGCGGGCTGGCAGTTTCTGCCGCAGACATGGATAGATGATTATTACGCGAACGCGATGATTTCTTTGAATGGGGGCATGTATGTTACCCTGCCGTTGCTGGTTACGACAAGCGGCACGTACAGATTCCACTACGAGCTGGGCGGTACGCAGAGCCCGGTTGTCACGCTGACCGTCAACATCGACACGTCAAAGCCGACTGTTACAGGCGTAACGCCGTCCGGCACGGGCGCGCCAACAAGCGGCGATATCGTGGTCACATTCGACAAATCGATGAACACCGCGACCGGCTCAGTAATGCTTTCGGGCGGAACCGGCGTGTTCGCGCGCGGTTCGTGGTCAAGTACAGTATATCCAAACGATACTTACATCATACCGTACAGCCATCTTTCCTATGAGACGCAATACACTATCAGCATAAGCGGCTTTCTGGATGCGGCGGGGAATCTCATAGACGCGGTAGGCGGTTTCAGCTTTTCAACGGGGACAGAGCCTGTTAACTTTGCGGCGCTGTGTGATTTGATAGAGCTTTGCAACTCTCTTCATGATGTGGCGGTCGAGGGAACTCTCAACGGAGAGTACGAATCCGGGTCAAAGGCGGTGTTCAAGGCGGCGATAGAAGCGGCCGAACTCGTTGCGGATAACGCCGACGCGACGCAAACAGAGGTTGATAGCGCAACCGCCGCCTTGACGGCGGCGCTGACAGGGTTCGCTGATAAAATAGTGGGCGTAAAAACCGGGGTGCTGACCGGCTTGATATTGCACGCGCATGATAAACTGGCAAACAGCGTCTACAGCGACAATAACGGCGACTATCCTGCGTCGGCGGAAACCGCTTTGGCAGCCGCGATAGAGTCAGCGGAGGCAGCGCTGGCGGAGGCATATTCACCCGAAACGACGCAGGAAGATATAGACGACGCAGCCGCCGCGCTGGAAGCTGCGCTTATGGCGTTTGAACGTGCAAAAATCGTTGTGGATTTTGAGCCGCTTACGAGCTTGATCGAATCCGCGAGAACCGCCATACTAGCGGCTGTCATAGGCGACGGGTATGGCGAAACGCCTCAGGCGGACGTCGACGTTTTTCAAGCCGCAATTGAAGCTGCGGAGGACGTGGCAGTCAACAATTATATATCGCAGGCTACGGTAGATCGGGCGTTTGCCGAGCTGACCGCAGCATTGGCTGCTTTTAGTAACGCGGTAATAGAGTATAACTACTCAACTGTCAGCAATTTCCCGCAGCTACAAGCTGCGATAGCTTATTACGCGACTGCGGCAGGCGATATGATCATTACCGTAATAGCGGACTTTTCGATCTCCGCTGTTCTGACCATCCCCGAAAACCCGTCGGGGTGCACCCTTACGATCAAGGGAGATGTTCCCTCCCGCACCCTCACGCGCGGCGTTACAGGCTGCCTCATAACCGTAAACAGAGGCGCTTCGCTAATACTGGAAGATATTATTATTGACGGGTATAAATCATATTATTCTTTTTCACAAGGACCGCTTGTTTGCGTCAACGCAGGAGCGGATGTCGTTATGAACAATAACGCTGTCTTGCAGAATAATTACTCTTTAAATATTACCAGCGCAAGCCCCAGCGGCGGCGTGTACACGAATGGCACTTTCACCATGAACAGCGGTTCGGTCGTGCGAAACAACGGCTCTGAGGAGTGGGCTCCTTCAGCGGGCGGCGTACTGGTCGGCAGCGGGACATTCACCATGAACGGCGGCGAAATCACAGGCAACGTAAACCATACGCAAGGCGGGGGCGTGACTGTGGTGAGCGGCGCCACGTTCAATATGACCGGCGGAGAGATCAAGGGAAACACCGCTTACCAACGGTGCGGAGGTGTGGATGTACGGGGTACATTCAACATGAGCGGAGGTGAGATCAGCGGGAATACAGCCGCTTTTGACAGCGCAGGTTTGTATGTCGTGAGTTTTTCCGCAGAAAACAGCATTACCCTTGGCGGCAGCGCCAGGATCACCGGAAACCGGTTAGGCGTCAATGAAAGTAATATAGTGCTCAATCGCAACACCTACATCAAACTCGACATAGAGGAAAATGCCCCTGCGTCCGGCTTCAGCGTTGGTGTGACAAAAACTGCCGATGATGGAGTAATCATGCAAAGCGGCGCAGCAGCGTCTGATTCTACTTATTTCATAGCTGACGCCGCAAACTTTGGTGTGTACCACAACAACGGGACGTTAAGGCTCATCCCGACAGACTCCGCAGTTACACTAAACTATAGTTCCAACAGCGGCGCCGGTTTGATGGACAGCGACACCGTAGTTAGCGGTGAGAATTACAGCACTAAAACTAACGTCTTCACCAACGGCAGCGCTATCTTTACAAGATGGAACACGCAATCAGACGGCAGCGGAACGGATTATGCCGAAGGCGATATAATCTATGGCGTCGCGGCGAATACCACGTTATACGCGCAGTGGTCCGGGATTTATTCAGTTAACGTATATGGCGGCGCGATCCAAGGCTTCGGCGCGAGCGGAAATTTCTATACAGGGGATACGGTCATATTGGAAGCAGACGCGCCGGCGCGCGGGTTTGCCTTTGATAAGTGGATGATCCATCCTTCTGTCACGTATTTAGCGGGCTTCGGAGATACCAGCGAGGAAGCTGCGTTTATTATGCCCGCGCAACCGGTTACAGCAACGGCTGCATATTCGCCATTACCGCCTTCGGAATATTCGATCCATGTTGCGCACTTAGGAGGCGGCACAGCCAACGCAAACAAGACACACGCTGCCGCGGGCGATACGATAACCATCATGGCTACGGCTGCCGATGGAAACCGTTTCGCGCGCTGGGAAGTCACAAGCGGCGGGGCAATCATTTACAGTTCAACAGACGCTAGCGCGACTTTCGAGATGCCCGGCAGTGATGTTACTGTCACCGCTATGTTTGAGGCTATACAGGGCAGCGGCGGAGGCGGCGCGGGCGGAGGCGACGCAGGCGGCGGCGGAGCAGGCAATCTGACCGGTAGCTTCGGCGGCGGCAGCGCGTATGTGCAAGGTTCAGGCACAGGCATAGAATATATCATCTACAAACCTTTCTCGCTGTTCCTCAACGCAAACGTTGACGGCACGATGCTGAACAGGAACACGCATTACACAGCGACGGAAGGCTCCACCAGGATAACCCTGCTCCCTGAATATCTGGACGCCTTAAGCGTCGGGACGCATACCATGCGCGTGAACTTCACCGACAACACCTCCGCCACAGTCGCCTTTACAGTAGCGGCCGGCATTACGCGAGATACAGGAGCCACAATTCCATATGAGGACGTAGAGGAGGGCGACTGGTTTGCAACTGCGGTAATGTACGCTTTTGAACGCGGCCTGATGAACGGCACAAGTGCAGACCCGATGCTGTTCAGCCCGAATATGGCTACCACCAGAGGGATGGTAGTAACAGTTCTTTACAGAATGGCCGGCAGCCCAAGCGTAAGCGGCCTGACAAATCCATTTGGCGATGTACAGGCGGACGAATGGTACACCGACGCTGTTATATGGGCGGTAAGCAATGGCATTGTGTCCGGCTACGGCAACGGCGAGTTCGGCGTCGTTGACAACATCACGAGAGAACAACTCGCGACACTGTTCGACAACTATGCGACAATAATGGGGCTGGCGCTCCCGGAAACAAGGGAATACACAGGTTTCATCGACGATGCGAGCATTGCCGGGTATGCCAAGGAATCTGTAGAGCGGTTGTACGAGTCCGGCATTATCGAGGGCAAGCCGGGAGGCTTCTTCGATCCGCAAGGGGGAGCAACCCGCGCGGAGTTAGCCGTCATTCTTATGAGATTTCTAGAAGTAGCCCAGGATTAATTCATAATGCCCTTTTTTGTACCGACATCTGTATGCGGGAATAGTCATTCACGGACTATTCCCGCGCTCCTTCGAGTTTCATTTTTATGGCTCCAAACTTGGCAGTTCCTGAGATTTTGCCATTGCCAATAGTCCCGCTGAAAGTAAGCTCCGTGCCTCTGGCTTCGATAGTAAACTCGAAATCATCACCTGAGAGTTTGCCGTTTTTGAGCTCAGAAGTCGCGTCCATAATGTCAATGACGCCGCTTAGCTTGTCATCTTCAACCATGATGGTGAGTTTGCCTTTATTTGTCCTGCCCATTGCCTTTGCCGTGAAGTTATACGCCCCGTCAACAGGGTGCCCTCCGGACGATTTCTGTTTCTGCGCCATTATTTTTATCAATTCTTCCTGGTTCATTCCGGAGCCGGCAGCCTCCTTGCGAACAGGCGTCGCGCCATTTATTGCAACAGCAAAAGAGTTGTACCCGTCCATGGGCATTACTACCAGCTTGCCTTTTAGAGGTACGCTGTCGCGGACTTCTTCATAGTTCTGGCGCGTTACGCCGAAAATGAGGCAAGAGATATCGGAGCCATTTGGGATATTGACCTCTCCCGAGAAGAGCGGTGCAAAGGGCATAAACTCAGGGATGGTCATCATTGGACTGATAGAGTATACCTCGCTAATAGTGACATCCGCATCAAGCTCGACCCATTCGTTGCCAATATGTCCACAACTATTGCAGGCGGGGTAAGGCGGGAACTCAATGGCGCCGCATTCAGTGCATTTCAGACCTCTGAACACGCCATTGTCGAGCCCGTCATAAAAAATTTTAGACACCTTCTCATATTTAAGTTGCTTATACATTCTCAGTTACCTCCTTTCAGTCTTCCAGCGTCTTGAGTATAGCAATGGAGACGGAATGCGTTGCGCCCTGGCCTCTGATCATTGTCACTTTTGGCGGCGTGGGGATCTGGCGGCCTTCAGCCTCGCCCCTCATCTGGAGCACAGCTTCTTTATAATGGTGCGGCCCTGTGGACGCGAACGCGTGGCCTATACCCTGTGTGCCACCGTCGGTATTGATTGGTTTCACTTTGTCAAATCTGGTTTCGCCATCCCTAAAATACTTCCAGCTCTCTCCCTTGGGCAGATAGCCCACAGCCTCCGCGCTGTCAATGAGATCCGACTGATCCATATTTGTGCTGGCAAGATAGTCAATATCCTCGGGCTTCATCCCCGTTATATCATATATCTTCTGTGCCGCCCCTCTTGACATCTTTTGCTCATTGTTGGCTTCCAGCACACTGTAGTCGCATTGAGCGATGTTTACCACTTCGATGGGCTTTTGCTGAAACTTCCTCGCTATTTCGGAGGAACAGAATACTATTGCTACAGCGCCCTCGCACAAAACGCCTGTATATCCGACACGAAGCATATCGGTGAAATACGGATTCATGTCAGACTTCATGTATTCCTCAACAGTGCTGAAACCATATTCCTTGGCGACATCTATCAGCGGCTGTTTTACATAACAGTCAGGGCCGAGCGCCCCATGTTCGCGCCCTGTAATGGAGGCTCCTATACAAGCGCTCTCCAGTTCGTCCTGAGTGATCCCGGCGTCCTTCATATAGTGCCTTGCGGCATGATCCATCGCGCTGAAAGTGCTGCCTATCCACCGGTGGTATGCCGTGTCAACGCCATTAATGCCGAGAAACGGTTTTATTCCATAAAGATTGCTGTATTCGCTCATAGGATAACGGATATGCGAGGGCTTATCGGGATGCGTGATGCTCTGGCTGATCTCGATATTGACAGCAACAACTATATCGCACCTGCCTCCTGCCACCATATCAACTGCCTGGTTAACAATATGAAAACCCGTGGCACAGCCCGCGCATTGGTAGTTTGCCGACTTCCCCTTCATGCCAACCCACTCAAGGAAACCATGATTCGGGCTGATATTCATGGAATTATGGGTGGGGCTTGATGTGCTGCCGACAATCAGGTGATCCACTTGTCTAGGATTGACGTTCGCGTCATTGAGCGCATCAAGAACAGCCCAAGCCCCATAGTCCTGAAAGCTTAGATCCGCTAACTCCGGTGTGTCAAACGGGGCGCCAAACACTGTCGAACCTACGCCAATGATGGAAACAGAACGCGATAGTGGTTTTAAGCTCATATCATTTCCTCCTTATGCTTTTTGATGATTGTATTCTTCCAAAACGTAATCAATGGCGCTCTCTATAGTTGTGGCCGAAAACTGGAAAACGTGGTAATCCATGAAGATGTCGAATTTATCTTCAAAGTATGAGATGATAGGGAAATACTGCTTGGAATTTGCCATTAGGTCTTCTTTTAAGCGGAGCTGATGGTTATTCGCGATATAGGATTCGTCCTTGAGAAATATTTTGGCGATTATCCAATCCATCGCCTGCGCAATTTGGGATTGCACGTCCATAAGCCGAATACCTCCTTCTGCTTTGTGCTGTATTTTTGTTTGTATCACAAACAGTTCGTCTGCAAAATTACACAATCTTGGTTTCTGACCGAAACATGGACAGTTTTAAAGATATTGTCAAGATAAAAAAGAAGCCGCCTGTAATAAAGCAGCTTTTGTATATTGCAAAATAGGTTAGCCTTGCAACTCTGTGATGCAAGGCTAACGCTAAACTAAGCTTATTGTTTGGAATAATAGATTTACTCTCTTTTACCTTCAAGCTTCATTTTTATTGCTCCAAATTTTGCAGTTCCTGAGATTTTACCGCCACCTATGACGCCGCTGAATGTAAGTTCTGTACCTCTGGCATCGATCGTAAACTCATACTTATCACCATTGAGTTTACCGTTCTTAAGCTCAGACACCGCATCCATAATGTCAATGGCGCCATAAAGTCTGGTGTCTTCGGCTATTATGATCAGCTTTCCTTTTTGGGTTCTTCCCATAGCCTTTGCCGTGAAATCATATGTCCCGTCAACAGGATGCCCTCCGGACTCTTTCAGCTTTTGAGCCATAGCATTCATCAAATCTTCCCGGCTCGTGTCTTCGGCAACCGCCTCTTGGCGGACGGGAGTTTCGCCATTTGCCCGTTGACCCTCAAATTCCATCGCTGCAGGCCCGCCAAGAATTTCGCCGGAAATTTTATCGCCATCAATTTTTCCGTTGAAAGTGAGCATCATGCCCCGCCCCGATACCGAAAACTCAAAAGCGTTATTCTTGATCGAACCACCTTTTTCAAGCGGCATTGACATTCCGAGCACAGATACTTCGCCTATTATTGTCTCGCCACTTACTTCCAAGGTCATCTCGCCTTCACGGGCTTGGCCGGCAACCTTTGCAATAAAGTTGTATTTAGTACCGTCGGGGTATTTGCTGGTTATATCTTCTATTTTTCCGCTTTTGAACTTGCTATATTCCTCTGTGGCGCCGGCAGCTTCATGCGGAACTGGGACAGCGCCATTAATGCCGACCGCGAAAGTATTGTATCCATTCTTTTTCATCACGACTAGTTTTCCATCCATAGGAACACTGTCCCTCAACTGCGGGTATGCTTCCTCCGTTACACCGAAGAGAAGCGAAATAAACCCTGAGCCTTCGGCAGTCTCGCCTTCACAAACAAACAGGGGCGTGTACATTGAAAAATCGGGTGTCGTAAACGCAGGACCAAGTCTGAATATCTCGTTAATGGTTACATCACCACTAGTTTCCACAATCTCATTATCATAATGTCCGCATTTACCGCATGTTGGATATAGGGGGAATTCTATATGACCGCACTCACGGCATTTCATTCCAAGGAATTTGCCCTGATCCAAGCCGTCATAAAACATTTTGGTAAGCGGCTTAGGATCGTAGTGCGGCACTTTCCTGCCGGGGTCATGGGGGGTAACGTCCGATGTTTTAAAAATATATCCGCTTATTGACTGACCGGAACCCCAACCGCGCATCGCCGAAACTTTCGGGGCAGGTGTAATCTGGCGAGAGCCTGCCGTACCGCGCATCTGCATTACACACTCGCCGACAGTCGCCACTCCTGTGGCTCCAAAGGCATGGCCGTAGCACTGGTGACCGCCATCGGTATTCATGGGTTTTTCGCTGTCAAACCGTGTTTTCCCGTCACGAAGATATTTCCAGCCCTCTCCCTTAGGTAAATATCCGAACGCCTCCGCACTGTCAAGTACATCCGGCATCGTGCCGTCTGTAGTCTGGAAATATTCAATATCTTCAGGTTTATATCCGGTAATTTCGTAGAGATGCTTCGCTAAACCCGTGTTCATGACCGATGTGGTGCGCGGTGTATTTTGCCCAACGTCAAATTGCGCAAAATTTACGATCTCAATGGGTTTTTGTCTAAACTGATCGGCAATCTCGGTCGCGCACACGATAATCGCTGCCGCGCCTTCTGACAGCATGGCGAAAGTAGAAGGACGCAAATACTCAGAGATTGGAGGATTATATTTGGACTCAAGATATTTTTTGGGATCGTCAAACCCGCGCTTTTCAGCGATTTCTTCCCATGTTTCCTGGACAAAAGCCTTTGGGTTCATTTTCCCATGCTGGCGGGCTGTTATTGCTTGCCCATTTAATGCGTCATCTAAGTCTTTTTGGTTAATCCCGGCAGTCCGGATATATTGTCTCCCTACTGAGTCTAGCTGAGCAAAAGCGCCTCCGATCCAACGGTTGAACGCCGTATCCTGACAAGAGTCGCCGGTAGGGGCGTCACGACCATATAGAGTTTTGTATTCGCTCTTAGGGTATGTGATATGCGAAGGTTGATCAGGCGCTGTAATGTGGCGGGCCGAGTCACTGTCAACGCACATTGAGATGTCAAAACGCCCTGAGGCGACATCCTCTATAGCTTCATTCAGAATGTTGAACGGGGTGGCGCAAGCTTCGCTGTGATGGACGCCCGCTTTGCCTTTCATGCCAACCCATTCCAAGAATCCATGGTTCGGGGATATGCATTCACTGTTGCCATCTGTCGTGCAGACCCTGCCAACTACGAGTTTGCCGATTTGCTGAGGATTGACACCGGCATCCTCCATTGCATCAAGGCAAGCCCAGACAGCCATGTCCTGCAGCGACATCCCTAATAATTCAGGGGTTGCGTCAGCATCGCCAAACTTAGTAATGCCAATGCCGATGATTGATACTGATCGTGAAAGCGGCCTCTTGCTCATTTTTATACTCCCTTCAAATTTAATTATAGTGATTTATTTGTGCTGTGATCTGCAGAGATCGGCTACATAATCAATTGCCAGCGCAACCGTTTTACCTTCATACTGAAAATTATGGAAATCAATTTCGATATTAAGATCTTCCTCTAACGCAGTGACCAATGGAAAATACTTCATAGAATTTGCGGCAAGGTCCTCTTTGAACCGTATATCAGGATTGGCCTCGATATAGGCTTTATCCAGTAAAAAATAATCCGCCATGTTTGTGATGAAAATTTCGGCAACTTTTTCTCGAATATCCATGTTTTTTACATCTCCTTGTATTCATCTCGTCAAAAAAACTATCATAGACTTATGATAGTTTGAAATACAAATTTTACATAATGGCTAAAAAATAGACACTTCATCACAAAACGTCCGGGTTGACGCCAAAAAAGTAACTATAGAAGATTGAACGCCTGGCTTACAAGTTTGCTAATCAGCAAGCAAACATCCTCGGCGGATATCTCCTTTTCATGAAAAGCCCAAAACTTGAATAGGTTCCACTGCCCCGCTAATATATACTCGATAACGAGTCTTTTCTCTATATCGATGCTGTCGGCTGAGACCGCAAAACGTGTTTTCATAAGCCTCCAGCCACGATTGATGAGTCGCGCCTGAAATGCCGGATCGCCATTTTGGCCTGAAAGCGCACCGAAAACTCTGATGTTCTGCTTCAAATACTTGACTCTTGCCATTATTTCATTGCTGTGCGACTCAGCCCCAAATCCTGTACTGTTTGCTATTCCAGCGGGAATTGTCTCAGGCATCCCCGCTATAAAGTCATCTTCTATCTTCTGGACAACAGCGTATATTGAATCGAAATAAAAATAAAATGTACTGCGGGCAATTCCGGCGCGTTCAACAAGGTGTGAAACCTTAATTTGATAAAAAGGTATTGTTTCCATCATTTCAATTAACATACTGCAAATCAGGTTCTCTGTCTCCGGCTTTCTCAGCATGGCTGTTATCCCCTTCTTTCTCAGTCATGAAACCTAAAGATCCAAAAAACTGCAAGTGGTCTGTAAATGTCTTATTTATGGACGATTATAAAAAGGGCGCAGCTTTCTTCAATGGGTGTTTTATGTATTCGTTATATCAAGTATAAAGCCGAAAAGCAAGCAAAAGAGTAGGATCACGTGCATCTGCACAATCCTACTCATATAATTGCAGCAAAAGGCTACAGAAATGTATTCTTTACTATGTTGGTTGAATTTTCCTTCTGCTACCAGAGGATATCGTGAATGGCTGCTATTATCCTATTCATTATTTCAGCCATATCGCTCACGCTGACCTCGTTTTCATGTTCAGCCCACCACTCAAAAGCCCTGAGTTTTCCCGCTTGCGTAAATTCATGGACGATTTGAGGCTCAAGTGTCGTTGCTTGAGATTCCATTTTATTGGCGAGTATATCAAGGCTGCGTTTATTGCGGTTAATGAGCTTTGCCACAAACGATGGATCGCCATTGGGTCCTATAAGTACATGAAAAGCGTTTATACTCTTTCTCACAGAAGAAAACGCGTCTATAACTATGGACTTGTCATTTAGCGATTTCGCCACATTTAATTCAAATAGTTCTTCAAGTATATCGTCCTCAATCTTCTGTAAAACAGAGAAAATCGAATCGAAATAGTTGTAGAACGTACTTCTGCTGATACTGTAACGGTCACAAAGCTGAGCGACCTTAATTTGGAAGAAAGGGCGCTCTTCCATCATTTCAAGCAAGGCATCGCAGATTCTTTTTTCTGTGTTCACCAAGCTCTCCGCCCCCTTAGTTTAGCTATATGTGTAGTATAGCTGAACTGTTTGAGCGGCGCAATATTGCGTTGTACAACCTGAACACAATCCGGAAAACTGTCCAATCATTCGACAGCTTACATATTTGTGTATTTGTTGGTTTTGCTTAGTTGTGATAGACAGGTAATATACAAAGATATTGCCATTCAGGGAGGGTTTCCGGTGTTTCGTAGTTTTAACGAGATAGAGAAATATCTGATTCGTAATCAAATCAATAAAAGAGTCGTGCTCTGCGGGTCGCATGACGATATTGCCTTGCGCGCGATTGTCAGGGCTAAGCGGCAAGGGTTTGTATCCGGAATACTAATCGGGGATACAGAAAAGACTATTGCGATACTGAATGAGATAGGCGAGTCCCCCGATGATTATAGCATTATTGGGGAAACGCGCGAGACTAAAGCCGCTTCCACCGCAATAAAAATGGTATGCAGCGGCGAGGCGGATCTACCGATGAAGGGTATGGTGCAAACAGCGCCATATCTCATGGCTATCCAAAACCCTTTGGAAGGTTTTGTGCCGCAGGACGCGTTAATCAATGAATACACGGCATTTTTCTTTTGTGAGCAAGAGCGCATTATCATTATGGGCGATTGCGCTGTTAACATCGCGCCGGATCTGGAAGAAAAGACAAAAATACTGAAAAATCTTATATCCCTCGCAAAAGCTTTTCAGTGTGAGGAGGTAAAGGCCGCAGCGGTTTCCATCATCGAAAAGCCAAATCCCACCGTTCAGAGCAGTATGGACGCCAAAGCTCTTTCTTGCATGGATTGGGGCGGGGGAGTTATTGTCGAGGGACCGTTTGCTCTGGATAACGCGATCGATCCGGAAGCAGCCATACATAAGGGCATCCAAAGCAGGATTGCCGGAAACGCCGATGTTCTTCTGATGCCGGACATCCATGCCGGGAATATCCTGCATAAGGCTATACATTTCTTTGGGCATAAACCTTTTGCCAGCGGCGTGTTGGGGGCGAACTATCCCATTATAATGAACAGCCGCACGGATGACGAGAACGCAAAGTTCTATTCAATAATGACAGGGATTCTGCAGACGCTATAACGGGAGTGGAACGGATAGCTATATGATCAAGGGAATAGGAATTGACACTGTGAGCATTAGCGAGATGAACCGCTACATGGAGAGTTTTGGGGATGTTTTTATAAATCGCACATTCACCGAAAAAGAAGTAGCCATGTCCCGGTCTTGCCCTCAGCCTGCCGAATACTTGGCTACAAGGTTTGCCGCTAAGGAAGCCGTTTTCAAGGCGATTGCTCATCTTACCGAACACAAAGGGTTTGATCTCCGAATTGTGGAGACCCTTAACGAACCGGACGGATTCCCGGTAGTGCAGATGAAAGGCAGGTTGCTGGCTTTAGCTGATGAGGCCGGCGTTACAGCTATACACATCGCAATGACAACAGAACAAGATTTAGCTACTGCTTTTGTAGTTGCGGAATCAATATAAAACCCTTGAAGCCGTTGAATCGGTGGATAGGCTAAACTCGAGCGAGGTTAGTACTACACGTTATTAGTTAGGCATACTACACTACAGGAGAGGAAGATCTGCGTTGAAAAAGATATTCGCTATCAACCTTGGTTCCACGTCTACTAAAGTCGCCTATTACGAGGATGATAAATGTATTTTTAAGGATACCATTGATCACTCAGCAGAAGAACTTCATGGCTTCAATACTGTGTTTGAGCAGAAAGATATGCGCGAAGCAGCGATTATGAGTTTTTTGAGCGAACATAGTATAGATACAGATACACTTGATGCATTTGTCACTCGAGGCGGGCAAACAGAGCCTGTATCCGGCGGAGTATACCGAATCAACGAGTCTATGGTTGAACAGGCAATGAGCGGAAAATATGGCGTACATGTCTGCTCTGTGGGTTCTGCTATCGCCTTCGATTTCTGCCGGAACAGAACAGTTCTGCCGCTTACTGTGGATACGCCGGCAACTGATGAATTTGAGCCTCTGGCAAGATATTCGGGACTAAAGGAAATCTCACGAGCCTCCCGTTTTCAAGCTCTGAACCACAGGGCTATGGCTAAGCGCTACGCTCAGAGCATAGGCAAACAGTATCAGGATCTTAACTTGATTGTATGTATGCTGGGTGGCGGCATAACCGTAGCAGTTCACAGAAAAGGTCAGATGATAGATGGCCCGGATGGGCTGGAGGGAGATGGCCCTTTCTCAAATAACCGTTGCTGTACGGTTCCTGTGGGGGAGTTGGTCAAGCTATGCTATTCGGGTAAATATGACCTTAATAGCATGCTTAAACATATAAATGGCGAGGCAGGGCTTATGTCGTATCTCGGTACAACTGACGCCCGGAAACTCGAGAATGATATCGAGGCCGGTGATCAATACGCACAAGAAGTGGTTGAGGCCATGTGCTACCAGACAGCGAAAGAAATTGGCGCGTATTCCACAGTGCTCAAGGGCGAGGTGGACGCTATTCTTCTCATAGGCGGCATGGCAAAATGGAACTTCGTTATCGAGCAGATAACCGAACGCGTGAGGTTTATCGCCCCTGTTGTGGTATTGCCCGGAGAAAGAGAAATGGAGTCCCTATGCATAAGCTCATATGAAGCGCTATGCGGGAAAGAAGAGATAAAAGAATTCATCCCGAGGGATGTTATACAAATGCGATGAGATTAAGGAAGATTTATACACAAAATAATGATGGTATGATTACGCCCAGATTATACCATAGCCTCTCAATCACGCCGATGCTTTCGTACCAGTTGAGAAATCCGCATTCTTGGCAGGTGCAGCCAATAGGCCCACCGCGCATAAAAGGTAGCGGTCCTGATGCAATTAACAAGAAAATAATAGCCGCTGCTATCGGTATTTTTGCTACATGCCATATTACTTGTCTGCCCAATCTCTCGTTGAACTCCATCATAAACCTCCTTTTCTATACAGTAATTTAGCATTTTTTAATCATTCGATTTCTCTTCGTTGCCTGATACGAATAGCTTCTAACCGTTGTTATTTGCGGGCTTGATCAGAAAGGGCGTTTTTTAAAGTACCCTCTCTCTTTCCACAAATCATATGGCGCATTGCCCTCGCCAACATATTTTTTCAATATGAATTTGCTCATATGATAAAAGAAAACCGTCGATAAGTATGGCCGTCCTCTTTTTGCTTTATAAAACCTGTTCGCAATCCGGCGCAAATTGTATTCTTGTTTTTCCTGCTTTCTTTTCGGCATCTCATCCCATTTGTCTGTAAAAAGCCTGATGCCGAGCGAATAAACACGGTTGACGCCCCAATGCAAGAGCAAATCTCTAATTGGTTTGATAGCGGCGGTAGTACCGGCGCCTGTAGTCAATATAATCGCTTTTTTCGCAAAGACTTCATCTCTTGGCGAAGCGTTCAACACAAGGAAGTCTAAATGGTCAAGCAAGGTTTTCATTGAAGCCGGCATACTGCAAGCGCCGTAATGCGGGGTCGAAAATAGTAGCGCGTCAGCTTGAATCACTGCGTCAAATATCGGATTTACATATTCCGCATTAGGGCATTTGTCTCGCTTTCCACCCAGGCATAAAGTACAGCCTGTACAAAATACGGGCAGGTCTTTCGGCATGAAAAACTCAACATAATCGACGTCGCCGTTTTTCGCCAATTCATCCATAAATATCGCTGTTGCGTAATAAGTATTGCCCTTCCGGGGACTACCATGAAAAACAGCAACTTTCATAAATGCATAAACCTGTTCATTTGTTATTCAATATTGATTCAGTCGTTCTCCCGAAACGTTATCGCGCAGCGCCACACTTTATGACTATGGCATAGCTGTTACGACCGCTTTGCGGTCGATTGCGGTCGATTGCGGCCGATTGACAGCCGATTGACAGCCGATTGAGAAGCTAAAGTTGGTTGGGTGGCGGGTTGGATAGTGCAAATGTCGTCTTTGCATACAACCAGCTCAGACAATGATCTCCCAGTGGCCATCCTTCTTCGATCCAACACGCCGTATTATACTCTTATTTCGAAGACTATCTATGTATCGCTGAGCAGTCTTTTCTGACTTAGAAATGCTTGCAGCTATACCCGGAAATGTCAAGTAAGGGTTTTCTGCTATAAGCGACAGCACTTGCTGTTCTGTAACATTTAGTTGGACGTCTATCCGGTCATTTAACTGGTCACTTATCTGGACATTTAACCGGACATTATTGTCGCATCCGGGTGGTATGTCGCATCAAATGGTGATGTGCGTATGAACTCATTCTCTATCAGGTAGTTTACTAAAGATGCATATACAGCGGTTCTTAGCTGTTCTGGTGTTACAAAGCTTTTACGGACAATAGCACTTTCGGCCTTCTTAATAAGCAACTCTTCTTTTCTTTCCCGATCCTCAGCTTGTTTGTAAACAATCTCAGGCTGTGATTGCGTGTGACAAAGTATCATTCCGTTTAACTCAGTTTTTTCTATCTTTCGAATATGCATTTTTCGTCCTCCCAAATAGCTGTCGCTTCTTTAGAGTATTGCCCATACGTAACCATTCCTTACCCAGTAAATATAAAAATTCAATCCGTATTTCAGGTCATCTATTATTACCTCCACAGATGTTTTTTATTTTTACACGAAGCGGTTTTTTGTAGCAGCCAATTTGTGGCCGATTGAATCAACAGTCTCATCGCTTGCTCCAATAATAAACTGATTAATTAATCAGCACCTATAACTGCGCGATCAACCTGCAAGCAGCAGTTCTTTAATCTTTCTTACGACCGCAGAAGAAATCTGAGTTATTGCACTTTTGTTATTACTGAGATCAGCGTAGAAACTTGCTCTTTCAGTATCACCCTCCAGTGTTCCATTGAGGAGACCGTCTGTGATGCTCGCTGTTACTCGTTCGGCAATTACCGTTTCGTAGGCACTTTGACTGCTATCTCGTACATTGGATACTAAATCCGAATCGCTACTGAGGTCAGTGATAATATTTGATAATTCTTTTTCCGCGTTTGCATACCTGAGATTAAACTTTTCGATTATTTCATCTATTAAGGATTGGCGTCTTTCCATAACAAAACTGTCGGTTGATATTTGGTTTAAAGAGTTATTCTCAATAATCGGTATTATCGCTAGTTCGTCTTGAACGCGTTTAGTCGAGAACTCTATCAAATCGATATAGTCCTCAGGATTTATTGTCGATATGTCATCAGGTACAAAGAGTACATTATATAAAACATCGAGAACAACAGCTACTTTCCCCATTTCAAAATTCCAGTTATTATTTACGGCTGAAATATAGTAGTAAATCTTTGAAAACTTTTTTATCTCCGCACAGAACAGCTTCTTTTTATCTTTATCAAGCTCATCAAATATTTGTTTCAAACGTGCAAAAATGCTTGTCAGTTCACCTGCGTTTTGATCAGGAGCAGTGATTAAGCCGTATACTTTACTGACGTCATTCAGAGTTATAACGCAGTAATCAATAATATGGTCACGCTTTGTAAACAGGATATTTGGATCCATTTCATTTTCTGTAGGTAAGTAAAGCTCCCCGCCATAATACTGTGTAAAACTGTCTTTTACATCGTCAACAGAGTTTATAAAGTCCATCACGAAAGTTGCCTTGTTCTTTGCAATCCTGTTCAAGCGTGACAATACCTGAACAGTCCTGACGCTGCTCCCAAACTTCTTATCAACATACATAATGCTCAGTTTTTTTTCGTCAAATCCTGTCTGTAGTTTGTCCGCTACTATTATTATTCTCAAATCATCATTTTCTCTGATAATTGATTTCAAATCATATGCTATACCCTTTTTGATGAAATCTCGATTCATAGTTTCTTCTGTGTATTTTACCCCGTCAAGCTCGATAGTCCCTGTAAACCCAACGCATGCGCGAGCAGAAACCCCGCGCTTGCTTAAATACCTGTCCACTGCCTGTCTGTAGCAAACCGCATGTTTACGAGAAGGCGTTACTATCATGGCTTTTGCGCATCCGTCCAGCCATTTTATACGGTTATAGATAAAATCGTCCATCATTATTTGTGTTTTTGCCTCGATGACCTCGTCCAGCGTAGTGATATAACCTAAAATCGCCGCTTGGGTGCGCGCGCTGTCGTATTCAGATTCATCATCTTTTTTCTTCTCAATTCTCATCCTATCAGAATATGTAGTATAGCAGGCGATAGGATTCAGGATAAACCTTTCTTCGACAGCTTGTTTCATTGAGTATTTGTCAAAGTATGTTTTGCCGTTTTCCTGTCTTGTTCCGAACAACTCCATGGTTTCACTTTTCGGCGTTGCAGTGAATGCGAAATAGCTGACATTAATCATGGATTTTATTATTTGCGCGTTGTTAAGCAGTTGATTTTGCGCATCCTCAAGTTCTTCATACGAAGCATCAAGATCGATGGCGTCTTTTAAGGATTTTCCCGCAAGCGTTTCAGATGCTTTCGACATGGCTTTTCCCGCAGACGAAGAATGTGCTTCGCCAATGATAATTGCCTACTTTCGGTCAGGGATTTTTTTTATTTCAGTTAAAATGGGGCGAAACTTTTGCAACGTAGTTATGATCATGTAACCACCGTCATTTAGCGCTTTCGCTAGTTCCTTCGAGGTGGTGTCAATGTGCTTGACAACGCCTTTCTTGCCGTCAACGGTTTTTAATTCATCGCCAAGCTGCCCATCGATAACAGTTCGATCGCTGATTACTATAACAGAGTTTATATCCGGATTGTTGATAAGTCGTTTTGACAGCCAAGCTATTGTCTTGGTTTTTCCGCTACCCGCACTGTGCCATATCAGATATCTTCCACCCACTCCTTTTTCAATTACATCATTTTCACAACGCAGAACAGCTCTGAGCTGATGATAGCGCGGGAAAATCATTTCACCTTCATCGTCAATAAACATGAATTCGCGGATGATACGAAGAAGCATATCTTTTTGTAGTATATCCTCCCACAGATATGCTGTGCAATGTTTCCCAGGTGTTATAGGAACAGGATTTCCAGCGCCCTCGTCTTCTGCCCCCAGATTGAATGGAAGGAATGCTGTTTCCTGTTTGTCAAGGCGAGTTGTCATAAATGCGGTCATTTCGTCTACTGCAAAGTACGCAAGTGTTCTTCTATTAAATGAAAAAACCAGTTCGTTCGGATTTCTTGAAGTCCGGAACTGTTTAGTTCCCTCAAAGCCTGCTTTTTGTCCCGCTGTCTGTTTTTTTAGCTCTATCATAACAATCGGAATACCATTTATAAATAATGCAAGGTCGACGCGACAACTATCTGATTTGTCCTCGTATGCAAACTCCCGTCTCACTGAATGGATATTTTTTTCATACAAATCTAAATTTTCAGACATGGCAGCCAGACTTGTTTTGAAATAGACAGGACGAAATTTCGTGTTGCTTGCATAATCCTCGACCCATTCGTTCAGAGCTTTAAGCAGACCTCTTGCTTCGATTTTCTCGCACAGCAGATTAACGTATTTTTGCTTATATGAATCTCCGTATGTTGCCTTGAGTTTTGCGAGTTCGCTTGCCTGTGTTGCTTCAAGAAAGTCAAACAGCTTTGCTGTGTCCAGCGCGCTCTTATAATCATAGTCCTGCTTAATGCTTTCCTTATACCCATTGTTAATCAAGTAGGCGAAAATCTCATCACGAAACGGATTTTCCTTCAAGTCCTTTTCTGCCATTTTCTTCCTCCTGTTCCGCAGTGTGCCCAAAGCTCAGTAAAGCAATTAGTCTGCATTACTGAGCATTTTCAAGCGAAATCATAGAAATGAGCTACACTTCCATTTTACCTGTGACCACTTCATAAATCAAGCTCTGACGGTACTCCTTCAGTTTTTCGATTTGGTCGGATATGTCTGTGACTAGTGAATCGATAGCGGTTGTTTTTGAATCAAGTAGTGCTACTATGTCATCTTGCTCTTTTTTTGTTGGCAACACTATCAGCGTTTTTTTCAGGATTTCCTGTGTTATGCTGTAAACCTTAATGCCATACACTTTGCTTCGTATTTGTGTGCGCCATTGAACAGAGTCGAACAGATACGCAAGATAACGTGGATTGTGGTTATTTCTTCTCTTGGCGATTATCGTGTGATAACCCGCAAATACCTGGTTTTCACTGTTCACATATGCGAAATTTCCTGCGCCTTCAATATCTTCTGAGGTATCTGCAAAAACTATATCACCGAAATTAAGTAGCGCGCCAGGCGAGGAGTTAACATAGTCAATACTCACACACTTTAGTGATTGCTTATCAGGATTAATTTCAAACCCATATCTTGAATGGATGTCCCCATAGCTAACACACGGGATACCTTCATCTTCGAGATCGGATTTTGTAATACTTAATCCTCGACCAAATGAGTATAGCGAACTAAACCGTACAACTTCCCAATCTGCAGGAATTTCACCAATCCATTCGACACCACTGTCTTTCATAGGAACGTTTGGATCAAGCCCTTCTAATACAGTTTCAGCAGTTATTGCTAGTCGTTGTTCTTTAAGCAGGTTGATGAGTTTTTCCTTCTCGATTATTTCCGCAATGACTTCTTTACTGCTACGTGGTGGCATGTATTTATAGAAGAATTTTGTAAACGGAATCTCGTATCCGATTTTGTCCTTGCTCCGGTCGGCAAATGCGTCGGGGACATAGGGCAAAACCTCCTGTTTTATATACTCATCAATGCTTTTCTTTAGCGGAATTGTTTCTGTATCTCTTTTCGATGTGTCGACCTGAACTGCTCCTTGTTTTATTACGGGTTTACCGATTTCATCTAAAAGTGGCCTTTCGATAGTAACTTTTGTGAAACCAAAATCAGCTGCGTCAAACAGTCTTGTTTTATCTGCATCTGCTTTATCAAATGAAGAGTATAATTTTACAATTCGATCCCGATTGTCATCATCAATGTATTTTCGCTTGTTACCAAGCGATTTAGGTTTTTGATCAATCCAAAAACCTGTAGCGTCAATTAGTTGTATTTTTCCGCCGCGTCTTGTATTTGGGGTTTTCGATAATAGCCATATATATGTACTTATTCCTGTGTTATAGAACATTTGATCCGGTAAGGCGACGATAGCTTCCAACAGTCCATTTTCTAGCACGTATCGGCGTATTTCGCTCTCGCCGCTGCCGGCGTCACCCGAGAAAAGAGGCGAACCGTTGAGAACGATGGCAACTCTTGCATTTTTCTCCGCTTTTGCGAGAAGGTTTTGAAGAAATAGAAGTTGTCCATCGCTGACACGGGGTGTTCCTGCTACAAAACGATTGCTTGTTTGTTTCAGTTCCTTTTCACCTGAGCTTTTTTCCGTCTTCCATTCTACTCCGAACGGAGGATTTGTTATTAGCAAATCAAACTTTTCGCCGGGAAACATGTCCTCAGTTAACGTATTCCCTTCGCGAATCGAACGTGGATCTTCACCCAGCATTAGCATTTCGGCGCAACAAATAGCATAGGACTCAGGGTTTACATCCTGGCCATATAAGCGGATATTTGAGGGAGCTGTTCCCATATCAGATAGCTTTCTTTTTAGTGTTGTAAGCATCCCTCCTGTTCCGCAGCATCCATCATATACTCTTATTATTTTTCCGGGCTTATTGAATTCATCGATATTTTCGCTCATCATCAACTCAACACATAACTCAATAACTTCGCGAGGGGTATAATGGTCGCCGGCTTCGGCGTTGGCTTTATATGTCCGTATGATCTCTTCAAAAATATAACCCATTGACATAGGGCTTGTGGATGAAGGGTGAAAGTCTACTTCAGAAAATGCTTTTACAATTTCAAACAGTATCCCTTTTTTTATCATGAATTCCACTTCTTCACGGAATTTTAAGTTTCTCAGGATGGCCTGAACACTGGGAGAATACGCCCCAATGAACTCAAGAAAATTACTATTGATATTATCGCTGTCTCCAACTAGCTGTTCCAAAGTAACGCACTTTGAATTATAGAATGGAACACCCAATTGCTGTTGTACGGCCTGCTCCATTAATTCGGGTGTTGTATTAGCAACAGCAGACAGTTTCTCCAGCAACTCTTCAATGTCCGGGTTTTTCTTTGCCAATACGCAATCAAACCTTCGGATTATCGCCATTGGAATAATTACATTTCCGTATTTTTCCGGTGTATAGGGTCCCCTTGTTTTATTAGCGATGTTCTTTACTAAATTAACTTTCGTGCCAATATCGGAAATCATTAGGTTTTCGTTCATCTACTTAATCTCCTTCGAAGAGTTTTAGCAATTCTTTGTTTATATATAGGTTATCACGTCCGATTTTCTCCTTGAGCAAAAATCCTTCATCGACAAGCTGGTCTAAGTACTTTGCCGCAGTTTGTCTATGAACGCCTGCTTCAACTAAATCTGCAACACGAACATATACTTTCTTAAAGATCATTATCATCATATCTTCCAAAACCGGTTTTTGTCCCTTAAGGCGGCTTAAGAAGCTTTCGTTGGTATAGAAATGGAGCATCTCTACTATGGCTTCAACAATACTTAAAGTTTTTTTTGCCGTAATCAGAAATGATTTAAGCATATATTCAATAAATTCCTGATAGCTTTCTGTTTCCCTGCAAGACTGAAGCAAATCGTAGTACTCATTTTTGTTTTGAACTATGAACGAGCTTGCATACAGAACCGGATACGATAAGTAGCCTTTTTGACACAAAAACAGGATATTTAGAATACGCCCTGTTCTCCCATTTCCATCCCTAAAAGGATGTATACTTTCAAATTGATAATGCGCTAAAGCGATTTTTACGAGTGGATGTAACAAATAAACATCATCATTGTAAATAAAGTCAAGCATATCAATTAATTGTTGCTGTAGTATATCTTTACCGTGTGGCGGAGTGTAGAGGATCTCAATATCACCATTGGTTTTCCTGCTTGCAATTCTTGTCATATCGCTCTCAAAATTGGGTAAGTTCGTTCGTATGTTTTGAGTCTTCCTGTTGACAGGCATGTTGATCTTCTCTATATCTGAGAGAGACAAAATTCCTTTCTCTAACAAACGGCGGAATCCTTCAAAAAGAGCTGCTTTATAGTCGTTTACTTCTTTTGCTTCAGAAGTAAAATTGTCGTAGATAATACCGCGATATAAATCATCGTTTGTCGTTAGTATGTTCTCAATAGTGCTACTTACTTTTGCTTCTTGAAGGTATAACGTATCGAGTAAAATGTCGGGAGATGGCAGACTGTTGATTGCATAGTTGAGAACTTCAATAGCAACACGGGTTTCCTCTGCCAGATGGTGCAAATCCCTGCTTTCTGTTATAACCAAGGAAGAAACTAAAGGCAACTCATTATATGGTTTCGTTGCGTTATACATGATACTCCTCTCTTAAGGGATGCAAATGGGAAGTTTGAGGCTTCCCATTTGTCATTTTGTACTCAACCGTAGCTATCTGTGTTTTTATGGCATTCAATGCAGAGGATTTCGCAATTTGACAAAACATCTGTACCGCCTGAAGCGACCGCGGTTTTATGATGAGCTTCCCATGCGCCACTTGCGCCATCTTTGCCCCTATTACCATATACCAACTCTTTGCTGCATCGTGTATATGGATGGTTATGCCTTGACCTTCGGCACTTGCCATCGGCGCGGTTCCATGCCGCGTCAACTGTTGCTTTTGAAAAAGCCATTAATAAACGCTACTGTTCTCCAGCGGGGATTGACAACACACATTTCCTTGTAGTACACTCGGTATGCATAATTCGTGCCGATGAGCCGCTGGTCTCATCGAAAGTAGCTTTCAGCGTCGACTGTCAGCTACTTTTTTATCTATCCTAATTTTAACACGGAATTATTGTATGTCAATACGCATACCTGTCGATTATATAACAATATTTCACCATATAGCAGTGATGTGGCGGATAGATTGCTCCACAATCGGAATTGCTTTATCCGCTTATTGAATCGCACTGTCGGAATGTATATTTTGGCAAAATTGTGAATTCTGCACGAACAACCAATATATATTGGATAATTATTGCAGAGGGTTAGCAGCCCCATAAACAATCTGTAAACACTCAGGAAATCCCTTGCCACAGCAACCATTTTTCGCTATAATCGACCCATCAAGTATCAGCGGTTCTCGTCCGAGACCACAGTCGCCATGTTACATAGTGCCCGAAGGTTTGTTCGCCTTTGGGCTTTTTCATTTCCACAGGAATGGTTTTCTACGAGCTGGCAGCGTATAGATAATCGCGGTAAACTTTACAAGTATACAAAGCCAATAGCCTATGCTAAACTCTGAGCATAACGCATGAAGCGTATACTGCGTTTTAATCTGTATGGCAGATTTGTGAGTTCATACGCATAAGTTTAAAAGACGAAAAATCGTATTAGCAAATCATCGTCCGAAGGGGAAAAATTGAGTGCAAAAATGACAATGTATAAGCAGAAAATTTGCTAATACGCGGGGAACTAGATGCTTCAGTTTGGCTCTTCAAGGAAATAATTATTAGCAAGCAAGATAACTCAGAACGCTTGCAGTGCAAGCGTTCCGTGGCACCCTCGACGAGATTCGAACTCACGACCTTCCGCTTAGGAGGCGGACGCTCTATCCTGCTGAGCTACGAGGGCTTATTGACTTTATTGATGGTTTTTAATCAACGGAATTCATTCTAGCTCAAGTATCAATGCGTGTCAAGGCAAATTCGCACCCCGAATGCGGCAATGCCGAAACGGGGTGTGGTGTGTTTATTCTGCGCGCGTTTATGTAAATGTAAAATAGTTATAGGAAAGCTGGATTTATTGGTAAGTACAGAACCGAGTCTAGATAACGATTGTCAAATCCGGCGACCCTGTTTTCGCCGGTTGCCTAAAACAAATAATCGAATAATGATCCTGCGCTAAGATAATTATACTGTATAAGATCTCCAAAGCCTGAATACGCAAAATTATCTCCAATGCTATTTCCAAACAATGAGCTGCTGACAAAATTTGAGGTGTTCCGCGATACATTGTTCGCAAGATTGTTTATTTGATTTGTGAAGCCGTAGTTCTTGCCGCTGTTTTCCGTGAAAAACTTTTCCAGTCTCCCGTCTTCCGCCGCTTTGTTCAGCTTCTGCGAGTCGATCGTCATCTTGCCGTCCTTGTCAAAGCCTATGCCGATATTCGAAAGAGATCCGGAGTATACTTTTGAAGTATTGAGCATTTTTGACGCCAGTTTTTGGGCTTTCGGGTCGTCTGATCTTTGAACGGCCTCGACATATAGATCGTTATAACTCTTGACCATTCCCTCGACGGCGCTTTTCGCGGAGTCCATATTTTTGCCTCGCGAGACAGTGACTGCTTCGTCTGACGCTTTTTTGAATGTGGCGCTGATTCCGTTGCCTAGATTGACGGTATTCGATTGCGATGTTTGTTTCGCCCCGCCGTTTACGCTGTATATCGCGTCGCGTCCTTCGCGCGAGATCTCGTTTGCGCCTGTTTTTGCAGTCAAATCGCCTGTTATGTCTTTTATTGCAAATCCGTTTTTCGGGTCGCTTCCCGTAGTTGTGGACTCGAGTTTCAGCATGCTTGTATTGGTTTTCGTATCGGTTTCGACTGTGGCTTTGACGCCGATCCCCGCTTTATTTATGGCGTCCGCCATTTTCTGCTGGACGTCTTTATTCGTATCGCCGGTTGCGATGTTGACATCAAGCTGCGTCGTTTTGCCGCCCGTTGTTATAGAGAATTGGTTTTTGCCTATTTTGCTACCGCCAAATGCGGCGGCAGAGTCCATTCTCGCGCCTTCGTTAACTTGCCCGGACGCGATTTGGTCGATTTTAACGTTCATCGGGTTTATATTGATTGTATTCTTTCCGGAATAATTGACTGTCATTGTGTCTGAATCCGACGACGTCATGGTTCTGTTCGAGAACGCATTGCCTGAGAGTTCCCCGATAGCGCCGCTGAGGTTTTTCGAGGCCGATTTTATATTGTTGACGTATCCTATCGCGTCCATGCCCAGCAGACCGGAGCCTCCGGGTTTATTGCCCGAGAGAAGGCTTTGGTTCAGTTTATTGTTGTGCAGCCACATATTCCCCTGGAACATTGTGTTGTACAAGCTATAAATATTGCTGTAATTGCTGCTAATGTTCATGGCTCTTGCCTCGCTTTCCACGCAGATATCTGTCAGCGCTAATCATACTCCTATGCAACGTTATTGTCAAGCGCCGGTTATTTGTTTTGTTGCTTGTTTTTTGCTGTTTTTTGTGGAAGAAAACGTAAAATAACTACTGGATTCCGTGCTAATCCGTTTTGAACTCTACGCTTGTTTCAAATACTTCGATCTCTTCATTTTTTCCCTTTACTTTGATCTTGCCAAGAGGATTCAGAGCTATGCCGCTCCCGCTTATCAAATCAGCGGCAGCCCGACTTATTAGTATCTGTCCGGGATTTGCGCTTGATTCGAGCCGCGCGGCGGTATTGACTGTGTCTCCAATGGCGGTATAGTCCATACGGAAACTTGCTCCTATATTGCCAATGATGACTTCGCCGGAGTTAATGCCGATACCGAAACGCACAGACTGCCCGTATTTCTCAGAGAGCTTTTGTTCCAGAGGCGCGGCTTCCCGTTGCATGTCAAGCGCTGCGCGTACAGCCGCCAGCGTATGGTCCTCCGTGTCGTAAGGAGCATTCCATATTGCCATTGCCGCGTCGCCGATAAACTTGTCTAGCGTGCCGCCGTGGCGATGGATGCAGGATGCAACAAGGTCGAGGTACTCGTTCAATATGTGCACTACTTCTTCAGGCGACATTCCCTCCGACATCGACGTGAATCCGCGAATATCCACGAAAAGGACGCTCACATAGCGACGCTGTCCGCCAAGCTTCAGGTTTTCCTCTCCTTCGTCGAGTATTTTCTTTATAACGGGCGGGGCCATATATCTGCCAAATGTGCCGCGTACCCTAGCTTCGTTGGCGCGAGTCTGCGTGTAATGCCATATCATGACCGCAAAATAGGCAAGCGCGCAAAAAAGCGGCGTATATGACATTTGCACGACGATCCCCGCGCGTATCAACAAAAAGACCACGCCGGCGTTCGCTGCCAGCAACGCGACAAGCGCTATCAGCCCGGGGCGGGGCCTGCAATATATAAACACTACGGCCGCCGCAAATGAGAACAGAAAAAAAAGCGCGAAATCCGACAATGGGTGCATATCGCGCAGGTAGTTCCCTTCGAGCATCTGTTGCAGCATATTTGCGTGTATCTCGACTCCGGTGGTAGCAAAATCTCCGTCGATCGCCGTGAAGTGCCAGTCGCGGGCTACGCCGTGGGCGTACATGCCGATAAGCACGATTTTGTTCCTGAAGTAGCTTGACGGGACTTTATTCTCGTATACATCCGAAAAAGACAGTGGGTGATACCAACCAGATCTGCCCGTGTATTCGATATAATAACATCCGGAATCGTCTAAAGGTATGGCGTCGTCAATTTCAGGCAAGCCCAGATGTTCGCGGGATATATCATACAGGGCATATGCCAGAGACGGATATACCACCCCTTCATGCGACAGGTTCAGCAACGCGCGGCGGACGGCGTCATCGTCATCAAGCAGCGTGTTGACATGGCCTAATCGCGCGGGGCGGAGCTGCTCGATAGGAACAACAAGCCCCTCCGCTTGGATATACCCATTTGATACAATGGCAGTTTTGTAATTGAACATTCCACGAACCGGCATCGCTACATTGCCGGCTTTTTCAACAGCCATTATCAGGCTGTTGTCCTCTTCACTGTCACGACTTGGCGTATCGTATTCAACATCGACGCCTATTGCCAGCGCGCCGCCTTCCGCGAGCTTTTCAAGCACTTCTGCCATCAGGCTCCTCGGCCAGGGCCACTGCCCTAGCGCTGCTATGCTGTCCTCATCGATCCCGACGATAACGATACGAGTGTCAACCGGCGATACATGCTGATATAAGGCGCGGTACAGGGCGTTTTCTACCCGCTCAAACGCATTGAGCGCGTACAGCGCGCCGGCCACAAGCCATAACGCAATAGTGGTGCAGATGGCTGCGCGCAAGTATTTGCCCTTTAGCATCGGGCGGACTCCTTCCAAACTTCGCTTCGCTTGAACAGTTGCAATAAGCGCGCGTCTATTTGCCCGCAGTTTGCCATATCTTCCAATATGACAAACGCATCTTCCGGGGTTATTGCCGGTTTGTAGGGACGATCGCGGGCGGTCAGGGCGTCATAAACGTCGATTATCGTCAGTATTCTTACCTCATCCGGTATCTCATCGGCCATAAGTCCATCGGGGTAACCCTGCCCGTTGAGGTGTTCGTGGTGAGCCGACGCCCAGCCGGGCACGAAACGGAATTGATTTGGGAAACTCATCTCCGACAGCATCCGCCTGGTCATCGACACGTGGCCTTCCATGATGCCACGCTCCTCGTCCGTCAGCGTGCCCTTGCGCACGGACAGGCAAATAGACTCTTCCTGCGTCAGGTATCCCTCATCGCCATGCGGGCCGGGAGCTGTTTTTCCGCCTAACTCGCGCAGCTGCATCAGCGTCTCATCGGGCAGATATCCGGCTTTATCCGAGCTTTGCACCAGTTCCAGCGCATTTTTTATTTCCGCTTCCCTTTTCTCATATGTTTCAGCGTCTATATGCTGATTAAGCCTGTTTATCTTGTTTTGCATGTCAAAGACCTGGAACCGATTTTTTATGTCGTTTACTTTTTCTCCGAGGCGGCTTTCCTTGTCCATGACCTCCAGCGGCACAACCAGTTTGCCTATGTCATGCAGCCATACGCTCATGAGAAGCTGACGCTCTCTTTCGTCGCTAAATGCCTCTTCACCGGTTTCATTCAGCCACTTGATAAACTTTCGCGCATATCCGGCCATGTTGCGCGTATGGTTGGCGTTATACGGGCTGCGCGCATCAATCGCCGCGGACATGACCCGCACAAAGGAATCAAGAAGTTCTGTCACTTCTGCGGCGTAGTTGCGGTTTGTCAGGCAAATGGCTGCCTGCGACGCCAAAGAGAAGATTATCCGCTCATATTCGGTGGCGAAAGGTATCACATTTCCGTCGTCGTCACTGGAGTTGACAAGCTGTAATACGCCGATTACATCCGCATGGTCGTCCTCCATCGGCACAGTGAGCATGGAGACCGTCTTATAATTGTTCATTGCATCGTACTTTTTGGTGCCGCTGTAATCGTTTTCGGTATTTGAATATACGTCCGTAACGTTGATGGGCTTTTTGCGCGCTGCCGCGCGAGCGCAGTCATTCGGCCCTGACAGAGGCACGGGCGGCAGGTCTATAGGTTCGCCGTCAAACCCGCGCCTGATTCCCCGCGATTTTGTCTTAAGCAATGCAAACTGCAGCTCGTCACCCTTGACGATGTATAGCGTTCCTCCGTCGCATTTCGTGATATCCATAGCCGCGTCGAGTATTGTCTCAAGCAGTTTGTTCACGTCTTTTTCCGCGGATAGCGCAATGCCTATGTCGAGGAGAGTCTCTATATCCGGCATTACCATTTTATTGCGCCCCCTTATTCACACTTTTCAGGGTCCGGCATTCGGACGCACAGATTCGACCACGAGGGTAAATGAGTCGTTGCTCGTCCCCGCGCTGTTTGTTGCTGTTAGGGTCACCGTATAAACGCCGGGATCCAGCCTGTTCGAGGAACTTACCGTATTGGAGTTTGTATCCACGCTGAAGAAATCGGATACAGGAGCGCCGCTGACATCCATCGCGTAAAGCGTGACGTATATGGGCTCATCGCCGATCAGAGTATATTGAATACGGCAATTTCCACCTTGCATTACAGTAAAGTTTTGATTTCTTATTACAAAAATGGCGGGCGGGGCTAGCGCTGCCGTCACTTCAATGGTAAATCGATCGGTATCCGACCCCGCGCTGTTCATAGCAAGCAATCCTACCGTATAGATGCCCGCCGGCAGCCAGCTTGACGCTGTTATCGTGCAAGCCGATGTATCGACGATAAAGAATTCGGAACCGGGACGGCCATCTATATATCCGGCATCGACTGTGACATTAATAGGTTCGGTTCCGGTTATTGTATATCTTACTTGTAGACTGGAGCCTTGCTGAACAATAAAGCTTTGATTTCTCAGGACACTTATGACAGGAGGATCTACCACAGCTGTAACTACTCTGAGAGCGAAGGTAGCGGAGCTTGAACCTTCAGAGTTCATAGCAGTTACCGTCACATAATAGGTAGCGGAGGGGACGCCTGAATCCACATAAATCGTTGCATGCGTTATGGTTCCGGCATTGCCTATCAGAGATAAATCGAATCCCCGAGCGGACGCGCCCGCCGCGTCCTGAATCCTTGTATTGTAGTTTACTTGCTCGTAGCTCGTAACGGTGCAGCTCACATCAACGGATGAACCTGCGGCAACGCTGTACGGTCCTCCTCCAAAGGTAATCGTCGGCGCTCTGGAAGGAGGCGGCGTTGTATCAGGCGGCGCAGTCGTTTCGGGCTGCGGCGTCGTCGCTGGATCAGGGGTTTCGGGCGGCGGCGTCGTCGTTGGATCAGAGGCTTCGGGTTGCGGCGTCGTCGTTGGATCAGAGGCTTCGGGTTGCGGCGTCGTCGCTGGATCAGGGGTTTCGGGTGGCTCTGTCGTCGTCGGATCAGTCTCGTCCGTCTCAGTTTTTTCTCCATGTTCAGAAGAATTTCCGCCCCCGCCGGTCATAGCCCCGTCCTGATTGCCGCCCGGCTCCGTGTTTGTCGCGTCGTCTATCGGAGGATTGTCATTGTCCCATGTCAGACGCGGCAGTTTTTCGCGCAAAACCGCAAATATGCCGCCCGGTCCGGCTATCCCCTTAATATAAAATGGCGCGATGTCTTCGAAATCAAGAGCTGCAGTGTGAATTTCGACGAGTTCGCCGTTTTCAGCGATGATTTCCATTGCTCCTCTTGATAAATCAATGCTTTCATCTCCGGCTTGGACGTTTACCACGCCTTCGTAAACAACTATGCGCCCGCCTCCGTCTTTGTCGCAGGATACGGAGAATACGGTGCCTCGCACGCTCAGTGCGCAGGTTGGCGTCTTGATTTCAAAACTCTCGTCATCGGAGAGTCTGTTAGAAATGTAGACCCATAGTTTTCCTCCGGTAAGCGTGATTTCCACTCTCTTTGTGACGTCTGTGAGTTCGGAAATCTGCAAAGAAGTGTTTTCTTCTATCAGTACATATTGTCCCTCGTTAAACTCAAGATTCGCCCAGGACTCCGTTTCTGTATCGAATAAATCATTGTGCAGCAAAGCTAAGCCTTTGAATGCAGGCATAGCTTCGCCGTTTGAGGTAGCCGTGACAAGGCCCATAAAGTCATCGACAACCGCTTTGCGCGAGGCGCCGGTGATCTTGTCATCCGGAGTCGCGCAGGCGGCGGCGATAAAAACAAGCGCTGCGGCAATAATTAACGATATTGTTCTTCTCATAAACGACACCTGGCCCGTATAGTTATTGTTAAAAGATCAACTATGTATTTCAACAATCACTATACCACAAAAGGACAGTACGATACAAGAAAGCAATTTAGTTTCTCAATTATTCCTGCCAGCGCCGTTACACTTCAGGGGTAGCCGGAGTTACGCTCTTACTTGCGTGAGAAAGTCGCTTGGTCGGCTTAAAGTCTAAAACGTGGCGTGAGGAGCAACTTACACGCCTAGCGCGCGAAACCGCTTATAACGTCGTTCTACTATTTCTTCTGTATTGAGAATCGACATTCTTGCGCACCAATTGCCAATTTCCTCTGATATGCTCTCAAGGAGTTTTTCCCGGTTTTTGCCGTTCTCATGGATTACTATGTCAACCACTCCCAGCTCGCTGACCTCTTTTGCCGTCAGTTTAAGGTTTTTCGCCGCTTCGGGAGCTTTTTCCGGATCCCGCCATATTATATTAGCGCACCCTTCCGGCGAGATGACAGAATAAACTGCGTTTTCAAGCATCCACACCTCGTCGGCAATTGCTAGCGCCAGCGCGCCTCCGCTGCCTCCTTCTCCGATTAATATTGAAAGTATCGGCGTTTTCAGCGAAATCATTTCAGACAGGTTTTCGGCTATTGCCTGAGCTTGCCCTCGCTCTTCGGCGCCGATCCCGCAAAATGCGCCCGCAGTGTCTACAATGCAGATAACAGGGCGCTTGAATTTCTCTGCTTGCTTCATGAGACGCAGGCTTTTTCTGTACCCTTCCGGGTTTGGCGTGCCGAAATTGCGTTTCACCCTGCTCTTGGTATCGCGGCCTTTTTCCGTCGCGACAACAGTTACCGGGATGTCTCCAAAATACGCTATTCCTCCTATTACAGCCGGGTCGTCGGCAAAGCGCCGGTCGCCGTGCAACTCGATGAATCCGTCAAATATCCCATTTATATAGTCTGAACCTGTCATGCGTTCTTTTGATCTCGCCGCTAAAACATAGTCATATGCAGTTTTCTCATAGGACGTCTTCTCTTGTGTAGCTTTCATAATGAACCTCTATGCATCTTCAGCAGTACTGTTATTATTTGCTTCTGTTTAGCACGCGTCGCAATAAGGTCGATGAAACCGTGCTCGAGCAAAACTTCCGCTTTCTGAAAACCGGGCGGCAGTTTTTTTCTCATTGCCTGTTCGACAACCCTCGCGCCCGCGAACCCGATAATCGCGCCCGGTTCCGCCATTATTATGTCGCCCTGCATAGCAAAGCTTGCTGTGACTCCTCCGGTCGTCGGGTCTGTCAGCAGCGCCAGGTAAAAATTCCCCGCGTCGCTGTGGCGCTTGACCGCGCCGCTCGTCTTTGCCATTTGCATCAGCGATAATATGCCTTCCTGCATCCTCGCGCCGCCGGACACCGCGCACCCGACGACCGGCAGCGATCGCTCTGTTGCGTACTCAAACAGTCTTGTTATCTTCTCGCCGGCTGCCGCGCCCATGCTTCCCATCATGAAATACGGTTCCATTACGAAGAGCGCGCAGCTTTCGCCGCCTATTTCGGCAGCGCCGCATACGACTGCTTCCTTCTCCCGCGCCTGGCCTCTCACCTTCTCAAGTTTCTCCGCATATCCCGGGAATCCGATAGGATCATTGCTTTCTATTTCAGCATACAACTCCGAAAAACTGTCTTTGTCCGCCAAATACCCGATTCTTTGTCTGGCCGTGAGCCTGAAGCAATACCCGCAACGGCAGACATACAGTTTTTCCCACAATTCGCCAATGGGGTTCGCCAATCCGCATTGAGGGCAGTTCAAGGCCATTGCCACATTGCTTTCCAAACGCTTTTCCGGCGGTCTCCCGCCTTTTTCAAGCTCATTTTTCGGCTTTCTGAACATTGCGTTTATCGCCATTGTCAATCACCGCTTTTCCTGGAAGTTTTGTTTGCCAAAAAGTCTGTGTAGTACTCGCCGCTCCGGAAGCTTTCGTCCGAAACGCATTCGAGTTGCTCGTCTATATTATTGGGCACGCCTTCGATGACGAGCTCGCATAACGCGGCGCGCATTTTGCGTATCGCTTCCTCCCGCGTCGCCGCGTGCACTATCAGCTTTCCGAGAAGCGAATCGTAGTGCGGCGGGACATTATACCCCGTCCATAACGCGCTGTCGAACCTGACGCGCGGGCCTCCCGGCACGTGCAGGACCTCGACCCGGCCTACCGATTTCGCATTTATCCGGCATTCGATCGAATTGCCCATGAGCGCTATATCTTTTTGCTCAAAGTCGAATGGCACGCCCGCCGCGACGCGTATCTGCCATTTCACAAGGTCTATGCCTGTCACTTGTTCTGTTACGGCGTGTTCCACCTGAAGCCTGACGTTCATTTCTATGAAGTAGAATTCGCCTTTATCATCAAGCAGGAATTCAACTGTTCCGGCATTTATGTATTTCACTGCTTCAGCCGCTTTTCGCGCCGCGTCATACAGCTTTTGCCGCAAGGAGCCGTCCACTGCGGGCGACGGCGTCTCCTCCAGCAGTTTCTGGTTTTGCTTTTGTATCGAGCATTCGCGTTCGCCCAGGCATATGACTTTGCCTAGCTCATCTGCCAGAATCTGGACTTCGATGTGTTTTGCCGGATATATGCGTTTTTCCAAATACAACGCGCCGTCTCCGAACGCTTCGCGCGCTTCGTGCGAAGCGGTCATGAAAGCGTTTTCGACTTCTCCGGGGGTCAGCGCCATTCTGATTCCCTTTCCACCGCCTCCCGCCCTGGCTTTTATCATCAGCGGGCAGCCAATCTCTTTTGCCGCTATGGCGGCTGCTTTTTCGTCTTCGATGGCGCCCGTGCCGGGGACTATAGGCACGCCTGCGGCGCGCATTATGCGCCTTGCCTCGTCCTTGTCGCCCATTTTTGATATTATTTCCGACGGCGGCCCTATGAACGCAACGTTGTGTTTTTCACATAATTCGGCAAAATCCGCGTTCTCCGACAAAAACCCGTAACCCGGATGTATTGCCTGCGAGCCGGTAGCGAGCGCTGCGCTTACTATCCTTTCGGCGTTGAGGTAACTGTCCGAAGGCGCGGCTTCGCCGACGCATACGCTTTGATCCGCAAGGGCGACATGCAGCGAGTCTCTGTCCGCTTCGGAATATACGGATACGGTCGATATCCCCATTTCCTTGCATGAACGGATTATTCTTACCGCAATTTCACCTCTGTTGGCAACAAGTATTTTTGAAAACATCGTTTCTCTCCTTGGCGTCGGGATTCGAAATCAACGTTGGGGTCCAAACCCGGCGCTCTAAGTTTCAAACCACCGCAAACGAGAATTCCGCTTTCAGGCAGACCTTTCCTCCGACACGCAGTTCCCCGGACGCGAAATAGAACGGTTTCTTCGTTTTTGTCAAAACGCATTCCGTTTCAATTGTGTCTCCCGGTTTTACAGGCGTTTTGAACCGGGCCGAGGCAATGCCGGAAAAGTATGGGGTCGCTCCTTTTGCGATCCCTCCTTCCAGCAATACGCATGCTGACTGCGCAAGAATCTCGCATAGTATCACTCCCGGGACGACCGGATTTCCCGGGAAATGGCCGTTAAAAAACCATTCGTCTCCGCGCACGCAGTATTTTCCGCGCGCTTTGCCGTCGTCCAAAATCGCTTCGTCGACGAGCAGCATAGCGCCTCTGTGCGGCAATACCGCCATTATTTCTTCTTTATTCAAAATGACGCCCGTTCCTTTCCGCCGAAAGGCATATTCATTTCCGAACCGGGGCTAAGCGTTCGGCTCCCGTCTGCTTATGCAAAACAGCGGTTGGTTGAATTCAACGACTTGCTTGTTTTCAACAAAAATCCCGGTTACTGTCCCGTCGCACTCGGAAGTTATTTCGTTCATGATCTTCATTGCTTCGATTATGCAGAGGATATCGCCCGTATGCACTTCGTCTCCGATTTCAATATACGGCTTTTTTTCGCTTCCGGGCGAGGAGTAGAAGACCCCTACCATCGGCGATTTGACCATGGTTCCCCCGGCCGTTCCCGTATCTTCGGCGCTGTCGCAGGCTGCCGGAGCCATATTTACAGACTGCATCGTCGGCGGCGCGCTTCCATCATTGCGCTCCATCCTGATGGAGACGCCGCTTTCTGAATAATCCAGTACTGTCAGCCCCATTTCTTTCATTACTGCGGCTAGTCTTCTGACGTCCTTGTAATCCATCGCCTCTATGCCCCTTTTCTAAAAGCTAGACATGCGTTGTGCCCGCCAAATCCGAGCGAAACCGACAATGCCAGTTCCGGCCTGATCTTTCTCGCTGTGATCGGTATGTAGTCCAGGTCGCATTGCGGGTCGGGCTCAAGCAGCCCGGCGGTTGGCGGCAGCACGCCTTTTGTGAACGTTAGCGCCGATATTGCCGCCTCGACAGCTCCCGCTGCGCCCAGCATATGCCCGGTCATTGATTTTGTCGAGCTTACTAGCACGTTGCGGGTATCGCCATCGAATGCTTTTTTTATCGCCTGCGTTTCCGCCGCGTCGTTCAGCGGCGTGCCCGTGCCGTGTGCATTGATATATATCAGCCCGTCGGTAGCGCCGGAATCGCGCAATGCGTCACGTATCGCGCGGGACGACGATTCCCCGACGGGCGATGGCGCAGTGATGTGGTATGCGTCGCAGGTCGAGCCGTATCCTGTGATTTCTGCGTATATTTTCGCTCCGCGCCGCTCAGCATGCCCGTATTCTTCGAGAATAAGCGCTCCCGAGCCCTCTCCCATCACAAATCCGCCGCGTCTCGCGTCAAAAGGCAGCGAAGCCGCGTCCGGATCGCTTGACGTCGTCAGCGCTGTCATGTTCGTAAATCCCGCGACGCCTATGCGCGTTATCGTCGCTTCGCTTCCGCCTGTGATGGCCGCGTCGGCGTAGCCGTGCTTTATCGCCCTGTACGCGGCGCCAATCGAGTCCACGCCCGTGGCGCATGCCGTGACAATGGCCATGCATGAACCTTTTGCGTTGTATTTTATCGCGAGATTGCCGGCCGCCAGATTTGGTATCATCATAGGTATGAACAGCGGCGACACCTTGCGCATTCCTCCCGCAAGCATTTTTTCAACTTCGTTCTCGAATGTTGTCATTCCGCCAATGCCTGAGCTGAAATATATGCAGAAGCGCTCGGGTTCGACAGTTCCGCCGAGGCCGCTGTCGTCCATCGCCTGTTGCGCGGCAACCAACGCATATTGCGAATACAGGTCGAGTCTTCGCGCTTCGCTTTTCTCCATGTAGTCAAGCGGGTCAAATCCCTTGACCTCTGCCGCGAGTTTTGCTTTGGATCCCGTGCAATCGAATCTGGTTATCGGACCGACGCCATGGCGTCCGGCGGAGATGCTTTCCCACATCGTTTCAATGTCATTGCCGACCGGCGTCACCGCTCCAAGCCCTGTCACAGCAACTCTTTTCACATCGCCAATCCTCCGTCTATTCGTATGACTTCGCCGGTTATGTACTCCGCGCCGCACAGAAAAGCGGCAAGTTCGGCTACTTCTTCCGGCAACCCTGCGCGGCTGAGCGGTATCGCAGCCAGAAGCGGGTTTTTCGAGTCTATGTCTGCGGTCATGTCCGTTGCTATAAACCCAGGCGCTATGGCGTTGCAGCGTATATTGCGCGGCGCCAGTTCGCGGGCTACCGCCTTCGTCAGCCCTATCAGCCCCGCCTTTGCCGCCGAGTAATTAGCCTGCCCGGCGTTGCCCATAATACCGGCTATCGAACTGATGTTTATAATAGTCCCTTCGCGTCTTTTAATGAATATTCCGGCGCAATGCCGTATCATATTATACGCGCCCTTTAGATTCACGTCCAAAACGCTGTCAAACGCGTTTTCTTTCATCGATGCTATGAGCCCGTCCTTTGTTATTCCGGCGTTGTTGACGAGTATGTCTATTGTGCCAAAAGCCTGCTGTACCGCTTCGACTGCCCGCTTCGCTGATTCAAAGTCGGAGACGTCGCATTGGTACGCTTCGGCGCGGACTCCCGATTCCCTTGCTGTTTTGCAAGCTTCTTCGGCCTTATCCGCGTTTCCAGCATATATTATCGCCGTATTCACGCCAGAGGACGCCAGCCTGAGCGCTATGGCCCGGCCGATCCCGCGCGACGCGCCTGTTATCAGCGCTGTTTTGCCACTAAGCATATATTATCCCCCTCAGTATAGCGTTTGCCTTGCCGGTTCATCCAACGGATCCCCGCTCTTTATGTCAAATCCCGTCACGCCAAGGCGGCCGGCCGTACATCCAGCTCACGCATCGCGTTCGCGAGGCTCCCGTAGTCTTCCACATTGCAGACGCGGACTTTGTCGGATATCCGCGACACTAGCCCGCATAGCGTTTTGCCGGGTCCGGCTTCGATAAAAACATCCGCTCCGGCAAGTATCATATTCTCAACCATCGCGCGCCACATTACAGGGCTGTGGATCTGTTTTGCCAATAATCCCCTGGCGTTTTCGCTATATGGTTTTGCCGTGACATTCGAGAAGAGCGGGATATGCGGGCGTCCGATGCTGAACCCGTCCAGTACCCGGGCAAAACCAGCCGCAGCCGAATCCATGAACGGACTATGGAACCCTCCGCTGACTTTCAGAGGTATCGCAGCGCCGCCTCTTTCTTTGGTCCGGAGCGAAAACTGTTTCAATTCGTTTTTCTTGCCCGCCACGACGACCTGCCCCTCATAGTTGAAGTTGACAGGATAAATATCTTCGTACTCCGCGCATATTTCCAAAACCAGGCTATCTGAAAGCTTCATAACAGCCACCATGCCTGTATCGGTTTTTTCTGATGCTTCCTGCATAAGTTTTGCGCGTTTGCATACAATCCTCAAACCGTCTTCATATGTTACCGCGCCGGAAAACGCAAGCGCCGCCAGTTCGCCAAGCGAAAAGCCTGCCAGCATATCCGCCGCTATTCCTGATTCCTTGATTGCGGCTGCCGCGGCCAGGTCTGCGCAGTATAAGCATGGCTGTGTGTTTTCCGTCCTTGCCAGTTCATCGGAGCTCCCCGAAAAACACTGGCTGATTGTCCCCGGCCTTATTCTTTCCGCATTGTCGAACACCTCCCGCGCGGCAGGGCTGTGTTCGTACAGGTCCCGCCCCATGCCGGGGCATTGCGCTCCTTGTCCCGGGAACATGATCGCTATTTTACCCATTTGTCCACGCTCCGCAGCATCAGTTCAGCTTCGCTGAATATCTCCTTGATAATTTCAGCCGCCGGTTGTTTTTTCGTTACCATCCCCGCTATCTGGCCTGCGGGGAAGCAGCCTCTCTCCCCATCGCCTTCGATGGCAGCCAGCCTAAGCGCTCCCACGCCAAACTCTTCGAGCTGCGAATCGCTGACGCTGCTGTCGTATTCCGCTTTCATGTATGCCCGCGAAAATGGGGTCTTGAGGCTCCTCACCGTATGCCCCAGCCTTTTTCCTGTGGCGATCGTCGATATGTCTGTCGCTTTCAGTATTCTTTCCTTGTAATCAGGGTGGACAGGACACTCGTCGGCGACCAGGAAACGCGTCCCCAGCTGTACGCCTTGCGCGCCGAGCATAAATGCCGCCGCGACCCCTCGGCCATCTCCAATGCCTCCCGCTGCAATAACCGGCAAGTCTGTTGCGTCGCATACCTGCGGCACAAGCGCCATCGTCGTCGTCTCTCCTATATGTCCGCCGCTTTCGCAGCCTTCGGCGATTATCGCAGCCGCTCCTGCGCGCGTCACGAGTTTTGCCATTGCGACCGACGCGACTACCGGTATGACTTTTATTCCCGACGCCAGCCATCCGCCCATATATTTTGAAGGATTTCCGGCGCCTGTAGTGACCACAGGCACTTTCTCGTCCGAGGCCACTTTCGCTACTTCTTCCACAAAAGGGCTAAGCAGCATGATGTTCACCCCGAATGGCTTATCCGTCAAATCCCGCGCGATTCTTATCTGATCAGTCAGGTATTCCGCGTCCGCGTTCATTGCCGAGATTATCCCGAGGCCGCCTCCGTTTGAGACTGCCGCCGCGAGCTTCCCGTCCGATATCCAAGCCATGCCGCCCTGGAATATCGGATACCTGACGCCAATCAGTCCGCATACCGGCGTTTCGATCATGTCAATGATCATCCTTTCCTGTCACTGGATTCCGGATTTCTCCGGAATAAGCGGCTTTCACTTTTTGATCTTTGATTCGATGAACTTCGCGAGGTCCCCTATCGAAGCGTACTCGCCTTCGATTTCCAGCTCGACGCCAAAATCTTCTTCGAGCTTCATGACCATCTCGACTATGTCGAGCGAATCTACGCCAAGTTCGTCAAAGGTCGTTCCTTCGGTAATTTTTGCGATATCCTCTCCTGTTTGATCTGCTATCACTTCGGCGATTTTTTTGAATACGTCCATGCTCAACCTTTCCTCCCTATTGATTATTCCGATTTTATTTTTTCGGGCAAGCGTTTATCAAACCGACGCCCCTGCTCTATTCGCTATTGCTTTTTTCATATTTCCCATCTTATGACGCAAGCGGCGCTTGTCAGGCCGGCTCCGAAACTGCACATCGCAATTTTGTCGCCTTTGCGCAGCTTCCCCGATCTGCACAATTCGTCTGCTAGTATCGGTATGCTCGCGGCGGACGTGTTGCCCACCCGCTCGATGTTCTTGCAGCAGCGCTCAGCCGGGACGCCGAGCTTTTTCGCAGCCGCGTCGATTATTCTCGCATTTGCCTGATGCGGTATTATCCATGCTATTTCTTCCATTGCCAGCCCCGCGTTTTCAACGACTTCGGCGAGGTTTGCACACATTGCTTTGACCGCAAACTTGAATGTTTCCTGGCCGTTCATGTATATATATGGTTTTGCGGATTCATTTTCGTAGAATGGAGAGCTGCCTGAGGGGTTTGGTATGCCGAGCACATTTTCGTCGCCCTTGGCGCATAGTATCGAGGAAAGGAACGAGTCCCCTTCGCCCAAGACCATTGCTCCCGCGCCGTCGGCAAATATCACGGCCGTGCTCCTGTCGCTCCAGTCGACCATCCGTGTGAGCCTTTCCGCGCCGATGACAAGTATCCTCCCGGCGCCTCTGGCAAAGAACCCCGCCGCTGTTTCCAGCGCATATATGAATCCCGAGCAGGCGGCGTTGACGTCCATCGCCGGGCACTGCGCCCCGAGTTTTGATTGAACGCAACAAGCGGCCGACGGCGCCGCGTTGTCGGCGCTGACCGTGGCGCATATTATCATATCCAGCGCTTGGGGCTGCACGCCGCTCATTTCAAGCGCGGCCGCAGCCGCCCGGCAAGCAAGATCGGCCGTCGTTTCCGTCGTGCAAACGCGGCGTTCGCTTATGCCGACGCGTTGCGATATCCATTCGTCCGACGTGTCGAGGAACTTAGCCAACTCCGCATTGCCGACCTTGCGCCGGGGAAGGCAGCTTCCCGTGCCTAATACTGCAAAACTCATGCCATCGCCTCGATGCTCTTTTCAAAGTATTTGTTTAGTTTTTCGATCAATCTGATAAGGACGCGCTTCTCTTCCTCGCTGAATTCGCTCTCAAGCTCTTGAACCATCAGCATATGAAACCGCATGTGATGCATGAAAACCTTGCGCCCCTCGCGCGTCAGCGTCACGCGTATGACGCGGCCGTCCTGCGCGTAGCCGTTTTTTGCAAGAAGGCCTTTCCCCTCCAGCTTTCTTGCCGAAACAGTCACCGAAGGTTTGGCGACTTCAAGAAAACTTGCGATTTCTCCGAGCGTCCTTCCTTCCGCTCCGGCTTTGCCTATATACTCGATCAGGTGCATCTCACGTATAGTGAGGCCGGCGCCAACGCTCTTTTGAAGAGATTCTTCCTCGACGCGCAGTATTTTATGGTAAACAGCAACCAACATATCATTGAAGATTTCTAAAAATGTCTGCAACTCCGTCCCTCCCCCGGCGCTTGTCTCTAATAGTTAGTTAATTTAACTAACTATTATTTCTGATGATACCCCTGATAATTCTGTTTGTCAATACCATTTCAAAAAAAAGTGAAGTACTATGTTGAGCTTGTGTTCTGTTCAGGGGGTAGCCGGAATTGCAACAAAACGCTTGCAACAATTGGCCGCTTGCGCTAATATATACAAAAAAAGGAGACAGACAGATGAGTATTGAGTTTGAGAATAATCCTGCATATACAGCGTCGGATGCGCTCAACGACGCGCTTGTGAATGCGGGCGTGTCCCATATTTTTCTGAATTCTGGAACGGACTATCCTCCGATCATCGAATCCTGGGCAAAATACGAGGCGCTGGGGCTCGCCAAACCGGAGATAATCATAAGCCCTCACGAATATGCGGCGATAAGCGCTGCGCAAGGGTTCGCGCAAGTCTCCGGGCGAATGCAAGCAGTATTCGTGCATGTCGACGTCGGCACTCAGAATCTCGGCGGCGGCATCCATAATGCGTTCCGGTGCAGAACCCCAGTGCTTGTTTTTGCGGGGCTCTCGCCTTATTCCATAGAAGGCGAGCTGAAGGGCGGACGCGACTCGGTCATCCAATTTCTCCAAAATACCGCCGATCAAGCCGGGATTGTCCGCGGATACACGAAGCTTAATCTAGAACTGAAAAGCGGGAAAAATGTACAGCAGATGGTATATCGCGCAATGCAGATCGCTATGAGCGATCCAAAAGGCCCGGTTTATCTCATGGCGACCCGCGAACCGCTGGAAGAGGACGGCGTTGATATAAAAGCCGATTTGAAGCGTTGGGCGCCGATAGCGCCGATGGCATTGGACGACGAATCCGCAGGGTTGCTTGCCGATGCTTTGGCCAAGGCTGCCAGGCCTATGATTATCACCACTTATCTCGGCAGAAACAAAGAAAGCGTGGCGGAGCTTGTCAAGCTATGTGACAAGCTGGCAATCCCCGTGATAGAAAGCGGGCCGACGTTCATGAATTTCCCCGCCAGCCATCCATGCCACCTTGGCGGCATGCCTCAGCCGCTGCTGGAAGACGCCGACCTGGTCCTTGCCATAGATTGCGATCTGCCATGGATCCCGGCTCATGGCAAACCCGGCGAGGATTGCAGAGTGTTCTATCTTGACGTCGATCCTCTCAAGGAGGATATCCCTGTTTGGTACATACCGTCCGAAAGGATGATGAAGGCCGATTCGTACACCGCTCTTAAGCAGGTCAATTTGAGGCTTGAGCAAAATCCGGAAGCGCAAGACCCTGCTCTTATATCAGCCAGGCGCGAAAAGAATAGGAAGATGCGCGCGGCGATGGCCGAACTGCAAGAAAAAGCTGAAGAAATAAAGCCGATGATGACGGCCGCATTCCTATCCGCATGCATCCGTGAGATAATAGACGACGATACAATAGTGATGAATGAAACTATATCCAACGGGCCGTCTGTTTCCGCCCACATTCCAAGGGTCAAGCCCGGCACGCTGTTCGGAAGCGGCGGAAGTTCTCTGGGATGGGCTCCAGGCGCCGCGCTGGGGGCAAAGCTGGCTTGCCCTGACAAAGACGTGATAGCCCTGGTCGGCGACGGAACTTATATCTTTTCCGTTCCGAGCGCTGTCTATTGGATGGCGCGCAAATACAAGGCTCCATTTATGACGGTCATCTACAATAACCAGGCGTGGAACGCGCCAAAGCAAATAACCAAGATCCAGCACCCCGACGGATTTGCTGTCAAGGAAAATAAATTCTGGAACAGCATGCATCCGCCCGCCAGGCTCGATCTTATCGCCGAAGCAGCGGGAAGCGCTTTTTCGCGGACGGTGTCAGACCCTATTGAACTGAAAGACGCCCTGCTTGAAGGCCGGGATGCGGTAAAAAGCGGTATTTGCGCGGTGATCAATGTCTTGCTGCAGCCGGAGTGACAGAGCCTAAAATAGGTCGGTAATTATCCATCAATGACAATAATGCGTTGTTTCGGAGGTCAATATGAAAATTGCGATTTTAGGCGCGGGGGCAATGGGCGCCCTGGTTGGAGCGCATTTGAAGAAAGGCGGCGGAGAGGTCTATTTCATAGACGTCTTTGAAGAACATATGCGGGCGATCGCAGAAAACGGGCTTAGCATGAAAATAGAAGGAGAGTCCGGGCCCCAAACCGTATTCGTTGACGGCGCCGAAATAAACGGGGATAGAATCGGCGTCTGCGACGCCGTCATAGTACTGGTCAAGTGCTACGATACTGAAACGGCTGTAATGTCAAACCGGGCGTTATTCGGAAAAGACACAATCGCCGTAACTCTTCAAAATGGGCTGGGAGGCGCGGATCTGCTCGCAAAGCATTTCGATTCGGATCATATCGGGCTTGGGCTCCTTAAATCCTCGGCAAATCTGATCGCGCCGGGCATAATAATAGGCAGGACGCGGTTCCCCGACAGTCCGAAAGGCGTATACTTTTCGTCCGCCGCGCCGGACACCCCCTACAGCGGGATATTCAGCAGTCTAGAGAAGCTTCTGTGCGACGGAGGAATGCCGGCTGCATGCTGCGATAATATTGAAGAGCTCATTTGGGACAAGCTCAGCGGAAACGTGAAAGTCAATGGCGTCGCGGCAATTTTGCAGCTTGCGGTCGAGGATATGATGCACAATGAAGACGCTATCCGGATTATGAACGAGTTGGGGCGGGAGGTCTGCGAAGTGGCGCGCGCCAAAGGCATCGACATGCCTTTTGAAAAGTACGCAGAGAGGCGTTCAGACGAACCTCTGATACGAGATCAGATGAACCTGCATTACGTTTCAATGGTTCTTGACGCTTACAACGGGCGGCGGACCGAAATCGACTTCATAAACGGCGCAATCGTAAGAGAGGGAAAAAAATACGGCGTCCCAACGCCTTATAACGAAACGGTATGGAGGCTGGTCAGGGTCATGCAGGACACATACGGCGTCCGTTACAACCCTGATTGACCGTCGCGGATGCAAGGCAACAAGTGGTCAGCAAAGCATGAAAGCTCTGCTTCACTGTTATGCCTTTTCCGGGCTCACCACTTCAGCATGTCTCCGAAATTCCCGCCTTTCGCAAGCAATCCGCATTCAATCGCCATTTCCGCAAGCGAGGCGGCCAAGGCATCGTCCATGCCGATCCCGTGCTCGCTCCGGTACTTGATAGCCCGTGTTTCCAGTTCGCCGGGGATAATGATTTCCTCCGCGCCGGAAGCCAACGGCGAGTACTTTATATTTTCAATATATGCATCGACGCCGTCTTTGAAAGTCTCCGGATCCCCAAACTTCGACGGATCCATCAGCATGACGAAGTGGCCTGTGTTGTGAGACTCGTCTCCCATATTCGTTCCGTTGCCATAGGATGCGAATGTCAGCATCGAGCTGAATGCTTCTACAAGCAGAAGTATGCAATAACCCTTTGCGCCGCCGAACGGGAGCAGACTGCCCTTAAGCGCTTGCGCGGGGTCGTTTGTTGGTTCCCCGTCGGCGTCAAGGCCCCATCCAAGCGGTATAGCGCGCCCCTCGCGCAGCGCCGTCTCGCACTTGCCTCTGGATACCTCGCTGCATGCCATATCGAACATCACCGGGTCGGAATGCCGATTCCCTCCCGGGAGCGCCATAGACCATGGGCTGTTGCCCAGTTTTCTCGTTTTTCCGCCGAGCGGGGCGGATGTGGGCGGCGAATTGGAACTGACTATAGTTATGAACCCTTCGGCGGCGCATTTTGCCGCATAGTACCCCGCAGCGCCGAAATGATTGCTGTTTTGCACTCCCATTATGCAGATACCCAGCTCTTTCGCTCGCTGTATCGCAAGTTCCACGGCTTTTGGCGCCACTATGATCCCAAGTCCGTTATCCGCATCCACCATCAGGAAAGGCGGTTCGTCGCGCAGTATTTTTAGCTGCGCGTTTTTATTTACAGCGCCTTTCACTGTGGTCGCATAGTATAGTTCAAAACGCGCCATCCCGTGAGTGTCCACGCCTCGTCGGTCCGTTTCAACAAGAACGCCGGCTGCGTAACCTGCGTCTTTTTCATCATATCCGACAGCCATGAATAGCTTTTTCGCGATATTTGAAAGCTGATCTGCCGGAACCGTGTATTCCCCCATAATTTCACTTTCCCCTTTCCAGGGCGCCGGGATTTGGATCCGACGTGCTTCTCGTCGGGTTCTTGTCCCGACATCCTATGCGCCCGACAGCTCCATTAGTTTTCTGAGACGGTGATTCAGGCAGGATTTCGTCACAGGCGGAGTCGATATCTCGGCCAGTTCCTTTATGCTCATTTCCGGATTTTGCAGCCGCAGTTCCGCTGTCTGCCTCAGCTTCTCCGGCAGCGTTTCATAGGCTCCGGCGTCTTCGATCTTTTTTATTGCCTTGATCTGCGCGGCGGATGCGTCGACGATTTTCGCGACATTCGCCGTATCGCAATTGACTTTCCTGTTCACGCTGTTGCGCATATCCTTTTCTATCTTCGCCGACATCAGTTCCATTGCGTGCAGCGGCGCCCCTATCATTGTCAGAAAGTCCTCTATGCCGGCGCTCTGTTTGAAATATATGATATAGTTGCCTCCGCGCGATGTCTCTTTTGGCGAGAATCCCATGTCAAGCAGAAGCGAGTAGGTCTCCCTGCTCACTTTGAAGTGGTCGGTCACCAGCTCCAGATGATAGCTTTTTGCAGGATCTGTTATCGCTCCGCCGGTCAGAAACGCTCCTCTGACAAAGCTTCTTCGGCAGCACTCCTCTTCCAGGACGCCGAGGTTGACATGGTGCGCCAGCAGGCTCTCCGTCGAGAATCCGAACGTCTCGAAAATACGGCGCAGCTTGTCCTCGCCGTTTATTATATATGCCTGCTTGCCTTTTTTCCCCGTTTCGGGAATAATATCGAATGAAATGGAAAACGCGCTTGAAAACCTTTCGATCAAACGCATCCCAAGTGTTTCGTTGCCTGTAATTATCCTTATTTCACGCGCGCTGAACGTATTGCAATACAGCAACATGCCATAGCACTCGGCCACGGCGCAGCATTTACCGTCCGGCATTACCCTGCATATTTCCGTTTTCGCATTGTAAGAGAAGGACAAGGCGCGTCACCTCCGATGCTAGCAGTCTGTAAAACTTTTAGGCTTTACAGACCACCAGTCCGCTCTATTCTTTCTCAATATCTCTGTGGACGCTATCGACCATGTATCCCTGCTCGCCCAAGAACTCCGCCAGGGCCTGCGCAATCGCGGGCGATCTGTGCTTTCCTCCCGTGCATCCAATGCAGACGACAAGATAGCGCTTGCCTTCCTCGATATAATGCGGGAGCAGGAATTCCAGCATGTCGCACAGCCGCGTAAAAAACTCATTGCTGTGTTCAAGCCCGAAAACATAGTCTTTCACAAGATCGTCCAATCCGGTTCTTTCCCTCAGCTCCTGAACGTAAAAGGGATTTGGCATGAACCGGACGTCGAAAAGCATATCCGCCTCTATCGGCAGCCCGTATTTGAAGCCGAACGACTTTACAGTAACGCTCAGAGCTTTGTTTTCCTGCTCGCCCATGAATCTCTTGAATAGGCGCCGCTGGAGCTTGTTCAGCGTAAGTCCCGTCGTATCGATTATCTCGTCAGCCTTCTCGCGCACCGGAGCCATCATCTCCATCTCTTTCAAGACGGTTTGCTCAATGCTTAGGCCTGCTGTGTTGAGCGGATGGCGGCGGCGCGTTTCTTTGTATCGCCTGACGATTGTCTCGACTTCGGCTTCAATGAATAGTATCTTGATCCCGCAGCCGATTTCCCGCATTTCGTCAAACGCCTTGAAAAGCTCGCTAATATCCTCAAGCGCGCGTACGTCTGTCACAAGCGCGACGTGCTCATATCTGCCATGCGTCGCCTGGCCCAGCTCCGCGAACTTGGGCATCATCGAAACCGGCATGTTATCCACGCAATAGAAGTCCATATCCTCAAGAACTGCCGCTACGCGGCTCTTGCCCGCACCCGATAATCCTGAAACGATGATTATTTCCATAGCGCTGCCTTTCTCTTTTTTATCTTATGATTTTTATTTCCAATTCAAGCTCAATGCCATATCTTTTCAGCACAGTTTCCTGAACATGCTCTATGACCGCCATTACTTCGGAAAACGTCGCCGCGCCGCGGTTTACGATAAAGCCGGAATGAACCTGCGACACCTGCGCCCCGCCTATGGCGAAGCCTTTCAGCCCCGCTTGGTCTATAAGCAATGCCGCATATCCTTCTTTCGGGCGTTTGAATGTGCTGCCCGCGCTTGGAATGCTGAGCGGCTGGCTTTTCCGGCGGCGCGCGCCAAGTTCGTCCATGCGTTCTCTGATGCTCTCTTTTGTACTGTTTTGCAGCCGCAGCGCCGATGACAGCACAATGTCTCCCGTCCCTGAAAACCTGCTGCGCCTGTATGAAAAGCCGTGCTCTTCCCCGGCGGTCTCAACAACTTCCAGCTCCGGGCCAAGCGCAGCGGTAGCGCGGACGACGTCCTTCATCTCGCATCCGTATGCGCCGGCGTTCATCACTACTGCCCCTCCAAGGGTTCCGGGTATTCCGTGCGCGAATTCAAGCCCGGAAAATCCTTGTCCATAAGCGAATAGCGCTATCTCGGACAGCGAAGCGCCCGATTCCGCCGTTATCTCAATGTCTCCGGTTTTCCGGATGTTTTTCAGCATAGTTGTGCCAACGACCGCTATATCGAGGGGGCTATCAGCAACGAGGAGGTTTGTCCCGTTGCCGATTATAGTCGGGATCACTCCATAATCGCGCATTATTTCGCACAGACTGCCCAGCGCCCCGGCGCTGTTCGGGAAAAACATAGCGCGGGCAGGACCGCCGATCCTGAATGATGTATGATCCTTCATCGGCTCGTCGAGCCTGCATGTTACATCCGGCAGCTTTTTTTGCGCGGCTTTCACTGCTTGTGATATATCATCCATAATCATTCATTTTCGCGTCAAGATGCGCGTCAAGCTGTTTTGAAAACTCCATAGCCGCGTCATAACCCAAATGCTTCTGCCTTTGGTTCATTGCCGCGACCTCAAGGATTACCGCGAGATTGCGCCCCGGTTTGACCGGTATCGTCAGGGTCGGGATTTTTACGCCAAGTATATCGAATGTCTCCTCGCCAATCCCCAATCTATCGTAATTAGCGTTGTCATTCCATTGTTCGATATTGACGACAAGATGGATGTTCTGATACTCCTTGACAGCGCCGACCCCAAAAATCTGACGTACGTCGACCACTCCTATGCCGCGCAATTCGACATAATGGCGGATCAGTTCCGGCGCGGCGCCCTGGACGACATTTACATCTATTGCTTTTATTTCCACGGCGTCGTCCGCTATCAGGCGGTGACCGCGCTTGAGAAGCTCAATAGCAGCTTCGCTCTTGCCTATGCCGCTCTCCCCTACGAGCAAAAGGCCTAGGCCATATACTTCCACAAGCACGCCGGGGCGGGTTATGCGTGGCGCCACTTCTTTTTTTACGATTCTGATCGTTTCCGACATCACTTGAGTCGTATGCGCCGGGGTGCTCAGCACTGTCACGTCGTACTTCCGCGCGGCTGAAATGAGTTCCAGGCAAACCTCGGTGCCATGGCACATGATCAGCGCCGGTATCTTTCTTTCCATGAGGGCTTCCCATCTCTGCTTTCGCTCGTCTTCGCAAAGCCCCTCCATAAAAGCCGCTTCCACACGCCCGACTATTTGTATGCGCGTCGGTTCAAAATAGTCATAAAACCCTGTCAATTGCAACCCGGGGCGGTTTATATCGCCCGTATATATCAAAACGTCCTCAAAATCGGTGGATGAGTAAACAATATCCGTATTTAAATCTTCGGCCAATTTTGATAATTTGTAGCTGTATTTCTGTTCCAAGCTTATCACCACCACTATAGCGAGTTTATACAAAATCTTTCGTTTTTGCAAGGTTTTCAGATATTTTTTTGGTCAGCGAAATTAATGCTTGCTTTTTTTGCGCCGTTCTGTTAGTATTATTAACGCTGTTTTGAACATTATTTTTATATGCAGCGGTTTTGGTACATGTAAGGAGGTGCAACATATGGCAAAATGTGATTATTGCGGAAAAGGAGTTTCTTTCGGCATAAAGGTCAGCCACTCCCACAGACGCAGCAACCGCATGTGGAAACCAAATATCAAGCGCGTTGCGGCGATTGTCAACGGGTCACCCAAGCATGTCCACGTGTGTACGCGCTGTCTCCGCAGCGGCAAAGTCACCCGCGCGGTATAAGGCGGCAGTAAATCAGAATTCAGGAATGAGGAATCAAGAATCGGCGCATTGTGCATAAAATATGCCCTGCGCACACTGGTCTGGTTCCTCGTTTTGTTTTAGCAGGCGCAGGTCCACCCTAATAATCAAAGATCCTTTCTGCGGAGGTTTTTTTATGAAATTCGGATTTATCGGTTTTGGCCATCTTGGCCGCGCGCTTGCGGACGGGCTCATTATGTCAGGCAGCGCCGGGAAGGGTGATTTTTTTGTCTGCGAAACATCCCCCGACGCACGCTCAGCCGCGCAAAACGGCCCTTATCACGCTTTCACGTCTGAGAGCGCCAACGATATATTGACCAGGGCGGACGTAATTATCCTCGTGGTAAAAGGGCATATATTCAGGGAAATATCAAAAAGCATAGACAGAAGCGCCCTCAAGGGAAAGACCGTAGTCAGCTTCATGGCAGGCGAGACATTCGAGAAGATATTCTCGCTCATAGGCGACGTCGATCTTGTAAGGGCAATGCCTTCGCTGCAGATCGCCGTGTGCGACGGCGTGATCGGCTACACGAAAGCGCCGCCGACGATCGCTGAGATTTTCGGCAAATTAGGCTTTGCTTTTGAGACGGAGCCTGAAAATATTGAAAAAGTAATGGCATTCGCCTCTTGCGGGCTGGGGTTCACAGCATATCTGGCTGATGCGTTTGCAACAGCCGGCGAGGCGATGGGTTTCCCGTTTGAGACCGCCGCGCATATATCGGCGCTCTCTTTCAAACATGCCTGCGACAGGGGCGATTTCCGCGGGACTGTCAAAGCAGTCGCAACGCCAGGCGGGGCGACTGAACAGGGCGTCATACATATGGACAATTGCAATGTCTATGATATCGTGGCGCAGGCGGTACGCAAGGCATATGAACGGATGACTTAGCGGAGCGCGCTGCGTCGCAATCGAAAATCAACAATGATAATGAGTTGCCGGTCAGGGGGTAGCCGGAATTGTACTCTTTCTTGCATGAGCAAGTCGCTTGGTCGGCTTCAAGTCTTAATAATGTTCTATCCCTACCCCGGGATGTG
>Ga0082212_10000621_pt1 | contig 51645 bp, 41 predicted proteins | sample TergutNt197P3_FD_71548 | JGI IMG/M metagenome (GOLD analysis project Ga0082212, IMG submission 71548) | Neocapritermes taracua P3 segment gut microbial communities from Petit-Saut dam, French Guiana - Nt197 P3 | ecosystem: Host-associated > Arthropoda: Insects > Digestive system > Gut ...
CAGCTCGTAGCCGGCGTTTAAATTGCATTCTTTTTCGTTCGATGCGCGTCCATGCGCATACTCACGCGCTCCACCGTCCATGGTTCCACTGTCAGAATGCAATTTAAACGTCGACTCCGGTCTGCCTCTGAATAGTTACAAAAAACCTTGCATTTTGCCGGATTTTTACAAAATATTCACAAAAATACCTAAAACTTAATGAAATCATAACACTTTTTTGTATATTGCTTAATAACCGCCTGCTAATATAATACTTGCAGGGTCGCAGATTTCTTTTTCATTTTATTATCCTCAGAATCTGTAAGGCAACGCGGGAGCAAAAAGCTCCCGTTTTGTCTTTGCCTGTTTTTACTGTTTTTCCTGTTTTCCGCTGCCGGTTTTTCCTGTTTTCCGTTGTTGCATGTTTCCGGCGAATAAGATATACTTTCACTAGAATTTTTATGAAAGGGTTGAGAAGAATGATAATCAAAACCAATCCCATCGAGAATATGAAAACCGCTTATGACGTGAAGGGCAAGAACGTCGTCGTGACCGGCGGCAACCGCGGCATCGGGCGCGGCATTACGCAGGCATTTGCCGAATGCGGCGCGAATGTGGCAATTCTTTGCAGGAATATCGAGAGCGGGAAAAAGGCTGTTTCAGAAATCGAGAAGTTCGGCGGCAAGTACGCAGCGTTCCAATGCGACACTTCTGATTTCGATAGCGCAAAAGCCGCTGCGGCGGAAGTTTTCAAGTTTTTTGACGAAGTGTATGTTCTCGTGAACAACGCGGGCGTCGCGACGACGACCCCTTTCCTCAGCGAGAACGGTTTAAGCGAGTGGCACCGCATTATCAACACGAACCTGCACGGGCCTGCGAATATCGTTTTCGAAATCGCGCCCAAGATGGTAGACGCCGGTAAGGGCGGGGTCATCATCAATATCACATCTGTGGGCGGCCAGCGCGTGTCCGGGTCGAAGAGCCACCACAATGCTCCGTATAATGCGTCGAAGGCCGGGTTGGATATTTTCTCACGCTATCTGGCCGTTGTGCTTGGCGACCATGGCATCCGCGTGAACTCAATCGCCCCCGGGCCTATCCACTCGGATCTGGACAAGGACCTTCCTCCGAATTTCATCGAAGTAATAGAGAAAGAGCTCCCCTCGCATCGCTTCGGGGAACCCATTGAGATCGGCGCTCTGTGTGTATACATGGCCTCCCCCGCCGCCGCCATGGTTACCGGCGTCAACTGGGCCCTCGACGGAGGCCTGCTCTGCGTTAACTAAAACAAAGACATTTGGCTGGATTCGGGCATGCCGCGCAGCGCGCCCAGAGCTTTTAGCTGTTCCACATGCGTTTTTGACAGTTTTTTACATGCGGCCGAGAGTTCGTCAATAGAGACGAACTCCCGGCCCTCTCTATTTTCTGAAATATCGTATACAACAGTATCGCCAAGCCCGCTTATCGCTATGAGCGGCGGGCGGAGCCTCTTTTCATCCACGATCAGAAACTTCTCCGGAGCAGACTCGTAAATATCCATTTCGGCAAAACTGAACCCCCGCATGTAGAACTCGTAACACGCCTCGAGCGTTATTAAGAGTTCTTCGTCTTTTCCCTTAGTTTCAGAATTGCCTTTGAGCTCCTGCAGCTTCGCGCGCACGATGTTGATCCCGCGCGTCATGTATTCGGCGTCGAAGTATTTTCTGCGCCTGTAGAAGTGCGCGCCATAAAACTCCAGCGGTTTGTGCACTTTGAACCATGCTATGCGGAACGCCATCATCACATATGCTACTGCATGCGCTTTCGGGAAGAGGTACTGTATTTTTTTGCATGAGTCGATGTACCACCCCGGCACGCCGTGATTGGAAAGCTCCTTCTCCGCTCCGTCGGGGAGCCCGTTCCCCTTCCGCACGCTCTCTGAGACTTTGAACGCATATCTGTCGTCCATGCCTTTTGAAATAAGGAAAAGCATAATGTCATCGCGGCAGCCGATCGTTTCTCCGACCGACGCCTTTCCCGACAAAATAAGGTCTCTCGCGTTGCCCATCCACACTGCTTCGCCGTGCGCGAAGCCGGAAAGGCGCACCAGTGTATCTATTTTATCGGGTTTTGTGTCGCAGAGCATTTGGCGTGTCAGGTTTGTTCCGAACTCCGGTATGCCTATAGAGCCCGTCTCCCCTATTATACTGTCGTTTTCGGGAAGGCCTATCGCCCCGGGAGAGACGAACAGCGCCATAGTTCCGGGGTCGTCAAGCGGGATGTCGTCAACAGCAACGCCTGTCATTTCTTCAAGCATCTTCAGCATTGTCGGGTTATCATGCCCGAGCGCATCGATTTTGATCAGGTTGTCCTCCATGCAGTGATAGTCGAAATGCGTTGTGACAATGTTTTTCTCCTCTTTGTTCGACGGATGCTGCGCGGGGCAGAAATCGGTTATTTCCATGCCCTGCGGAATAACGACCAAACCGCCGGGATGCTGTCCGGTGGTCTTTTTTACGCCGCTGCACCCGCGCACCAGCCGGTTTTCCTCAGCTTTCGTCACAGTTCTGCCGACGATCTCAAGATACTTTTTCACATAGCCGTATGCGGTTTCCTTAGCGAGTTTGTTGATCGTTCCGGCCTTGTAGACGCGGTCAGCGCCGAACAGGTCCGCAGTATAACGGTGCGCCGTCGCCTGATATTCGCTGGAAAAGTTGAGGTCAATATCCGGCACTTTATCGCCCCCGAAACCGAGGAACGTCTCAAACGGTATATTAAACCCGTCTTTAATGTATTTTTTCCCGCATTCGGGGCAAAAGGCGTCGGGCATGTCGGCGCCGCAGCCGTGATGCGCGCCGGATTCGAAATCGGATGTGCGGCATTGCGGGCATCTGTAATGCGCGGGCAGTGAGTTCACATCCGTCACTCCCGCAAGGTATGCTACGATCGACGACCCGACGCTGCCCCGCGAACCGACAATATTCCCGTTTCTCTTCGCGTCTGCAACGAGTTTTTGAGCCGTCATATATATCACATCGTAGTTACGCTCAAGTATATCGCGCAGCTCGGTATCCACCCGGTTTTTCACCAGCGGGGGCGGGGTATCCCCGTACAGTTCCACCAGCTTGCCCGCAACGAGTTCCCTCAGTTCAATAGCGCTGTTTTCCAGTTTCGGTGAAAACAGGGTTTTCTTCGGCGGGAGCGGACTCACCGTTTCGCATAAGCCGGCTATCATCCTTGAGTTTTCTACCACTACCTCATATGCTGTCTCTTCTCCAAGATAGCTGAACTCCTCAAGCATTTCGTCCGTCGTCTTCAAGTACAGCGGCAGCTCCTCGTTAACGCTGCTCAGCTCCTTCGGCGCCAGAAGTATCTGCCGGAATATCTCATGCTCCGGTTCGAGGAAGTGTACGTCGCCGGTCGCCACGACGGGTTTGCCGAGCTGTTTGCCAAGCTGTACGACCTTTCGGTTGAACGAGCGCAGCTCTTCATCGTCGGCGGCTTTCGGCTTTTCGCTGAATATCATAAACCGGTTGTTGCATATGGGTTGTATTTCAAGATAGTCATAAAACTCCGCGTATCGGCTCAACTCCAGCGAACTGCGCTTGGTCACCACCGCGTCGAACACCTCGCCGTTCTCGCATGCCGACCCCAGTATCAACCCTTCGCGATGCTTCATCAGTACGCTTTTTCGTATGCATGGGTAGTTGTTGAAGTCGTCGAGGTGGCTTATTGTGACAAGCTTGTACAGGTTTTTTATCCCTGTTTGGTTCTTCGCCAGGAGGATGATGTGCCGGTACTTTACCCTGCGCTTTCTTTCAGCGGCCTCGAACTGCGCGGCTAAGTAATCGTTTACGTCCTCCATCTTTGTAATGCCTGCTTCCTGCAGCATTTTGAGGAGCCCGAAAAACACGCCGGCTGTCGTCGAAGCATCGTCTACTGCCCTGTGGTGGTTGAAGTTTTCATACCCGAAGTACGCGGCTACTGTGTCCAGCCTGTGGTTTTTCAGCTTGGGCAGAAGTATCCTTGCCATAACCAGCGTGTCAATATAACGCGGAACATACGCGGGCATGGCAGTGTTGTAACTCATTTGCGCATTGCGGTCAGAACCAGCTCCTGCAGCGATGCCGGAGAATGCATCCGCAGTGTTTTTTGTATCAGCTCCTGCAACGCTGCCGGAGTAAACATCCGCAGTGTTTTTTGAATCGGTGACAGCAGCGCTGCCGGGAACTTCGTCAGCATAGTCTGCAAAAACTATTCCGTTTTTGTCGCAGGCCTCGCATATGAAACCGACGTCAAAATCAGCGTTTTGCGCGACCAGCGTCTTCCCGCGCGCAAACTCCAGAAACGCAATTATCGCGTCCTTCTGCTGCGGCGCGCCGGCTACGTCTTCATCTTTAAGCCCGGTCAGCTCCTTGATGTGCGGCGGTATCGGCATCTTCGGGTCGGCAAATATGTGAAACCTGTCGGCTTCAGCGCCGTTTTTCACCAGCACGGCGCCAATTTCGAGTATCCTGTCTTCGGCTGCTATCAAGCCTGTCGTCTCAATATCGAAGACGACAAACTCACCGTCAAATGCTCCGGAGCCGCCAAACACAGCGGTCGTGTGTTCCAAATCGTTGTAGAAATACCCTTCGAGGCCATATATGACTTTGATTTTGTTTTCTTCCGCATAGGCTGCGTCAGCTGCGTCGGGGAACGAGTGGACCACGCCGTGATCCGTTATCGCTATCGCGGGATGCCCCCATTGCGCGGCGCAGCGCACCGCTTCCGCTGTATCCGTCACGGCGTCGAGGGCCGACATTTTTGTGTGCAGGTGCAGTTCGACGCGTTTTGTCTTTGCGTTATCCAGCCTTGGCTCGTGCTTTTCAGTGACAATGCTGTCCGGCTCGAGCACGAGATCCCCGTCAAATCTGCTGATGCTGAGCCTGCCCGATACCGTCAGCCACATTCCTGCCGTTATCCGCTTTGTTATTTTCGATGCGTCATCCTCGGTTGCGGAGTCAGAATCATATTGCTTGAATTTTGATGCGCTCGACATGAATTTCGATACATGTATCGTACCGGTATAATCTGTGACGTCGAAGCTGATGACCCATGCTTTGCTCTTTTCGATAAACTTGTGCGATATGTCGCAGACCTCGCCGGTGACAGCCGCTTTGCCGAGCTCGAGCGTCACTTCGCTTATTGGGGTGATATTGCTTTTAACACGCTTGCCCATGATGACCGTCCCGGCACGCGCCTGACTGTCTTTCGCGTTTTTTGCGCCGTTTCCGGGCGGATCCGCGCGCGCGTAGACCGCTGTAACAGCGGCTGACAGCTCATATTCTTCGGATATCACCGCTTCCAGCGCGCTCAGTTCCAGCGGCGCCACCGGCTTCGGCAGCGACAGCGTCACATTGATCGTCGATTTATCTTTATTTATTTTAGCGGAAACGACCCTGGCCTCGCGCAAATCGCCGCTGACCCTGCCGCTGCCCTCAATAAACGGAAACACTTCAAAAAGCGCAACCGACTGCTGCTCATTCATAAACCCTTATCTCTTTTCTTACTAACTCCTAACTCCTGACTCCTAACTCCTAACTCCTAACTCCTAACTCCTACTCAACGCCTATCATCGCAAAAAGCTCCTCTACAAGCGCTTCCATTGGAACTTTTTTCACTATCTTGCCTCTTTTGAAAAGCACGCCCTCTCCGACGCCCCCGGCTATACCGTAGTCCGCGCGCGAGGCCTCTCCCGGCCCGTTGACTGCACAGCCCATGACCGCCACTGTTATGTCTTTCCCAAGCCTTTCCAGATGTTTTTCAACCGCTTGCGCTATCGGTATCAGATCGATACCGCATCTGCCGCATGTCGGGCATGAAATGAGCTCAAAGCCTTTGCGCAGGCCCATCGCTTTCAATATCGCCAACCCCGCATCAACTTCGCTTTCAGGCGGCGCTGTCAGCGAAACGCGGATGGTGTCGCCTATGCCCTGCGCAAGCAGCGCGCCGATACCGACAGAGGATTTCACAAGCCCCATGTATTCAGTTCCCGCTTCTGTGACCCCAAGGTGCAGCGGGTACTCCATCCGCTCGCTGAGCAGCCTGTACGAGGCGATGGTCAGCGGTACCGACGAAGCCTTAGCCGATATGCAAATATCGTCGAAGTCATACTTGTTTAGCAGCCTGATATGTTCAACTGTGCTTTCATACATCGCCTCCGCTGTTACCCCGCCGTGCTTGGCGAGTATTGGAGCGCTTATGCTGCCGCTGTTGACGCCGATGCGTATCGGAATACCTTTTCTTGCGCAAATCTCTGCCACAGCCCGGACTCTCTCCTCACCGCCGATATTGCCCGGGTTTATCCGTATTTTATCCGCCCCGGCTTCGGCGGCGCGCAGGGCAAGCGTGTAGTCGAAGTGAATGTCTGCCACAAGAGGTGCGCTCATGCTCTCTTTGAGCTTCGCGACCGCATTGGCAGACTCCATATCGGGAACGGCGACCCGGATAATGTCGCAGCCTTTTTCTTCGAGGCGTTTTATCTGCGCTGCCGTTCCCGGTATATCGGATGTTTTCGTGTTTGTCATCGACTGCACAGCCACGCGCGCCCCGCCGCCGATAACGACTCCTCCAACAGTGATTTTTTTTAAACTACCCATTTACAATTTTCACCACATCATTAACGAGGATCAGCACCATAAGCCCCATCAGCAAAACCATCGCCGCGGAATGGATGTACCCCTCGTACTTCGGGTCGACTCGCCGCCGTATAACTTTTTCAATGACCCATGTGACGATAATGAACACGATCCTTCCTCCGTCCATGGCCGGTATCGGCAGCAGGTTCATCACCGCAATATTTATCCCGATAATTGCGGTAAAATGCGCAATGCTCGCAAGCGCTTCGACAAAGGTCGACGATGATTGCCCCACTTCATTCATAGCGCCGATGATCCCCACCGGCCCCGACAGTTCGCGCACGCCAACAGCCCCTCTTATAAGCATCGCCAGGCTGACGCGCACAAGGCGGATATAGTTCATCGCCGAATAGCATGAGTACTTCAATTTTTCCCATGCGTTCGCTCCGATCCTATTGAAGATAAACCCGTACATCATCTTCGTCTCGCCATCCACTATGTATTCCTTTTGCTCCAATTGCATTTGATTGAACCTGATCGTTTCGCCATCGCGTTTTATTACAAGATCGACTTTTCCGCCTTTGAACAACTCCAAAAACAAAGAAACGTCATTATAGTAATACAAGCGCTCTCCGTTGACTGATACTAACGTGTCGCCGACAATGAGTTTATCCGCGCCCTCATTCGGGGAATCATCCATGAATCTTGATATCGTCGTTCCGCTGAAGCTCTCCATTCCTGACGTCAATATGACGACGATAATGAATCCCAGCAGCATGTTTGCAACGCCGCCCGCCGCGAGTATGACGATACGCTTCCACCTCTTCTGAGCAATGAACGACCGGCTGTCGTCTGAGTCGCCGTTTTCACCCTCCAGCGCGCAAAAACCGCCAAGCGGCAATGCCCGCAGGGAATACAGCGTTTCCTTCCCCTGCTTTTTTATCAGTTTCGGACCCATCCCGATCGCGAACTCATTCACTCTGACGCCCAGCAGTTTCGCTGCGGAAAAATGTCCGAGCTCATGCACCGCGATAAGGATGCCAAACGCAATTATTGCTACAATGATGTACATTTTTCAATTATACCTTTCTGTATTCCTCATTACTTCCCCGCCAGCCACTCAGCAAGCATTCGGAAACTGCTTTTTCGCTGCTCTTCGTCAAGTATTATCTGTTACATACCGCTTTGCGGCTTCTCCTGCTTCGATGATTTCATCGCATGAAGGCGAGGGGTTATTTGGTATTGCGTCCAGCGCGGCGCGAATCGAGTCGCTTATGCCGTAGAAGCTCAGTTTTCCGCTCAGGAAAAGTTCGACCGCAGCTTCGTTTGCGCCGTTGAGCACTGAGCATGCCGTGCCTTGAGCTTCTGCCGATTCCAGAGCGAGGTCCAGGCAGGGGAATTTTTTCCTGTCCGGTTCTTCGAATGTCATTGCGGATAATCGAGTAATATCAAACCCGCGCACCTGCGACATTTTCCGTTCAGGGTATGTTAGAGCGTACTGTATGGGCAACCGCATGTCCGGCTCCGCTATCTGCGCAATGATTGAATTGTCGCAGAACTCCACCATTGAGTGGACTATGCTTTCCGGGTGGACAATTACGCTGACTTCACCGGGCGGCACGGAAAAAAGATGCGCCGCTTCTATCACTTCGAAACCTTTATTCATCAGTGTTGCGGAGTCAATGGTTATCTTTTTTCCCATTTTCCACGTCGGATGATCAAGGGCCATTTCAGGCGTTGCATGCTCAAGCTCTTCCCGGCTCATTGCGCGCAGCGGGCCTCCCGACGCTGTAAGGATAAGCCTTTTTACGCTGCTTTGCGGTTCGCCTTTAATGCACTGAAATATTGCGGAGTGCTCGGAATCGACCGGGATGATTTCCGCTCCGCTTTTTTTCACCTGTGCCATGAAGAGCCCGCCCGCGCATACAAGCGCTTCCTTGTTCGCGAGCGCTATACGCCTGCCAAGCTCTGCGGCGGCCAGCGCCGGCATAAGCCCGGCCATTCCGACTATTGCGGCAACCACGGTATCCGCCCTGTCCGCGCATGCGGCGTCTATTACGCCTTTCTCGCCTGATAACACGCGCACGTTCGTATCGCGTACTTTTACCTTAAAATCACGGCAGGCGCTTTCGTCGCGCACAGCGGCGACTGCCGGTTTGAAGCGCCTCACTTGCTCTTCGAGCAAAGCAATGTTCTTATCCGCGCTCAATGCGGCGACAGTGAGGCCAAGCGGCCCGGCAACTTCCAGTGTCTGCCGGCCGATCGACCCGGTAGAACCAAGCAATGAAATAACTTGCGGCATTTTTTAATCCTTATTAGACAATGCTGGCCAACGCTGTCACTCTGAGCTTGCCGATGAGTTTTAACAGCATTGTACGTAACTGTTCAGAGGGTATTGTCTTATCACGAAATTATGAATGCAGGCATCACACTGACAAGTATATAAAACAGCGGCGCCGCGAACACCATGCTGTCGAACCTGTCGAGCATCCCTCCGTGCCCCGGCAAGAGGCGCCCGTAGTCTTTTATTTCGTACTCGCGCTTGATAAGCGAAAACGCCAAATCGCCAAGTTGTGTGGCTGCTGCGCCTAATATGCCGCACAGTGCGAGCGCTGCGAATCTTACGTCATAATATGTTGTCATAATGACGACCGCGCCGTAAAAAAGCAGCGCCGCCGTTCCCACAGCCAGCCCGCCAATATATCCTTCAATTGTTTTTCCCGGGCTGATGTGAGGAAAAGCTTTGGTTTTACCTATGAACACGCCTGTAAAATATGCCCCCGCGTCTGTAATAAATGCGGATATTACAGGCAGCAGCACAAACAACCTGCCTTCCGGCATGTTTCTTAGTATGATGAGCGTCGATAGCATGTATGGTATTAGTGTGCTGCCGAATAATGTCATTATGACTTGCCCCGGCGTTATCTGCTTTTTTTTCCCGTATGCCTTTATCGCCTCGAAAAAAAGCAGGCACATCATGACAAGCACAACCGCTGTAAAAGCAAGCATGCCGTGGCCGAAATAAACTCCGGCCGGTACAAGCGCGGCGGCGAAAGAACTGTAAATGCTTATTCTGTCATTGCCTTTATTCCCGGTCGCATGCTGGAACTCATACGCCGATATCGCGCAAATGACCGCAACGACAACGGCAAAAACATAATCAGGAAGGAAGAGCATAATAATGACAAGAACCGGAATAAAAACAGCTGCAACAATCAATCTTGACTTCAAAAATCACTCACCACACTCTACACTCTAGGCGCTCGTATGACCCCTGACCCCTAACTAGACACCCCCATACCGCCGGTCTCTGCTTTGGTACGAGACTATTGCGCGGTCGAGTTCCTTCTCGTTGAAGTCAGGCCATAAAACGTCTGTGTTGTACATTTCCGAGTATGCCGACTGCCACAGGAGAAAGTTTGATATACGCATCTCCCCGCTTGGCCTTATAATGAGGTCCGGATCCGGAATGCCGGACGAGTACATGTACTCTGAAAAGGCTTCCGCCGTGAGCGTGCCTTCGGTTTTACCCTGTGCAACATCCTTTGCATAATGTTCCGCAGCGCGCATGATCTCGTCGCGGCCTCCGTAATTGACGCATATATTGACCTGCACGCCTTCGAACTTTTGAGACAGCAACTCTGTCTGCGCTATCAGTTCCCTCAGCGACGGCTGCAGCACAGTCGTATCACCGAAGAACTTCATCTTCACCCTGTCGCGCTCCATTTTTCCCAGAGCCTCTTTCAGATACTTATCCAGCAGTTCCATGATTTTCGACACTTCCTCTGCCGGGCGTTTCCAGTTCTCCGTCGAAAATGCGTAGACAGTGAGGTATTCTATCCCGATGTCCTTGCAATACGTCGCAATACGGCGGAATGTCTCAGCGCCTGCTGCATGCCCTGCGGTGCGCGGCAAGGCGCGCTTTTGCGCCCAGCGCCCGTTGCCATCCATTATGATGGCTATATGACGCGGGAGCCTTTCCGGCTCCCAGGCCTTTTTCTGCTTTTTGAAGAAGCGGTTCATTATACTTCCCATGTAAAGATGATGGCGGGATTTGATCAGTGGTTACTTAAATCTCTTTTACTTCCGCTTCTTTTCTTTCAGCGGCTTTGTCGATTTCTGCAGTGTATTTATCAGTCAGTTTTTGGAGATCCTTTTCAGTATCTGTAAGGTCGTCCTCTGTGATCTCTCCTTTTTTCTTCTGCGCTTTGAATGCCTCGACCGCGTCGCGCCTGACATTACGTATGGCGACTTTTGAATCCTCCGCGGTTTTGTGGACTTGCTTTATTAGTTCTTTACGCCGCTCTTCAGTCGGCTGCGGGAATACGAGCCGCAGTACGCGGCCGTCGCTTGCGGGGTTAATACCAAGCTCCGAGGCTATTATCGCTTTCTCGATGATTTTCAAGCTTGCAGCGTCCCATGGCTGGATAAGAAGCGTTCTAGGATCGGGCGTGGATATCGAAGCTATTTGGTTGATTGGGGTCGGGGTCCCATAGTAATCGACCTTTATCTGGTCGAGCACAGAGGGGTTGGCACGCCCGGCCCGGATAGACGAGTACTGCGTTTGCAGCACTTCCATCGTTTTTTTCATTTTGCTTTCATATTCCTCGTACATTACGGTCGCCTCCTGTGTTAGCGCGTCTTGCAGCGCATTATTTCTTAACTGACAGTGTTTTTGCACGCCTCTGCGGTGTTTACCCGACAATCGTGCCTACTTTTTCCCCGGTCACGACGCGGATGATATTTTCCGGGTCTTCAAGCGCAAAAAGTATTACCGGAATGTCATTATCCATGGACAACGACGTAGCTGTAGAATCCATCACCGCCAGCCGCTGTGCCAGCATATCGCTGTATGATATCGAATCAAGCTTCTTCGCCTTCGGATCGAGCTTAGGGTCGGCTGTGTAAACGCCGTCGATGCTCTTAGCAAGAAGAATAACGTCCGCGCCCAGCTCTGCGGCTCTGAGAACAGCGGCGGTATCAGTTGAAAAATACGGGTTTCCTGTTCCGCAGCCGAAAATTACGACGCATCCGTCTTTCAAGTGCTTGTCCGCTTTAAGCCTGATATACGGTTCCGCGACAGCCTTGATTTCAAGCGCTGTTTGAACATGGACCGGCACTTCCAACTGCTCCAAAGTGTCCGCGAGCGCAAGGCAGTTCATCACAGTACCCATCATACCCATATGGTCGGCGCGCGTCCTCTCGATCCTGCCGCCGCTATCCTGTGCGCCCCGCCAGAAGTTGCCTCCGCCAACGACGATTCCTATCTCCACCCCGAGCTGCACACATTTTTTTACAGCTTCGCATACGCGGCCGATAACGCTAAAATCCAGCCCGGTCTTTTTTTCGCCCGCCAGCGCCTCCCCGCTGATCTTCAGCAAAACCCTGCGGAATACGGCTTTTTTACCGGTTAGTGTCTCTGCCATTTCACCACCTCCGATATATCATAATTTCTTAAACGAAATATATGTTCATTCCCGGAAAGTATACTACATCCCATGCATAATTGGAAGAGGATTTGTCGCTCTTTGACGCGCTATTGTACAAAGTGTCACTTTACAAATACCTCGCCTGTTTCCGGGCCTGTTATGCGAACATCGATGATCGTACCCGCCTTAATATCCTTACCTTTGACTTCTATATATCCGTCGATATCCGGAGATTCTGCATAGCTGCGACCGTAGAACACTCCTTCAGAATGACCTTCTATCAAGACCGGTAATATGCTCCCTATCCTGCTAGAGTTGAATTCGTCGATGATGCCCATTTGAATATCTGCAATGATCTCCGCGCGCCGCGCTGCAGTTTCAGCATCTGCGAAGGGCATCGATGCAGCGTCGGTTCCTTCCTCCGGCGAATAGGGGAACACTCCTGCGCGCTCTATTCCTGCTTCCCGCAGAAAACCGCATAACTCCTCAAACTCCTGCTCGCCTTCACCGGGGAGCCCGGTTATTACGCTTGTTCTCAAAACCAGCCCGGGAACTCTTTCACGGAGCCGCTTGAACAATGCGCGTATCTCACTGCCGGAACCTCGCCTTCTCATTTTTTTAAGAACACCGTCATTTATGTGCTGGATCGGGATGTCGAGGTAATTTAGTATTTTCCTGTTATCTGCTATGGTTCTTATCAGGCTGTCGTCGATTTCGTCCGGATAAAGGTAGTGCAGCCTTATCCATTCCAGCCCGGTTATCCCGCTCAGCCCGTCCAGCAGGTCCGCCAGACGGCGTTTACCATAGAGGTCGAGGCCGTATCTGGTCACATCCTGCGCTACAATGATTATTTCTTTCGTTCCGCGCTGAGCAAGATCGTTCGCTTCGCGGATAATATGTTCCAGGGGCCGGCTGCGGAACCGCCCCCTAATACCTGGGATCACGCAAAACGCGCAGCGGTTGTCACAGCCTTCGGCTATTTTCAGGTATGCCCATATTTTTGAAGTTGTAATTACCCTTGGAGTCTCGCTGACAGGCGCGTCGATATCTCCGAAAGCCTCATGTTTTACGCTGCCGCCGAGAACCGAGCCTACGACGCTGACAATATCGTCAAACGCGCCGACGCCGACTATAGCGTCTATTTCCGGCAGCTCATTGAGCACTTCTGTTTTATAGCGTTCCGGCAGGCATCCCGCTGCTATGATTTTCTTGATCCTGCCTTCTTCTTTCTCCAGCCCGAGCTCCAGTATCGTTTCAATGGCTTCGGCCTTTGCGCTTTCAATAAAGCAGCAAGTATTGACGACTACGGCATCCGCGCCAAGCGTATCGCCTGTTACAGCATAACCCGCCTCGTTGAGTAAAAACATCATCTGCTCGCTGTTAACAAGGTTTTTCGCGCACCCCAGCGACACAACAGCAACCGTTTGCTCTTTCACGGTTTCCCCCGTCCTGATTCCTGCGCGCATACACCGCGCTGCCCCTGCTCACTCATCAATAGACTCCAAATATCTCCGGACTGCGTCGCTTGCTTCAGAGTAGCTGAACCCGCGCCTGCAAAGCGCATCGGTTGCCTTGCGCAGATCATCTTTATCGCTGCTCCCCCGAAGCTTCCTTTCCAGAAAGTTGCGGGCAGCATCTTCAAACCCGTCCGCTCCTTGCAGCGCATCGTCCCAAATATCGCGCGGAACACCGCGTTTGTAGAGTTCGTTCCTCGCCCGCGCGATACCGTACCCTTTTGATATATAATGCTGCACGATCATAGAAGCATATTCCGAGTCGTTGATTGCCCCGATTTTTTCAAGCCACTCCACTGTCTCGCCTGCTGTTTCGGCTTCCACGCCTTTGCTCACGAGCCTTTTTTTGACCTCGCCCGCCGACAGATTGCGGTTCCCGAGAATACGCAGTGATTTTACTTTAGACGCGCCCAGTTCTATTGCCCTGCGCAGTTCTTCGAAATCTTCGTCCTCAAACTCGCGGCCTGCGTATATCCCAAGATCCGCGATCTGCGCTGCGCTGGCTTTGATTTCCGTCTCGTCGTCAAACAACACAGAAAACTTCCCCCGCTTGCTCTCCGACCCGGTAACACTAACAATTTTCACTGTTCTATAACTCCTGAGGCAACCGAACTACTGAAGATCCTCCGGTCTCCGACAGAGACGAGGGCTTCTCTCACTTCTCACTTTACACTAGCCACTAGCCACTAGCCACTCGTATGACCCTGAGCCCTATGAACTATCCCTCAAAATCATCCGCATCGATGTCAACTGCGCGCCCGGCAGCTTTCGCTGCTACTTTTTCCTGCGGCGACATAAGCTTCACTGAGTTTTGGCGTATCTGCTCATCCAGGCTGTCCGCGACGTCCGGATTCTCCTTGAGGTATTCCTTAACGCTGTCGCGCCCTTGAAGCCGCGTTTCGCCGACGGTGTACCACGCGCCGCCTTTCTCTATCAGTTCGAGTTTGACTCCAAGGTCTATAAGCTCGCCGTACCGCGAAATTCCTTCGCCGAACATTATATCGAACTCCGCTTCCCTGAACGGCGGCGCAACCTTGTTTTTTACGATTTTCGCTCTGGTGCGGTTGCCAACTTGCTCTGTGCCTACCTTGATTGACTCGGTCCGCCTGACGTCGATCCGCACGCTTGAAAAATACTTAAGCGCGCGGCCGCCCGGAGTAGTCTCCGGATTACCGTATGTAACGCCGATTTTCTCGCGGAGCTGGTTGATGAAAACAACGACGCAGTTAGTCCTTGATATGGAGCCTGCAAGCTTTCGGAGCGCTTGCGACATCAGCCTCGCGACTACACCGACGCTCGCATCGCCGATATCGCCCTCTACTTCGCTCCGCGGCACCAGCGCGGCGACAGAGTCTACGACTACCACATCGACAGCCCCTGAACGCACAAGCAGCTCGGTAATGGCAAGCGCGTCGTCGCCCATGTCCGGCTGGGAAATGAGCAAGCTGTCGATGTCTACGCCGAGCGCTCTTGCATATGCCGGGTCGAGCGCGTGCTCCGCATCGATGAACGCCGCTTCCCCGCCCGCTTTTTGAGCCTCCGCGATAATATGGAGAGCAAGGGTCGTCTTACCTGAAGACTCCGGCCCGTAGACTTCAATTATCCTGCCTCTCGGCACTCCTCCGATGCCGAGCGCCAGATCGATGGAAATCGAGCCCGTCGAAATCGAGTCTATACTGACTGTCGGCCTGTCTCCAAGCCTCATTATCGAGCCTTTGCCATGATTCTTTTCGATTTGCGCGAGCGCTGTCTCCAATGCCTTCTGCTTGTCATCTGCGGGAGCAGCGGGAGTATACTTTTTCTTCTCAGCCATTTCACTACCGTTCCTTTCTCAAAACACAATTTTCAACATTCATAGCGATATTCAGTATATTATGATTCCCCCGACAAAAGCACGCCTACCGCTTTTCAGAGGGCATACGCCCGATAACCACACGTTCAATACCAAGCGTGTCGAAATGTGTTTCTACATTAGTTAACCCGTTTTCCACCATTATCCCGCAAAGCGGTTCTGCCTGCCCTACTCCGCATTCAAACGCGAGGAATCCGTCTTTTTTGATTATTGCAGTCCAGTAAGCGGCTATCGCATTGTAAAACTTTAGTCCGTCGGCTCCCCCGTCAAGCGCGTCCAGCGGCTCGTGCTCGCGCACAGATATATCGAGCGCGGCGATTTGCCCGGTTGGAATGTACGGCGGATTGCATACGATCATATCGAATGTGCCTAGCAGCGACGGCGGCGGGAGAAGGGCGTCCGCTACGACTGCCATCGTCATCTTTGACAGATTTGTCTTGAGCATGTTTGCCCGGCAAACTGCGAGCGCGGCTTCAGATTTATCCGCCAAAACGACTCTGCAGTTCGGAACATTTGCAGCAACTGCCAACCCTATACATCCGGAGCCTGCGCATAGATCCAGCACCCTGATTTGCTCTCCGGCTTTCTCAGCAAGGGCATTTATTGCTGCGCCGGCGAGCACCTCGGTATCGACACGGGGGATCAAAACAGCTTTGCTTACCACCAGTGGTATGCTGTAAAACTCCCACTCTCCGACGATGTACGCTACCGGTTCGCCGCTTATCCGGCGGTTTTTCATGTTATCGATATTTTTGAGTATTTCCACGTCTGTAAGGAATGCATTACCCGAATCAACAAGCTCTTCGCGCGATTTACCCGTAGCGCAGGAGACTATCAGCCTTGCCTCGATATCATGCGCCGCTATCCCTGCGGAGCGCAGCTCTCTGCGTGTGTTCAAGTAGACGTCGTTATATGTTTTCATAACTGCTCATTTGCACATAAGTACTTGCCCCTGATACTCATTCTAATGCCACTATTCACATCAAAATCTCCACAAACGCCGGCGCTGCAAGCGTTTCACCATTCGGCTTCAGCTGCGTTTTCCGGTATGACAAGCTTTAGCGCTTCGATTGCGGTTTCGATCATGCCGTCGTCGGGCTCGCGTGTCGTCAGCCTTTGCATCGCTTTACCGGGCGCGGAAATCACCCGTGTTACTATGTTGTCGTACCTGCCGGCGAGCTTGATGATCTCATAACTGATCGCAACCACGACCGGTAAAAGCAAAATCCTCAGCCCCATGCGTATCCAGATGTTGTTCCAGCTTGTGAAAGAGAAAACCAGAATGCTTACAATCATTACTATGAACATAAAGCTCGTGCCGCAGCGTGGATGGAGCCTTGACTGCATCCTGACGTTCTCTATCGTCATCGGGAGCTTCTTCTCATAACAGAATATCGCTTTATGCTCAGCGCCATGGTAGGCCCACACCCTTTTGATCTGCCCGAGACGCGTGGCAAGCCATAAATAGAGAAGGAAAATCACTATACGCAAAGCGCCCTCCAGAAGGTTTTTCAGCGCGCGGTTCTCAATAAACCTTGATGTAAAGCCGGCGAGGAATGTAGGTAAAAGCATGAACAGGCCGACCGCAAGCGCAATACCAAGAACCACAGAGAATACTATCAGGGCGTTTTCCGCCGCTTCGCTGCCGAACTTCCTGTTCACCCATTCTTCGAACCGCGACGGCTCTTCCTGCTCCTCTTCCGGAAGGTAGTCCGCCGAGAACATCAGCGCGCGGACTCCGACCGCCATGGAACCGACAAAATTGACAACGCCGCGAATGAAAACAAACCCGACGATCGGGTATTTATCCTTCAGCAGCTTCAGCTCCTCCGTCTTTGTGACAAGGCCATCCTTTGACCTGACGACTATGGACTGCAGCTTTGGCCCGCGCATCATGATCCCCTCAATAAGAGCCTGCCCTCCGATGGATGTGCGGAACTCTTTTTTTTGACTGTTGTCGCTTTTATCAGCCATTTTGCTATCACCTTTCTGTTACTGCTTGTAATAGTTGCTTGTAATATACCATATTCTATGCCCCATAGTACGGACAGCGGCGCTAACTATGTAAAACCGGTGGAAGGATTAAGCCCGCGGCTGCTGCCGCCTAGTCCGTTACAACCGTGCTGCTCACAGGCAGATAAATAGTCGCAACGAACCCGCCGCCTTCCGCATTTGCCAGCACAATATTCCCGCCGTGGAACTTTATTATCTCTTCGCATACCGCAAGCCCGATGCCGCTGCCGCGCTCTTTCGAGTTGCTGCCTTTGTAAAACTTCATTTTTATATTATCAAGCTCGTCTTCAGGCGCGCCCGGGCCGAAGTCGCGAATCCCTATTTTTACATAATCCCCTTCGACCGCAATCGCAACCTCTATCCTTTTTCCTTCCCGGCCGTACTTTATGGCGTTGTCAAACAGATTAAGGAAAACTTGCTTCAAACGGTTCGGGTCGCCGGGAATCAGTGTCTCGTCCTCTACGTCCGACACATAATCTATCTCCAGCTCGTCCTGATGCAGCAGCTCGCGAAAAGCGAAAATGGCGTCCTCCAGTTCCGCAGCAATATCCACCATCTCTATATTGAGCGTAAACCGGCCGTCTTCCATGCGCGTGAACTCCAGCAGCTCCTCGACCATTTTAGTGAGCCTGCGGGCTTCCCTGAGCATTATCGCAATACCGCGCCGCGACTCATTATCAAGCAGCTCGTTGTATATGAGCGTCTCGCCCCATCCTGTGATAGCCGTCAGCGGAGTCCTCAGTTCATGTGAGATCGAAGATATGAATTCCGTTTGGATCTTCTCAGTCTGCGCAATTTTCATTGACATCTCATTGATCGACCCGACCATCTCCCCGATTTCATCCTGATAGCTGTTTGTTATCAGAACGCCGTAACTACCCTCGGCAATACGCTTTGACATCTTTGTGATCTCGCTGACGGGAGTGATCACCGACTTGATAAAAACCAGGTTTAAAGAAAGGACGAGCAGCAGTACGAAAGCTCCGACGCCGACAGCCCCGAGAATGCTCATGAATACCTGCTTGTCGACATTCTTCAGGCTCGTGATATAGCGCATGACTCCGATAACTTCGCCGTCGGCGTAAATCATCGGCGCTGAAACTGCCATCACGCGCTCCCCTGTTCCCGCGCGCCTCCCCACCCACGGAGAAATCTGCTTTGATTCCACCGCTGTCGAGACGTCCGGCGTGTTCGGCGAGTTGCCCGCGGTAATAGTCAGCGACGACAGCATTATACGCCCGTCGGTGTCTACAAACTGGAGTTCGAGCTTGTCGCCTTCTTTGAAGTTTTCGGCATATCTATACGCGCTATCGTAGTAGTCGGCATATGATTTTGCGACATAATTAGCAAAAAAGTCTGTGGCTGTCTTTGCTTTTGACTCGAGCCCAGTCCTTATTGTTGAGTAATAATAGTTATATATAGTTACGGCAAAAAGGCACACTGTTATTATGATCACACCCAGCACCACCAGTACAGTGCCTCTGAGCCATCGCTGCCGCAGCCCCTGCGCAAACCTCGCCAAGATGCCCAAAAAAATGTCTCCTCTACCGCTCTCTTATCCCTTGGTAACCGCTGATCAGAGCCCCCATTTATACCCATATCCCCAGACAGTCGTTATATACGTCGGATTCGTCGGGTCGTCCTCTATTTTGATCCTCAGCCTCCTGATATTCACATCGGCGATCTTCAGCTCGCCGAAGTAGTCGCGCCCCCAGACTGTGTTGAGAATGTCCTCGCGCGAGAGCGCCTTGCCCGGATTGTCCATAAACATCTTCATGATCGAGTATTCGACTTGCGTGAGCTTTATGCGTACACCCTGTTTCTCCAGCGTCCTGTTCCTGGTGTTCAGACGGAAAGGTCCCTGCGCTATCTCCCCTGATTCCACCTGTCCAGCAGCGCCCGTCCTTCGGAACAGCGCGTCGACGCGAGCTGTCAGCTCCGCAGGCGAGAAGGGTTTTGTGACGTAGTCGTCAGCGCCTGTCATCAGCCCGGTTACTTTGTCCATTTCCTGTGTTCTGGCTGTGAGCATGATTATGCCGATCTGAGGGTCGGAGGCGCGTATCTTCCGGCATACTTCAAACCCGTCGGTATCCGGAAGCATTATATCCAGAATCGCGACCTTGATATCGGGATGCAGTTTCAGCTGCTCAAACGCTTCCGTGCCTGTTCCGGCTTCGATCACGTCGTAACCTGCGCGGTTGAGGTTGATAACGACAAAGCTGCGTATGCTCGTCTCATCTTCAAGAACCAGAATCTTTTTCATCTTAGTAGACTCCTAACTCCCAACTCCCGGCTCACATCATTCCTGCCAGCCAATCGGAGTAGATCAATCTGAAATTCTCCTTTATCAATTGCTCGTCAAACGTGAGCATAAAGCTGTTTGGTTCGGCGAGCAGTTCAAATGCGTATACTGCCGTGCCTTCGGACGTCAGGATGGTCCTGCCGGGCAATCCGGCGCGCGCTTCGCCTTTATCGCCGTATAGCTTGTATATCTTCAAGAAGTCTTCGTATGATTCTTCTTGTTTTCCCGGTTCCTCGCCTGTTGAAATAAACGAGAATATGACAGTCCTCTCGCCGGAAACAGCATCCTCCCTGCGAACTGAGACTTTTCCGCGCCAGTCGAACGGAAGGATCAAATACCACTCGTCAAAATCATTGTGGTAAGTCGTTAACGCAAGAATGCTTTCCCCCTGGTCGTCGAACGTATACCAGTCGATTGCATAATAATCCGTATCTGACTGCGCTCTGAGCAGCCTTGGTATGGGCACTTTAATAATGCCGTCTTTATTGATATCCGAGCTTTGTATCCTCGGTATGCGGGCCCTGACAGTATCTTCGCTTATGCCCGCCGCGCCCTTGCACGAGATATTTACGAGGCTGCCGTCCCGGCAGATGAAAATATCGGTCACGAAACTACCGTTATCGAACTTGCCTTCGCTTTCAACCGAGATCGCAGGTATTCCGCTGACCAGCTTCCCTGTCAGAACCCGCGAAATAGTCTCTATCCCGTTTGACAGCCTGGCCTCCGCGCTGATCATTTCCCCGTCCTGCATCAGTGTGAATATCTCAGCCACAGCGCCGGTGTCCTGCGCAGGGAGGCGCAGCGCAACGACATCCTCGCTGCCGTCGCCGTTCAAGTCATATACAGTTATTCCCGCATATTCGCGCTCGGCAAGCAGCACGCTGTGGAAATCTTTTATTGAATATATAGACATAAACTTCAGCGCAGCGCTCATCTGCCAGCCGACAATTATCTCCACGAGCCCGTCGCCGTCCATATCCACATATCTAACGCTTTCGATCGCTGTGCCGACGCCTTCGATAATACCGGCTACAGCGAAGTCGCCGTCAATTTGCTCAAACATGTAGATCCTCAGCGCGCTGTCGCCGGGGAACGAAAAAAAAGCGATAACTTCGTCTACGCCGCTTCCGTTCAAGTCGTAAAACTGGACAGACTGTTTGTTCGGGCCGCCTGTCGGAGACGAGAACTCAGCTCCGGAGTTGATTATCGAGTCTATCCGGCTTTGAAGTTTTAAGTACTGCTCCGACGCCTGCGGCAGGCTGTAAAGGTCTTCCGCTGTTATTCGCATACACCCGAACATGCACACCAGGCACAGTAATGAAAGCAGCGCAATCGGCTTCTTGATTTGCTTTTCAGCCTTTTGTTCCAATGTTCCCACACCTCATGCCGCGCAGTTTTCCGAACGCCCTTCGGGCGCTAATGCGCGCTCCGTTATTGTAGCATAATTCCTTTTACGCCGCTAGTATTATCTTCATATTTAATGTATTATTTACATTATTGATAGGAGGTGGCATTATGCAGCTATTTTACTCGCCTCGCGGCGGCCGCAGCGGCAGTACAGCGGTATATTCACTCCTTGAATATGCGTTTTACAAGGTTTACGACCGGGCTTTACCAGAGATAAACAAGACGCCCGAAGGAAAGCCGTTCTTCCCCGGAGAACCTGATATACACTTCTCGCTCAGCCATTCGAGAACGCATGTGCTTTGCGCGATCGGCAGCTCGCCGGTAGGCGCTGATATCGAGTCGCCGCGCATAGTAAACAGCCGCACCGCAGCGTATTTCGGCTCCCCCGAGGAGCTGGCGCTGTTTGACCCTCTCGAGCTTTGGGTTCTCAAGGAGAGCTATATCAAGCTCATCGGAGGAACTCTACCGCAAGTTAAGCAATTTCGTTTTTCCCGCGACAAAGATAAAGTGATCCCGCCTGACCCAAACGCCTCGTCAACTCTCTACCGCATAGAAAACTGCATAGCCGCCGCATCAATATTCAATGCCAAACCACAAACAGAGCCTGCAAAAATCGAGTTAGCAACCCTCGTCTGAATCTCCACACTCCTCGTCCCTCACTACCCGTTCCTCACTACTCGTTCCTCACTCCTCACTACCCCAAAAGAGCCACAGCTTCAGACACCGAGCTAACATGGATCAGTTCCAGCCCCTTTGGCGCCTGGAGCCGGCCTTTTGCATTGTTCGGAAGCACGCATGCAGAAAACCCCATACGGGCAATTTCTGCGAGCCTAGGGCCGACCTGCGATATTTGCCGAAGTTCGCCTGTCAAACCGACCTCGCCAATCGCAACCATCTCATTTTTCACCGGTCTATCAGTATATGCCGAAGCGAGCGCAAGAATGGTAGCCAGGTCCGCACCCGGGTCGTCTATGTTCAGCCCGCCGATGACGTTAATATATGCGTCGCAGCCGCCTACGCGCAGTCCGCCACGCTGCTGCAATACGGCGATCAGCATCATGGCGCGCCCTATCTCGATTCCGTTGGAATTGCGCCGCGGCATGTTCGCGCTGCCCGGTGTGACGAGCGCCTGCACCTCTGCAAGAATGGGCCTTGTACCTTCGATAACGCATGTCACACAAGTTCCGGGTGTGTCCTCCGGCCTGCCGGAGAGAAGCATTTCGGAAGGGTTCATCACTTCGGACAAACCCGTGTCCAGCATCTCAAATACGCCTATTTCATTTGTCGAGCCGTACCGGTTTTTAGCAGCGCGCAGTATTCTGTAGTTCATAGACCGCTCGCCTTCGAAATACAAAACACAATCGACCATGTGTTCGAGCACCTTGGGCCCTGCGATCGCCCCTTCTTTGTTCACATGCCCTATCAGGAACACTGTGACGCCGCTGCCCTTCGCCAGTTTCAGCAGCGACATGGCGCAGTCTTTGACTTGCCCCACGCTGCCCGGCGACGAAGTCAGCTCCGGATTGTACAGCGTCTGTATCGAGTCTATGATCAGAACGTCCGGGTTCATATTCTCTGCTGCGCTTATGACCTCCGAGACGTCAGTCTCCGTAAGGACGAACACCCCGGCGCGTTTGACGTTCAAGCGTTCAGCGCGCATTTTTATCTGCTGCTCCGACTCTTCTCCGGAGACATACAGCACCTTGACGTTTTTGTCGGTCAGGCCGCATATCTGCAGAAGCAGCGTTGACTTCCCAATTCCCGGCGAACCGCCGACCAGGATAAGCGAGCCGTTCACCGCCCCGCCCCCGAGCACCCTGTCCAGCTCCTGCAGCCCGGTGCCAAAGCGCATCTCGCCCGCTGCGTCCAAAAGACCGAGTTCCTTTGGCGCCGTTCCCGTACCGGCTGCGCTTGTCCGGTTTCCGCTGCGGGCTTGCTTAGTCTGAGCAGGCTGCTCGACGATGGTGTTCCAGTTCCCGCACGACGCGCACCGCCCCGTCCATTTGGGCGTCTCATTTCCACATTCGGTGCAGAAAAATGTAGTTTTGCTTTTCATTTTTATCTCCGGTTCGCTTGAGCATGTTTTTCGGTGGATATGACAGAGTATATCACATGACACGCCGACATCACAACAAGCGCGCCCGCAAAAGCTGTATACAATTATCTGGTTAATTATCGACAATTTCTACTGTGACTTTGTGTAATCATTTACACCAACGTGTTTTCAGCCTAAACTGTTTTTCTTTAATGGCAAGCAATTGCAATATGCGTTTGTTTCGAAAAAACTTTCACAGTCAAAAAGCACAAAAAAACTTTATGGAAATAAACCAGTAATTTTTCCATTTTTCTGATTGACTGGGTAAAAATGTTCATTTATACTTGCGTCCTGAACCTCAATTTCCGGGCAACCTCCCGCGCAGTGACATCCCCCCCCGCGGCCAATAATTTTTTTTCTGCTTAAATGCGCTATTTACTCTGAAGGAAGTGAAAGAAAATGAAAATCAACCTACTCATAGCCACTTGCGACGATGATTACACCGAGCACCTGTCTAATCTGCTGTCCGACAAGTACAAAGACACATTCTTCGTAAGCGTTTGCAGCGCTTCGCAGAGCCTTACGGATATCCTGTCCGCCTCTGGTTACGACGCAGCTTTGCTTGAGGCGCCGATGATCAGGGACACCGACCTGAGCCCGATAAAACTGCCGCTGCTTTTATGGGATGAAACCGATAATGGCGCAAATACGCAAAAAAGCCATACGATCATCAAAAAGTACCAGCGGGTATCCGCCATTGCCAGTATGATCCTTGAATACTATGCAAGTTTCTCAGCGGGCGAGTGCGGGCCTGACGCGGGTAGGGCTTTTATCACCGCTGTATGGTCTCCGAGCGGAGGAGTCGGGAAAACCACTGTCGCGCTGGCTAACGCTATAAAAGCGTCGTCCGGCGGCAAGAAAGCTCTATACCTGAATATGGAGCATTTTTCCAGCGGCCCCGCGTATTTCAACGATTCAGGCAGAAGTATCAGCTCAGTCTTTGAAATGCTGGAGAGAAATGAAGGCAACCTGAAAATGCTTATCCAGGCAATTTTGCGGCAGGACCCGAACACAGGCGTTCTATACTTCTGCCACCCGGAGAATTTCGACGATATGAATATTCTTTCCGTCGACGACATAGTCGCGCTAATTACCGCTTGCGCCGGTTTTGCTGACGAGCTGGTCATTGACTTGTCCAGCGCGTGTAATATCCGCACGCGGCAGGTGTTCAAACTCGCGGACAGAGTACTGCTTGTAACCGACCAGACGACCACCTCCCAGGCAAAACTGCGCCAGTTCGCCTCTCAGCACAGCGTGTTTGAGCAGTTTAAATCAAAGGTCGTGCTCGTGGCCAACATGTGCTCTTCATTCTCTGAACCAGGTTTCAGCGAAATCATCACTCTGCCGCTGATAAAGTCGACTGACTCCGTCGCCGTGGCAAAGTCCTTGTCCGGTTGCGCCTTTGAGCCCTAGGTAATAGGTAAACACTGATATAACAGAAAAACACGCCTGCCGCTTATGAAACCGGCAATCTGAAGTTTATGCAGGAGAGGAATAGTGAAAAATATGACAGAGCAAATACGCAGCAGACTTGTACGCGACATGAAGTCCGAAGTGCAAGGGAACGCCGACCTGACTGTATTGAACGACGAACAACTGCAAACTCTGATAACAAAGCTACTGGAATGCCGTCTCGAGTCGGCAAAGCCGGGCGAAGCGGAGGACTACTACGAAATCTCGTCCTTGAATTTCAAGGAAAAAAGAGACATATCGGACGCTGTGTTCGAGGCGATCCGGGGGCTTGGCGTACTTGACCGAATAATCTCCGATCCCGACGTGACGGAAATAATGATCAACGGCTGTATGGACATCTTCATAGAAAAAGCAGGCCGCCTGTCCAGGATCGAAACGCAGTTTGAAAACCGCCGCGAACTGGAGATCATCATAACGAAATTCGTATCTAAGGCAGGCCGCGCCGTTAACGAGAGCGAGCCGATCGTCGATACGAGGCTTGAAGACGGCTCGCGCGTAAATGTCGTTATGCCGCCGGTTGCTTTGAACGGCCCGATCGTCACGATACGCCGTTTCCCCAAGGAGGCGATGACAGTGGAACAGTTGATCTCGTTCGGCTCGATTACGCAGGAAGTAGCTGAAACGCTCCGCCTGCTGGTGGTGTCCAAGTATAACATCCTCGTCAGCGGAGGTACAGGCAGCGGTAAAACTACGTTCCTTAACGCGCTGTCGAACTTCATCCCAAGAGACGAACGCATAATAACCATCGAAGACTCTGCCGAACTCCAAATCAACAACATAGACAATCTTGTGAGGCTCGAAACGCGCAACTCAGGCGCCGACGGCAATGGCGCAATCACTATCCGCGACCTTATCAGGACAGCCTTGCGCATGCGCCCGGAAAGAATAGTCGTGGGCGAGGTCCGCGGCGCGGAAGCTCTGGATATGCTGCAAGCCATGAACACAGGGCATGACGGCTCATTGTCCACCGGCCACGCTAACTCATCGCGGGATATGCTCAGCAGGCTTGAAATCATGGTCCTGCAAGCCACCGACGTCCTTTCCCTCGAAGCGATACGGCAGCAGATAGCTTCCGCGATAGATATAGTCATCCATCTTTCCCGGCTGCGCGACAAAAGCCGTAAAACGGTCGAGATATGCCAGGTCAACGGTTACGACAACGCGAAACGCCAGATCATCCTCAGCCCGCTGTACGAGTTCGTCGAATCTGACGACAGCACGAAGAACAAAGTCTCCGGCCAGCTTGTAAGGACCCGTAATGCTTTTGAAAACACCGGTAAGCTCCAAATCGCAGGAATAACAAAAGTGTTTTGAATGGAGAAGTAATGAGTACAGAATCATCAGCGCCGGCAAAGCGCGGCGAAAAAGTAAAAAAGGCGGGCGCTGACAGCCGCCCTCCGGTCACGGATTACTCGGTGTGCGTGTCAGGCATGCCGGAACATGCGGCAGCTTTTCTGATCGGCTTTGCCGCAGGGTTCGCAGTGACTTTCATGTTTTATAAGATTGTCTTGCTATCGATCATATGCGGCGCGGTTTTCGGAGTGATGAATATCTACGCAGCCGCGCAAAGGGCAGTAAGCAAGCGCAGAGCAAAGCTGCGCGCGCAGTTTTTCGACCTGCTCGAATCTGTCTCAGTCGCAATGAGGGCGGGAAGCCCGCTGCTTAAAGCTCTTCAGGGAGCGCGGGATGATCTGCTGCTCATCCATGCGGAAGAAAGCGACATCATAAGCGAGCTCGGCATAATTATCGGCAAGTTCAACAACGCCGTGCCTATGTCCGAAGCATTCTCAGATTTTGCGCGGCGCAGCAAGCTCGACGATATTGCCAGTTTTGCATCCGTCTATGAAGCAGTCGAAGGCAAGTCCGGCAGAACGGACGAGATAATCCGCGAAACCCAGCAGATAATCGCGGACAAAATGGAAATCGAAATGGAGATCGAGACGCTGCTCGCAGCGGCAAAGTCGGAGGCCAACATAATGCTGCTGCTGCCGGTCGTCATACTTGGAGTGATCGGGTATGCGGGCGCAGGTTTCATGGACAGTATTTATTCTACGCCCACCGGACGTATCGTCGCGACAGTTTGTTTGCTCATCTATATTGCGAGCTATTTGCTGGCACAGAAAATCAGCAACGTGAGCCTTTGAGTAAACACTGAACAAATCCCGCCATCTTATCCCGGACAAAGCGCCGGAAAGCGGCAGGCGTGCTTTTGTCGGGGGAATCATCAATCACAGGGAGGCTATCGACATGGTGTATATAGTTCTGTTGCCCGCAACTGCCCTGTCAGCTATCTGGGTCATTCTGCTATCGATGGTTGAGCGTGAAGACTGGGTCATTGCGGCATACAACAAAGTGTTTGAAAACCGTATGCAAGCGGAAAACCTGCGGGCTAAGGAAAAAACTGACGCCGAGAAGCTTTCCCGTTACCGGGGCGCCGCATTGTTTTTCACCAAACTCCTTACAAGCGCCGATCCCGGTAAGAAGGTCAAAAAACTCGAAGCCCGCAACGAGCTGCTAAAAAGCGGAAACCTAAAGTATACGAGCATATTTCCTATGCCGGGTTATGTGCTGCAGCGCAGATTCAGCGCTATCGGCAAAGGCGGATTATTCAAATCCGTAGCAGTGAAGCATATCGAGCTTTACGGCAGAAAACACGCGGGTCATTTAGCAAAGCATATGCTTGCAAAGCTACTGTCCTATCCGCTCGCCGGAATCAGCGCTCTGCTGTTTGCGGGAAGCATATTCCTCAGCGCCGGTAATGCAACGACAGGCGCAGCGATAATCGGCGTCGGGCCTGTACTGGTCATGGCGATAGCCTACGCCATGTACGACGAACTGCGCGACCGTATGAAAAAGAGACGCGAAAGGATAAGCAGGCAGTTCCCCAATGTCGTATCAAAGCTTGCGCTGCTTGTGACTTCCGGGATGGTGATGGACCGCGCATGGAAAGAAACGGCGTTCAGCCAGGATTCCGAGTTGTATCTGGAGATGCGCAAAACTTCGCAGGAACTGGATAATCTTGTAAGCCCGGAAGCGGCATACAGCAGTTTCATAAACCGATGCAGCACAAAAGAGACTGCCAAGCTTGCCTCCGCGATCATGCAAAACCTCTCAAAGGGGAATGTCGAGATAGGCAGGCTTCTCAAGGATATGGCGCGCGAGGCCTGGCTTGAGCGCCGCCACACCGCAAAAAGGGACGCGGAGAAAGCGAACTCTAAACTGATGATCCCGACAATGCTTCTGTTCGTCTCGATTTTGCTGATGCTGCTGGTTCCGGTCGCAATGAACTTCAGCGTTTGACAAAAATATAAGAAAGGAGGGCTTAGCAATGATCAAAAAAGTAACCGCAATTCCTCTGCGGGCATATATCGCACTCAGGGGATTTATGCAAAGTCTCAAGGAAGACGACCTCGGATTGTCAGGCGTGGTAGTAGCGGTATTGCTGATTTTGGTTGCAATACTTGCAGTCGTAATCATCTGGGGATCGCTGGGAACCTGGATAGCAGATTTGTGGGAACGTATCACCGGGGCTTCAGACAACATCAAGTAACTTTACCTTCAGAGAGGAGATGGCCGCTTTGCCGAACAAAAGAAAAATCATTGCCGACAGTTGCGGCGACGCTATCGTCGAGGCGGCCATTCTCTTTCCGGTAATGATCATGATTTTCAGCGCGCTTGCGCTTCTGGCAGTTTATTTACCGGCAAGGTCTGCTCTGCAGCGGGCCACCCAGTTTGCCGCCACAGCGATCGCGACCGAGTGCAGCGACACATGGCTGTTTTTCGACGCAGGCTCCATGTCATTCTACTGGGCGGAAAACAAAGACAGCCTGAAAAACGTATACGCCTCCGCATTCCCCGATCGCGGTCCTATGCGGGCAAAAGCGGAAGAGACCGCAGAAAAAGAGGAAAGCCGTAACCTCAGTTCAAAAGCAGGCGACCTAACTGTCGATTGCCTCATCGTCAACCGTATTTTGTATGAGGAAATCATTGTTACAGCATCGCGCAAGCTGGCGCTGCCGGTAGACCTGTCCATTATCGGAATACCCGGCGGCATCTCTATCACAGTCACATCAACGGCAGTCGTGCAAAACGCGGACGAGTTCATTCGCAATGTCGATCTCGCCGCCGGGTTCGCCGGATATATCCTTGAAAAGTTCGGACTCACAGATATCGCGAGCAGCATAGGGGCATTCGGCGACAAAGTCGCGTCGCTGCTCGGACTGAAAAAGTAGGATCGATATGAATAAGTTTATGAAAAATAATAAAGGCGCGGTAACAGTATTTGTAACGCTCCTTCTCATACCAGCCATGCTGCTGAGCGGAACGGCAGTCGACCTGGCGCGGATGCATACGGCAAAAAGCATTGTGCAGGACGCGAACCAGTTAGCTGCAAACGCTGTATTGTCCCAATACAACGCCCTGCTCCATGATCTCTACGGCTTGTTCGGAGTCAAGACCGAAGACCCGGAACTCGCCTCGATGGTAAACGAATATATAGAGGTCTCAATATTCGGGGAGGACTGGAACGAAAAAGGGCTGGGCACATTCCAGCTGTTCTACGGATCCGACCTTCAGCCTGCGGATATCCTGCCCGAGCCAGACAAGAACCTGCGCAACAGCGACGTATTGCGCAGACAGATAGAGGAATACATGAAGTACCGCGCCCCGGTGATAATCGTCAAGGAGCTGCTCGACGCTCTCAGTGACAACAGGCTGAAAGACGACAAGAAAATCATCGATGATAAGCTTGCTATAGACTCGGATATAGCGGATCTGTATGAAGCATACAAAAGACTGTACGACGCGATAGTCGCGGCGGATAAGTGCAATCAAGCCGTAGGCGGAATTGCAGGCGGGCATTTCGGGTCTGTTTCAACGTCCCTGACCGCGATACACGCCCAATTCAACGCCCTGCTTGCATGTTATGAAAACTGGGAACTCAGCGAAAGCCCGGAAGAAGCCGGCGATTTCGATTACAAAACCGATTATAGGCGCAATTATAGCGGCATATTGTCAAATATCAGAGCGCTGACGTCGGGCGGCCAGCGAGGCTCAAACTGGAACAACGGCCGCTGGGAGTCGCTCTACACTGTTACCGGGCTTATCTCGAATATCGCCAACGCAAAAGTTCAGGCGGACAACTTCAAAGCGAAGTTTGACAGTGTTTTAGCCATTGCGAAGGAAATCGACGTATTGCACGACAGGCTCGCAGGAAAGGTCGACTCACTGGAAGGCAAGCTGTCAGCCGGCAGCAGCAGCGGCGAGTTGGCAAAAGCGCTGACTGAAAAAGACAGCGGCGGCAAATCGCAGATCGACCACTACAGGGACGTCGTCAAATGGGAAAACATAGCGGATATGGCAAGCGTCTTCAGCGACGGAGGCTACGGCTACATAGACAACTCCGTCAAACCCTTGCTTGATGAAGTCAAGTACAGAAACTCCGGCAGCTTATCGGCGGCAAGCCTCACGCGGGAACAGCTATCCGGCATTACCGGGAACTCCGCTTTCGCGCTTTCGCAGCTCATCCCTGCCTCAAGCAGCCTTGCCGCAGTCTTTGCAGGTTTCCCGGAAGCGAATGTGACTTACAAGATTCCGGCGGGTTTTCTGAAATTTGCCGCTTACCCCGGTGAAAACGGCGAGTTTTACGATTATTTGAAAAAAATGATGGACCAGCCGGAAGTCGACCCTGTCAAGCTCTATGAAGGTCAAGCTTCGGAAAGCGGCGGCGACTCAGGTACTAATCAGCGCAATATGATAAGTTCGCTGCTCGAGCTCGTTGAAAATACTTACTCCGGTCTGACTAACGAGCCTTTGGGCGCGAAGTATATCAAGGGCTCAGGAACATCCGCGCGCGAAAAACTCGGCATTATTAAAATAACGCAGCTGATCATGGATGCGCTGAGCGACAATGTCGCGGACGTCATTTCTTCTCCTGTGCAGAGTCTTGCGAAAGCAGGCGACTACATGCTGCTTCTGACATATTGCACGTCTATGTTCTCGAACTACGCGACCGCGCGCCCGCAGAGCAACGGCAAAGCGCCGGATAGCATGAGCGGAATATCATTCCCGAAATCGCTTGCGGGCATACCTATGAGCCCCGACGTGAATTATTTCTTCCAGTCGGAACTGGAATATTTGTATCACGGCAGCGACAGCGCGGGGGATAACCTGAACGCCGTAATGAAACTTATTTTTCTGGTGCGTCTTGTATGCAACTACATTTCGGTATTCAGAGTTTCGGAAGTCACTGCCGTCGTCAACAGCATCAGGACGGCTTTCGCCTGGTGCCCGCCGCTGGGTCTCACGCTGGCGGAACTGGCGAGGGCGGCGTTCGTTGCAGCGGAATCCATTGTGGATGTAGCATCGCTGCGCAGCGGATACAAGGTTCCCCTGCTTAAGAGCCCTGAAAAGGGCGACTGGAACTGCCGCCCGAGCGGGCTTGCAACGCTGCTCGCTCGCGTCGCTGCGGGCGATGCTGCCGCTCCCGAGAATGACAAGGGGCTGACTTATTCCAATTATCTGGTGTTTTTCTTCATAGTAAAAGCGGTGTTTACGGCGGGAGCGGCTGCAGAGCTCGCAAACCGCGCCGCCAACCTGATCGAATGGAACGTGATCAATTATGAGTCAGGCATCAAGGCTGACGAAAGCAGGATGGCCGGCGCGCTGGGCAGCGAGGGAGCGTTCAAGCTGTCCGACATGGACACAGATTTCCGGCTCAATACCACCGTTTCTATGCGCATGCTGTTCCTTTCGATGCCGCTGGCCCAGCGTGGGATCGACAGCGTAATCCCGCCAAAGGGCATATCGCTCACAGCGAGCGACTACAGAGGATATTGATTCAGAGGAAAGAGTAAAGGGATTATTGGGAGTTGATGAAGATGAAAGACGATGGGTATATCGTGGTCGAAACAGTCGGAGCGTTCGTGCCGTTTACTCTGCTTATCGTGTCTATACTGAGTCTTGTGAACATCGTAACTTTACAGACCAGAGTCCATTACGCGCTTACACAGGCAGCAAACACATTATCCATGTATTGCTACGCCCTTGAAGCGGTTGGCGCTGCTGACACACTGATGAATATTGACGGCAAATATAGCAGCGTAAAAAAAGGGGCGGACGGTTTCAAGAGTGACATCAACGGCGTTATTGACGGCATTGGCGCGCTATCATTCTCAGACGCCGGCGTCCATGGCCGCTCCGCCTTCGACAGGGTGCTGGGCGCAGGCGAGAGCATTGCGGACGACCCGGTGCAAGTCATACAGCTGCTGGCGGGCTATGGCCTTGGCGTAGGGGCCGGTCTGCTTGTCGAGCAACTGGTCCGGCCTCTTGTCGGAAGATACCTCTCTAATGGCTCGCTCACCGGCGATGAGTATCTTGTCAGCGTCAATGTCAAAGACGGGCTGCGCAGTCTGGATTTCTATGAGTTTGACTTGCTTGACCTTGGAAAAATCGCTCACAGCGGCAGCGTTCTTCTGGACAAGAACGGCGATGTGATGCTGGTTGTGCAATATGCGGTCGAGTATAAGCTCGGGTCGCTTCCGCTGCCATTTCGCCCCGAGCTGAAAATCACGCAAACAGCCAGGACGAAAGCATGGCTGGGAGGCAGCGGAAAGCGGTATAGCGGGTGAGGTGTTAGAAATGAAATTTGAGATGCGAAAGCTGGTTCCGTATAGCGGGTTGATCGTGATCATGGCGGCGCTGCCTGCCATGAGGATGGGGCGCATCGCCTTTCCTGCTCTTCTGATTGACGAGCTGATCATCATTTGGGGATACATCGCATCCGTAAGCGATCTAACGGTAAGAAAAATACCGAACGGCATAGTCCTGGCTATGCTCGCGTCATGGGCATTTGTAATGGTCATTCAAATACTCTCCGGCACGGAGAGCGCGGCTGCGCTGATCGTTCACTCAGCATCCGGGTTTGCCGCCGGCGGCGGGCTTTTCCTGCTAGTGTACGTCATCAGCCGCAAGGGGCTGGGCGGCGGCGACGTCAAGTTCATGGCAGCAGCCGGGCTGTTTCTCGGACTGGGAGGAACTGTCGCCGCAATTTTTCTGGGAACGATGCTGGCTGCGATCTTCGGAGGGGTCATGATTCTGCTAAAAAAAATCAACAGAAAAGATGCGATCCCGCTTGCTCCATTTCTCTATGCAGGAATACTTGTAGCTGTATTTATCACTTAAAAGGAGACAGGATTTATCAACTAAAGGAGACAGGACATGAAACTGGTAAACCGCGTAATTCTCTGCTCGGGCCTTTTTGCGCTTGCGCTCGCTGCGTGGCTGGCAGCGCTGAATGCAGCGTCCGCCGCGGAAAAGCAGCTAAGCCTGATGGGGCAAGCGGAAGCCCTGATGGCAGACGGCATATATATACGCGCAGCGGAGCTGCTTGAAGAGGCTGCAAGTTACAATACAAAACTCACGCCCGCAGCAGAAGAAGAGTTAAAGAAGGCATATCTACCCCTCATCGGCAAAAATAGCTTCCGGAAAAAATATACCGCCCTGCTTGAAAAGCAGATAAGCCGAAAAGACGCCGGCCCGGAAGTTTTTGAGGAAACTGCGCTCCATTACATCGGCATTTCGCGCATGAGGGAAGCGCTCGATACGTTAAAAGCCGGCATCAGCAAAACCGGAAGCGAGGAGCTGACTGCGCTTTATGAAAGAAACCGCTACGGATACGAAACAAGCCGTGACACTTACGACTATGCAGCAAGCATACACAACTCCGCCGCGCAGGTCTGCACGGACGGTATGTGGGGCATAGCCAGAGCAGACGGGTCTGCGCTGATACCTTGCCAGTACGAACAGACGAGCACATTCGACGAAGGCATGGCGGTCGTAAAAAACGAGTGCGGGATATTTGCTGTAGACAAAGATAACAACCGCATAGCCATGCTTCACGAGAACGCGCTTGCGTTCGGCAACTACTCCTCCGGGCGCATCCCGCTACAGTTCAGCGACGGGTGGCGCCGCGCGACAGGTGACTTTGAGCTAGGCAGCGCGGTATTTGAATACATCGGCATGTATTCAGGCGGTTATGCCGCAGCGAAGTCAGGCGGCAAATGGGGAGTCGTAGACTTGTCGCTTGGGTGGCTGATCCCCGCGGAGTACGACGGAATCATTACAGACGAGCTTGGCCGCTGTTATGGAAAAGGGGCGGTGTTCGTTCAAAACGGCGAAAATGTCCTCCTGTTTGTGGACGGAAAACAGGCGGATTGCATATATGAAAACGCGCGGCCATTCCTGGACGGGGATTATGCCGCGGTCATGAAGGAGGGAAAATGGGGCTATGCGGATGTAAACGGGAAAATAGTGATCGACTGTAAATACGACGACGCTTTGTCGTTTGGGCAGCATCTCGCTGCTGTCAGGCAAGGCGAACTGTGGGGATACATCAGCGTATACGGGCAAATAGCGATCGAACCAGTATTTATGGAAGCAAAGAGTTTTTCCAATGGAAGCGCGCCTGTTCTGACGGCGCGCGGATGGCAATTTATCACGCTGCTTGAATCAAAACTCTCGGGGCCGGGGCTGTTTTCCTGAAAACTCTAAGTAACCTAAAGCCTCTGCCCTGCACAGACTGCTGAAAAAGGCATAAAACGGAGGATTACGATGAAATATGACATACAAAGCAGGAATGATTTTGGATCGGGATCCCTGCTGGTAACAAGGATCACTGAAGAAGATTTGGATAAAAAAGCGCTTTACACCATCCAGGCCGACACGCCGGACTTCATTTTCCCGTTCAATTTCAGAAGTATCGACGGGCAGATAGAGTTCGTGTACCAACTCGGCTCGTATGAAAAAATGCAGTACAATACCGGGCTTTTCTCCGCAAGGGAGTACGCCGAAATGTGGACAGGCCTGCTAAACCCCTTGCTGGATTGCGGGGATTGGTTTATGAGGCCATACTCATTCGTACTCGACAATGAATATTTATACTACGATAGGCAGAAAAACACAGTAAGTTACATGTATATACCTTCGGTCAAAGACTGCAGCGACAGCTATTCGCTCAAAGAGATGGCGGTCGGTTTGTCAAACCAGATTTCCGTCGACGACGTCAATCTGGAGAACAAGGTGCTGCGCGCGATCATGGCGGATTTCAACCCGACGGAGCTGTTGATGATGCTCAAACCGTATATGGCGTCGAACGTGCCCGCGATAATGCAGCAGCCGGTGAGGGAGCCGGCGTACAGCGAAGTCGTCGTATGCGAGAGCGCTCCTGTGTATGAACCGGACGAAGCGCAGCCGGATATCCGGGAACCGGACCGCGACGACGCCGATATCATCGAAAGCGAATCCGCCTCCCCCCTTGATATCGTTATAAATATCCCATTCAAGAGGCGCGACCCGAAGGTGGATAAAAAGGAACCGAAGAAAAAAGGCGGCCGTTCCATTTTTTCGGCGCACTAAAGCGGGCTTCACCGGCCCGGTAATGCGCAAAAACGGAGAGGCCATCGCGACGCAACCACATTATTAAGGAGATTGTTAATGAAAACAGTATTAAGAAGCATCCGGAGAGCTATCGCCGTCGTTTCCTGTATGGCGGTCGTTCTTGCGGCTCAGGCGGTCAACCTCTTCCCGGGTGCGGTGACTGCAAAAGCCGCCGGCGTGCAGGTCCGCTCTTATGATGAGCTGCTCGCTGCCATCGCAGTAGTCGATACGGAGGATCCTTATGAAATAGAGATCTGCGCAGACATAATCGACTTCGAAAACGCAGTGCAAATTGAAAAAGATAAACACATTGTACTTATCTCAAATGGAAAATTTGGGTTATACACGCGTAGCAACTACCGTCATTTTGAAGTTTCAGGCAAACTCACTTTAACCGACGGGATCAAGCTCGACGGCTCGGCTGCCAGCAGCGGGGGCGGCGTTCTTATCCACGGCACCGGTCACTTCTATATGACCGGAGGCATGATCAGCGGTTGTACTGCCACCACCGGCGGCGGAGTATATATGAACTACGGCGGCAAGTTCACTATGTCCGGCGGCGTGATTGAAAACAATACTTCCACAGCCGGCGGCTACGGCGGCGGAGGGGTTTTTATTCCTATCATCTCTGAATTCACAATGACAGGAGGAATGATTAGGAATAATGAATCCCCCAACGGCAAAAGCGTAAGGGTCACTGACACCGGTTCTTTTCAGCTCGCCGGCGGCGCTCTCTTTGAAAGAGGAAGCCTTAGTTCCGTTATTTCCGGCGCGTTCGACATTAATACGCTGCTGCCCGCAAACGCAGTCGTAATCGCGTGGAACGGGATAGTTGCTTCTACGTATTTCTCCGGTTCAAGGACCGATCTGGAGACAAACCCGCCGAACTCAGCGAAATGGGCTGTGCAGGACGGGCAGCATGGTATCGCATACCAAAACGGCTCCAACACCGGGTTCATCCCGCTCGGCGTGATAGTCGTCGATGCGCCGATCACAAGCGCGATAACAGGCTCTGACGGTAACCGTTACCGCCCCGCAGAGCGGCCTGCTAATGTTTGGGAAAAGCTGAACCCGGACGACAGTCCGATCTATCCCCCCGAGTACGTTTACAACCCCGGAAGTACTCCGGGAGATGGCGGCGACATGGTTGCGCTGCCTGATGATGAAGGCAAGTTTTACGCTGAAGACCCGGATAACGAAAATATCTGGATCCCGATAAGCGAAGACGGCGAGTTGGACGGCGGCGGCGCCATATGGGGCGGACCGGACGGCAAGCCCGGCGGAGGCGACGACATGCCGGTGAGAAAATTCAGCGACGGCTATTGGGTGCATATAGGTCAGAATGTGTGGCGCAAGTATGACAGCGGCAATCCAAGGGGACCGCTGGGCGCTCTCACCGGGGGCGGGCCGGACGGCGACCCGTCGACAGACCCTGTTACAGAAATTTACGAGCAGAGCGGAAAGTATTATGTAGGCCCGCTGGGGCCTGATGGCGAAGGTAACACTTATTACTACGGCGACCCTGTCGGCGGAAACGGGCTGCTTGACAGCGATGCTTCCGGCCCCGCAGCGGATGACCTCGCCTATTATAAAAACAGCGAAGGAGAAATGACGACAGAAAAGCCCCGGAGCCCCGGCGGCCCTGGCGACCCCAGCGACCCTGGTGACCCCGGAGACCCAGGCGGTTCCGGAGACCCCGGCGACCCCGGAGACCCCGGCGGCCCTGGCGACCCCGGCGAACCCGGCGACCCTGGCGGTTCCGGAACTATTGTCTATCCCCCAACTCCCCCAACTCCACCAACTCCCCCAATTCCCCCTAATCCCCCTGATCCTCCAATTCCCCCTGATCCCCCTATCGTTACTGAGAAGGAGGAAACAGAAGAAGAACCAGATAACTCAAATGAAGGCGAAGAGCAGGACAGCACCGATAATAATGACGAATCAGACGAGCCTGATGAGTCTGATGAGCCGGATGACCCGGATGACCCGGATGACCCGGGTGAAACGGATGAGCAAGAGGAAAGCGACAGCGCTGACGAAAGTGATTCTGATGAAAACGATTCCGGCGACGATGCTGAAGGCCTCACAAATGGCGGCAACGGCACGACCCCCGGGAATGGCTCAGATTCCGGGAATGGCGCCGACGCAGGCTCCGGCACGAATGCAGGCAGCAACTCCGGCGCAGCAAGCGGTACGGATAACGGCACAGGTCAGGTCAGCGGCCTTGCTCTCAATGAAGCGCCCTCCGCAGCCGCGCCTGGAAGAGACGCCTGGACAAGGGTTCCCGCAAGCCCCGAGGAAAGTAACGGGCAGAGCGAAAACCAAGCCGCCGCGCAAAATGTCATTGACATGATCAATGCATTGGATTATGCGTCCGGGTCATTTGCGGATGACGTCGCTGCAGCCAGAGCGGCATATGACGCGCTTACAGATGAACAACAATCTCTCGTAACGAACGTAGCGGTATTAGAAGCTGCAGAGTCGCACATCCGGGACCATGTCGCGGCGCAAAAAGTTATCGGCATGATAGACGCGCTGGACAGCGCATCGGTTACATTTACCGACGACGTAGCAGCAGCGTGGGCGGCATATGACGCGCTGACGCCTGCGCAAAAAGCGCTGGTGACGAACATTTCAGTTCTGGCAGCAGCGCAACGCATTCTTAGCCAGACTGCAGTGGAACATGTTCTCAGCGAGGCGATCCTCCATGCAAATTCCGATGAAGGCGCGGACGACAGCGCCGCCGCAGCGCACCAGCATGACAATGCCGCTGCCGCGGCGGGTAATGCAGGCAAGACGGACAAGCCGGACACACCTGCGCCGCTATTCACGCTCGGAGGGGTAGACGTCCTGCTGTTCGCGCCTAAGGGCGTGGAAGCATGTTCACTTTCCGGGCTTTCGTTTTCAGCGCTCGGCGTTGCATATGCGGTAATAACTGTCATTCGCGCTATTCGCCAGAAAAAGGCGGAGCATACCGAGCACACCGCCGCGGCTGAGCGCGCAGGTCAGGCAAGAAACGACGAGCTGCTGCAAATCGCTGAGTGGCAGGAACGTTATAACGGGAGACGCAGGCTTCACTGGCTGGAGTTGATGTTTGCGCTTGCCACCACCGGCGTACTGCTGTTCCTGCTTGCGCAAGATATGTCGAACACATTCTCTTTGCTTGACCTTTGGTCCGTTCCTCATATCGCCATTTTCTCGGGCGTGTGTATTTCAGGTAAGTTCGTCTTCAGGAAATACGACGAAGCGCCCCGCCTTGATACAGAAACTTACAGAAGGAAAAAGCAAAGCGCGGCGGGCCCTGCGGGAAACTGACCGTATTATATAGGTCCTGCACAGCCTATGCCAATGATCGCGGGCATACCCCAGTAATTACCAAGGAGATGCAGTCATGAAAAACAATCTGATCCGAAAAATGTTCATAATACTGATCATCACTGTGCTTTTTGTTGCTGCCGGCGTATTCGGGATCGTCTATGCCCTTTCGCTCAACGCGATGATGACCGACATACGTCAGCGCGCCGACGGCGTCAGAGACTACATTCTTGCAACTCTCACGTTTGACGACGTCGCCGATATTTCCAGCAGCAGCTCCGAAGGCGAGCTTGCCAGGATGCGGGTGAATACTATGCTCAGTCAGCTCAGAGGCGTGGGAAACCTCAAGCATCTGTACATCATTCAGGAACAAGACGGGGATATCTATACCAGCATGAGCGCTATGCCGGATGGCGGCAGTTTTATGCCTGATGGAGCGCTCGCGAACGACCTGAGGCGCAGCCTGACGCAAGTGCAGCAAATTACAGGAAGGAGGATCTATGATACCGCCCACGGCAGCGTCTATGCCGTCTTTTGGCCGGTGACGAAAAGCGATGATGAGATCGTCGGCGTCGTATGCATGGAGTTTGACGTCGATAGTATCCAGCAGTCGTACCGCCGCATGGTCACCTACAGCCTGTCTCTTTCAGCAGCTCTGATAGCTTTGTTCTCAATAGTCGCGTTTTTGTCAATGACAAAGTCGACAGAAGGCATCTACAAGCAACTGGCGCATATGGATATGCTGACGGGATATGAAAACAGGCTTTCTTACGAGCGTCGTTTGAGCGAGTGCGTAGAGCTGCTCAGGAGCGGCAAGAGCGTGTCGCTGCTGGTATTCGACGTCAACAACTTGAAGACAATAAATGACTCATTCGGCCACAAGCACGGGGACGCATACCTGAAATCCACAGCCGACATCCTTTCCGGACACCTTGACGGGGCTTCCCCGCTCTATCGGATCGGGGGCGACGAGTTCGCCGCTATCCTTACAGGGTATAAGGAAGGCGACGTCCAAAGGATTTTGGAGAGTGTCCGGGCAGAAAAAAGGACGACGGTGAAGCGTCATCCATTCAGCTGCGCAAGCGGTGCTGCCACATTCGACAGCAATACTGATAAAAGCCTGAGAGATGTGTTCAGCCGCGCGGACGAAGCCATGTACGCAAACAAAGCAGAGCTAAAAGCGCAGCAGTCCGCTGAAACCGCGCCCCCCAGTGAAAACGGTGCATTCAACAAATATTTGATTAAGGAGATTTAAAAGATGAACAATACATTTGACGTCCGGGTGTACCCGATAGACGAACCGAAAGGCAACACGCTCGCGTATGCAAACGTCACCTTCAAGGCAGACGGCGAAGACTTCGCGGCAATCTGCGGCATTCGCGTCATGGACAGCACAAACGGGTTGTTTGTGAGTATGCCGAAGTCGAAAGACAAGGATGGCGGGTTTCATGATATAGCGTTCCCGCTCTCCAAAGAACTGCGTCTGGAACTCAATACCGCTGTGCTCGGCGAATATGAGACCCAGGCAAGACTCGAAGCAGGCCAGCGCGGCTACGAAAAACCGGAACCTTCCCAGACTTCTTCTTTATGCGCGGATGACGTGGCCCTCGACGTCAGGGTTTTCCCGATCAAGGAGCCGCAGGGCAGCACCCTGGCGTTCGCCAGCATCGGGTTCAGCGTAGGAGGCGAAGACCTGCTCGCCATACGCGGTATCCGTGTAGTGGACAGCGAAAAAGGCGTGTTCGTGAGCATGCCGCAGTCAAAAGGCAGTGACGGCGACTACCATGACGTCGCGTTCCCCCTTTCAGGCGACCTGCGCAAGGCGCTAAACAAGTCCGTGCTTGCCGAGTACGACAAGCACGGGGAACGCGCGCATGCAGATGAAGAAGACGCCGGCGGTAAAGAACGCTCCAGTCCGCGCGCTGCCAGAGCGCGGAGGCCTGCCGCAGTAAAAGGTTAGCGCTTCGTTCACGGAACATCGCCCTGCGCGGCGCGGTCACACTATTCCGGTAAGGGCAAATACCTCTACCTGCCCTTTGCCTTTCATAGCTATCTCGCCTAACGAATCGGCGGTGATGCGCCCGTCCAGTGCATCAATCACTTCCTTGCTTATAAGCACTTGCGATTGCCCGGCATTGCTTTCAAGGCGAGCTGCAGTGTTCACCGTGTCTCCGATAGCGGTATAGTCTTTACGGAAGTTCGGCCCGATGTTCCCCACAACGGCGTTTCCGCAATGGACGCCTACGCCGAATCCTACGCCGAACCCGTATCTTTCCATGATACGCGCATTGAGGTCCGCCGCACCGTTTACTATGTCATGCGCAGCTTTAACGGCTTTGTATGTGTAGTCTTCCAGAGGCGTGAATCCGTTGAAGAGCGCCATGGTAGCGTCGCCGATAAATTTGTCCACGCTGCCGCCATTGTTAAATATGCAGGAGGCCGTCAGTTCCAGATAATCGTTAAGGATGTGAACGACGGTCTCCGGCTCGTCCTTCAGCCGCTCGGACATAGGCGTAAACCCGCGAATATCAACAAACAGCACGGCAATATGCATCGTTTTCCCGATGCCGCTATGCGCTGCGTTTGTCTTTATCAGCTCATTCACAAGCTCAGGGTCTACATACTTGCTGAACATGTCTTTGATCGCTTTCTTCGCAGCCCGTTCGTTAATATAGTTATGCACTACGGAGAATCCCAGCAGCACAGCGACGGAAAGCGGGGGGTATAGCAAAGTCAGTATCTGCCCTGTCTTGAACATCAACTTGTTGAATAAAAGGTATCCGGCAATGAACACGATCGCTGCGCCCAGCGATATCCAGTCGCCAAAACGCATTACAATCAGGCTGAAAACCAGAAGTGAAAAGATTAGCAGCACTATGTTCACCCACAGCTGCGCATACCCCTTAAAATTCTCTTCAAGTAGCATTTGAACTATATTGGCGTGGATCTCAACGCCGTGCATTTGGTGCTTGTGGTCTACGGATGTAATATATGAGTCCATCATGCTCGACGCATAAGGCCCGATGAGAACAATCTCGTCAGCATAAAAGCTGGGTTCGAAATCATCGTCAAAGATTTCCTTGAAGGATATGCCAAGCCCTTCTGCTGCGAAGAAGTCGCCCGGAACTCCCGAAAAGGCAAGATGTATCGGCTGATGAAAACTATCAGGTATCGGGGCTTCTTCACCTGTATACTTTTTGTATATGGCCTGGGCGAAGGTTTTCTCGGGTACGCCGAACACCACCATGCCCAAATCAGCCTTGCGGACTACGCTGTCATCATCTATAAAGGCATTCAATATCCCGTATTCAGACACTTTTTCCAGAGCTTCAAACGGCTTTTCAAAGGCTATAACGTCATTATTATAGTCCAGCGTCAGCGCCGCCCCGAACACCACGTTTCCGCCCTCAGCCGCAGCCTGCACCAAGGCATCGTCTGCTGCAGGGTCGTTGCTATTCCCGGAGTAAATCATATCGATCGCAATCACGGCGGGTTTCCAGTCGGGGTCACTGTTCAGTATGGCGATAGCGTCGGCCATGCGCTGTCTGGACCAGAACTGCACCGGTCCGAACTCCACCAGTGTTTCCGAATCTATGCCTAGCAAATGAATTTCAGGGAGGAGGATCACGGTTTCCCTATACAATATATCCTGCGCTTGTAGTTCGAAGTATTCGAGCGCATTTGTGAGAAATAATGTCAGCATCAGGGCTGCAACAACTGCGCAGCCCATCGCCTTTTTCAGGATTTTTAGATTGATAGATACATGCCTCATTTATTTATTGTCCAACTCCTTAAAACTTTTCAATTTTACATGCTTCGCTTTCTTCTGTTCGTATTATACCACAAAACAGCGATTGACAGAAAAACAACATAGTTGTATACTTTATCAAATACGCAAGTAGTGTGTACGACCATATTTGATGAAACACAAAACTAAAGACATTAAGGAGAATGGTAAAATGAAAAAAGCGCTGAAAATCATTGCACTGCTGCTCGTTGTCATAATGGCAGCGGGAATGCTGGCTGCCTGCGAAAAAGAGGAGCCGGCCCCCAGCAACACCCCCGGCACAAACGACTCGGACAACGCCCCTGCAGCGTCCACAGGGCTCGAGCCCCTCAAAGGCAAAGACATCTACAACGACCCGATAAAAATATCCGTGATTTCTATATCCACCGCTGGTATAGTAAACAGGATATACCAGATGGCGTTCAACGATCAGGCCGTCAGGTATCCCAATGTGCAAATCGACTATAAAGACGGCGAGTACGACCCCAGCAAACAGATAACGCTGATCGAAGAAGCCATCACCCAGGGTTACGACTGCATCGTCCTTGAATGCATGGATCCGTTCGCGCTCAACGACGCGGTCGCAAAAGCCGAAAGAGCCGGAATTCCCGTTATGTCGACGAACGCTGCCGAACCGCAGGAAGTGCATTCGCTCCACATTGCAGGCGCGGACTACTCGTCCGGCTGGGCGGGCGGCATCGAACTCGCCAAACTGTCCGGCAATAAGGGCACGGCTATAGTCCTTGACTGCCCGGCAATGATGAAGCCAGGCGCGCGCATGGGCACAGGCTTTGAGGAATACATTCAGGATCACACCGATATCGAAATCATCGAGCAGTACCCGATCGAAAACTGGTCTTCGGACAATGCGCAGATAGCGATGCGCGAAGCTCTCACCAAGTACGGCGCGGGCGAGATCACGATGGTCTACTGTGCCTCCGGCGACATTGCAAACGGAGCGATGAACGCTATCGACCAGGCAGGACGGCAGGGCGACGGCATCCTCATCTGGGGCTTCATGGGATACCCGATGGAACTCGACGCGATCAAAGAGGGGAAAATGGCCGGCACGATGTTCTCGGATACATATGTCCAGTATTCATCGCTGTTCTATATGTGCATGAACCATATCGCGACAGGCCTGACGTCCGTAACGGGCGGCTACACATCGACCCCGATGGTTGAGCAGCCGATGTTCCCGGTGACGAAGGACAACATCGACGACGTCATGGCAGTTTCACGCTGGTACATTGAAAAACCGCTGAGCTGACGAGTGAGTCAGAGTAACTTAGCGAGTTAGTAATAACGTAAACGCGCACGATATGACCGATAGTGAGGCTGTATCGTGCGCTTTCCTTAAAGGATGGATGGTGACGCAATGAACGGAAAAACCATTCGAAGGCTTATTTCCATAGGCCTGGTAATTATTATGGCTGTCATATTTTCTGTCACGACGGAGGCGTTCCTGAACTTTCAGAACATAGCCAATCTGCTCAAAGACGCGGCATATCTCGGTCTGATCGCTCTCGGTATGTCGTTCGTTATAATAGGCGGCGGCGTCGACCTGTCCGCAGGCGGTATAGCATGCGTCGTAGGCATAATATGCGTTAGGATGACCACGGTCGGCGTGCCCGGGCTATTCGTTGTGCCTGCCGCTATCCTGCTTGGCGCGTTATGCGGGCTCATCAATGCGATTTTCGTGACGAAAGTGAAGCTCACTGAGTTTGTCGCAACGCTTGCCCTGGGTTTTGTTTACACCGGGCTGACGCTGGTTTTGGCATTCCGCGACGACAGGGGAACGATCACGTCCGTCGCTGTGCCGAAATGGAGCAGCCTGCGCATGTTCGGCGGGGATATAGGGGGGATTTACATAATCTCGATCGTGTGGATAGCCCTCGCCATTGTGACATATATCGTGCTGACAAAGACGAACTTCGGCCTGCATACTTATGCAATAGGCTCGCATGCCAAATCCGCGCAGATGTCCGGGGTGAACAACAATAGGGTGAAGATGACCGGCTATCTGATTTGCGGCGCCTTTGCCGGTCTTGCGGTCGTTCTGCAGGTCGCGCGCAACGGCTCCTCGCCGCTGAACATCGGAACAGGATACGAGTTTAAGGCAATCGCGGCATGCGTCGTGGGCGGCGTCGTGCTGGGCGGCGGAAAAGGTGATTCGATCAGCGCTTTCATCGGCGCGCTTTTCTTTATCACGCTTATGAACGGCCTTTACAAGTACAATCTGCAGACGTCATGGGAGTATATACTCCAGGGCGGAATAATTGTGATCGCCACTGCGTTCGACTCAGTGTTCAACAGGATAACGACGAAGCGCCTGCTGGCGGAAGCGCGTTAACGATGCGATTAGGGGTCAGGGGTCAGGGGTCAGGGTTTAGGATAATTGTTGGGGGCGATAGCGTGGATAATGAAGATTTGAAAGCGGCGGGTGGCAATACCGATGAATCCAGCGGCGGGGCTGCGGGCGGCGTTTTCCTTCAGGCGAAGGGCATATATAAGCAGTTCAGCGGCGTTACGGTGCTGGAGGACGTGGACCTTGAAGTCAATTACGGCGAAGTCCATGCGCTGATGGGTGAAAACGGGGCAGGCAAGTCGACGATCATCAAAATCATCACAGGCGTCTACACAAAGGACGCGGGCGAGATCATCGTCGATGGCAATCAGGTGGAAATAAACAGCCGCCATGATTCCAGCGCCCTGGGGATACAAGTCATATATCAGGAACTGAGCCTTATCCCCGCGCTCACGGTGACTGAGAACATATTCTTAGGCCAGGAGATATCAAACTTCGGGTTTTCGGATAAAAAGGCCATGAGGGAGCGGGTACAGTCGCTCATCGAGCACTACGGCTTCGACCTTGACCCGGACGCGGTCGTCGAAACGCTTGGCATGGCAAAGCGGCAGATGGCGGAGATACTCAAGGCTCTCGCGTTCAAGGCGAAGCTTATCATCATGGACGAGCCGACGTCGTCTCTTTCGGCGGCAGAATCCGAAAAACTGTTCGACACCATCGACAGCTTGCGGAAAAGGGGCGCCGGGATACTATATATCTCGCACAGGCTCGAGGAGGTATACAGATTGTCTGACCGCCTGACTGTCATGCGAGACGGGAAGGTCGTGGGCGTGCTGCAGAAGGATGAGATAGACCCGCATAAGGTCACGACAATGATGATCGGACGCGAGGTCAGCACGGAGGAAAACAAGTCGTCCGCCAAAAGGTTTGATGAGAACTGCCTTGAAGTGAAAAACCTTTCATACGGCAGCGTACTGAAGGACGTCAGTTTTGAAGCGTACGGCGGAGAAATTCTCGGCATCGGAGGGCTTGTGGGCTCGGGCAGGACAGAGCTAATACGCTGTATATACGGCGCCGCGAAGCGGAGCGGAGGCACGGTCACGCTGGGCGGAAAGCCTGTCAGCCAGTCAATAAGGAAGAATATTCGCGCCGGATTCGGGTATGTTCCGGAGGACAGGCGCGTCGAGGGGCTTGTTCCTCTCCTTACGACGGAAAAGAACGTCACGCTGGCAAGCTATGACAAACTGGCGTCAGCGAGCATCGTGAGCCGCAAAAAGGAGATAGCGTGGGCAGACCGCGCAATAGAGGACTATGACATCCGCCCGCCGATCAGAGCGCTGCCTGCCGGGAACCTTTCGGGCGGCAACCAGCAAAAGGTGATCCTCGGCAGGTGGCTGACGCGGGATTTGCAATTGCTGTTGCTCGACGAGCCGACTGTCGGCGTCGACGTCGGGGTGAAAATGGACCTGTACAGGCTGCTGCGCGAACTGGCAGACAAAGGAACCATCGTTGTGATGGTCTCGTCCGACCTTGCGGAACTGGTGCATCTGTCAGACCGGGTGCTTGTCATGCGCGACGGGCGGTTTTTTGAGGAGTTCAAGCGCGGCGGCATACGTGAAGAGGAGATACTGCTTGCCGCCTCGGGAGTCCATACGGAAGGGGGAACGGCGTTGTGAAAAAACTGGTAAAGACCATCGGCAGCGCGTGGGGGCAGCGGATAACCCTGCTTGTGCTCATATGCGCCGTCATGGCTATATTCGAACCCGTGTTTTTCAAGCTGAACAACGCTAAAAGCATTCTTCTTGCGATATCCGTCAACGGTGTGATGGTGAGCGGCATGCTGTTCACAGTGCTCGTCGGCGGGATGGACTTATCCGTAGGCTCGATGGCCGGGATATCCGCATCGGTGGCGTTCAGGATCGCCGAGTCAGCCGGTTTCACCTCATCGGGTTTCCTGTACGGGTGCGCCGCAGCGCTAGCGCTTTGCCTATTGACGGGTTTTGTCAACGGGTTCCTTGTGACGCGTTTCGCGCTGCCTGCTTTCGTAGTGACGCTTGCTATGAAATACATTCTTTACGGCAGCACATATATGGTGACGCAGGGGTTCTATGTCCTGCCGCCGGCTAACGGGCTGTCGTACCAGATAGGTAACCAGGTGGTGTTCAGCATACCGCTCGGCGGCGACGACTATCTCAGGATCCCCATGCCCGTTATCATACTGATTATTATAGTTGCGATATGCGCGTTCATACTCGGTAAAACGACATACGGGCGTAAGCTGTATGTCATTGGCGGCAACTCCAATGTCGCTAACCTTGTGGGCATAAACTCCAAGGCGAACATTATCGGCGCTTTCATGATATCCAGCGTGATGGCCGGGCTCGGCGGCGTGATGCTTGCCTCGATGAACGGCCAGGCGGGGCAGACGACAGCGATAGGATACGAGGGCAATGTCCTCATGGCGATGGTCGTCGGCGGCATCAACCTCGCGGGAGGCGAGGGCGGCATGTCGGGCGCGATTTTCGGCGCGCTGCTCGTCGGTATTATAAATAATATTATGATACTGCTCAGTGTCAGCGGCGATATTCAGACCTTTATTAAGGGCATTGTGATACTGGCTGCAATGACACTAAACATGTACGCAAGGCGCGGCTCAGCGTCGAATGTTATTGCGAAAACAGCTAAGAGTTAGGGGTCAGGGAGGTGCGAGTGTTTTGAAATACAAGAAATTGTTTGAGCCGATAAAATTGGGGAAGACGCTGTTCCGCAATAGGATTTTTTCGTCGCCGCAGGATATTTACAGGCTGACGTCTGAGAATTTCCTGGACGACAACGCTACGGCGTTTTATGAAGTAAAAGCGCTGGGCGGCTTTGCGTCGGTGTGCCTGGGCGACATGATGGTGGACTCGCGCGCCGGGCATAGCCACCCGTTCCAGCTGCGCGGGGACGACGTCAAGGGCCGCGGCAGCTTCACGCGCACTGCGAACGCAATAAAGCGCCACGGGGCGGTCGCTGCGGTCGAACTTAACCATGCGGGCAAAAACGGAAATGTGATGGCCGCGAAAGAAGGCTTTATTTACGGCATCGTCGACGAAGTTCGCCCGGACGGCGTTGAAGTGCGGGCGATGGACGATGCATGGATCGACCGCCTGATAAAATGCTATGCTGACGCCGCGCTGTTTGCGAAGCAGTGCGGGTACGGCATGATAACGCTGCATGGCGGTCACGGGTGGCTGCTCGCACAGTTCATGTCGCCGCGCGACAACAAGCGGACGGATAAATGGGGCGGCTCAATTGAGAACAGGATGCGCTTCCCGCTCGCGGTCGTTGAAGCGGTCCGCCGCGCTATAGGGCCGGATATGCCGATTGAAATTCGCATCAGCGGCTCCGAATGTCTGGATGATGGTTATAATATTGACGAAGGCGTCCGCATCGCAAAAGCGCTTGACGGCAAAGTCGACCTTATCCATGTCTCTGCAGGGCATCACGAAGAAGAAAGCGCCAGCATGATAACGCATCCGACAATGTTCCTGCCGGACGGCGTCAACGTTAAATATGCCGCTGAAATAAAGAAGCAAGTCTCTACGCCTGTCGCCACTGTCGGGGCATTGACAGACCCGGAAATGATGAACGAAATCATTCTTTCCGGGCAGGCGGACGTCGTGCAGCTCGGCAGGCAAACGCTTGCGGACCCGGACCTGCCGCTGAAAGCCCGCGTAGGGCTCGAGGACGAGATAAATAAATGTATGCGCTGCATGACATGCTTCTCATGCAGCACAGCGAGCGGCATATTCTACTGCGCGATAAACCCCGTCATCGGGCATGAGCTCGATGTGCTGCGCGCGACGCCGCCGCGCAAGGCAAAAACTGTCCTCGTCGCGGGCGGAGGCATTGGCGGGATGCAAGCCGCGCTTACAGCGTCGGAGCGCGGGCATAAGGTGATATTATGCGAAAAATCAGGCGAACTCGGCGGCGCGCTCCTGTGCGAGCGGAACGTTCCGTTCAAGGATAAGCTGGATTCATATTTAAAAACGCAGGCGCTCAGGATTTCGCGCGCGCCTGTCGAAGTGCGGCTGAACACCGAGGTAACGCCGGATTATGCGAAGGCGCTGCGTCCGGACGTCATCATCGCCGCGCTGGGAGCGGCGCCGGTGGTGCCGAACATACCCGGGATAGAAAACGCCGTAATGGCTGAAGATGTGTACCTTGACCCGGAGATCGCAGGAAAGCGCGCCGCTATAATCGGCGGCGGACTCGTCGGGCTGGAGCTTGGCATATTGCTGGCTCGGCTTGGAAAGGAAATCGAGATCGTGGAAATGCTGCCGGCAACGCTCGCATCGGTTGGCGACACGCAGACTTCCGAGATGATAAGCAACCCCGCCGCGCTTGAAGCCGGCGCGAACATCGTCCACGGCATCGCAATATCGGAAGAAATGAAAAAGCTCCCGAACATGAAAATCACCGTTTCCGCAAAAGCGATGGAAATCACGAAACAGGGGCTTATGATAGAAGACAAAGACGGCCGGCGATTGGTAGCCGCCGACACCGTAATATGCGCAGTCGGCCAGCGACCGCTGACCGACGATGCTATGGCATTATATGACTGTGCCCCCGAATTCCACCAGATAGGCGACTGCGTGACGCCGAAGAACATCCTCACCGCCACTCAGGCCGCATACCAGGCAGCAAGGGATATCGGGCGTTTCTAGCCAGTCAGCTCGTAGAGCTGACTGGCAGATCAGCTATTGAGTCATCGTTGTAGACCCAGTCGCGGGTGTGGTAGACGACGAACTTGTCGGCGCCGGTGCGGCAGATAGTCTCTGTTATACCGGAGTTGATAATGAGCCTGCGGCACATTGTGCACGACGTTGTGTCTGTCAGGTACTCGTTCGTTTTCGCGTCGCGGCCTGTGAGGTAGAGGACAGCGCCTATCATATCCCTGCGCGCGGCAGATATGATCGCGTTAGCTTCGGCGTGAACGCTCCGGCACAGCTCGTACCTCTCGCCGCTCGGGATCTCCAAGACGTCGCGAAGGCACTGCCCCGTATCGGGGCAGTTTTTTCTGCCGCGCGGCGCACCGTTATAACCCGTCGCGATTATTTCATCATTTCTGACGATTATCGCCCCGTATTTTCTCCGTAAACAAGGAGCCCTCTGCAAAACCGAATCCGCGATATCAAGGTAATAGTTATTCTTATCCTTGCGGTCATCCATTTTAGTCGCCTCCCAATAGCTAAAATTTAGGTAACCACTAACCCCTAAGAAAGACTCTGATACTCAACCAGCGAGGCGTAGATGCCTCCTTTTTCTATCAGCTCGTCGTGGTTGCCGTACTCGGCGATCACCCCGTCCTGGAGAGCGATGATGAGGTCTGCTTTCCGAATGGTGGACAGCCTGTGCGCAATAACGACCAGCGTGCGCTGACCAATGATCTTCCCGATGGCATTTTGGATCTCGCGCTCTGTTTCGGTATCGACGGCGGACGTCGCCTCGTCGAGCAGGAGCAGCGGGCTGTTACGGAGCACCGAGCGCGCGATAGAAAGACGCTGCTTTTGTCCTCCGCTGAGCCTCACGCCGCGCTCGCCAATAAATGTGTCGTATTTTTCCGGCAGCGAATCGATAAACTCGTCGATGCAGGCGACTTTTGCGGCCTCCTCGATCTGCTCTGCAGTCGCGTCGTCGCAGCCGTAGGCGATGTTTTCACCGATGGTGCCGTTAAAGAGGAACACATCCTGAAGCACGAGGCTCAACTGGTTACGCAGGCTCTCTAAAGTCATGTCCTTTATATCGATCCCGTCCATTGTGATCTTGCCTGATTTCGGGTCGTAAAACCGCGCTATCAGGCCGGAGATAGTGCTTTTTCCGACGCCTGTCGGGCCGACTAGCGCAATCATTTGGCCTGCTTTTGCGTTAAAGCTGATATGCTCAAGCACGGGGATTCCATCCTCATACGAGAACGACACATCCTCAAACGAAATCTGACCGCTTAACCTGCCGACGGTGATCGCGTCGGGCTTATCCTTGATGTCCGGCTCGGTATCGAGTATTTCAAAGACTCGCTCCGTTCCCGCAAGGCCCTGCTGCACATCCTCGACTATACGCGTCAGCATAGCGACCGGGGCGTAGAACAGGTTCAGGTACAGCAGGAACGCGACGACGTCGGAAATGTTCAGCCCGCTCCGCACGGAAATTATCGGGCCCGCGATCAGTACGATGACCGTCCCGAGCGTCGTGATGAAGCCGACAGAGGGGTGCAGTATGCCGGAATAGAACAGAGCCTTAATAAGCGCTGTTGCGTGTTGGGTCGATTTATCGCGTACTTTTTCGAGCTCCTGCTCCTGTTTGTTGAATATTTGAATTTCCTTTATGCCGGAGAAGTTGTCCTGCAGGACGCCGTTGAGTTCCGCGATTTTGGCCTGCCCCTGCGCGAAAAAGCTCCTCATGAGCCTTGGTATCATTGAAAGCCCCGCGATAAAAGGTATTGGGGCGCACACAAGCAGCGCGAGTATCGGGTTGATGATAAGCAGCAGCACGAGAACGCCGATTATCGTGATAACGCTTGTGGCGACTTCAGGCAGAGCGTGCGCGATCAGGCTCTCAAACGTGCCTGTGTCGTTTATGACGCGGGACATGAGCTGCCCGGTCTGCTTGTCATGGTAGTAGCTCATGGAGAGCTTTTGCAGATGGTCGTAAACGATGCATCGCACCCGGCTAACCATCCTCCACGACGCCAGATGCGACAGATAGTTGTTGAGAAACTGGCAAACTGCCCGCACGGCGAAACACGCAAGCAATATGAGCGCGAGCATCGTTATGCGTCCCAGCGAGTTCTCGAGGTCTCCGGATTCCATTATCCGGATTATCCGCCTTGTAACTTCCGGCGAAACCAGATTGACCCCCGAGATCGCGAATAGGGCAATGGTGGCGATAACGAGATATTTCGCCCACGGCCCCGCAAACTTAAACAACCTGATCAACTTTTTCAACTCTATGCCTCATTTCAAGATTTTTCAGTAATTATACATTAATTATTAAGGTAAAAGCAAGAACAACAGTGTTACATTACTAAGGCATAGCGGAGTCGGCGTTCAAATTACATTTCGCCCGCGAAACCACGGACGGGGGAGCGCCGCGCGGA
>Ga0082212_10000622_pt1 | contig 51621 bp, 43 predicted proteins | sample TergutNt197P3_FD_71548 | JGI IMG/M metagenome (GOLD analysis project Ga0082212, IMG submission 71548) | Neocapritermes taracua P3 segment gut microbial communities from Petit-Saut dam, French Guiana - Nt197 P3 | ecosystem: Host-associated > Arthropoda: Insects > Digestive system > Gut ...
TTGCAATAAATCCCTTCCGTTTGCCTGCAAAATTAAATCCAAATGTTTTGCCCAATCGTTCATCGTGAGCGGAATATGTTGTTTTGCATACTCTTCGGCAAAGTCTAAGTAACCGTTAACAATGCGCCCCAGCGATCCCAATTCGCTTTCCGTCAGGTAGTTTTTGGCTATTGACACGTCTGTTTTTACAATTTTTCCTTTGGGTGATTTTTCCCATGAAACGAGTCCCATATTTTCTTTTGTATGGTCGGCACGACGATATATCAACTCGGCAGCAGTATGTTGATGCACCGCAAAGTGCATTTTGTTCTGAACTCTTGCAAAAAACGCTTTGGTGGTAGGCGATTCGGGATTATAATCCATTGCAGTAGAATATATATCCGTGATTTTCTGATAAAACCGCCGTTCCGACAGTCTAATCTCACGAATCTCCTCCAATAGCCGTTCGAAATAGTCGTCGTCAAGAAAAGCGCCATTTTCCATCCGCTTTCGGTCGATTACATAACCCCGCAGTGCAAAATCGCGCAGTACAGCAGTTGCCCACTGGCGAAAAGCCGTCGCCCGCTTTGAATTTACACGATAACCAACGGCAATGATAGCATCAAGATTGTAATGCTTCACCATTCGGCTAACCTCGCGATTCCCTTCCTGTTGAACTACCGAGAAATCCTCGGTAGTTGAAACTTCGTTCAATTCGCTTTCTGCAAATATATTTTTAAGGTGCAACCCAATATTATCGGTTGAGGTATCGAACAGCAATCCCATACTTTTTTGCGACAGCCAAATCGTGCCATCCTGTACGCGCACCTCTACGCCATCGCCTTTCGACTGATAGGCAAAAATCAAAAATTCAGCCGTACTGTTGCGAATTTGCAATGTATTATTTTTGGCTTTTCTATTCATTGATATTTATTTACCTGAATCTACGGCACGAGTATTACCTTATTAAAATTCCCTTCCCTGTGATAGAGTTTCCGAAACCATTCAGCGCCTTCGCTCAATGGCGCTACTGCCGAGATCATGCCGTCGACCCGAAGCGCACCGGAGGCAATCATATCCAGTACGATTTCATATTCGCCGCAGATGGCGCAACTACCCTGCACTTTGATTTCGGAAGTAACTACCTTTTGAAGCGGGAATTCAATGACCGGCGTCAGGTTTCCGACTAACACAGCCGTCGCGCCCTTGCGAAGCGAATCAATGAGCGTATTGACAGTAGCAGCAATCCCAACCACTTCAAAACCGAAGTCAGCGCCGCGACCTTTTGTAAGGTTGCGTACCGCCTCGGCAACGGGTTGATTTATAGAATTGACGGTTATATCGGCGCCATATTTCACAGCCATCTTGAGTTTTTCGTCGTCCACATCCACAGCGATGACCTGCGTAGCGCCGGCCGCTTTAAGCAAACTGACGATAAAAGTACCAATCATCCCGCTACCTATCACAACGGCGCTATCCCCAACGTTGATACCCGAAATCCGTACGGCATGTGCAGCCACGGCGGCAGGCTCTACCATGGCAGCCTGCTCAAAGCTCACATTATCCGGTATTTTATAAAGAATATGCTGCGGCACGGCTAAATATTCGGCAAAAGCCCCGTTCCGTTTATACTCTTTGGGCGACACCCCAACCACTTCGCGACCCTCGCTCAGGTTGTAACGGCCTTTGAGCGTATACCAGTCGTTCAAAGGATAGACGGTAGAATCGAATGTGACGCGGTCGCCTTCTTTCCAGCGGGTTACGTCCTCGCCGGTTTTTACAATCACTCCAGATGCCTCGTGCCCCATGATGACCGGCGGCTGCCGCCGTCCCGTGCTGCCGTCCATCCCGTGCACGTCGCTCCCGCAAATACCGCACGCCATCACGCGGATAAGTACTTCGCCCACAGCCGGTTGCGGTTCCTCTACATCCCGGTAAACCAATTTGTTATATTCCTCTAATACAAGCGCTTTCATATTTTATAATTGATTAAATATTTCTATTGGTATGATACAAAATCATATAAAAAATTAGAAGTCAAAAAAGTAGTTTTTTAATATCAACCACTTTAATTGTCTACTGCGCACCAAAGATAAGATATTATTTTCATATGCTTAATATTTATTCATAAAAGATACCATCATTTGCATAGTAGAAAGTAATTATTTACCTTTGTTGCGCAAAACCTTAGGAATATATAAAATAGAACGAAACATATTATCTATAACTGAATAAATATTATTAAAAACTATGAAGGCAATCCCATTCTTTTGCTACATCTTTTGTTTGCTTGCAATCAGAAGTTTTAGCCCTGTATCAGCGCAGACTACCAGCGCGATTCAACTTCCTGAAACAGGAGGTAAAACACTGTTAAACAGTGGTTGGTATGCCCGACGCGCCAATGAAATCCTGGTCGACGGCAATCAATTTACTATGCGTCCATTTAGTCCGGAAGGATGGATGAAAGCTCGCGTTCCGGGCACCGTTCTGACTACGCTGCTTGAAAACAACATTTTTCCGGCGCCTGAATTTAGCTTGAATAATAACCTGATACCCGATATTTACTCTGTCGGGAACGGTTACTATACATGCTGGTTTGTTCGTCCTTTTGAACTAAAAAGTTTAGACAGTGACAAACAGGTATGGCTGAATTTCAGGGGCATCAACTACAAGGCGGATGTGTTTCTGAACGGAAAACGTATCAATCATGATACGCATGAGGGGATGTTCCTGCGGCAAAGTTACTGTATTACCTCTTACCTGAAAGAAAATGATGCCAATCTGCTTGCTGTGATTGTTCATCCGCCCGATTATCCGGGAAATGCCAACGGCGGACAGGGGGGTGACGGACAAATTGCCCGTAATGTGACGATGCAGTTCACGCCGGGTTGGGACTGGATACAACCCGTTCGCGACCGGAATACGGGTATCTGGGACGAAGTATCGATAACGGTTACGGGTCCGGTCAGGGTACAGCATCCCTATGTCGTGACCAAAGTACCCGGCATCCGCAAGACGGAAGGCACGCAGCCCGACGCCTTTATCCGCACCACCGTTGAAGTGGAAAACACATCCGACTTCGCCCAAACAGGCACATTAGTTTGCGAATCAGGCGCAGGAACGCTGAAACAAGCCATCACGCTGGCGCCGTATGAAAAACGAACAGTCGCTTTTAAGGAATTGACAGTAAAAAACCCGCATCTCTGGTGGCCGAATGGTATCGGAGAGCAGCCTTTAAACGACATGCGTTTATTTTTTGAGATGGACGGTAAGGTCAGCGACCAGCAGCAGCTGCGTTATGGCATCCGAGAAATCAAATCCGAAAAATGTCCCGAAACCGGCGGGCGCAAGTTTTATGTGAATGGCCAGCCGATTTATATGACGGGCGGCAATTATATTGCCTCTGACTGGCTACTACGTCTTTCTGCAGAGCGATACCGTGCAGAAGTGCGTTTCCATGCTGAGATGAACGTGCGCATGATTCGCGTATGGGGCGGCGCATTGCTCGAACGTCCCGAATTTTACGACGCCTGCGACGAATTTGGAATCCTCGTATTCCAGGACCTTTGGGGTAGCGGTGATTGCAACGGCGCATGGAATGACCAGACAAAGTTACACTCGCGCGAACGGCGCTGGGAATATCCGGATAACCATACATTGTTTCTGGCTTCTGTAGAAGACCAGGTAAAAATGATTCGTAATCACCCAAGCTTGTGCCTTTGGTGCGGCGGTAATGAATGGCCGTTAGCAAAGGACATTGACCGGAAACTGAAAAATGAACTTTTTCCTCGCTTAGACCCTGAGCGACTTTTTGCCAGTTTTTCGACCGATACGGTCTTCACCCGCAATACAATTGGAGGCGTTGGTGATGGCCCGTATGGCATTCAGGAACCTGAATGGTTCTTTACCTTCCGCTCTACCCCGTTCAATCCGGAGGCAGGATCGGTTGGATCGCCTGAAATAGAGAGCTTTCGCGAGATGATGACCGAACAGGAGTTAGCCGCCTTCCCGCGTGGCCGACAACTTAGGGCTACCAATCCTGCATGGGTGTACCATAAAGACTTGGGATATGGCGCACATCTCGAACGATATGGCGAAGTAACAGATATTGAGACCTACTGCAAATATGCGCAAGCAGTGAATTACGACCAATATCGCTCTTTCATGGAAGGCTGGGCTTCGCATATGTGGGACTGGTATACGGGTATCCTGATCTGGAAAACCCAGAACCCGTGGACGTCGCTTCGCGGACAGATGTATGACTGGTTTCTCGATGTAAATGCGACATTGTACGGCCTGCGCAAGGGATGCGAACCCTTGCATCCGCAATATAACCTTGTCAGCAAACAGGTGGAATTAGTGAATACGGCGTTAGGCAAGCATGATGTGGCAGTGAAAGCGCAACTGTATCAACTTTCAGGTAAAGTCATCTGGGAAAAGGAAGTAGTAGCTTCTATTCAGCCCAATCAGGTGAACCGATTATTTGATATACCTCCACCAGCAGGGGTAGACGGCGTTTATTTCCTGAAACTGACACTTTCTGAAGCCGGAAAGGAGCGGACAAATAATATATACTGGCTCACTACGAAAGAAAAGGACTATACATCTCTCAACACTTTGCCCAAAACGACACCTGAAACGACCGTCTCGTTAGATAAACAGCAGGACATTTATAAAGGAACGGTAAATCTGACCGCAAAAGATCGTATCTCTTTCTTTAACCGAATCAAAGTCTTTGATAAAAATACGGGTAAACGTATCCTGCCTGTTCACTATTCAGATAACTATTTCACCTTGATGCCGGGTGATCAGCAAACTGTTACACTGGAATTTACATCTTCTCTTCCCAAAGACCGGATCGATATCCGTATAGAAAGTTGGACAGCCGAATAAGTATTTTCATTCCCATACTTTATTCGGAAATGGCGTATGATTCGCCCCACGCCATGATAACATACGGGACTTGAATTTCGGCTACTCTCCTGAAAGTCAGCCAGTAGGCCTCCCTGTGATCAATGGTGTGCCCCATTTCGTTTTCGTGACCGGTGATGACCAGCGCAGGCTTGATACCGGAAACGAATTTTTCCATGGGCATCATCCAGCATTGAACAAGTAGCACATCCACTTTCGCGCTGTTGCCGATTGTGGCAACCAAATCGTCTGAATAGTCCTGATCGCCGGTGTGCATAACTGTTTGTCCTTCGGGTAGGGTAATGATATATACATTATTCAACATGGGCCTTTGCAGTCCGGGATAAACCTGAACTGTGAGCGAGGCATTTTTGGCGGGAATACGTATTGATTCACAAATCAAACCATCACCCCGCAAAACACGAAACTGAGGAGGCATATCCTTCCATATTTCCTCCGGAACGATTACATTCTTACCCTGCTCGCAAAACATTTGAACGACAGTCTTGTCCGTATGATCTCCATGTGCATGTGTGATGAAGAGTATATCGCACTGTTCCACAATGGAGCGCATTAATACGTCACTGATATAAGAGCTGTCAGCCTTTCCGCCCCTGACCAGGTCAATACCAACGGTTACGGTTGGCGTTTTCACAATAAAACCGTGATTATAAAAGCGAAAAAAACGTATTTCCCTGCCGGTCGGTTTATAGTTCTGAATTTCTGCCAGCAAGTTGCCGATAATATTGTTCATGTACGACAAAAAAGCGATCCCGTTATCCAGGCGCGTATCGTGTAACAGGATATCGAGCGAAAGCAGTGCAAGCATACGTTCGTCGCTATGTGTTATCCCTGGCGGATGAGCGGCCAAGACTTGATAGGCCTTATTGAAAGTTGATAATGCCTGATCCTGTAGATAGGTATCGGCATCCCTCCAGTAATGCAATTTTTCCTGCGCCGCTAACTGTGCAGTAAGCAGTAAACAGCAAAACAACAATAAAAACTTCTTGAAACTGTTCATAATAAATAAATGTGGACTTCAGAAAACTTATACTTTGAAATTCCAAAAAACCGAAGTCCTTTATGCTATTTGAAAAATCATGTTGCACGCTCAAAAGGCTATTGTTGACGGAATAACAGGTTCAGGCGTGCTTGTTAATCAATTTTTTACGACTTCCTGTCGCAATTGATTTGCAAAAATACGAAATAGATGTTATATTTTTGCATTTCAATCGTCATAAAAACAAATGGAACTCGAAACATTTAAAATAAAAGTAATCCCTCTCAGGAAAAAACTGCTTGTCTATGCAGCCGGAGTTGCCGGAGAACAGGTCGAAGTGGAAGACGTTGTGCAGGACGTATTTCTTAAACTGTGGTCTATTCGTGAAAGGCTGGATGAATACCATAATGTGGAGGCATTGGCTTATTTGATTACAAAGAATAAGGTATACGACGAGTTGAAGCGCAACCGCCACGAACGTCTAGAAAATATCGAATCATCAGGCTATGCAGGCATTTTTACGTCGCCTGACCCCGAAACGATAGCCGAACAGAAAGACTTGGCAAATCATGTAAAAAGACTGATCGAAGCGCTGCCGGCCATTCAGCAAACGATTACGCGGATGAAAGACGTGGAAGGCTACGAACTGTCGGAAATCGCCGAAATAACCGGCACGCAAATTGAAGCCGTGCGCGTCAATCTTTCGCGGGCCAGAAAAAGAATCAGAGAACAATTGATACAGTTAAACAATATACGACTAATAGATACACGATGAAAATAGAACAATTACTTGAACCATACTTTGAGGGGCTGACCTCCGCGGAGGAAGAAGCGAAACTCCGGCGCTTTTTCATGTCGGACGATGTCCCCGATAACCTGATGATGTATAAGCCGCTGTTTGTTTATTTCGATAGCGAAATAACGAAATCGCATCCGAAAAGTTCATACGCACGCACGACCATCATCCTGTGGCTTAGCGGCGCTGCTGCATGCACAGCCATCCTGATCGGTTCTTTCTTCATTACAACACAGCAAAATCGGTGTCCGGAAAAAGGCAATTATGTCATGATCGACGGACGCTGCCATACTGATGCGGCAACCATTCGCAAAACCATGCAAATGACGCTTCAGGAAGTCTCGGATGGCAATGAATTTCCGTCGGACGCCAAACCGGTGTATGTGATTGATATGGTTGAAAATCAACTGAAAGAATTTGATTTTTTATTCGATGAATAATGATGTGGGCAGGCGTAAAACCTGTCCCAACCCGATTTTACAAACCAATTAATAATTCAATAATCAACTGATATGAAAAATTTGTTTATTCCTGCTATCCTTTTCGTTTTATGCCCTTATCTGTCAGAGGCGTCGATAGTGCAGGACGATTTAAGGATAAAAGATGTCTTCCGTATCTACGGCAAGCAAAAAAATGTAGTGATGGTTGAACTTTCAAAAGAAATGATAGACATGTACGACATTACTTTTTATAAAAGCATCACCATTAAAAAAGACCCCGAGGCCTTGACATTCATTCGTACGTGCCTCGAAGCCGACCAGGAGGGGGCGCGTAAGATTAAGGAAGTCACAAGCGAAGGAGCCGTTATATCGGCTTACTATCAGATTTCGGAAAAAAATAACGACCTTAATCGTTTCATCCTTTTCAAGGTCAATCAGGAGGGACTGATAACGCTTGTTTATATAGAAGGAAAACTCGACAGCGATGACCTGATAACCATTTTATTTACAAAATAATGATTAATAACAACTTAAATACTATAAACGATGAAACGTAAAATATTTTTTTCCGCTTTTGCGCTTTTTTTAACCTGCATTATGATAAAAGCGACTGTATTAAGCGATGATACTACAATGATTTTCGATTCGGGCAACAAACGAATCATTGTCACTGAAAACTTTAACAGGCAGCGGGTTGAAGTTGATGTTTATGAATTACAGGACGGGAGTGAAATCGACGCTTACGAAAAAGTGTTCACAGGCTATTACCGCGATGGGAAAGTGCGGGAACAGAGAAATTCACTCGTATCGATTGACATACCATCGCCGATACCGAGAAGGGGCCACAGACGTATTAATCCGCATTATGCAGGCTTTGGAATGGGATTTGCCGGATTTGCGGATAAAGGTGACTTTGGAGAAATCCCTTTTCGGGCCAGCAGTTCACCTGAAATTTACTTCAACATCTTTGATAAAGCCATACCGTTATCCCGTCAGTACAAATGGGCGCTTGTTACCGGCTTTGGTATTCGCTGGACGCGCTACCATCTGAAAGGTAATCACTATTTTAAAGAAAACGACGATTATACACAGATCATAAGCGATCCGGGCAATTGGGATATCAAAAAAAGCCGATTGGGAATCACAACACTCAATGTGCCGTTACTGCTGGAATGGCAAAGTCACAACAACAACCTGTTTTTCTCTGCCGGGGCTGTCTGTTCGTTTAATACAGCCTCATCGTCAAGAATCAAATATAAGGATACAAGTGGTAAAAATCATAAGGAAAAGGTTGATTCCGGTATGACTTTACGACCTGTAACCATGGACATCCTTGTACAGGCGGGTTCACATAACTTTGGCGTCTTTTCCAGGTATTCGCCTGTCAGCATCTTCGAACAAAACAAAGGCCCCGAGTTATATCCGCTCACCTTTGGCGCTATGCTGTATTTTTAAATAGCACAAATACATGAACTCCTTTTTTTGAAGTTCAGAGAATAAAAGCTCATCGTTTGGGCGATGGTTATCAGTATACGGTTAGTTATCAGATCGTTCATTCCGACAAGGTATTTTATCGTTTCGGTAGCCTGCATGCTTCCGATGATTCCTGCTACCGAGCCTAAAACGCCAGTTTGACCGTATGTTGGCCGGACGTCATCTTCCGGCGGCGTTTCAAACACACACCTGTAACACGCTGAACCGGGTATGTATGTCATGACTTCGCCGCGCATGGCAATGACCGCCCCATGCGAAAAAGGTTTCTTCATTTTTACGCATATATCATTGATTAAAAATTTTGTGGAATAGTTATCACAACAATCAACTACAAAATCGTATTCGCCGCCGGGACTGTTACCATTCGTAATATTTCCCGTCAAGCCGCTTATAATTTTTTCGGCGTTATCTTTCGTAAACCGGTAATTGTACGGGACAATATTCACATTCGGATTCAAAGCAACGAGTTTTTCCTGTGCAGATGCTGCTTTTGGACGGCCAAGGTCGTTAGTAGCATGAAGAATCTGACGCTGAAGATTGGAAATAGTTACTATATCGTCATCAACTATTCCGATTGTACCCACTCCGGCAGCTGCCAGATAATAAAGCGCCGGCGAACCTAATCCTCCTGCCCCGACCACAAGCGCTTTTGCGGATTTCAACTTTGCCTGTCCCTCTTCGCCGATATTTTCAAGAAGGATGTTTCGGGCGTATCTTTCTTCCATACATTTTTATAAAATGAACAATGCTTTTGAGACAGCCCCAAAAAAAATTATTGCAAACTCAAGTCCCAATCTTTCCATACAACTTCGTAACCTTGATTCTTCACCGCACTTAATATCTCGTCGGGAGTACGGTCATCGCTTACGGCAAATTGTTCCAATTCAGTTTTGTACACGGCATATCCACCCGGATCGGTTTTTGACCCTGCGCTTAAAGAGGTGATTCCCAATGTTGCCATATTATCCCTGAAAAGGCGGTTTTCGCGCGTGGATAAGGCGAGTTCCAAATCATGGTCGAAAATGCGAAAGGCAAAAATCAACTGCGCCAGTTCCCTGTCGGACATTACGACATTCGGCTGGAACACTTCGCCTTCGTGCGGTCGAATGCGCGGAAAAGAAATGGAATACTTCGTCTGCCAATACGTTTTCTGTAAATAACGTAGATGAAAAGCCATCATCGCTACGTCCGTTCGCCAGTCTTCCAACCCGATGAGTATGCCCAGCCCTATCTTGTGAACGCCGGCCCTGCCCATACGGTCGAAAGCATCCAATCGCCAGTCAAACTTCGATTTTATCCCTTTGGGATGATATGTATGATAATTTTGTTTATGATAGGTTTCCTGATAACAGTAAACAGCATTCAGACCAATCGCAGTCAGCCGTCTGTATTCTTCTTCTTTCAATGGTTGCACTTCGATTGAGATAGATGAAAAATAGGGTTTCACCAAATGAATTGCATTTTCAATGTAATTTATGCCTGCGTCGTGCGGGTTTTCGCCAGTAACCAATAAAATATGCTGAAAATCACCTGTTTTCTTAATTGCTTCCACTTCCTGAAGAATTTGAACATCGCTAAGGATAATACGTTTAATATGATTGTAGTGATTAAATCCGCAGTATACACAATGATTTACACATGAATTAGTCAGGTATAGCGGCACATAAAACTGTATAGTTTTTCCGAAACGCTGCTGTGTATATTTACGGCTTAACACAGCCATTTGTTCAATATAGGGGGTTGCAGCAGGCGAAATCAGCGACAAAAAATCATTGACCGTCAGCAGACGGTTTTTGATTAATGCCGCTTCAACATCCCTGTCTGTTTTTCCATCAATACGCGAATGAATTTCATCCCAGCCGTATGCATCAAACTCCTCTGTAAAAACCATGATACATGATTATCAACTTTCAGTTAAAAATAAAGTCAGCGGACTGCTTGCGGCGGCCCTGTCAATTTTTCCGGCCAACTGCGCTTCGAAAGCCATTCGTCCGCTTTCCACACTTAAGCGGAACGCCGAAGCCATGGCAACAGGGTCGCCCGCCACAGCGATTGCCGTATTCACAAGGACGGCATCAGCGCCCATTTCCATGGCTTCTGCCGCCTGTGACGGTGCGCCGATACCTGCATCAATCACAACCGGGACGTTGCTTTGTTCGATAATAATTTCAAGCATATCGTGTGTACATAGCCCCTTATTGGTTCCGATAGGAGCGCCAAGCGGCATGACTGTCGCAGCGCCTGCATCTTCCAATAACTTGCACAGAACAGGATCGGCTTGTATATAGGGCAAAACAATAAACCCGTCTTTTGCCAGTTCTTCTGTTGCTTTCAATGTTTCCACCGGGTCGGGCAGCAAGTATTTAGGGTCAGGGTGTATTTCGAGTTTCAACCAGTTTGTTTCGAATGCTTCACGCGCCAGCATTGCAGCAAAAACCGCCTCCCTGGCGTTGCGCACACCCGATGTGTTTGGAAGCAGTTGGATACAGGGCATTTTGATATGCGCCAGCATGTCATCCGCCTTATTTTCCAAGTTCAACCGTTTCATGGCTACCGTAACCATTTCGGTCTGTGAAGCGATGATTGCCTGATTCATCAGTTCATTTGAGCTGAATTTACCTGTCCCGAGGAACAATCTCGAACGAAACGTTTTTCCTGCAATAACTAAACTGTTCATTAAGTGAAAATTGATTTTAGATATAAACCTGCGGCGATAATAAACTCGCTTCGTTCGCGATAAAATACGGTTTGCTCATACGGTTTTATTTTATTACAAACGATTTTTCAGGAAGAAGTCCTGCCCTTGTCGTACTGACGGAAGCTGTCCCTTCGATTTCGTGGTTACCATAAACACGGACTGTAATCGTCAGGCTGTTGACGCTTTCGCCTTGCGCATATCCGACGTTACGGGTCGTTTCATTTGTAACAGCGCTTGTTGCGCCACGCTGTCGAGCCTGCGAACCTCCAGATTGAGCAGTTTGCGATCTGCTCCCCTGCGAAGTTTGCAACCTTGTTTCCCGTTCAGTTAAAATCTTCGCAAGTGGTTTTGCGCCTTCTGCGGGTTTGGTTGCAAGTTTTACCTTTATTTGATCCGGACGAACAATTTTCACCAAGTCGGCCTGGCGCAAAGCAGTCGGCAGTTTGCCTACATTCCGGTAGGAGATTTTGACCTGATAATCTGTTGAATCCTGTTTATAGGATTTCTGTTTTTTTACTTCTATATCTTCCCATTGCAGTTCGGGCAAATATTTGAGCATTTCCAGATTAAAAAGGGCTTCATTTTTCGCCCATTTCTCAAGTTGGTCAGGGGGCGAGTTTTGCGCAAAGAATTTGGGGTTCCATCCGCCAATTTCAATTTCGCCTAATTGTGGGTGGTTGAAAGGCTTCCAGTCGAAAAACAGTTTACCGCCATATTCCTCGTCATTCATCATCAACCGGTCGAGGTCGTCAATCTCGCCATCGCCGTTATAGTCCCTGGTTGCCCGGCCTGAATTCCATATTTCGTCGCCATACCAGATAGCGCCATAGTACCAGTAACCAAAATCAGGTCCATGCCCAAAGAGCGGGTTTCCTCCTCCATAATCCTGATATACATCGCCGGCTCGTTCATATCCGGTTATACTTTTCCCTATTCCGTCGAACAGTGTGTACCATTTATTGTCTTCGGGGAACATGGCCGACTGAGGGGATGTACTTGGCGGACGCAGGTGCATCGGCACGCTTGTATCCATCGAGTTAACAACATAAATGTGGGGATGTGACAGCAGAAAAAGAACGACGGCTCGCGATTCCGGTTCGCTTAACGGATACTCCCCTGCACCTCCCTGCGTCCAGCCGCGTCCTGTAAATTCGCGCATGGGCCGCCAGTTTTCTACATAATTACGATGCAAATCCAACCCACCGATACCATCTTCATTGTACCTTCCATCACCGTCATTATCAATCCCTTCCGATTCAATGCTATACTCGCCTTTTCCCGGTTCGGCTCTTTTCATCAAGCGACCGGTCGGGTCTCTTGGATCGATGATATAGTTTCCTTTCGGATCTTTGTAACGCATTTGCAAGATATATCCGTCACCGTCAAGGTCTTCTGGTCCATCCTCATCGAAAAGCCCATCTCCGTCGTTGTCAACCGGACGAACCGAGCTCCTGTTGGTTTGTGCCGTGTGCATATACAGGTTATGCCCGTCCGGATTATTCACAGGTCTCAGGTAGATGGTATTATTATCTATCAACTTGGTTATCAGAGGGTCTTTGCCGTATGCTTCCAGCAAATATTGTGATAGCCACATCACCGATTCGGAAGCGCTCACCTCGCCGCTATGCCTGCCGCCCTCAAAAAATGCCGCCGGCTTATCGGTTGCCTTACCGGTGGACTTGTTGGTCAGCGTCATCTGATAGATAGGTCGGCCTTCGAAACTAAAAGCTACCTCATACATGTCAATGAGGTTCGGATACTGTTCTGCCCATTTCTTCATCCAGTAATAGATAACATCCGCCGTATGGTATTTGTCGAATGTCAAGGTTGATGAAGGCGTATATTCTACCTCCGGATACTTCACTTTTGGGAAAAAACTAACGCCATGCCGGTAACCCTTTACCGTATAAATTTTTGACGTATCGGCTTCCGGCCATTTTTCCTCAACTAACGGCTTTACAACCTGTGCCTGAAGGCTGCTAATCAGACAGCCTAAAAAAAATAATAATTTCAATTGTGGTCTCATATGTTTTATATTAAAAATTTTTCAAAAAATTTATTATTCTCCCTGTTTCATATACCGGATTTTCTGCATTCAATACAGTTGACGATAAAGCAATCCCCATCGCGCCTGCCAGCATAAGATCGGGAATATCGTTTATCGTTATCCCTCCAATGGCGAATACCGGCAGTTTGATTTCATATTGACGGCATAAATTCATGATGTCGCGAAAACCCTCCGACCCTAAAACAGGACTAAGATTCTTTTTGGTTGCTGTAATGCGAAACGGCCCCAAACCTATATAGTCGACGCCCTGTTTTTTTAAGTAGAGAATGTCGTCAAAGGTATTGGCAGTACCCCCAATCACATAATCGTCTCCCAAAATGGAACGGGCTTCTGAAGGCGACATATCCGTCTTCCCAAGATGAACGCCCTTTGCTTTTACGCATTGACAGACCTCTACGTGATCGTTCAGATACAAGTCTGCACCATATTCATCACAAAGCGCTTTAGCTTGAAAGGCAGTCTTTTCGACGTCTGTAATGCAAGCGTCCTTCATCCTGAGTTGAATTTGACGGCAACCGCCTTTCAGGGCGATTTCGACTGATTGCAGGCAGTTATACTTCGCTGTTTGATGTGTGATAAATAATAAGCCGTTCATATGACGTTTTTCAATTCGTTAAAACGTTTCAACAATTCGCTTTCATTTCTTTTAGCAGCAAAATCGCTCCACAATGAACCCAAAACGGCTATGCCTCCAAATCCGTACCGGTGTGCCAAAGGAATATTTGCTGCTGTAATACCGCCCAAAGCAATCACTTTTTCATTGATGATCTTTTGTTCTTTCGCTTCGAGTAGCTGTTGTGGTACAAAGGCTTGCTTATATCCAGTTTTGGAAATGCTGTCAAATATCGGACTTAAAAAGACATAATCACATTTCATTGATTCCTGAATATCTTCGAACGTGTGGCACGAGCGGCTTATCGACAGTATGCGTAATGATGATAAAGTACCATTCGGCAATTTAGGGATCATCTGATTGCGTTTATTAAGATGAATGCCTTTCAAACCATACAGTTCTGCGAGGCTGTAATAATCATGCAGGACAATACGGGGATGAAATTCTGATTTTATCTGCCGGATGAAAAATTCGGTTTCATCCGGCGAAGCGAAGTGTTTACGGATGTGCAATGTATCCAATCCGTTATCAAATAACAGATTGATGGCTTCGGTCTCTCCCTCAAAAAAGGTTTCCGTTGTAATGATAATCAGCTTCATATTTCAATAATAGTTAAATACTTCGTTTTATCATTAACCTCCCGATACGGCATGAATCATCATCAAAGTCATCCCGTCATCAAGCGTCGTTTCGTGCCATTGGCTTTTCGGAATAACTTCATAATCGATCGCGATTGCAATGCCTTGAATCTGTAAATCAAGGCTTTCTACAAATTTATCCAATGCTGTACCTGCAGAAACTTCATACGGTTTGTTATTCAATTGTACTTTCATTGCCAGAACTTATAAAAATGATGAACAGGCCCGTGCCCTTTGCCGATTTCATACGCCGCCCCGGCTGCGATTGCCGATTTCAAATAATCTTTTGCCTTATATACGGCTTCATTCAGCGACAGTCCATGTGCTAAAAACGCCGCGATAGCCGATGAAAATGTGCATCCTGTGCCATGCGTATTTTTTGTACAAATACGCCCGGAGGTAAGTTCCATCATCTCGTTCGTTTCTATATTAAAAAACACATCTGTCAATGTATCTTCCTTAAAATGACCGGCTTTCAGCAAAACTGACACCTTGCTGTTTACAGACAGTTCACGAACAGCAGCGGTAAAATCGCTTTGTCCGTTAATCTTCCTTCCAAGTAATACTTCAGCTTCGGGAATATTCGGCGTGATGACCCTTGCAAAAGGTATCAACTCGCGTTGCAAGGTATCGATGGCCTCATCCTGCAATAATTTATCGCCGGAAGTAGCGACCATCACAGGGTCTAATACTATATTTTTGATATCATATGCAGCCAGCGTTTTTTTTACAGCCTGAATCAGCTTTGCTGAATGTAACATCCCTATTTTTATTGCATCTGCACCAATATCATCCAATACAGACTTGATCTGTCCGGTCACAAAGTTTACCGGAACCGGATGTACGCCTGTCACTCCAACCGTATTTTCATCCACAACAGCTACTACGGCGGATGTGCCAAAACACCCGCAAGCCGAAAAAGTTTTTAAATCGGCCTGAATGCCGGCGCCTCCGCTCGGATCACTCCCCGCAATTGTCAATGCCCTCTTATATTTCATATATTCCACTGTTCTAACCGATATGCGCTATCCCAGAACATCCATTCCATTTTTGAACAGGCAACGAACACGTCTGTCATGGCATTTTGTTGTTCTTCTGTACAATTCTCCGCCAGCTCGTCGCAAATACCAATAGCTTTTTCGACCGATTGCGCAAACTCATCACCTATGTACATATTAATCCATGCCTGAAACGGATTATTTTCCTTTACCTGATTCGCCAGAATATAGTCGCCTACCACCTTATAAATCCAAAAACAGGGCAAGACAGACGCCGCCATTACTTCAAACGATGTATTGAGTTGACGAAACAGAAACGATGTATACAACAGGCAGGTTGGCGAGGCTGTTTGCGCTTCAGGCACATTCAGCGTTTCAAAAAACTGTTGATGCATTGCCTTTTCTGCAAAGATGCTATCGCCGGCAAATCCGATAAAAGCCTCAACGTGTTCGGGTTTTGTTAGTTTAGACGCAATAGCCGTCAATATCTTTCCAAAGTCCGATATATACAGCGTATCTTGCTGAATGTAAAATGCGAACTTTTCCCTGTCCAATGTTCCGTTCATCAGTTCCACAATAAACGGTGATGTTACAATCTTCTCATAAACAGGCGTTATCGCCTTCCATGCTTTTTCACTCCATTTCATATGCGTACATTTATTAATTAAAATACAAAAATAGCCGCTTCGTACAAACGAAACGGCTATCCATTCAAATTTTTACAAAACCGTTTCCCTACGATGTTAATTACAACATATCAGGTTCAAGGGTTTATTCTCAGCCCTTCCTGAAAAAAGAGCACCCCTAACGAGACTGCAAATATATAAATTATTTTTCAACAGCAAAAAAAAGAATAAAAAAAAGGGCGTAGATTCAACTCACAAATGTAACTTTTTTGAATAACTTCTGTTTAAAAAGTTACGTCTTTATCGCGGTAAAAAAAGTTCATACAATACCAGATAATTCTTTCCTCATAAATAAAATGCAACATCCCTATTTAGGGTAGCTCAAAGGACGACAAAAAAACGTTATCACCAAATATAATGCCGATTTTCACGTTTTTTTTTAATAGACGGGGTAATTATTGCGGAGTTAGCGATTAATTATTTTTCAATTCGAATATATTCAGATTGCCATAGCATTAGTGCGATTACCACCATACCTGTTTCTTATTTTCGTAAGAAAAAATGCGTTCCTCTTTTCCGCGCGTCAAGTTTCTCAGCCAGAACAAAGCGTTGGCAGGCGCATTTTCATATGTCAGAACCTGACTTTTATCGCCGGTTTGGCGTCCCAATGAAACAATTCCGTCTTTATCAAAGTAAAAAAGTTCATACACATCACCTTCGCGTATGAAATTATCGTCATTTCGTGGTAGCCAGATTATTTTTTTGACTGTTTGCGGCTTGCCGAAATCCAGCCCGACCCATACGCCGGTATCTTCAGCGGCATTGAAAAACGTCAGCGGTTCTCTGTCGAATACGGCTTGCTTCATCAAGCGTTCTTCATTTCCCCAGGCGCCGTCGGTTCCGATGATTTTTCCCTGCAGTTCCTGCCCGTTTTCATCATAAAAAATCAATTCGGCCATGTTGCAAAGTGAACTGTCAGGCGAGTAATACCGGATGAAGCGATGACGGTTTGGAACTGTGATCACCTGGTCGTAGTATTTGGGAGTTGAAATGCTGTCAATTGTGTACAGTACCGTTGAATTGGAAAAGTCGCCGGAATTGGATACTTCGAAGAAGCCACCATTGAAGCGTTTCATGTGTTCCTGCATGAATTTCATCGAATATTTTCGCTCTAATTGAATGGTTTGATGCCGTCCGGTATCTGGAATACAGTAGTGTTTGTTATGATGTTCGTCAATCTTAAAAGGATAATAAACAGGCATGTAGTAATCATCCTGTTCGGTCAGGGCATATACGATACGTGGCTCAACGTTATGAAATTCGACTTGTCCACAACGGATTTCCGCCCAGTCGACCGGATGCCATCCATTCAGGTCGAATACGGACAGATAACGTATTCGCTGACCGTCGTTTCTGATTTCTTCCGGTGTAAAAGTTATTTTGTTTGTCTTGAAGTATTCGGACGAAACATCTTTCAAAAAGAGGGATGCAAGCATCCCGGGAAGTTTCTTGTTGGTTTTACTCAGCCGGAGTTGTTTCTTTTGCACGCCAAATGTTTCCCTGTACACTTTTCCCCATTTCATTTCCTTTACCGTTTCGGTTTGAAGTTTCTTTTCAGGCTCTTCCTCCCACAGGGTGAATTCAATGGTAGCGCCCTGTTCGTCTATGGCAAAATTCCAGAAATGGCGGTTTGGCCGGTCGGGGTTGTGAAGGGTCATGTCTACTCCTGCCGGTATGCCCAGCGAACGCATGACATAGATCGCCAAGTCGCACCTGTCGCTGCAGCTACCCGATCGCTGTTCCAGCAGATAAAAGGCGTCGGCATGGGGCGGAGGCATTTCCATGATGAAATACCAGGGGTCTGCTGTAATGCGCCGGAACAGCACATGGCACGCCTCTAATATGGTATGGGTAGCAAGCAGCGAATCCAATACCGGCTGGTACAACTGATAGTAGACAGGTTTCCAGTTTTCCAACGGTTCGTCCTTGATGCGGTAGGGAAGGATAAATTCGCAAAAGACGTCGAAAGGGATGTGTTTTCCCCACGGCTGCTTTTCCCTGACCATGAACGAATGTTCGATGCTGTTTATCAGGTAATCGGAACTGATATGAAAAACGTCCCGTTTTTTTATCAGCAGGTCGTAATCCAGTGGGCCCAGTTTGAGTTCCACCGAATCAAGCGCCTGTTTACCGACCATACCGCGCCGTGTAATCCTGTCGAATTCATCCCTGAATTTATCTAAGGACGGGCCTTCGCAGGAATAGTAATGAGGCATGTTCGAAATCAGAAATATGGCAGCCCTGTATTTCAGGCTGTCCGCCCGGCTGGCTTTATAATGATTCAATACTTTTTCAAGCTCCGCGCGGTTGTCGCCTGCAAGTATCAAGGCCCGTTTCACATCTGCCGGATAGCGCGAACAGGCTACCATTGTAAATACTGCAAAAAGATAAAAGATGCGCTTTGTCATGCTATTTGTTTTCGTTTCATGCTAGAAAAAAATCGTCCGGAAGAGAACGTTTATCGCCCCTTCCGGACGCATAAATACTTGATATTAATACTATTCGATAGAGAGAGAATTGTTGTCTATTCGTTGGATTTTTTTGGTTCATTACGCTTTTGACTGTCCAGTCTCCTTCTAAGAATATACTCATTAGGGTCTACCCCCTTCACAACCATGTCTTTCAGATAATTGTAAATTTTTTGAGTAAATGCAGGCGTGTTATTATTCCAGCCATCATAACCGGTAGAGGTGTTAAAATCTTTAATGGTGGGTGGGTCTGCAAAATAAATACGTACATAATAATCTTCATTATCATTTGGTGTATCTCCTTTTTGTTTTACCACTAAATTAATAGACTCAACACGAGAAGGTTCATTTGAGTCGTCCATAGAAACAGTTACCCTTTTAACAGTAATATACAAAACCGGCATATCCATGTCTTTTAATAAATCCGAAACTGTTTTCATATTATATTGTACATTTCGTGTAAAAAAATTGTATTCCAGAAACTGAATCGTATCCTGCTTGAACGCTGCTTTTGCTTTATATGGCAACACTGCCTGTTCCGACTCTAACTGCTCCTTTATTGCTTGCGCCTGTGCCGGTATGTGCGTTATGAATAACAGTAATATCAAACCGGCCATAAATAAATTTTTAGTTTTCATATCATTGACATATTTTAGGTAAATAATTATTCCCGGATTTTTCAGTTTTTTGTTCTTTGAATTCTCCGTTCTTTTTTTCATAAACTTTTAGTCCTGTGCTGCATATGTCTAATACATACTGCAAAGCATACGACTGGGCATCGTTTTTCGTAAACCCTTGATTAACCATGTTTTGGTATGCCGTCTGGTAAGTATCATCCCATATACTGCCTGACTTAAACCGATAACCGTTGCTTTCAAAAAATGAATCGTTAATCGATCTACTGCAAAAATCTGCAAGCGCTGTCGGATTGTTCACATAAATCATGTACTCTGCACCTCCGCTTCCGAACGCCACATTTGCTTTAACGTTTTTACCGCCATCTTTATAGGCTTTTGCCAAAGCAATGGCATCACCCGGAGAGGGTGAAGGATGACCGGTAGCATTTGCGCCTGATGAGTTGGGATGCGTATGTGCAAGTAAATATACATTTGTTGGATCATAACTTAATAAAATACTTGTTTCCGTACCTTGCATAATATATTGCGGGCTTGAAGTCGACCCATAGTTTAATACATAATACGCGCCGGTTGTTGGATCATAACTCACAGACAAGCAATATTCGACGGAAGCCGTATTGGCATAGTTTCTGAGTAGATTGATTTGCTGATTAATACTCACATTGTTTGTTAATACGGTTTTATTTAGCACGTTATTGATGCTACTACTGTTTGAAGCAGCGCTTGGCGAACAATCTGTACGAGCTTGCGGTGTTTGGACAGTGTTTCCGTTACCGCCACTGTTTCCACCAGTACCTCCTGGGCCGCTACTGCCGTCATAGCCGCCTGACGAAGGTCCTCCATAATCACATATGGTTAGAATATACCAGTCAGATACATAGGGTACACATTTCTCATACCATAGCCATTCACCGCTTGCATAACTATATAAACCGGACCCAACACAACTAAAACCGTAAATTTCAACAGTTATATTATAGCAGTTCCCGGAACGTGTCGTTACCAAATCAAAATCGGGAGACTCTGCATTTGCCTGAACAGCGCCGGTTATTTCGCCATCCGTATAAAACCAGCCATTTACGTATTCACCATTCATGTTATGATAAATTATGGTTCCGTTGAATTTTTTGTCGCGTTTCAAATAGGACATCTGTTTAATACCCGGGTTTGTTCAGCAGCGCAAACATGTTCTTTTTATAGGCTTCGACGCCGGGCTGGTCGAATGGATTGACGCCAAGCAGATAGCCGCTTATGCCGCAGGCTTTCTCGAAGAAATAGAGCAACTGACCTATATAATAGGCATTTAGCGTGGGTATAGTGATTTTAATATTGGGTACGCCGCCGTCCACATGCGCCATTTGTGTACCGAGTTCAGCCATTTTATTGACTTCATCAATTCGTTTTCCGGCTAAATAATTCAGTCCGTCAAGGTCGTCATCATCGGTAGGTACAGTCAGTATGTTATCCGGTTTTTCGACGGAAAGGACCGTTTCAAAAATAGTTCGCTCGCCGTCCTGAATCCACTGACCCATCGAGTGGAGGTCGGTCGTGAAATCGACGGATGCGGGGAAAATACTTTTTTCGTCCTTGCCTTCACTTTCGCCGTAAAGCTGTTTCCACCATTCACCGATAAAGTGCATTTTGGGGTGGAAGTTTGCCAGTATTTCTATTTTTTTCCCGTTTGAATAAAGTGCATTTCGTGTTGCAGCATAGATAGATGCGATATTTTCTGTAAACGGCGTTATTTCGTCTGTTGCCTTTTCCATATCGACAGCGCCTTTCACAAAATCGCGAATGACGATACCTGCTACGGCGATTGGCAGTAACCCAACAGGTGTAAACACCGAAAAACGTCCGCCAACATCATCCGGAATGACGAATGTCTTATATCCTTCCTTTTCGGCCAGTTTGCGCAATGCGCCACGGGCTTTGTCCGTTATGGCAACGATGTATTCTTTCGCTTCTTCCAGTCCTACATTCTTTTCCAGCAGTTTTTTCAACACCCGGAAAGCAATCGCAGGCTCGGTCGTTGTCCCCGATTTGGAGATATTAATAATTCCGAATTTTTCATCTGCAAGCGTCCCGCACAGTTCGAATAGATAGTCTTCGCCGATGTTATGACCGGCATAGAGCAGAATCGGGTTGTTGCGTTCCCGCTGCAACCAGTCAAAGCTATGGTTATTCGACTCCACCACAGCCTTTGTGCCAAGATAGCTTCCACCAATTCCGATAACCACCACCGCCCTGCATTGGCGCAGTTTGGCGGCAGCGTTTTCAATATCCGCTAATTCAGTTTCTGTAATCGAAGACGGAAGATGCAGCCATCCCAGAAAATCACTGCCCTTGCCTGTTCCCCTATGCAGCATTTCCAGCGCATTTTTCACCTCCGGCGCGAAAGCGTGTACCTGCTCGTGCGTGATAGCGCCAAGCGTTTTTTCAATGTTCAAATTAATCATTTTCGTTCAATTTTTAATAACCTGTTAATATTTATGTCTCATTTGAATTTTTCTGTCATCCTCCTTATTTGCACCGATACCGGTTCTCGATCATAAAGAATTGAATATAATGCGTTTAATATAGGCATTTCTACTTTATGGATTTCGTTGATTTCGTGAATACATTTGGTGGCATAATAGCCTTCCACAACCATTCCCAGTTCGATTTTGGCGACGCTAACGCTGTTTCCCTCGCCTATCAACTTGCCGAACATACGATTGCGGCTGAAAGTGGAATAGCACGTCACAAGCAAATCGCTGAAATAGGCGGCGCTCGTAATATTCCGTTTCATCGGATGTATTTCGTCCAGAAAACGAAACATCTCGTCAAAAGCATTGGGTATAAAGACAGCTTGAAAATTATCGCCATACTTCAATCCGTTACAGATACCGGCTACAATCGCATAAATATTTTTAAGTACCGAAACATATTCCAGTCCGATCATATCGCTACTTCCCGAACTCTTCAGGTAAGGCGTTTGAAATACATTTTCCGATAATTTATTTGCATTCCCGATATCGCGACAAACCAATGTGAGATAGGAAAGATGCTCCATTGCAATTTCTTCAGCATGACACGCGCCGGCAATCACGATGATATTATTCGGATCAACGCCGAAATACTTTGAAAAATAATCGTTTACAAGCATATTCTCATCCGGGACAAGACCTTTAATTGCCGAAATGACATACTTATCTTTTAACGGTGCAGTTATTTTTTTCAGATGCTCTTTTAAATACGGGGAAGGAGTGGCAAATATCAATGTATCGGAATCTTCAATGGCCTGATTGATATCGGAATAGAAGGTAATATGAGAGGTGTTAAATAAAACGCTCGACAGGTAAGCAGGGTTATGATTCATCTGTTTAAAATCTTCGATTCGGTCGGGACGGCGCATATACCAGTTGATTTCCGGTTGCGAAAACATCACAATCTTTGCAAGGGCGGTAGCCCAACTGCCGCCGCCCATTACGGCTATTTTTCCTGGAAAATTTCTCATATTTTACATTTCCGCTTTTTCTTTCTGCACCATCTTTTCAGGACGCATCTGCGGGAAGAAAAGCACTTCTTGAATCGATGTTTGTCCTGTCAACAACATTACCAGGCGGTCTATCCCTATACCCATACCGCTTGTAGGAGGCATTCCGTATTCAAGTGCACGAACGAAGTCCATATCAATGAACATCGCTTCATCATCGCCTTTCTCGCTGAGTTTCAGCTGTTCCTGAAAGCGTTCCAACTGGTCGATAGGGTCGTTCAGTTCAGAATAGGCATTACACAACTCTTTGCCGTTCACTATCAGTTCAAAACGTTCCGTCAGCTCAGGGTTGGTACGGTGACGTTTGCATAATGGCGACATTTCAATCGGATAATCCATGATAAATGTTGGCTGTACAAAATTTGCCTCACATCTTTCACTAAAAATCTCATCAATAAGTTTACCCTTACCCATCGATGCGTCGACTTCAAGGCCAAGTCTTTTACATACATCGCGCAATTGCACTTCGTCCATGCCGGTAATGTCAATCCCTGTATGCTCCCTGATGGCATCAATCATTGTAATGCGTTTGAACGGCGCTTTTAAGCTGATTGTCTTCCCGTCAATCCCCACTTCGTCTGTTCCATTTACATCTCGGCATACTTTTTCAATCATCTGCTCGGTAAAGCCCATCATCCAATTGTAATCCTTGTAGGACACATATATCTCCAGTACTGTAAACTCCGGGTTATGCGTACGGTCCATTCCCTCGTTACGGAAATCTTTCGAAAACTCATATACGCCATCAAACCCGCCCACAATCAGGCGTTTCAGAAATAACTCGTCGGCAACGCGAAGATACAGAGGAATATCCAGTGCATTGTGATGCGTCATAAACGGTCGCGCTGCAGCGCCACCCGGTATCGACTGCAAGATAGGCGTTTCCACTTCAATATAACCATTGGAGTCAAAATATTGCCGCATGGAAGCAACTACTTTCGACCGTTTGATGAAAATATCTTTCACCTCGCTGTTGACGACTAAATCGACATATCGCTGCCTGTAGCGCAATTCAGGGTCTGAAAAACTATCATAGACCACGCCGTCCTTTTCCTTCACAATCGGAAGCGGGCGAAGCGATTTCGACAATACCTTCAATTCCTCCGCATGAACGGAAATCTCTCCCATCTGTGTCCGGAACACAAAGCCTTTGATGCCGATAAAATCCCCTATATCAAGTAGTTTCTTAAAAACCACATTGTATAACTCCATATTATCTTCCGAGGGACAAATATGGTCGCGCGTCACATAAACCTGAATACGCCCTTTCGAATCCTGCAATCCCACAAAAGAAGCCTTCCCCATGATCCGGCGACTCATAATACGTCCGGCGATCGTCACATACCTTTTTTCGCCGTCATCCCGAAAGTTTTCTTTGATTTCATCCGAATACGCATCCACCGGATACGCCGCCGCCGGATAAGGCTCTATACCCATGTTTCGCATCTGTCCCAGACTGTTACGCCTGAAAATCTCCTGTTCGCTTAATTCTAAAATATGCATACTATGTCTTGTTAAGAGAGTGCAAAGGTAGTTTTATTAATTGAATGTTGAAAGTTAGATGTTAAAAATTATTCGGGAATAAAAAAAGTAAACTATTTTTTGTATTACGCTCAACTTGCATTACCTTTGCATTCACGAATGAAAATTCGTATCAAAAATCATCAAATCCACAATTAGCACTTGTATCGTTATGAAAAAGTTATTCATTATAAGCACAATCGTTATGTTTGGAATAGTTTGCGACGCACAGGATCGGCGAAGCGGGGCGCCCTGGACTACCCGCAGTGAAGTTATTGCGCAAAATGGAATGGTTTGTTCATCGCATCCGTTAGCAACACAGGCAGGGGTTGATATATTGAAAAAGGGAGGTACGGCTGTCGATGCGGCTATTGCCGTCAACGCATGTCTTGGACTGATGGAGCCGACTGGTTGTGGCATCGGCGGCGATTTGTTTGCCATTGTCTGGGACGCTCGGACAAAAAAACTTTACGGCCTCAACGCAAGTGGACGCTCGCCCAAATCGTTGACACCGGATTATTTCAAAAGCAATGGGATAGCTGCCATCCCTGCTTATGGACCGCTTCCGGTTAGCGTTCCGGGCTGTGTGGACGGCTGGTTTGAACTGCATGCTAAGTTTGGCAGACTACCTGTCGCCGACTTGTTGCAACCGGCTATCGATTACGCACAAAACGGATTTCCGCTCACCGAAGTGATAGCGCCCGGTATTCAAAGCAGTATTGACCGTTTCTCACCTTTATATCCGAATATTAGGGAAACATACGCGCCTAACGGCGAACGGTGGAAGAAAGGCGATGTATTTAGAAATCCGTTTTTGGCTGAGGCATTGAAGAAAATCGCCCAAAAGGGTCGCGACGAATTTTATAAAGGCGAAATGGCAGTTATCATCAGCGATTTTATGCAAAAACAGGGCGGGTTTCTGAGTTATGAAGACTTATCTTCGCACCGTTCGGAATGGATCGAGCCTGTCAGTACAAATTACCGCGGTTACGATGTGTGGGAACTGCCACCCAATGGACAGGGGATTGCTGCCCTGCAAATGCTCAATATCCTGGAACACTACGATATGCATTCCTATGGATTCGGTTCGCCGGAACATATTCATTATTTTGTGGAGGCTAAAAAGTTAGCCTTTGAAGACCGTGCGAAATGTTATGCCGATATGGATTTTTATCCTGTACCCGTACAGCAGATAATAAGCAAAGAATATGCTGCGCAACGTCGTGTGAGCATTTCTGACAGTCGTGCTGCCCGTACGCCGCAACCAGGCGTACTTGCCGACACCGACAATACGATCTACCTCACAGTCGCAGACAAAGAAGGCAATATGGTATCCTTTATCCAAAGCAATTACCGCGGAATGGGTAGCGGTATGGTACCTTCCGGATTAGGTTTCATGTTACAGGACCGCGGCGAACTTTTCTCGTTAGACCCCGCCCATGCCAATGCTTACGCCCCCGGAAAACGCCCTTTTCATACGATTATTCCTGCTTTTGTAACGAAGGACGGCAAACCGTTCCTCAGCCTTGGCGTGATGGGCGGCGATTTCCAGCCGTTAGGACATGTACAGATATTGCTTAATATCTTAGATTTTGGAATGAACGTGCAGGAAGCGGGCGATGCTCCGCGTATTGACCACCTTGGCTCGTCATCGCCCACCGGCGAAGCGCGGGATGCTGACGGCGGCAAGGTTGTCCTGGAAAATGGATTTTCCTCTTCCACGATTCGTCGCCTGATGGAAATGGGACATCAGGTTAGTTATGGATTCGGTGGCTCATTTGGCGGCTATCAGGCCATCATGTACGACGAACAGCGCAAAGTATTCTTTGGCGCCTCCGAAAGCAGGAAAGACGGATGCGCTATGGGGTATTAATAAGATGATGAGAAAATTTTCATCTCTTTTTTCATGTCAATCATCTCTGCGCAGGTGAGAAACGAAGTGATGGACACCCCCAGAACGCCGTGAAGATTCAAGTTCTGGCCGGTAAGGAATAAGTTGGGTATAGGGGTTCGGGGAGACAACAGCGTTATCATCAGCCGGTTGTAGTCTTTACGAATACCATAGGCAGAACCGTTAGGCGTTCCGGTGTAATCGCGAAACGTCAGCGAGGTGCCTGTATGAATTTTTTCTATTACATCCATCGGATGACGAAAATCTCTCAAAACAGAAATATGCCCGGATACCAATTGTATACAGGCTTCCGCTTTCTTATTTTTATACGACAAGTATTCATTGCCACGACGTCCGGCGCAGGTTCCCTTCCATTGCTCCACTTCCTGCGGGTACATTGGAGTTAGAATATCAATATTGCGTGTATAATGCGACCCCTCTTCCGGCGTCTTAAACGATACAATCGCGCATGTATTTACATTTTCCGGTTTATAGATCGCATATTGCCACACATCGTCGGTTTCATACACATATATATTTCGGTTTTGATAAGGTATTGCGTTTTCTTTTAATGCGATATTTACTGTAAACATGCCAAATGTATTTTCCAGCTCATTCATTCTTTTGCGGTAAATTTTTCGGACAAGTTTACTTTCGGGTATCAGTGCAAGCGCCACAGCCGGGTGTGTGTCGACAATATAACAGTTTGCTTCGATACGATCTGCTACGTCAGTATCGCCATTTATCTCTGCGGTTACAATCTTGCCATTGTATTCGTTCAGGCGCGTCACTTCAGCATTCATGCGTACTGTTCCGCCATTCGCCTCAATACGTTTGATTAATACATCGGCAATTTGAAAGCCGCCCCCTTTCAGGCGCCACGCGCTCTGAATAAAAGAACTGTTTATCTGGGCAAAAGTATATAATGGCAATGTTTGCGGGTTCAATTCCATTTTCAGGGATGTACCGGAAAGAACTTGTCGCAGTAATGGATCGTCTATAGTAGCAACTACGTAATCGTATGCCGATTGTGTAAGAAGTAACGTCCCAAACAAATCTTTTTCGCTTTGCCTTGTGAAGGCACGAAAGAGACTGTCAGATACTTGCTGCAAAAAATTGACGTATCTTTTTAAATTTTCCCGCTGGCGTGGGAAATGCTTGACGAGTGTATCTGCGAAACATTCATATCCGTTTGCAAATAAATAAGATTTTTCTTTAAATATGACTTCATCGAAACCGTTTTCATCCAGTCGATGCCATGGCAAATCCATCAGTCCGAAATAGTCGAAAAGCCGGTGTAACGGTTGTCCAGCGTCCAATCCGCCGACATAATGAAATCCGGTATCGAAGGTATGTGTGCCGCGTCGAAAAGATTGCAGACAACCGCCAGGATGTGCGTTTTTTTCGAGTACACATACTTTCATACCTCGTTTTGAAAGGATGTATGCGCATTGCAATCCTCCCAATCCGCTTCCGACAATTACCACATCATATTTCATGTAAATTACGGATTTTTCGCGTATTTTTTTCTGATAACATTACCATAGCGCGTTTTCATCAACTTTTTAAAAAGAAATGGCTGTAAAGTATAAGAGGTGAGAATTGTGGAAGTCATGCCGATCAACGTAGCCATGCCGATTGACGAGAGAGCGGGATGCTTGGCAAACATCAACGACGAGATGCTGACTATCAGCACAATTGCCGATAGAAATATCGCTGTTTTGTGGTACATCAGCAGCTTCGGATCGTAATCTCTCACATTCGACAGTAATCCTTCCATCACAAAAATACTGTAATCAACGCCAATTCCAAAAATAAAAGAAGAGATGACAATGTTGATCAGGTTAAAAGGCAATCCCAATAAAGCCATCATGCCCAGCGCCGTATACCAGCTCATACCCATAGGCAGGAATGCTATCAATGAAAGCAGTATGCTTCGGAAAGAGACAAACAATACAATGAGCACAAACAGGGAGGATATGCCGAGAATGGTCAGAAAGTCGTTGTGCATCAGTTCGACCATATTGGTGGTGTAATAATAGGGATCAATAACTATCACATTCGGTTGCGATGCCAATATGTCGTGCACGTGTTTCTGATTTTCAGCTGACAGATGAACAGCCGTATAGACAATATACATACCCTGTGAATGTTCCACCAGATTGCTCATGATTCCTTCGGGCAATACGTCGGATTCGTAGATGGAAGTCGGCTCATAGTCTTTTGTAATCAACCCGAAAAACGTATCAAACGTGGACGGCCTGAATTTATTAACCATGCCTGCGTCGATCACATTTTTTTTCAACGCATCCACGCGCTCGCCGTTCCAGTAATTCTTCCATCCGGCGATGCGTTTGTTCTGTTCGGTTTTGGGTAACAGTAAAGTAGATGATTTGGTGAAATCAGCGATTGTCCCCGCCAATTGCAGCGAATCGCAAACATCGCTGACACGCATGTTGGCGATGAAAGCCTCATCTAAATTTTCAGATGTGGCGGCATAATAACTCGTAGCATATCCTTTGGATGTTTTCTCGGCAAACAAATCCATGGAGCGGGTCACAATCGGATTGAAGTAGCCAATATTCCGCAGGTTCGTATCAAATTTTACCTTCGACTGGAAAATCAGACCCATAATAAACACGCCTGTGATCAGCACAAGCAGCCAGTATTGGCGCTCTAAGTGATATGAATTAATCTTTTCAAGAACTGCAAAAACTTTCTCTGAACGGCGGTTACGAACATAGGGAAATACATGCGGCAAAAAAATCAGACAGGCGATCGTTGTGCCGAGCATGGACAGTGAAGCAAACAGTCCAAAGTCGCGAAGTAACGACGATTCAGTAAACATCAGCCCCATAAAAGCGCCGATAGTCGTCATGCTACCCAGTATCACCGGCTTGACCTGGTCCTGAAGAACGCGTACGGGATCGGTCAGGTATTTGAAATGCGTAATCACATGCAGACAATAACTCAACGCAACTCCCAGTACGATGGCGCCTATGCCCAGGGCCATCAACGACATCATGCCCTGTATCAGGAACATGCCGGCAAGCGCAAAAAATGCGCCGAAGACGACGGGTAGCAGCAACATCGGCAGGGTCGTCTTGTTACGGAAACAAACCATAATAAGCAGGCAGGAAAACAGCAGTGAAATGCCGATTGTCAATACCAGATCCTGTCTTATTTGCCGTGAATTGAACATGCTCTGAACAGGCGGGCCATGCAGCATCACTTCAATGTCGGGATAGACGTTTTCAACCTGTTTGGCAGCTCGTAGAATCTTTTTTACAAGCCGTGTGCCGGCTGCCGCATCGAACGAAACGAAGTTGGGCGAAACAAATACATAGGCTACAGTTGTATCCGTCGAAAATAAATGGTTTCCGAAAACTGTATAGTTTCCACCCAGAATCTGCGCGAAATCCACATCATTGCCCGACAAAAGAACTGTCCGCAGATTGATCGGATCATATTGCATGATACGTCTGAAGACAATGCCTTCGGGTGAGATAATCCGCTCATAATTGTCTTCCATCTGCCTGAATATCTGCTCCCGCGTGGTCAGCGAATCAATCTCCTGATAGTATGCAGGGTCTAACAGTACCGGAATATTATCTAAAGCATAATGCAGCGCCTGCTGCTTCACATCCTCGTCGATCATATTCAAGATATCGCCCACATCGCTTTTCAAAGCGTCATAGCGTTTTAAGGAATCGACTAACCGGTCGCTCGCCTCCATCAATACATTCGCATCCATTTCGCCGTTTTTCGACCGGATTTGAATGATTATTTTATCCCTGACTTTTAACTCTGTAAAAACCAGCCCTTCGGCTTTCGTGTTATCTGTCGAGGGAAGCAGCTTGGCAATATTTTCTTCGTATACAAGCTTTGATCCGTAATATACAAACACCACGAATAAAAGCGTCATCAATGTAAACAACCATATCCGATGTTTTCGGAAAAAGCAAAACAGGTTTATAAAAAAGTGTGTCATCTGATAACAGTAAATTCTCCTTTAAATTCAATATATGTTGTCGTATCGTCAAATAAAGTTGCAATGACGTTGCGAGTACCATCCATAAGTCGCATACGCAACTGCACGTGAGGCGACGGTTTCGGTATGAGAACGGCCGAAAATCTGCATTTCGCAATAAAGGCGAGAAACAAACGCTTGCCGACCAACTGTTCGGCACATTCTTTTATCAGTTGAATGTTACATACGCCGGGCGCAACAGGATTGTCTGGGAAATGACCGGCATATGCATGAAATTCTGCAAGCAGCGTAATACTGAACAAAAAAGCGCCATCATTTTCGGCAACCTGCCTGTCAATCCTGTAATACTCATTCAGCAACGTTACCATATCTTAACTTAATATATATTTTCATCTGACACTGAACAGCCACTACATCGTTTACCCTTGTTTCCGCTGTCAGCAGGGATACGCCGAGCGCTTCGGTCAAAATCCGGATATGGGTGCGTAACGCATCTCCCATTTTGGGCAAAAAATAAATACTGCACTTTTTCACCTCCCCGATAAAGCCTAACGGCGCTGGCTGATTCGCTAATTTGGCCTTAAAGCCGGCAAAAGCCGAAGCCGACTGCGCGATATGTTCAATAAGACCCGGTTCTTCAAGCAGGCCTTCGCTGCAAAACATGGTATTTTCTGCAACTGTAAGCCCCGTTTCCGCTTCCAACTCGGTTGCACAGTATAACACGTCAATCATGATCATCGGATCGCGTTGCGGTATCAGTTCCTTTATTGCCTCGCCTCGAATTTCATTCATTATCATTCAAAATCTTGTTAACCACCGGTATTGGCTGTTTTTTTTCGTGCTTAATCACAAATCCTTTATTATCAGCGTCGAATTAGTGCCTCCAAAACCGAACGAATTGGATAGGAACATTTCAAAATGCTTCACCACTCTTTCTGCCGGAATATTTAAAACCGCCGTATCCGCGTCGGGATTTTCAAAATTAAGGCTGGGCGCAATAAAGTCATTTTTCATCATCAGCATCGAATAGACGACCTCGCTTGCGCCGGCCATCCACATCTCATGTCCGGTTTGCGATTTAGTCGACGTGACTTCAGGTTTGTGTCCGTTAAAAACAGCATGGATGGCGCAGGCTTCATTTCTGTCGCCTATGGGCGTGGAAGTTGCATGGGCATTGATATATCCTATCTGACAAAGATCGATGCGCGCATCGAGCAGCGCCATTTGAAGCGAGCGTTTTGGGCCGTCAATATTGGGCACCGAGATGTGATCGCCGTTTGACGAAAAACCGTACCCTATTACTTCCGCCAGTACCGGCGCACCGCGCTTTACGGCTGTTTCATAGTCTTCGATAATGACGGTTGCCGCGCCGCCGCCGGGTACTAATCCGTTCCGGTCGCGATCAAACGGACGGGAGGCCTTTGCCGGTTCGTCCTCGCGTGTAGAAAACGCATTGATACCATCGAAACTGCCAGTCGACAGGGGATTAACCTCCTGTGCGCCGCCACAAATGATGGCGTCCTGCAATCCGTTCCGTATCAGTAACGCCCCCAGACCAATCGCATGAGAACCGCTTGCGCAAGCCGCTGAAACAGTCATATTCATTCCTTTCAACCTGAAAAGACAGGCAAGATTCATTGTCACCGTAGAGTTCATGGACTGGAAGATGGCGCCCGAACCGATCAGCGTTGTGTCTTTCTTTTCGCGCATCGTATCTACGCTCTTCACCGCCGCATCGACGCTACTGTCGTTCCCGTAAAGAATACCTACCTCATGCGCATCTAAATAATCGAAATCAAGCCGGGCATTCGCTAGCGCTTCTGCGGTCGCTACATAGGCATACTTTGCCTGTTCCGGCATAAACACACGCTGATTACGGCTTAAGATATGCTTCAAATCAGGGATTTCGAGGTATGCCGTCAGTGCCGAGCGAAACCCCATCGTCTTGCGGGCAGAATCGAAAATAATGCCCGACTTCCCGTTATAAAGCGAATCTCTCACTTCGGTTAAGTTTTTGCCGAGGCAGGAGTAAATTCCCAATCCGGTTATAACTACTCTCCTGTTCACAGTACTTTATTTAATCGATAATACATGTTGTCACGCAAATCCCGGAGTTTACTTACGGCATCTGATTTGGCAATCAAACGAAAACGTATGTTTTGCCAGGTCTGAACGGCCAATCGCCAATACTTAAACGCAAAAAGCCCTAACCACGGCAAAGCCAGTCCGTAAATAGTTGCAACCCAAAAATTAGCAAATATCCATACCAAAATAAAAGTAAGGGTGTATAATAGCGGCATCGTCAGCATGACGCTACCGGCAAATAGAAAAGAATTGTAAAACATCTTATCCTTCACACGGCGCATCACAACATCCGGTATCTTATAAATAATGAGATTGGGCCATAACGATAACAACCATGCCGGAAAAAGTGCAATTAATAAAACAACCGACAAAATATTTGTCAGCCATCTCGGCGTTTTTACAAAATGATCATCCTGTATTTTCAACTTTTTCAATTCGCGCTCAACCGCCAATGCGTCATCATAGATCGTCTGCACTGCCGAACTGTCCTCCGCCATTGCATCCTGCAATTTTTCGACAAACAGTTTGTCCGACTGCAGTTTATCCGGCAGGAATTTAGCTTTCAGTCCCTTTCTTTTGGCAAATTCCCGTCCGCTGTCGGTATTACGTAAAAAATCAATTGCTTTATAGTTTTTAAGATCGGGTATGTGGAGCATCATTTCAAACACACGCTTTCGGATGATCTCATTAACCTGAAGTTGCGCAGCGCGCGGTTTCTCCTGATACAGTTCGTAAAATGGCTTCAGGGAAAGCGGTTCGCCGAACTGAACAATGAGTTCATGCTGCATATCGCGGTACGAAGCGTAATGATTGCAACACGGTTGTATCCATATCTCCGTTTGATAGTCGCCCAACGCAGCCGATTCAAAAGCAAACTTCGAAAATCCATGCGAGAAATCGCCCAGCCAGTGCTTGCCCTGATGCCTGCCTTCGGGATACATCATCACCGGCTCACCCTTCAAGAATTTCGCCTCCGTTTCTTTGAACATATCCCTGTTCTTCCACAACGCAGCCTTGCCGTCGAAATCAAGCCTATATGCAGGATTCATTGCCAACACCTTAAAAAACCATGTAATCAGCGGGTGTATGGCAAAAATATCCGCGCGAACAAACATGTTGATCTTTCGGTCCCTGACCGAAAAAATGATGGACAGCGGGTCGCACAAACAATTCTGATGATTCGAAATAAACAGTACAGGCGTACCCTCCGGAGGTATATTTTCTTTCCCGATACGATAGACTTTTTTATAAAAAAGACTGTCGTTCAGAAAAAAAGCATACGCCCGAAAAGTACGGTAAAACCAACCCTGACTGTTCTTACTCTTCTTAATCATTTCATGCTATTTCGACATTATGGCGGCAAAGGTAACGAAAAATGGGAGTAGAACAAAATATGTCTGCCTATTTTTTATTCAGGGCGCAGTTATCTTCTGTTTTGGCATAACGGAACAATCCGAAAAACCCTTATATTTAGTGCAAATCTGTCAAACCCGCTAAAATTCGCAAATAATGAATTAATATATTGTATGTTAGCGCTTTTCTGAATGGCATCCACGGATTCCTGACAAATGATGATGAAAGGCTTCGGAATCATTTTTCTCTCTCTTCTTACCGCACTGTTTCGCAAATCCGAAGTCGGAGAAGACCGGTAACACAAGGAAATTGATCCCGTCATGAAAGTTGTTTTTTTAGGAATGAATATGCTTTTTTTGCGTTTAAGCATGTTTTTTTGCGTTATTGTACTTTTTCCATTAACTTTGCGCCAAAATCATAGCATTATGTTTGAAAATTTAAGTGAACGACTTGAACGCTCGTTTAAGTTACTGAAAGGCGAAGGCCGGATTACGGAAATAAATGTTGCAGAGACACTTAAGGATGTGCGGCGCGCACTTTTGGATGCAGACGTCAATTATAAAGTTGCCAAACAGTTTACCGATACCGTCAAGGAAAAGGCTTTGGGACAGCAGGTGTTAACTTCCTTGAAACCAAGCCAGTTAATGGTAAAAATTGTCCATGACGAATTGGCTGAACTGATGGGCGGTTCGACTGCTGACATTAACCTGAAAGGCTCGCCTGCCGTCATCCTGATGTCGGGACTCCAGGGATCGGGTAAGACCACCTTTTCAGGGAAATTAGCAAACATGCTCCGCAGTAAACGCGGAAAGAATCCGCTGCTCGTCGCATGTGACGTGTATCGTCCCGCCGCTATCGAACAGTTGCGCATACTCGGCGAACAAATCAACATACCGGTGTACGCGGAAGAAGGTAACAATAATCCGGTTGAAATTGCCCGCCATGCCATTCTGGAAGCCAGGAAAACAGGTCGTGATCTTGTTATCGTCGATACCGCCGGACGTTTGGCTATCGACGAAATGATGATGCAGGAGATCAAGACAATCAAGGACGCCATCCATCCGGATGAGATATTGTTTGTAGTAGATTCGATGACAGGGCAGGACGCCGTCAATACAGCCAAAGAATTTAATGACCGCCTCGATTTCAACGGCGTCGTACTGACAAAATTAGACGGTGACACACGGGGCGGCGCAGCGCTATCCATTCGTTCCATTGTCAGCAAACCCATCAAATTTGTCGGAACCGGCGAAAAAATGGACGCCTTAGACGTGTTCCACCCCGAACGTATGGCCGACCGTATACTCGGCATGGGCGACATTGTATCGCTTGTTGAACGCGCACAGGAACAATTCGACGAAGAAGAAGCCAGACGCATCCAGCGGCGTATCGCCAAAAATCAGTTCGATTACAATGATTTCATGAAGCAACTGCAACAGGTTAAAAAAATGGGTAACCTCAAAGACCTTGCTTCCATGATCCCTGGTATCAACAAGATGATGAAAAACATGGATATCGACGACAATGCGTTCAAAGGTATCGAAGCGATCATCCAGTCCATGACGCCCAAAGAACGCAGTAACCCAGCCGTATTGAACAGCTCGCGCCGCCAACGCATTGCCAAAGGAAGCGGAACAAGTATTCAAGAAGTAAACAAACTCATCAAACAGTTTGACGAGACACGTAAAATGATGCACACAATTACAACCTCAAAAGGACAAAAACAAATGCCAAGGTTCAAAAGATAACTAAAATTTCAAATCATGACAGATACAAATGAATTCAGACTAATTGACGGTAAAGCCGTTGCCGCTCAGATAAAAATAGAATTGGCCGATGAGGTGATTAATATCAGGGAAAACGGAGGCAAAATCCCCTACTTAACGGCTATCCTGGTAGGGCATGACGGAGGAAGCGAAACGTATGTTGCAAGCAAAATACGCACATGCGAAGAAGTGGGGTTTCAGTCCGACCTGATCCGATACGAAGACAATGTAACCGAAGATGAACTACTTCGCCAGATTACAGCGCTCAACAACAATGAACTGGTAGACGGGATTATCGTCCAGCTACCGCTCCCTGATCATATTTCTACACAAAAAATCATAGATGCCATCGATTACCGGAAAGACATTGACGGTTTCCATCCCGTCAATACCGGACGCCTTGCATTGGGACTGCCCTGCTTCAAATCGGCCACGCCCGCCGGAATCATGGAATTACTCAAGCGCTATGAAATCGAAACGAAAGGCAAACATTGCGTTGTGCTCGGAAGAAGCAACATTGTTGGAAAACCGATAGCCATGTTATTGATGCAAAAAGCATACCCTGGCGACTGCACGGTAACCGTTTGCCACAGTCGCTCAGCCAACCTTAAGGAGATGTGCCAACAAGCCGATATTATCATTGCTGCGCTCGGTTCTCCCCAATTTCTAAAAGCCGATATGGTCAGGGAGGGCGCAATCGTCATTGATGTAGGAACCACGCGCCTGCCGAGCAGCATAACAAAAAGTGGATACAAACTAACTGGCGACGTCGCTTTCAATGAAGTAGCGCCCAAATGCAGTTATATCACCCCCGTTCCGGGCGGCGTAGGCCCCATGACCATTGTATCGCTTCTTAGCAACACGCTCTTAGCAGCTAAAAAAGAAATATATAAATAAATTTTTCTCAATATTTGCTTGTATATGGTAAAAAAACGCTATCTTTGCAGCGATTATTAACAGGGGAAAATGCACATTATTCCCGTACATCCCTGTAAATAAGCAGCTTTTCTTAATTCTATGGAGTTTGTAGCTCAGTCGGTTAGAGCATCGGATTGTGGTTCCGAGGGTCGTGGGTTCGAGCCCCATCTTTCTCCCGCGAAAAAAACATGAAAACGTATGATTTTCATGTTTTTTTTCGTTCAAATATTTACATTTTCATTTCGTAGTCTCGCCGGGAATCGAACCCGAATCTAAAGTTTAGGAAACTTCCATTCTATCCATTGAACTACAAGACCTTGGCTTTGGTAAAGATTATAGTCTGCTACCGCAAAACGGATGCAAAAATAATATATTTTAACGAGAATGACAAACTTGCAATAAAAAAGCGCCCCTGACAATCCGGACGCTTTCATTTGTTGCGGAGGCAAGACTCGAACTTACGACCTTTGGGTTATGAGCCCAACGAGCTACCACTGCTCCACTCCGCGATTTGAATTGGACTGCAAAGATAAAGACAGTTTTTGAAAAAAACAAAACTTTTTGAAAATTTTTTCATTTTATTTTTGTGTTTCGTATTTATTGCTTACTTTTGCGCACATAACTCTATTATTTGTGCATTAATTATGTCAGTAACAACTGCTAAGACAAGGGAACTTCTGATTGATGCGGCTCGGCGAGTATTCGCACGTAAAGGAATTGAGCGCACAACGATGAACGATATAGCCGTCGCCTCAAAAAAAGGTCGCCGTACATTGTATATGTATTTTAAAAATAAGGAAGAGATATCTTCGCTTGTGGTAGAAAACGAGATGGAACGTTTGTATGATATGCTCGACACGGTTGGAAAAAAAAATCTTCCTGCTGATGAAAAATTGATGACATTTATCTATATGCGATTAGATGCATTCAAGGATACGGTAACACGTAACGGGTCGTTGCGCGCGAACTTTTTTCATGATAGTTGGAACGTGGCGAAAGTGCGTAAAAGATATAATCTTCAGGAGATCGAACTAATCAAAAAAATCCTGACAAATGGAATCGATGAAGGTATTTTTTGCATTGCTGAGGTAGAAATCACCGCCCTACTGATTCATTATTCTCTGAAAGGGTTAGAAGTTCCCTATATCAGGGGACTGCTTGGGGATGCGCCCACACGGCTTGTACAACGTAAAGAGAGTGTTAGGAATTTGATTTTTAAAGGAATATTAGTAAAATAAATATGAAACTGTTAGAAAGAAAAACAGCGCTAATTACAGGCGCTGCGCGTGGCATAGGAAAAGCTATCGCGCTGAAATTTGCTTCGGAAGGCGCCAATATTGCGTTTACCGACTTGGCGATGGACGATAAGGAAAAATCATTGATTGAGGAACTTGAATCGTTTGGTATCAAAGCGAAAGGCTACGTTTCGAACGCAGCTGACTTTGCAGAAACACACGAAACGGTAAAAGTTGTTGTACATGATTTTGGACGCATTGACGTATTAGTTAATAATGCAGGTATCACGCGCGACGGATTGATGATGCGCATGAGCGAACAGCAATGGGATTCAGTTATCAGCGTCAACCTGAAATCGGCATTCAACTTTATTAAGGCGGTAACCCCCCTAATGATGAAACAACGCAACGGAAGTATCATCAACATGTCGTCGGTAGTAGGTGTTTCAGGGAATGTGGGTCAGGCAAACTATTCCGCCTCGAAAGCTGGTATGATCGGTTTAGCCAAGTCTGTCGCCAAAGAATTAGGATCGCGCAACATACGTGCCAATGCGATTGCACCGGGGTTTATCATCACCGAAATGACCGCCGCTCTGCCAGAAAAAGTACGTGAAGAATGGGAAAAGCTCATTCCGTTACGTCGTGGAGGTACTCCGGAGGACGTTGCCAATGTGTCCTTATTCCTCGCATCCGATCTGTCATCGTATGTTACCGGCCAAGTATTTCCAGTCTGTGGTGGCATGAATATGTAATTAGAGTTTAGAGTTTAGAGTTTAGTTGTAAATGTATTGAATTATAATTGTTAATGAGTGGAAGTAATTTACGAAGACAATCATTTGATTGCAGTCAATAAAACCTGTCACGATATTGTGCAGGGTGATAAAACTGGGGATGCGCCGCTTTCTGAAATGCTAAAAGCATACCTTAAAGATAAGTATGCAAAAACGGGCAATGTTTTTGTTGGTGTGACGCATCGTTTGGACAGGCCTGTAACAGGCGTCGTCGTTTTTGCCAAAACAGGCAAGGCATTGGCTCGTACGAACGCATTGTTCAGTAGTGGAAATGTAGAAAAAATATATTGGGCAATCGTAAAAAATCGTCCGCCCGAACAAGAAGGTACGCTTACACATTGGTTAGTTCGAAATAAAATAAAGAACAAGTGTTTTGCCTACAAAGCAGAAACATCCAATGCCAAAAAGGCTGTCTTACACTACCGGGTCATTTCATATTCGGATCACTATTATTTACTTGAAATCAACCTTGAAACAGGGCGCCATCATCAGATTCGCAGCCAGTTGGCTAATATTGGATGTCCTGTAAAAGGCGATCTCAAATATGGCGCCGAACGTTCCAATTCCGACGGAGGGATCAGCCTTCATGCACGAAGTATTCGATTTACACATCCGGTTTCCAATGAAATTATCCATATCGTCGCAGACACTCCGGATGAAAACCTGTGGAGATCGTTAACTGCTAACTTATAATTGTGCCTGAAGAAAATGGTTCAAATCGTCATCATTGCTTAATCCGAATTTCTTCTTTAGCCTGTACCGTATCATATGAACGGAAGCCTGCTCCACATTGAAATAATTTACTATTTCGCTCGTTTTCATGCCAATAACAAAACAAATACAATATTTCAGAGAAGCAACAGAAAAAGCCCCATTTCCCTTTTTCATGATTGTATCTATAAATGAAGTATTCAATATATTTAATTTTTCAATCCATTGATTATCATTAGAATTCATTCTTAAAAAGAGGCGTTTTAGATCTTCGATTACAACATTTTGCAGATCGCCGCTTTCATGTATTACTTCCTCTGTCGGGAGTTTAAACGCTTCATACTGCAGACGAACTATTTCAAATTGTCTCTCTACCTCAACTACCTCTTTACGCAATTGTTCCAATTCCTTTGCCATATCGATAAGTTCCAATTCTTTCAAACGCAAATCCGATAACGTCATGTATTTCCCTAAATCTAACTGAATAGTTTGATCTTCAATTAATTTCAACTCTTTAAGCGTTTCTTTCTGTTCTTTGTCAAAATGTACAACCCGTCGATTCAGGTTCAGTTTTTTTAGCAGGATGAAAAAAAATAGAAAAGCAATTACGATGCAAAGCGTAACGAAAGTTATTGCCGGCAAAGTGAAAACCGTCGAATCAAAAAATACTGTTATCAACTTGAATATAAATGTTATAAATAACTTCATCTCTTCTTAAACGTTAAGTGTTTATACATGGCAAAGATATAAATTTTTGACAATACAGATATTCAATCACCAAAAATTGTTTTTTGCATAATAAATATTATTTTTTATTTTTTTTTTGGAAATTAATTAATAATGCCTATCTTTGTGGCAATTACAATTATGTTATTATTCCATATATTATTAAGGAGAGATGTTAAAATTACTAATTATTAAACTATTAGATGATGAAGAAAAAATTTATTTGCACAGTGTGCGGTTATGTTCACGAAGGTGATTCGGCTCCGGAAAAATGTCCGCAATGCGGCGTTCCGAGCAACAAGTTTAAGGAAATGACTGAAAGCGCCGGTTTGAGTTTTGTGACCGAGCATGAAGTAGGAGTAGCAAAAGGATGCGACGATGAAATGATTAAGGATTTAAACGCCCATTTCAACGGCGAATGTACGGAAGTAGGCATGTACTTGGCCATGAGCCGCCAGGCAGACCGTGAAGGTTATCCCGAAATTGCTGATGCGTTCCATCGTTATGCCATTGAGGAAGCAGAACATGCGGCCAAGTTTGCAGAACTCCTGGGCGAGGTCGTGTGGGATACCAAAACAAATCTCGAAAAAAGAATGCACGCCGAAGCAGGCGCTAATGCCGACAAGATGCGTATTGCCAAACGCGCGAAAGAGTTGAATCTGGATGCGATACACGATACCGTCCATGAAATGGCAAAAGACGAAGCCCGTCACGGCAAAGGTTTCGCAGGTCTTTTCAACAGGTATTTCGGATAAGTGATGCGAAATATTTAACTTGTTTTTCCGGATTGCTTCCTGAACTTGATTCAGGAAGCAATCCGGCATGTTTTATATTATTTATTTTTCATTTCTTAGCAAAGTCCCGGTATAGGAATCTTGACAGGCGGCAATTTGTCCGGGCGTGCCTGTACAGACAAGATGGCCGCCACTCTTTCCGCCTTCGGGGCCTAAATCGATGATGTAGTCGGCACATTTGATGACATCGGGGTGGTGCTCGATAATCACTATCGTATGTCCTCTGTCGATCAATGCGTTGAACGCTTTTAAAAGTGTTTTGATATCATGGAAATGAAGTCCGGTTGTCGGTTCGTCAAAGATGAAAAGTGTGTGTTCCAGCTTTTCCTGCCCCAAGTAACAGGCTAATTTAACACGCTGATTTTCACCGCCTGACAGGGTTGATGATGTTTGGCCCAACTTGATATAGCCAAGCCCTACTTCCTGCAACGGCTTGAGTTTTTTTGCTAACTTCCCGGCGTGCGAGTCTTTCTGCATTTCTAAAAATTCAATGGCTTGCCGTACAGTCATGTCCAGCATATCGAAAATGTTTATGCCCTGATATTCAACTTCCAACACTTCATTTTTAAAGCGTTTTCCGTGGCATGATTCACATTCCAGCGTGACGTCGGCCAGAAACTGCATCTCTACGGTGATTTTCCCGTCGCCCTTACATTCTTCGCACCGTCCGCCCTCCACGTTAAACGAAAAATAGGCGGGACTGTATCCCATTTGCTTCGACAAAGGCTGCTCGGCAAAGAGTTTGCGTATCTCATCGTATGCGCCGATGTAGGTCACAGGGTTGGAGCGCGAGCTCTTTCCGATCGAACGCTGGTCGACAAACTCAATCGCCTTGACCTGATGCGTATCGCCGGTGATAGCTACACACTCGACCGCTGCCGATGTATTATCCAATATCCGCCTCATCCCCTCATAAAAGACATCCCTCACAAGTGAACTTTTTCCCGAACCGCTGACGCCTGTCACAACCGTCATCACATGTAACGGGATTTTCACGTCAATCTGTTTCAGGTTATTTTTTCGTGCACCTTTTATTTCGATATACTGATTCCACGGGCGCGTATGGGCAGGGACGGCTATCTGTTCGTCGCCCGTCAGGTAACGAACCGTATAACTGCCGTTTCCGCTTTTCAGATCGGCAACAGCGCCCTGATACACCACTTCGCCGCCAAAACGCCCTGCATCGGGTCCGATGTCAATGATATAGTCGGCTGCGCGTATGATCTCTTCGTCGTGTTCGACTACAATGACCGTGTTTCCCAGCGCCTTAAGTTGTTTTAAAACGTCAATAAGCATGCCCGTATCGCGTGCGTGCAAACCGATGCTCGGCTCATCAAGGATATACAGCGAACCGACCAAAGCGCTTCCCAAAGAGGTGGCAAGGCTGATACGCTGGCTCTCGCCGCCTGAAAGTGAGGCTGACAGGCGGTCGAGCGTAAGGTATCCGAGACCCACATCCAACAGGAATTGAAGGCGTTTTTTTATTTCTACAAGCAAACGTTTACTGATGATCGCATCTGTCCCGTCCAGTTCAAGGTGATCGAAAAAAGGCTTCAACTCACTGACAGGCATGACAACCAATTCAGACATGCGCTTTTCACCAACGTAAACGTGCATGGCGGCCTGTCGCAGGCGACTCCCTTTACAGGCGGGGCAGACAGTTTTGCCGCGATAACGGGCTAACATCACGCGATACTGTATCTTATACAGGTTGCTTTCCACATGTTTGAAAAAATCGTTTATGCCGCTGACGCCTTCAGCGCCATACCATAACAACTCTTTTTCAGCATCCGTCAGGTCATAATAAGCCCGGTGAACAGGGAAGTTATACATCGCGCTGCTGTTTATAAACTCGCGCTGCCATTCATTCATCGATTCGCCTTTCCAGCACATTACCGCACCCTCGTATACCGACAAGCCCTTATCCGGTATCACTAAGTTCTCGTCGATGCCAAGCGTCTTTCCGAAGCCTTCGCATACGGGACAGGCGCCAACGGGATTGTTGAAGTTGAACATCATCTCCGACGGCTCTTCAAACTTGATGCCATCCGCTTCGAATCGTTTGGCAAACTCGAATATTTCGGGTTTTTCTGACGTATATACTTTCAACCGGCAGACGTCACGCCCTTCAAAAAAGGCCGTTTCAACCGAATCGGCTAAACGGTTTTTCAGCAGTTTGTCGTCGGAGATAGTCAGGCGATCGATAAGTATTTCCACTTCGTTCGATTTAAGGTGTTTGTCATCGTCAAGGATTTCCTGTATCCGGCAGGTTTCGCCTTCTGTTTCGAGACGCGTATATCCTTCTTTCTGAAGTATTTCCAACTGATCATGCAGCGTCCTGCCCGCCGGTACAACCAGCGGGGCGTAGACCGCAAAGCGCGTTCCTGCCGGATACGATAGCGCTTTTTTTATGACGTCGCTTACCTGATGCTTTTTCACCTCCTCGCCTGAAACGGGTGAAACGGTCTTCCCGATCCGGGCAAACAGCAGGCGCATATACTCATAAATTTCTGTTGAGGTACCGACTGTAGAGCGTGGATTGCGCACGCTGACTTTCTGTTCGATAGCAATCGCCGGCGGTATCCCCCTGATAAAATCACATTCAGGCTTGTTCATCCTGCCGAGAAACTGACGCGCGTACGACGACAGGCTTTCCACGTACCGGCGCTGTCCTTCAGCATATAATGTATCAAATGCAAGCGAAGATTTCCCGCTGCCCGAAAGGCCTGTTATCACTACAAACCGGTCGCGCGGAATCATCACATCCACATTTTTCAGGTTATTGACACGTGCGCCTTTCACGACAATAAACCCGTTGCCATACTTTTCTTTCTTATCCATCGCAACATCATTTTATAAAAATCTTTCGACAAAGATAACCATTTTATCCGGGAACTCGAATAAAATGGTTATCTTTGCATCGGAATATTGAAATCGCATAATTTATTTATTAACAAACTTATAATCAAAAATGATGGTACTTACAACAAAATTAACAGATGCTTTTAATGAACAGATTCAGGCTGAGATGTGGTCGTCAAACCTTTACTTATCAATGGCGGTGTATTTTCAGAATATGGGTTTGACCGGTTGCGCGCACTGGATGAAAAAACAGACAAAAGAAGAACTGGAACATGCCGACAAACTGATTGAGTACGGAATAAAACGCGGCGGAAAAATCAAAATCAGCCAGGTGGATGTCGTTCCTGAAACATGGGATAGCCCTGTCGCAGCATTTGAACACACTTACAACCATGAATTGACTGTATCAGAACGCATTGACAATCTGATGGATGTGGCCATTGCCGAAAACGACAGGGCAACGCAGGAGTTTTTGCGCTGGTTTATCAGCGAACAGGTTGAAGAAGAAGATGCCGCCAAATCCATTTTAGACAAATTCGCAGTGTATGGCGTACACGGTCTCGCCTGTATCGACAGGGAATTAGGAAAAAGATAAACAGGTTATTTCTGATCAACGATGACAGCGCCTGCGATGTCGCCTGTTACATTGACGGCGGTGCGGAGCATGTCTAAGGGGCGGTCGATTCCGATAATCAGCGCCAAGCCTTCGGGCGGTATGCCGACAGAGGTGAGCACCATTGTCAGAATGACAAAACTTCCGCCCGGTATGGCAGGCGTTCCGATGGACGACAGGACAGTCATAAAAACAACTACAATCATCTGCGACAAGCTTAACTCAATACCTAAAACCTGCGCTATAAAAAGAACGGATATCGCCTGATAACAGCTTGCGCCGTCCATGTTGATGGTTGTACCTACAGGAAGCACAAACGACGCTGTTTCTTTCGAGACTTGCAGGTCTTTTGCAACCGTTTCCATCGTTACGGGAAGCGTAGCGGCGCTGCTGCTTGTTGTAAAGGCAAAGAGTTGTGCCGGATAGGTCGCCTTTAGAAACTTCCCGACTGACATTTTGGAAAAAAACCGGATCAGCGCCGGATAGAACAGTAAAATCATAACGAACATGGCGCTCGCCACACACAGGGCATACGTTCCCAGCGCGACAAAGATACTCATTTCGCCGCCATACGAGACAATCAGTCCGGCCATCAAAGCCGTGACGCCTATCGGCGCAAAAGCGATGATGTAATCGACCATACGGAAGATAATATCATTCAGTCCGTCGAACAAACGTATTACCGTTTTTATTTTGTCCTTTGGAATTGCCAATGCCGCGATGGCGAATAATACAGCAAAGAATATGACCTGCAACATGCTTGAATTCCTTGAGGCGGCATCGACAATGTTGTTGGGGACGATATCATTCAGAAAGCCTAATGGCCCTCTGTCCTGCGTCTGTTCCGCCGCCTTTGCCTTTTCGGCGACAAACAGGTCATAATCGCCCCTGATTGCTTCTACCCGCGAACGGTCTACAAGGTTTCCGGGCTTTACGAACAATCCGGTTGAAATCCCCAATAATACAGCGAACAGGGTTGTAGCCAGATAATAAGTGACTGTTTTTAATCCCAGCCGTGAAAACGACTTGATACTTTCCAAACTCATGACCCCCTTAATGAGCGAAACAAAAATCAGGGGGACGGCAATCAGTTGCAATAGCCTGATAAAAACTTGTCCCCAAGGTACAATCCAATGATTTACAAACCGTTCGCCTTTGAGATAGATAGCGATAAATCCGATGAAAATTCCGATTATCATCCCCATTAATATCTGCATATATAAGGGGAAACGCTTTTTCTTTTTGTTCATTCGGGAATATTCTCTAAAACTTTTTTCAGATAATCCCAAGTTCTTGCTACCGATGAAATATTGACCGCTTCGGCTGTGGAGTGCGGGTGTTTCAGCGTCGGGCCGAATGAAATCATGTCCATTTCGGGATAAACGCCCTGTATTATTCCACATTCAAGTCCTGCATGGATGACCGCCACTTCGGGTTTTTTATTATACATCTGACAGTATGTATCTTCCATCACTTTCAGGATAGGCGAACTGGCGTCGGGCTGCCATCCGTTATAGGCGCCTCCCTCTTCAATTTTAGCGCCGGCAAGCGAAAAAACGCTTTCCAGTGACGAAACCAGCGCCGCTTTCCTGCTCTCCGATGCGCTACGCACTAATATCTTAATTTCAATCAGTCCTTCCGATGATTTGACAATTGACAGGTTGGACGACGATTCGACAACATCCGGAAAATCTGCCAGTCTGGTAGCAATCCCGTTTCGGCATCCTACGACCGCATTGATCAAGTCATCCTGTATTTGTTCGGGTATGAGTGTAAACGGCAATTCGGTCATTTCCGCTATTAAACGTATATTATCCTCACTACCTGCAAATTCCGCGCGAAAAATGTCCTGATAATCGGCCACCAACTCCCATAAAGGTGCGACATTATCCTTCGGAAGCGTAATCACAGCCACCGCATCACTCGGAATCGCATTACGCACAACGCCGCCGTCAATAGACGCTAACCGCACGCCATAGTCGCGTACGGCTTCTTTCAGAAATCGGAATATCAGTTTATTGGCATTTGCTCGCCCTAAATGGATGTCAAGGCCTGAATGACCTCCTTTCAGACCTGATAATAAAAGTTTTACAGCCACATCGCCATTAATCAGCGGAGCGCCTTTTTTGTATTTGAACGAGACATTCAGGTCGGCGCCGCCCGCACAACCGATAAACAGGATTCCTTCGTCCTCGGAATCACAATTCAGTAAGATTCTACCATGCACAAATCCCGGTTTCAATCCGTTTGCGCCATCCATGCCCACTTCCTCGTCGACCGTAAACAACGCCTCTAATGCGCCATGTTGCAATGTGTTGTCAGCCAGTATGGCCATCGACATGGCCGCGCCTATGCCATTATCTGCTCCCAGTGTCGTGCCTTTTGCCCTGACCCAGTCGCCATCAATATATGCCGGTATCGGGTCTTTCATATAGTCATGCGTGTCGGATTTGAGCGACACAATATCTAAGTGCGATTGCAGGACAACCGCTTTCCGGCTCTCAAATCCGGGTGAAGCCGGCTTGCGGATGATTACATTACCCACCTCGTCGCGCACGGTTTCGAGGTTTAATTTTTTGCCGAAATCGGCAACGTAGCGCGTAACGGCTTCCATGTGCCCCGTCGGACGCGGAATCCGGGTCAATTCAAAAAAGTATCCCCAAACAGATTGAGGGTGAAGCGATTTAATTTCTGTCGTCATGATTTATTATTATATAAATTTTAAAAAAGTTTAAAAACATTCGTAAATCGTAATTAATTCATTTATCTGTCCTTATTTACAACTGGTAATGCTATGATACTAAACAGTCCTACCATCGCAACCCATACGGTTTGGATGGCAAAAACGACCATTGCAAACGTACCCGCATCATTTTTTTCGACGCCAAAAGCGATTAAGGTAGTCATCACCATGAAATGCCAGATACCAATGCCCCCCTGAACCGGAACGGCCACGCCGAGCGCACTCATGGCAAAGGCAATCAGTGCGATTCGTACGCCTAAGTACTCCGTAAAGCCAAACGCAAAAAACGTGATGTAGAAATGAAGAAAATAAAAACCCCATATCAATAGCGTTTCGGCGATAAAAGCGAATTTATACTTGATGAGCCAGAGACTTTTAACACCCTCCAATACATTCTTTATCAGGTCAATCATCTTCTGAACAAGCGACAGATGATTCATTTTGACAAAGACAAACCAGATCAATATCGCTACGATTACAATACAGATATAGGTCCACGCCGACGTCAATAGCCGATACATGGTTTCGATGAGAACGGGAGGGTTTTCCGCGAAAAAATTCCTGAAAAAACGAATATTGAAAACGCTTAAGAAGAGCATCAGCAACCCCACAACCAGCACATCCATGATGCGATCAATAAATAAAGTGCCCAGCAATTTCGTAAATGGCGCCTTTTCATATTTTGAAGTTACGCCACAACGCCATATCTCGCCCACACGCGGGAGCGCCAGATTAATCGCATAATTTCCCAACACCGCATATATCACATTTTTACGCTTGACACGTTTTCCCAACGAATCAATCAGCATACCCCAACGCAATCCCCGTACAACATTCCCCATCAATCCGAAAATCAACGAAAAAAGAATTATTTCATACCGGACGCCTTTTCGGATGACATGCATCATTTCACTTAAATCCTGATTCCGGTAAAGATACCATAATAAAATGATACCCAACGAGAAAGGGAGGATAATCCTGATTATTTTTCGGGAAAACTGTTTATAATTCATGTATCGGTTTCCAAATTTTACTATCTTTGTATCCGCAAAGATAAAAATAATTTAGAAACCGATGACGTTTATTCGCCCGAAAAAGTCTTTGGGACAACATTTTTTGAAAGACCCCGGAATAGCAAAGCGTATTGCAGAGACACTGTCGCCATATCAGGGCTTACCAGTGCTTGAGGTTGGACCCGGTACAGGCATGCTAACCCGCTTTCTGCTTGATGAACGGCATGACCTGTCGGTCGCAGAGATTGACCGGGCATCCATCAAACACCTTGAACAGCGCTTTCCCGAACTCAACGGACGGATACATGCAGAAGACTTTCTGCAAATGGATTTAAAAAAACTGTTTGACGCAAAATTTTGCATTATCGGCAATTATCCCTACTATATATCCAGTCAGATTTTTTTCAAGGCGCTCGACTACCGCGAGCAGGTCGTCTGCTGTTCAGGGATGATTCAAAAAGAAGTCGCCGAGCGACTTGCCTCCGCACCCGGAAGCCGTAACTTCGGTATATTAAGCGCGCTGGTGCAACCCTGGTACGATGTTGAATATCTTTTTACGGTCAGCGAAGACGTATTCGACCCGCCGCCGAAAGTTAAAAGCGCTGTCGTTCGTCTGACCAGAAACAGCCGTACGGATTTAAGCTGCAGGGAAACACTGTACAAAACCGTCGTAAAGACCTCGTTCAACCAGCGCCGGAAAACGTTGCGCAATTCCATGAAACCCCTGTTAGGCAAAGACTGCCCGTATTATTCAAACCCCATTTTCGACAAACGCCCCGAACAGTTATCCATTGAACAGTTTATTGAACTCACCCTGATAACAGGCAACTTTCTGAAAGAAAACTCCTGATTCGCAAGCCGCAAGTCTGTTACTCCCTGCCTGCAAAAAAAACTTCTCTGTCTGAGACAACCTTTTTACAAAAATCACTATTTTGGGGGATAGTCAAATAAAAAAACATGCCTATCTTTACGCGCAGAATCAATGTTATTTTTGAATTTTATGAACATATTTAACTGATAATTAAAACAATAAAAAAGAAATGTTATGAGAAGGAAAATTTTACCTGTGATTTTGGCTGCACTTGCCGGCTTTACGGCAAGTGTTTCGATGTACGGACAGACACATTCGAATCAGTCGTCAAGTCCGGCTGCCCTGTATGTAGCCGGCGAAGTTGAAAAACAGAACAGAATGGTAGCCGTTTATACGGATTTTGGAGACGGACGCAACCGTTATACGCAAAGGGCCGCTTTGAATCCCGGCGCAAAAAATACGCCTGTACTAGACGAAAAAGCGCCCTCTCCTTTCGGAACGTCCTGTATTAAAATTACGTATCCGTTGGCTGCCGACGATTGGAACGGATTTATTTTTATGACAGGCAAACTGGCAAGAGGTTCGATTGTGCCGGAAACTGATTTCGGACAGGTCAACACCGGACAGAACCTTATCGGCGCCAAACGGCTGACTTTCAAGGCGCGCGGAGAAAACGGCGGTGAACGGGTACAATTCTATATGGGAGGTCTTGCCAATAATGACCGGTCAGCGCCTTTTCCCGATACGGACGAAAAGCATTACAACGATGGCGCATTTGTATCCCTGACAAAAGAATGGAAAGACTATGAGATTGACCTGAAAGGACTGAATCTCAGCCGTATCGCATCCGGTTTCGGATGGGTTTCAAACCAGCCGCAAAATGCGGGTAAATCACAAATTATCTTCTACCTGGATGAGATAATATATGAATTTGACGCCGAAAATACGGGTCCGCTCTTTCTACGCAGCCATGAACCCGTTTCCTTAGACAAAGACGAGGCGTTTATCAATAATTTTGCATACATCTATGATAATGCGATTGCTGCCATGACATTATGTTACGCCCAGGACTATGATAAAGCGTGCCAGATTGCAGATGCCTTTGTTTATGCCGCCCGAAACGACCGGTACTACCCTCCGTATATCTTGCGAAATGCCTATTTCAATGGCGACCCCCGTTCCTATACGGGATGGCAATCGGGTAAGGGAGAAGCGTTTGCGCTGATTCCCGGCTTTTACAGTGCCGAATACAATGAATGGTGGGAAGACCGTTACGCCGTGAGCATCAATACGGGCAATATCGCATGGTGCATACTGGCGCTGGCGGAAGTATACCGGAATGTTCCGCATAATACCGGCTATCTGGAAACGGCGATGAAACTTGGCGATTATGTATACGACAACTTCTACTCCCCCGATGCGGAGGGCGGAGGATATACCGGCGGGTACGAAGGATGGGAGCCTTCCCCCGAAAATCCGCAACCGCCACAGAAACTCACCTATAAATCCACCGAACATGCAATCGATTTGTATATTGCCTACAAACGGCTGGCAGAGATAGCGCCCAATCAGACTGATGCTGACCGATACGGGGCAGCCGCCATCCATGCCCGTAATTTCGTGCTTTCCATGTATGATCCGGCACAGGGATGTTTCTACACAGGTACCACAACAGATGGAAAAACGATCAATAAAGACAATCTGCCGCTGGACACAAACACCTGGGGAATACTTGCACTTTGGGGCGATGCCGAAGTCGCTCACCTTTGGGATGTGGAAAAAGTACTCGACTTCATTCGGAAGAATTTCAGAGTTGAGGGCGGTGAAGGGTTGGATTTCTCGGCGCTGAAGCAGGGAGTCTGGTTCGAAGGTACCTCTCAGTATGCTGTTGTACTGAATTTACTCGGCAAAACCGAAGAATATGCGCGTGTCATGTCGTGGCTGAACAGCGAAGCCAATGCCGACGGCAGCATCAATGCCGCCGACCGCGATAACCTGTATACTGGCTTTGATATCCTCATTGCATCCAATGAAACGGAAAGCGGACTGAAAAGCATCCCGTGGGTGTACAACAAACGCGGAGCGCTGGGCGCAACCTGCTGGCTTGCCTTTGCGCAGTCAGGAGCAAACCCGTATGCCACGCCAACAGGCAACACACAGGTGAACGTTCCCAAATCAAAAATATGGTCGGCAGGCGAAGTCTTATTTATTTCAGCCATAACAGCAGGCACGGCGCAAGTGTTCACGCCCGACGGGAAGATGGTACAGTCGATTCCGGTTGCCGGTGACGGGACAACATCCGTATCACTTCCTGCCGGATTCTATATAGTAATACTGAATGATACGGCCTGCAAAGTGAGGATAGGGAAAAAAATATACTACTGAAATAATTTTGTAGAATCAAAAAAAAGTATTACTTATATTCAAATTCGGGATGATATGGTACATTATTGGACTATATGACGTATTATTGATGTTTGTGTGTATAAATGACTATTTTTGCCGACATATTTAAAGCACAAGCGAATGAAGGACAAAAGAATTTTGCCGTTGAACTGGCGCAAAGAGTTGGAAGATATAAACGTATACTCCATTGGCGACGATGTGATACTGCTTGATAAACCGGTGATTACTTCAGCCTTACATTATCCGTTCAAGGCGGACGTAACGACTGCCATTATCAGTATCAAAGGAACAACCGAAGGTAAAATCAACCTGAAACCCTACTTTACAAGCGGGACTTGTCTTATTACAATTCTTGCAGGGCAAATTATGGAATACAAATCTATCAGCGAGGACTTTGAGGGCCTTTTCATCGTCATGTCGAAAAAATTT
>Ga0082212_10000623_pt1 | contig 51607 bp, 63 predicted proteins | sample TergutNt197P3_FD_71548 | JGI IMG/M metagenome (GOLD analysis project Ga0082212, IMG submission 71548) | Neocapritermes taracua P3 segment gut microbial communities from Petit-Saut dam, French Guiana - Nt197 P3 | ecosystem: Host-associated > Arthropoda: Insects > Digestive system > Gut ...
TAATCTTACCATAGTTTGTACGCTTTTGTCAATAGTGGCAGGACGCGGAAAACCCGCCTATGGCTCATCCCCGCGAGCGGGCTGTTTCCGCAAGCTAGTGGTACAATGGTCTATTTTTACCCGAAGTACCATTGGCACAGCTTGTTCAGCGTTGAGATCGTCTCCTGCCGGGAGATATTGTCCAGCGGCCTAAAGGTTCCGCTTGCGTCTCCCGCCATGATGCGCGGGCTGCTGTAACTCATCTTCCGTATCGCCGCCGCCGTGTTTTCGGAGGTGACCAAGTGCATATCGGTAAAGGTCACGTCGGCTTCAAAAAGCTCTTTGTTCAACGCCTGTTCCCTTCGCGCGATGCGGTCTAAGATCATAGCCGCGTCCTGACGGCTGATCGGGTCGTTGGTGCCGAAGGTGGTTTCGCTGTAGCCGTTAATGATGGTCAGGTGCGCCATCTTGCGGATGTTCAAGTCCCCGCCGTCGTCCGCGAACGTCCTTGTTCCGACTTCCATCGTTTGGCCTGTCAGGGTTTCGATCAATGAAACGGCCAGCGCGCAGAACTCGCCGCGGGTGATGTTGTACTGATACCCGCCTTGCAGCTCGGGGGTGAGGTAGCCGATCTCAATCGCGGTATTGATGACCGGGATCGCCCACGGGGAGGGGTCGTCGATGGGATCGGGGCCGGGAACAAACCCGGCGGGCGGCTGTTTTACGCCGTCCGCGATTTTCTCCGGCGTATTGCAGATCAATCCCCATGTCCACAGGCTGCCGTCTGTTTTCAGCACCGACACGATATGATCTGCCGCCGAGATCGCGGTCACGCCGTCCATCACCTTTTTGGGCTGCCAGCGGCTTGCCGATGATCCCCATGTCCTGTCGCCGAGCTGGCCGACACCGTTGCTGCCCCATGTCCACACACTGCCGTCTGTTTTGAGGACGGCTGAGAAATACGCGGTGCCGTATTCCCTGCCGCCGCTGATGTAGTGCTGCCCGCCTGTGACCACATCTTTCACGCCGTCCATGATTTTTTGCGGGTAATAATGCTCGTAGGTAATACTGTCGTTGATACCCAACGTCTGCCCCACGGTAAAATGCCGCCCGCCGGAGGGGGACGCAAAACCCAACCCCCACAGGCTTCCGTCGTTTTTGATGGCTAAGATAAGGGATGCGCTGCACCCCGGCATATAGTAGATGTTTCCGTCCGACATCCTCATATAGCCCTCTATATTATACTCGGCTAACTCCTCCCACACGGCTTTCAAGTGTACGCCGTATTGCTCGATCAAATCATTGAGCGGGATGACCGCTCCCGAATCCGCGTAGTTTTAGAGATTTTGACTGCTGAACAGGCTGTAAGTCCCGAAACCTATATAAGCGTCGGGCAAATCTTTGCCGGTGGTCAGCGCGATCATCGCGCTCCGCTCGGCGTCCTCTACAGGAAGCCAAGTCATTTCGATCTTCAGCCCAGTCTGCTCCTCCAGCCACAACTTGTAGAGGTTTGTGTCAAAATCTTCGACATAGGCGTTCTGCGGCGCGGCTAGCCGAACCGTGATCCGGTTATCTTCGGGTTCGGCAACTGCACTGTCACAAGCGGCAACCCCCGACAGAATGGCTAGGAGGAGAGCCCCCGCCATGATTGATTTCTTCCTGTTCATAGGCACCCCCATGACTGTTTGCTTGCTTGATTATACTTCATTTACAGGTTTTATTCAAGGGGGAGGCAGTACAAGTTTGGAGTTTGTACTGACAACATCCTAGACAGGACATACTATCATTATAGGAGAAGTAATATGATCAATATTTGCCAACTGACCGCTCTGTCAACAATCCCATTGTCCGCCATAGACAAAACCAAGATACCCACTTTGCCGCCCGTTGATGTTAGCCTGCCCAAAGAACAGCGTATACTGCAATTCATTGACGACTGTAAAAACCCATACTGCTTACGAATCGGGAACAACTTGGTGAGAATGCAATATTCCATGAATGGGTGCGGTATTCAAGACTGTTTGGTAAAATCAACCATTGGAAAAACGCGCGGGATGGTGTATAATCAAAAGACAGACATCGCATCCCTCAAAAAACGGTGCTTTCCTGACTCGATCAGACAGGAGAGTTAAATTATGGCGCGTAAAAGCAAATATGAAGAGCAATGTAAAGGTAAATCATTGACATGGAACACCGCTTTGTATATCCGCCTTTCCCGCGAGGACGGCGATAAGGACGAGAGCGACAGTATTGTCAGCCAGCGCGACCTTTTGAACGATTATGTACTAAGGATGCCGGACTTGCAGGTGGTTGACACCTTCATCGACGATGGGTATACAGGCACAAATTTCGAGCGTCCCGGCTTTAAGAGGTTGATGGACGGCATCAGGAATAAAGAAGTCAACTGCGTCATTGTGAAAGATCTGTCCCGGCTGGGCAGGAATTATATCGAGGTCGGCAACTATATTGAGCAGATTTTCCCCTTTCTCAATGTCCGTTTCATCTCGGTCGGCGATATGCTGGATAGCGTTCAAAACCCGGCGCAGATGAATACCGTGATGATCCCTTTCAAAAACCTGATGAATGACGAATATTGCCGGGATATTTCAAACAAAGTCCGCGCTTCTCTAGACATACGGCGCAAACAAGGCCGATTTATCGGCTCGTTCGCGTCATACGGTTACCAAAAGGATCAGGAGCAAAAAGGCCGTTTGCTTATCGACGAAAAGGCCGCAGAAACTGTACGCGATATTTTTCGGTGGTTTATGGAAGGCAGCAGTATCATCGGTATTGCCAAACGCCTGAACGGGCTGGGGATTCCCAATCCTTCGGCGTATAAGCGGCAGCAAGGGTTAAATTATCGGCATCCGCAATTTGAAACAAACGACAACCTATGGCCGGACAGTTCAGTCCGCCGTATCCTCACCAACCGTCTCTACACAGGCGATATGGTGCAGGGAAGGAATAAGGTCAAAAGCTATAAAGTCAAGCAATCGGTAAGCGTCCCTGCCGAACATTGGATCATCGTAGAAAACACCCACCAAGCGATTATTGACCGGGATACATTCGCAACGGTGCAGGATCTTCTAAACAGGGACACACGCGCCCCGGCGGCGCAAAAAGAGGTTTATCTGTTCAGCGGGTTTGTCCGCTGCGCCGACTGCGGCAAAGCCATGAACAGGAAGCATATTTCGCAGCCGTACGCGGAGTACAGTTATTTCCTATGCAGCACATTCAAAAAAATGTCCAAAGGGGCTTGCACCAAGCATACCATCCGCTGCGACCGTCTTGAGGAGATGGTTTTAGCGGCGGTGAAAAAGCAGATCGAGCTGGCCGTCTCGATGGACGAAGTCATCGAAGCGATTGAGGCGGCCGGACGATCCGACCGCTCTTCCCTGCTGCTTGAAACGGCACTGGCAGGACACATGAAGGAGAAGGAGAATCTGGAGAGTTGTAAACTGTCGCTGTATACCGACTGGAAAAACGGCGACATCACCCGTGAGGAGTACCATACAATGAAACGGCAATACGATGAACGGGTCGAATATCTGACTAAGACAATCAGCCATTTAAGTACAGAACAGCGGGAACTGCTGACACAGGGCATGGCCGGAAACCCGTATACCGTGATTTTCCGAAAACATTGTAACATCGTATGCCTCACACGGGAGCTGGTCGCCGAGCTGATCGACATGATTTATGTCCACGAGGGCGGGGACATCACCATTCGGTTTAAGTTTGAAGACGAATATAAAAAAGCGGTTGAGTTTATCAACAACAACCGTGATCAAGCGAAAAAGCAGAGATTGCCGGCTTAGGGCGGAAGCCCGATCTTCACTTGCGAAACCCCGGAACATATGGTATAATAACTTTATAAATTTATGGAAGAGTGATGAATATGAGCGCGATCGTTTTGAATACAGATACATTACCGCTTCCCATCCGGGAGAGGCTGCAATCCCACAAGGTGTCGATGCAGGAACGCGACGGCGGGATCATCCTTTTACCATTGCGGGAAGGCAGCGGCCTCCGTGGGATCGCTTCACAAAGTAACCTCACAACAGATAAGTTCCGAGCGTATAAGCGTGAGGACAAGGAGTTGGATAAATGACATATGTACTGGATGCCAACGCTATTATTGCCCTGCTGAAAAATGAAGATGGTGCCGATGTCGTTGAAAATCTATTTTCTCAAGCGGCGGCTGGTAATTGCTCTGTTTGCATGAACAAATACAACCTCTTGGAAGTCTATTATGGGTTTTTCCGAGAGGATGGAGAAGCGTTTGCGGAGGAGAAGATAAGAGCTATACGAGAAAGCCCTATTACGATTATTGAAACGCTCTCTGATGAGGTATTCCGGCAAGCAGGAAGGTTCAAAGCAACATACAATATTTCCCTTGCGGATGCCGTCGTTCTTGGTCAAGGCGCAGCCGACGGCTTCGTTGTCGTTTCATCAGACCATCACGAGTTCAACATGGTTGAGGAAAATGAGGAGCTCACGTTTTTATGGTTTCGTTGAATTAAAAATACAGAAGATAAAGACGGAGTATAGAACACGGATTTATTTGAATAACCCCATATATACGAAGCTCTGTACCCATTGACTATCAAAGGGTATGGGGCTTTCAAAAACTTTATGGGTTTATATTGACATCCACCCCGGCGGCATATGACACCATCTCGCAGCATTTCACCGACTGCGGCACAAAGCCGGAGGATTACGACCTGATTGTCACCGGCGACCTCGGCTGCACCGGTTCGGGCATATTGCGCGATCTGTTTCAAAAAAACGGTGTGGTATTGGGAGAAAACTATAACGATTGCGGCGTGATGATCTTTGACACAACCAACGGCGACGCCGGAGACGGCGGTTCGGGGTGCGGATGCAGCGCGGTTGTGCTGTGCGGGCATATCCTCCATATGATGAGGCAGAGAAACCTCCGCAATATCCTTTTCTGCGGAACAGGCGCGCTTTTCTCCACCATGTCGGCGCAGCAGGGCGAATCCATCCCGGGTATCTGCCACGCCGTCAGGATCGTAGTATAGGAGGGTTATCCTTATGCAATATCTCAACGCGTTTATTCTCGGCGGGTTCCTCTGCGCCGTCGGACAGGTTTTGATCGACAGAACCAAGCTCACCCCGGCGCGGATTCTTGTATGCTATGTCGTGGCGGGCGTCCTGCTGACGGCTTTGGGAGTATATCAGCCGCTGGTGGAGTGGGGCGGCGCAGGCGCGACGGTGCCATTGACCGGTTTCGGTTACGCGTTGGCCAAAGGCGTGGAAAAAGCCGTCAAAGCAGACGGCTGGATGGGGTTGTTTACAGGCGGCATAACCGCCACGGCCGGAGGCGTCACGGCCGCTGTTGTTTTAGCCTATTTAGCGGCTCTGCTTTCAAGACCGGGCGAAAAAGCTTAAGCCTTGCTCTTCTCCCTCTTCGCTTTGATCGCCTTGATATACGCGTTTGTTGCTTTTTGGGCGACCGCTTCGGTGGAATATAACTCGGCGTGGTGGTAGGCGTTATCGGCCAGCCGCCGCCGCTCGTCCGGGTTGTCAAGCAACAGGGTCACCCGGCTGACCCAAGCGTCCAAATCCTCTTCAACCAAAAAACCGTTGTAGTCTTCAACGATCACTTCATCCGCGCCGCTGCAATTCACCGCCACGACCGGGCAATGCCCCGCCATCGCTTCAAACAGTGCCACACCTTGCGTTTCGGAGGTTGAGGCGAAGATAAATATATCGCTTGCCTGAACATAACTGCCGACTTCGGACGGAAGGACGCTCCCCACCAAAATGACGGTGCCGGCCAGCCCCAAGTCGCGGATCATTCTTTGCAGATTGTCCATTTCAGGGCCGCCCCCAACGATGATGCACTTAAACGGGGTGGATGACCGTTCCTTTACCTGTTTCAATCCCTTCAGCATAAAGGGGATGTTTTTTTCCGGCGATAAGCGCAAAACACTGCACAGCAGCACTTCGCTGCCCGATACATATTGGCTGCGAACAGCGTCCCCCGCCCCGTCGGGAATGATCTGCACCCCGGTGGGGAGGATAATCTTGGGGGTTTTGACGCCCAGTTCGTCGAGATAATTTTTCGACGTCCTGGCGGTGGAAAAAACAACGTCGCATTTCTGCGAGAACCGTTTGATGATGCTGTGGGATATGTATGATTTGAAAAAACTCTTAAAAAGAGGCACGTTTTGAGAGTATTGGCTATACATGGTATGATGGGTATACAGCACCGGAAGACCGTGCTTTTTGCCCAGGTTCAGCCCCTTTACACCCATCCAGAAGGGGTGGTGGACATGGACGACATTGCATCTGCGCCGGAGCAGCTCGTCTTCGATCTCTTTGGCGAAAATATTGCTCACGGCGAAATCAAACATTTTGGTTTTATGGTAACGGATGAGTTTGCAGCGTATGATGTCCGGGTCGTCGTCCGGCGTTGCGCCGGGATACCGGGGCGCGAAAATGGTGACATGATGCCCCAGCTTCCGCAGTCCCTGCGTCAAGCGGTCAATGGAAATCGGCACCCCGCCGATGAACGGATAATAGTTATCGGTAAACATGGCAATGCGCAATTTCGGCTCCGTCACTCCCGTACACCTCCCAGTATGTTTTGGATATTTCTTGCCCCATGCAGGATTCTGTGTATTTCAACCTTGTGAGTCTCATCGAACACTTTATAAAACACGAGATAATCATGGACAACCATGCGCCGGTATTGCGGATATGGTTCGTATGTTTCAAAAGCGTAGGGTGTGCTTTGCAGTATGGTGGTGTATTTTTCCAGCTCCGTTAAGAACCTGCCAATGGTACCCGGGTAAAACTGCGCCAGATATTCGGATATTTCATCGTAATCATCATAAGCCAATTCCATAAACACAACATTGAACATTACAGTTTTTCACGCGCTTTTGCAAAAAACTCATCATGGGTCAGCCAGTTTACAGTCGGGTCAGCCGCCCGGGTTTCGGCCTCTTCCAGTTTTTCCTTTACATAGCGGATATGAAGGTATTCTTCATAAGCGGCATAATCCTCCGCGTTGATTAAGACAGCTTCCCCCTTGCCGTTATTCGTTATCAAAACCTGATCATGCTCTTTCAGGGAACGGATGACGTCGGCATAGTTGTTCCGCAAATCGCGCGACGGGCGGGCTAATGTTCTATACATAGGCGATAAACCCCTTTTACAAAATATCCGTGGTCATATATGCCTACATTATAGCATGGCAGTATCAATTTTGCAAGAGGATTCTTTATTTGGACACACATCAGCCGAGTAACCACGCTGAACCGTTCTGCATACGATAAAGCAGAATACGACAAAGCGAGGTGACAATAGTGGGTTTTGGCAATTTCGGCGGTGACAACTGCTGCATTTGGATCATCCTGATCATCGTTGTACTGTGCTGCTGCTGCAACTAAGCAAACGGCGGCAAAACCCCCCGTCTCAGGACGGGGGTTTTGCTTTGCACGGTATTATATCGCAATAGGGACAATCTTCAAATCGGCGGCTTTCAACGCACTCTCGCTGATGACAATATCGGTGATGATGGCGGCGTCGGCAGCGGTCATACCGCCGTCCGGCTCGGCCACGATGACATTGATGCCGTCTTGGCCGATGATGGCGACGCATTCCTCAAACCCTTTGGCGATGATGATGTTTTCAATGTTGGCTTCCATCAGGGCGTTCTGCGCCATCTTGGCGATTTCAGCCGAGGCGTTTTCGCGCACATCCTCCGAAACGCCCTCGCGGTCAACAGCGTCGGTCAGGATCGACAGAGCCGTGTCGCGCGCTTTGCGCCGGGAAAGCCTTGCTTCATCAAAATAGGTGTTCAGCGGTGCTGTTTGGAGCTGGCTCCCGTCGCCGCCGGCATTGGCGAGCAGGTCGCCGATATTGCCGGCGTCTTCGCCCAAACCGGCAACCGGATCAAAGGTGGGAATGTCCTCGTCTTCACGCCCGTATGACCAGCTTAAGTACAGAGCGACGCAGACGAACAGGACGATGACCGATACAACGGCATTGCGTTTCCAGATTTGCATAAGATTTGCTCCCTTCTTTTATGAACCTTTCTAGCGGCGTCCCGCCGCCCTTTTGGCTACGGTTATGCAGTCTGCCCGCAAGCCCGTCAGCGCGGCCACGGCGTCCAGGATGGCCGAATGAATCTTCGCGTCGCCCGCGCCGTCGCATACAACCAGCGCGCCTTGATATTGCGGGTAGATGCGTTTTTGGACGATCGGGGCATTGCCGGGAAGCACCGTTTTGGCGTGAAGCTCATCGTCCCAAGAGTTGACCGTCCCGCCTTCCGCTTCACGGCGGCTGCGGGTGTCGGTATCCTGTACGACCACCACCTCCATGTCGGTCTTCAGCGTCAGCATGACTTCGACCGCGCCCGCGCCGCTGATGGCTGAAAGGGTTTGCTCCATCTTCCGCTCCATCGCGGCGAGGTCGAACATCTCAGGAGGCCCCGTCCCCATCACTGTCTGCGGCGGTTCGCCGCCCCCTTTCGGCCAAAGCAGGAGAACCAGCCCGACCAAAATGACAAGTCCCAGCGCGCCGTATTTTTTCAGCGGTTCCGGGATGGAAGGAAGCCTCATGGGATGATCCCCCTTACTTTTGTATGTAGGACTGGCGTTCCGGCGGTATGTCCAAATCCTGCGAGATGAGCTTGCCCAGCGCGCTTTTGGCGTGTTCGGGGCGTTCGTGCCGGACGGTGACAGACCACGGTTCGGGGTAATGATGGTCTCCTGTCCGGCATGTGACCGATACCGATACGGCCAGGCCGAGGGCTTGTGCCTTGTTCACAATATATGCTGCTGTCCGGTCGGCTATGAGTGACGAAAGCATTTTGTCTGACGCTTCGGAAAAATCTGTTTGCATGGCAGGCAAAAAACCGTCGGTGTCAAACTCCGGCAATCCGTTAAACCCTGTGAACGGGCGGAGCACGGCAATGCACAAAACCAAAGCCGAAGCGATCTGTACCACCTTTTTCGTGCTCCCCTGCGGCGTAACGGCCAGCGCGAAAACGCCGACGGCGGCCGCGCCCGCCACCCCGAAAAACCAAAAACGGAGAAAATCCATGTCACCCTCCCGCCAAAACGGTCATCACGATCGAAATGATGAGCAGGAAGGCCGACGCCGACACCAACCCCAGCATCATCGAATACAATCCGGCGAGTTTGTCGATGTATTTTGCGATGCCTTCCCCGCCCAGCGTTCCGGCCAGCGCGGCTCCCAGTTTGAAACAGAGCACCCTTGCCGCTATGGCGACAATGGGGCCGATCACAACGCCCAGGACGGCGAACAGGCCGAATACGCCGATGGTATTTTTGATGACCGCCGCGCCGGACAGAAGGGTTTCCGACGCGTCGGCAATGATGCCCCCCACCACAGGAACGGCTCCGCCCAGCGCGGCTTTGGCTGTTTTGATCGAAGCGGCGTCGGCAGACCCGGAAACAGCCCCGCCGATGGTCAGATAGGCGGTGAACAGAACCAACGATATGGTGAGCAGGCCGCCGACGATCCATTTGACAAACCCGGCCAGCCGTGTTGTCATATCGTTGGGGAGAGCCGCGCTAAAGGTGACAAGAGCCGCGTAAATATAAAGAAGCGGATAGAGCAGCCGGTCGTACATCGTCATCAGCATATCCGAAGCGAGAGCCGTTCCGGCCTGCCTGAAAATGGCCGACGCCGGTTTGCCGGACGCCGCCGAAGCCGCCGCAAGGGTGGGAAGGAGTGCTTTGGAATAGACATTCATCTGTCCCAACGCTTCACGCCCCGCCGCCAACACGCTGTTCATCCCGATGACGGCAACCGCCGCGATGGCCAGCACCCCGGCCAGCTGGGCAACCTTGAGTGAATCCCCGTCCATAAGGCTGGACGCGACGGCGCACAGGGCGGCGATGACGAGGATGACCATCACAACGCGCATCCCTTCGCCAAGAGACCCGGGGAAGAGAGACGTCGCCTTGCCGAATACCGAGAAGAACCCCCGCTCAAGGTTGTCCCCCGCGTTGGAAGCGTTGACGCCGCCGAGCATCTGAAGAACCTCAACCGGGGTGTTGCGCTCCAGCTCGTCGGCACCGAAATCGATGATAAACTCGTTCATAACATTTGTCTCATCATACTAAAAAGAGACGAGAAGAGCGGCAGCACGACAAAGAGCCCCAAAACCGCGCCCGCCGTCTCCACCCCTGAGGCGGCGGCGTTTTCTTTGGCGTCCCGGCATAACTCGGCGGTGATTTTGGTCACGATGGCGATGACACAGGCTTTCCAAACCGGAACGACCGTCTCCCGCGCCACCCCGGTTTCGCCGAGGACGGAATCAAGGAAATCCTTGACCGAGCGGAAGGCGTCAAACCCGGCGGCGAAAATGGCGATGGCAACGAACAGCCCCAGCAAAAGCCCCATCTCGGGTGAATGCTTTTTGACCAGAACCGTCAGGGCAAGCCCGGCGACGGCAATGGCGAATATCTTAAAAAGGGTCTCCATAGCTAAAACCCGAAAAGCGACTTGACCATCTCAAAGAGGTTGTTGATCTCCCGGAGCAGGATCATCAGCACCACGATCAACCCGGCCAGCACCGTCATCATCGCCTGTTCTTCCCGCCCCGAGCGGATGAGGAGCTGGTTGAGCACCGCCACGAGGATACCGATGGCGGCAATCTTAAAAATCAAGTCTACTTGCATGAGTTTATCCTCCTTTGTACTTGTGTGCTCAGACTCCCTCCGGCACTTCGTGCCACCTCCCTCTATGAGGGAGGCTTCTTTGCCCTCCTCTTAGAGGAGATTAAATCATAACGACCGCCAGGATCAACCCGCCCAGCACCCCTGCCAGCGCGTAAAGCCGCCCGTATGTACCGCGTTTTTCTTTGGCTTCGGTCAGGGAAATGTCAAGCTGTTTCCGCAATGATTCAAGAGCTTTGACCTGATTGTCGGCGTCATACCGTCCCAATATCTCGCCCATATCGGTCAGCAAAGCCCGGTCAAAGACCGGCAGGTCGAGGTCGGCGACCGAACGTGACCACGCCTCGGAATACGTCTCTTCGCCGTACGGCTGATAATCCATCTTGTCCCAAAAGGGTTTCAGCGCGGGAAACTTGTCCGGCATTTCGGGCAGCGGGGTGAGCCTGAAACCGATCTCGCCGCCCAAGCGGTTTGCCAGCATAGAAAAGGCCGAAAGCAGTTTCACCCGCGCTTCCAAGCGAAGGAAGGCAGTCAGCCCCAAGCCGCCGCATCCTACGACGATACAAACAAAGCCGATTTCGGCAGGCATGGCTCGCGCACCTCCAGTATGTCGTATTTGCGCGACTGCCCGGTACCCGATATGACGACCAGCCGATCAAACGTATCCAACAGCCCGCGGTAGACAGGGCGTTGGCGCAAGTCGTCGGGGTTGGCGGCATGGGCGGTGGAGAGCAATACCACCCCGCAGCCTGTGCAGGCCGTCAGGACTTCGGCGTCCTCCGGCGCGGTGATCTCATCCAAAGCCAAAATCTGCGGCGCCATACCGCGCAAAAGCATCATCGACGCCCCCGCTTTGGACAGCCCGCTCATAACGTCGGTATTCGGCCCCACATCAAGCTGCGGAGTGCCGCCGTAACAGGCGGCGATTTCGCCGCGTTCGTCGGCTACGGCGATACGCGTCCCCTGCTCGGACGTCAAGCGGATGATGTCACGAAGCAGGGTGGTTTTGCCGCCGCCGGGCGGTGATATGATGAGGGTGTTGGGCAGTTTGCCCGAACTAAGCAAAGAAGGATAAAGCCGTTCGCTGATGCCGCGCTTCTCCCGCGCGACACGGATGCAAAGCGAAGAGATGTCGCGGATATGCGAGATCACGCCGTCTTTGACCGCCGCGCTGCCGCATACCCCGAGGCGGTGACCTCCGGGCAGGATGACAAACCCGTGGCGGAGCGATTCGAGGACGGTATGCAGCGAGCCTTGCGACACGCTGTCCAGCGTCCTCGCCAAATCTTCGGCTGAAACGGTCACGGCGGCCGCGTGGGCGTCCGGGGAATGTACAGTCAGAGCCTGTCCGGCGCGGAGGCGTATTTCTTCGGCTTGCGCCCTCACCGTTTCAGGCAGAGCCAAAGCGGCCGAGCGCAAACGCTGCGGCAGGGCGCGGACGGCGGCTTCAAATCGTTGCGGCATAATGCTCACCTCTCCTGTGTTACGCCTAGTGTACACTTGGCGTTGGTAAACAGTATGCGAGAGGCGGACAGGTTTAGAACATAAAAAAAGAGCCTCTGCCGGCTCTTTTTGATCTCAGTCTATTCGTAAGCGTTCAACCAGTTCCTCGTTCGGCTCGGCCATTATTGTTTTGAATTTATCGTAAATCACCATACCGGGGCGGGCAGACGGCGGTTTCTTCACGTATTTGACTGATGTATAGTCCACCGGAACTTTGGGGCTGATTTTTGCCGCCGAGAACCACGCCGCTACGCAAGCGGCTTCGTAGAGAGTTTGTTCACTTGGTTCTATACCGTCCGTTTGCACTATGACATGGCAGCCGGGGATTTTTTGGGTGTGGAGCCATATATCGTTTTTAGACGCCATCTTCATGGTCAGCAGGTCGTTTTGGCGGTTGTTGCGCCCGGCGCGGAAGACAAAGCCGTCTGATGAGCGGAAGCGCATGGGTTGAGAGATTTTCGCGGGTTTAACACGATGTTGGCGGCTGGGAGCGATTTCCTCCCGTATCTCCTCAATGTCACGTTCGTTGGAAACGCGTGACAACTGATCCAGCACGCTTTCCCAGTATTCAGCGTCGCGTTCGGCCTGTTCGATCTGTTTTGTCAACGCCGCTTCGGCGTTCTTGGCTTTGGCGTAGGATTTATACAGTGCGGCGGCGTTCTGCTGCTGGGTTTTTGATGCGTCCAGCTTGATGGTGATAAAGTTTCCGTCATTGTAAAAATCCTCAAAGGTCACGCTCTCGGCACCGCGCTCCGCTTGATGGAGATTGGCCATCAGAATATCGGCTTTTTGCCGCAGGTGCTCGCGGTTTTGTGCGTCGTGCAGTTCCTGACGAAGAAGCCCCGTTTTTTTGACCAGCTTGTCCCGCGTTGATTTTGCCTTCTTGTTGAGTGCCGAAGCGCGCTGCCCGATGTGCTCGGATTGGTCGCGGGAGGTGTATAGGTTATCCATTAACTGGGATATTGTGCCGTTCCATTCCTCTTGCTCAACCGTTTGGAGCGGCAGACAGAAAAAGTCGGTCTTTTTCTTGATCAATTGCTGTGTGTAGGTATTATCCTTTACATATAATAAAAGGTTACAAAAGCGTGAATACAATGTGTCGCAATCTGTTGAAGAATTAGAAAGGTCGCGGCAGAGCAAGGGAGGAAATGCTGTAAAGGTACTTCCCAGCCATTCATTAGTCGGCATTTCCGGCGGTTTTTTTCGATATAAAGCCCTGAAATCCTCCTCACTGACCGTTGTCGGGTCGGTTTTCCCCTGCCCCGGCGGGTCACGGTAAAACAGCCCGGGCAACACAGGCCGGTCGGGCGATTGTTCCGGGTCAACCTTGCGCAGAGCGTCTACGATCCGCCCTTCGGCGTCAATCAAGATGATGTTGCTGTGCCGCCCGATCATTTCGATCACCAGTTTTTTCAGGGAAATAAAACCCATTTCATCGGCGGCTTCGATGGTGAAATGCAGGACACGCTCCAAATGAGGCTGAAAGACCTCAACGAAGCGTCCGTTTGTTAAGTGCTTGCGCAGAAGCATGGCAAACATCGGAGGAGTTTGCGGGTTTTCCCGGGCAATAGCGGTCAAATGGGCGCGCGGACGCTGGGTATGAGCCGAAAGGAGCAAGCGAAAAGAGCCGCGCACAGCGCGGCCTAGAATGTGTACTTCATTTTTGGAAGGCATATGGATTTTGTCGATCCGTCCGCCTTCCAACGCTTCCGAAAGCTCCAGCCGGAGAGCCGATACGGCGAAGGCGTCTACAGGCATTGATAAGGCTCCGACGCGGCGCGGGAAATGTTGATGATGATGCCGGGCACATGGGTGCGTAAATAATCGGCCATCTCGGGGACAATGACGTTCTCGGTGGCGAAGTGGCCGCATTCGATCAGGTTGACGCCGCGGTTCCGGGCGGTGAGGAACGCGTGATGGCTGACTTCACCCGTGAAGAAAGTATCGCAGCCGGACATGATGGCTTCTTCCAAAACAGACCCGCCGCCGCCCGCGCCCACCGCGACGTTTTGCACCGGCCTTCCGGCGTCGTGGTAACGTGCGGCACAGGTGCCGGTGATCTTCTTGCAATGCGCCGCGAAATCCCGTACCGTTGTCGGCGCGGGCAAACGTCCCATGCGGCCTATGCCGGTCGTTTTATCGAAGACGATCACTTTCTTCAATCCGATCATTTTGGCAAGGACGTCGTTGACGCCGCCCTCGGCCGCGTCTAAGTTGGTGTGCATGGCAACCGAGGCGATCCCCGTTTGACAGAGGGTGAGCAATAGGGCACCCGCGTCGGTGTCGTCGGTCGGGCGGAAATCCCCCCGCAGGATGCCGTGGTGGCTGACAATAACGTCGGCGCGGGCTTGGAAAATCGCCTCGTTGATAACGGCCTGCGTCACGTCGAGCGATACCAAGACACGGCGAACAGGCTTATGCCGCTCCCCCGCCTGCAAACCGACTTTATCGTCTTTCACCGCCAGCGAAAGCGGCGCCCATTCAAACAAGGCGCGTTCAATGTCGTTGACTGTCGTCATAAGCAACTCCCTGCGTAAAAATCATGTACTGCCGTCTCCCTTCGGAGACGGTTATCCCCGGCATGTCCGCGAAATAGATCGTTCGCGTCTGCGGTTGTAGGATCAGGCGTTTTTCTCTTAGCCAGGGGCTTTTTTCGAGGATGGAGAGGATGGTGTCCCCGCCCATGCCGGTAATGGTGACGGCGTCGTAATCGTCCGGGTTCAGCCCAACCGCGCCGTTGTTGAGCAGGAGGGGGATTTTGCTCTCCAACCTATGCGTCCGTACGGTACGCGCCGCCCGTGCCAGCGGCCCTTCGGCAATATCGGCTGCCGTCACCGAAGCGCACAAACCGTGCTCCATTAAATAGACTGGAAGCCGGGCGTGGTCGGTGCCGATGTCCAGCACACGGTCGGTTGGGCGGATGAACGACGCAACAGCCAGCAGGCGCGGGGTGAGGGTTAACGGGCGCACTCAGTTTCCGTTGATTTTGGCAAGCAAATCGTCGGCGTTGACATTGTGGACGGCGCAGGCTTCGGCCAGTGTCTCGCCGCGGGCGGCGGGGCAGCCGAGGCAGTGCATCCCGATCTCCATGAAAAACGGGGCGGCTTCGGGTTTGGCGTCAAGGATGTCCCCGATGATGGTGTCTTTTGTGATGGTCATTTTACCCATTCCTTTCAGTTCGCGTCATGCGTAACGCAATCATTAAGATAAACAAAGGAGCGGAAAGCTATGCGCTCCCGCCCCCCGTTTGACATTATTTAGCCGTTTTCCCTCATGCGGGCGAAGCAATCGCTGCAGTAAACCGGACGATCGGTTTTGGGCTCGAAAGGAACTTTGGCTTCGCCTCCGCAGGAAGCGCAAACAGCGGCAAAGTATTCTCTCGGAGCGCGGGACGCGTTTTTGCGGTTGTCGCGGCAGTTCTTGCAGCGTTGCGGCTCATTGAGGAATCCGCGTTCGTTGTAGAACTCTTGCTCGCCTGCGGTAAAGGTAAACTCCTCGCCGCATTCCTTGCACGTCAGGGTCTTGTCTTCGTACATTGTTTTCCCTCTTTCTGTGCCCGGCGGCAACTTGCCGCATCGATAGTCCGGGGTAGAGCCCGCTCTACGTTGGGGTGTGGCGCACAGGGCATAATTGTTCCGCTTTCACGGACATGCTCTATTATATGGAATCAATTTTAGGTTGTCAAGCATTTTTTTATTTTTTTTGCGTTTTTCTGACTGAGGCGGCAATATTCTCCGCAAACCGCTTGACGTCTTCTTCCTTTTTTCCTTCTACCATGACCCGGCAAAGCGGCTCGGTTCCCGACAAGCGCACCAGCACACGCCCGTCTTCCCCAAGGGATTCCTCCGCTCCGCCGATGGCTTCGGTCACCGCCGGATCTGACAATACGGAGTTTTTCGTGTCGGAAGAAACAACAATGTTGACCAGCATTTGCGGGTATTGCGGTATGCCGGACGTTAAATCGGCAAGGCTCTTTCCTGTTTCGGCTATAGCGGATAACAGTTTTAGAGCGGTCAGCTGGCCGTCGCCCGCCGCTGAGTGGCGCAGAAAGATCACATGCCCCGATTGCTCCCCGCCGACCAAGAAGCCGCCCTTTTGCATCTCTTCCAGCACATACCGATCCCCTACCGCCGCGCTGGCAAAATGCAGCCCTTGTTCTTTCGCCCAAACGCGCAAACCGAGGTTGCTCATCACTGTAGAGACAAAGGTACCGTGCGGTAAGTATCCTCTCTCCCGCTCCCGCATGGCGCAAACGGCCAAGATGCGGTCACCGTCGATGATCTTCCCGGTGTGATCGACGCAGAGGCAGCGGTCGGCGTCGCCGTCAAAGGCAATGCCGATGTCGTACCCGCCGTCCGTTACCGTTTCCCGCAGTGAATCCATATGGGTGGAACCGCAGCGGTCATTGATGTTGACGCCGTTCGGCACATTGTGGATGATGCGGAGGTCTTTCGCGTTGAGGGCGGAAAAGAGCTTCTTGGCCGTGACCGACGCCGCTCCGTTGGCGCAGTCAAGGACAATGCGCAAGCGCGAGAGATCAGGTGTGTTGCAGGCGAGGAGAAAGTCTGTATACCGCTCCAGCGCGCTTTTATCCTGCCGGACGCGGCCGATGTCTTTGCCCAGCGGTATCTTTGTTTGGATCAAGGTTTCGATCTCGTCTTCCAAAGCGTCGGACAATTTATACCCGTCGCGGTTGAATGTCTTGATGCCGTTGTATTCATACGGGTTATGGGAAGCCGAGACCATAAACCCGGCGTCGGCGCGTTCGCGCGTCAGCGTTGCGATGGCCGGGGTGGGTAAAAAACCCGCCAGCAAAACGTCGGCTCCGGCCGAGGTGATCCCGGCAGCCAACGCCATTTCCAGCATATCGCTGGAGAGGCGGGTATCTTTTCCGATATAGATGACCGGTTTGTGGTGCAATGCCCCGGTCAGGACAATGGCCGCCGCCTGACCGATCATAAACGCCTTCTGCGCCGTTAAGTCCTGATTGGCGATCCCCCGGACGCCGTCTGTTCCAAATAATCTCCCCAAAATAACCCCTCCCGTAATTGTCAATTGTCCATTGTCAATTGTCCACTGTCCATACCATATGGAATCCCCATATGAGTATATGCGCGTTCGGTCACGCATCTGCCTCGCGGGGTGCGCGCAAGAAAGCCCAGCTGCATTAAATACGGCTCATAGACGTCTTCAATGGTGACGGATTCCTCGCCGATGTTGGCGGCTAGGGTGTCCAGCCCGACAGGGCCGCCGCCGAAGTTGCGGATGATGGCTTCCAGCATACGTCGATCCACCGCGTCGAGGCCTTTGTCGTCGATGTCGAGCCGTTTCAAGGCCTCGTCGGCGACGGCGCGGGTGATGACGCCGTCGGCGCGGACTTGGGCATAGTCGCGCACCCGTTTGAGGATGCGGTTGGCGATGCGCGGTGTGCCGCGTGAGCGCGCGGCGATCTCGTGCGCGCCGTCAGGCTGTATCTCGACATTGAGGATGCCCGCGCTGCGGGTCACGATGCGCGATAATTCCTCAGGCGTATAAAGGTCAAGCCTTGTCACCATACCAAAACGGTCGCGCAGCGGGGCGGTGATCTGCCCCGCTCTAGTCGTCGCGCCGATCAGGGTGAATTTGCGCAGGTCAACCCGTATCGAACGCGCCGCCGGGCCTTTGCCGAGGATGATGTCGAGGGCGCAGTCTTCCATCGCCGGGTAGAGCACTTCCTCCACCGCCCGGTTGAGTCGGTGTATCTCGTCAACAAAGAGAATATCCATATCGTCGAGGTTGGTCAGCAGGGCGGCCAGGTCGCCCGCTTTTTCAATGGCGGGGCCGCTGGTGATACGGATATTGACGCCCATCTCGTTGGCGATGACCCCGGCCAGCGTCGTCTTACCCAAACCCGGAGGTCCATAGAGCAGCACATGGTCAAGAGGCTCCTGCCGCTTTTTGGCCGCCTCGATGAAAATGACGAGGTTGTCTTTCAATTTCTCCTGACCGATGTATTCGTTGAGGAAGCGCGGGCGAAGGCTTCCCTCGTTGTCGTCGGAGGAAGTCAGCGTACGCGCCAATAGGCGTTCTTCCGGTTCGGTTTGACCGTCCTCCCGATCGTCAAAATCTATGGGCATGTGTTCACCTCGACATTCTCTTCAACGCTTGCCGGATCATCTCTTCCAGCGGCAGGGCTTCATCCAGCCCCTTCACCGCCATGGCCGCCTCGACCGGGGTGTAGCCAAGCACACACAAAGCCGCCTGCGCCTCAGTCAGCGCGTCGCCGGGTTCAAAAGAGATGACGCCTGCTGATGACGGAGACGCTGTAACCTCGCGTGATAACTTGTCTTTCAATTCCAGGATGATGCGCTGCGCCAGCTTTTTGCCGATGCCGGGCGCGACGGTCAACGCCTTTTCGTCGCCTGTAATGACAGCCAGAGCGATTTTTTCCGGCGTTCCGGCCGAAAGGATCGACACCGCCGCTTTGGGGCCGACGCCGGAAATTCCGATCAGCAATTTGAACGACGAAAGCTCCTCACGGGAATGAAACCCATAGAGGTCGCAGATGCCTTCGCGGAGATAGAGGTAGGTAAACAGCCGCGCTTTTTCGCCTTTTTTGAGTCGTGAGAGGGTTTGCAGGGAGGTGTTGACCGAATAAGAGACGCCCCCTGTATCAATCACGGCGAGATATGGTTCGGTATGCTCGACTGTTCCGTGTACGGCGTAAATCATCCTTTTTCCTCCGTTCTGCTATATATCTCAACCATCTTCATCGTACTGACCAACCCACGATTCGTTAACAGCCTCCGGGCAGTCTTCTTGCGGTAAAACTATTTTCGCGTCTGATGGAATCACATCTTTGTCTATCACAAAAAAGGTATCATTTATCTCCGCAACACAAAATTTGCTGTCGGACAAGACTTTTGCGAAACCAATCTGCATTTTCTTTTCGCCGCTTTGTTTGTAAGATATTTTCTTTTTCCGGGGTATATTTTGTATGTGCTGATATATAGATGATATAGATATTCCATGCGTATGTAAAACCGAATAAAAAATTTTGCTTTTTACACATTCTTCCAAAACCGCATTTACAAGAGCACCAAATTCCTTAATATTCCCATGCTTATCAACAGATGCTTTCAAGACTCTTTTAGCGTGCGCCGATTCATTTAAGGTAGCAGCTGCCTGCGGTATGCGAAGAGTAAACTCCTCGGGCGATTTATGAATCTTATTAAAAATGATCGTCTTTTTGCCCATTTGGGTCAGTTTTTCAGCCAAAACTAAAAAATCAGAATCACAGGATACAAGCACAAAGTTTTGTATTTCAGGTCTTGTATAGGCAATATCAAGCGCATCTATAAATATATGTAAGTCTGCAAAATTCTTTATTCTTTCATAATGCCTTGACGGCGGTTTTGTTTCAATGAAAGAAATCCCTAAACCCTGCAATTCATATTTTAGCTCCAGCGATTTTGGACTGCGCCATGTACAATAGGCCCGATGTTCAGCGACTTCGCCGAAATCTGAAGTATTTTCCATATATTCTATGATTAACCTATGATATTGCTTAATCCTGCCGATGATATTTTCAATATCATAAAATACGATCGTCATAGCCCTTCTTCCACCACCTTATTTTTTACAGCCCGACCCGGGCTTCATAACTTACACGATCCTACCCGCCGAATACGCGTGGCACAGGGCGATTGCAAGCCCGTCGGCGGCGTCGTCGGGGCGCGGCATGGCTTTGAGTTTTAAGAGCGTCCGCGTCATTTCCATCACCTGCTTCTTCTCGGCCGCGCCGTAGCCGGTGACCGCCAATTTGACCTGCTGCGGCGAATATTCGGCGACGGGAAGCCCGAAACGCTGCGCCGTCATCAGCATGACGCCCCGGCTGTGCGCTACGGGCAGGGCTGTGTTAACATTTTTCTGAAAATAGAGTTCCTCAATGGCCAGCGCGTCGGGTTTGAAGGTTTCGAGCAGTTCGGTGAAATCTTCATAAACGGTCAGAAGGCGGCTCGGCAAGGGGGTGTTCGCTGGGGTGCGGATGACCCCGTGCCGTATGTGAACGGGTTCGCGGCGGAAAAAATCCACCACGCCGAAACCGACGATGGCAATGCCCGGGTCGATCCCTAAGATTCGCATAATGTTTCAATCGCTTTCAAAATCCCCAATTTGCCCAGCTCAAACGTCAAACCGCCTTGCAAATAGGCCGTGTACGGCGGACGCATCGGCGCGTCGCAGGAGAGTTCGATTGACGCCCCTTGAATGAATGTTCCGGCCGCCATGACGACCTGATGCTCATACCCCGGCATGTCCCACGGTTCGGGTGCTGCGAACGAATCGACCGGGCTGCCTCGCTGTATCCCCCGGCAGAAACGCAGCAGCGGTTCGGGCGCGCCGAAACGGATGGATTGTATGATGTCATAACGCGCTTCGTCCGGCAGCGGGTCAACGGCGTAACCGAGGGTTTGCAGCTTTTCAGCGGCGAATACCGCCGTTTTCAACGCCTGGGCGACGGTGTGCGGAGCCATCAGAAGCCCTTGAAAGAGCAAACGGTTCCCTATGGGGTTTGCCCCCGCGTCCCGCCCGACGGCGTTGAGCTGTAAAGCGGCTTTTTCAACCAATTCACGCCGCCCGGCGATGTAGCCGCCCGAAGGAGCCAATCCCCCGCCGGGGTTTTTGATCAGCGAACCGGCAATCAAGTCGGCTTGTGACGGCTCTTCCGTCTCCACAAACTCGCAGTAACAGTTATCGACAACTACAGGCGCGTCGGTGTATTGCCGCGCTTGCGCGATCAAAGCATTAACGCCGGCAACAGATAAGGCTTTACGGTCTGTGTAGCCGCGTGACCGCTGGATAAATACAGCGTTGATGGTTTCCGGCCTTTCGGTGCAATACGGCATAAGCCTTTGCAGCGTATCATACGGATCGCCTGTCATCGACCAATAGCCGCCGCCCGGGCAGACAGCTTTCAGCGCACAGGCGATGGTATGAGTGCCGCTGGCGAAAGAGGCGCGGACGATGGCGTCCTCCGTTCCCATGACGTCGGCGAAGATCGCGTCCAAAACCTCCCGCCCCGGGTCGTTGTAGCCGTAGCCGGTCGAAGGGGCGAAGTGGGCGTCGGACAGGCGGTGCTTTTGAAAAGCCTCCAGCACCCTTTGCGTGTTCACCAGCGCGGCCGCGTCAAAATCCCGCATTATATGCCGTATAAGTCATGGGGGTCAATGAGGGAATGACCCGCTGCCAAGAGGGTTTTCTGCGCCGCGTCGTTATCCTCGACACGCAGGATGACATAGGCGTCTTCGTCCTTGCGGGTGATGAAGGCATAAACATACTCCACCGAAATGCCCGCGTCGTGCAGGGTGTTGAGGACATGATAGAGCGAACCCGGCGTATCGGACAGTTTGCACCCTGTCACTTGCGTTTTGCTGGCCGTGACGCCTTTGCTCCGAAAGAGTTCCAGCGCGCCGTCGGGGTTGGGGACAATCATCCGCAGGATGCCGAAATCGCTGGTGTCGGCGATGGAAATGGCGCGGAGGTCTATCTTCCCGTCGGCGAGGATTTTCAAAATATCCTTCAAAGCCCCCTGCTTGTTCTCCACAAAGACGGATATTTGATCAATGAACATCAGTTCGTCCCCTTTCGTTTATCCAGTACCCGCTTGGCTTTGAGTTCAAAACGCTCGACCGAACCGGGCGGTTTGAGCGTCACTTTAGCCGAGACGCCCAGCACGCTCAGCAGCTCGGCGGAAATGCGGCGTTCCAGCTCTTCGACGCGGCGCACCTCGTCGAAGGGGAAATCGGCGTTGATTTCGGCTTGCACTTCCAGCGTATCGAGGTTGCTGACCCTGTCTACCACCAAAAGGTAGTGCGGCGCGGCTCCCGGTATGCCCAACAGCACCGATTCTACCTGTGAAGGAAAAACATTGACACCACGGATGATCAGCATGTCATCGGTGCGCCCGGTGATTTTCCCCATCCGTGTAAAGTTCCGCCCGCAAGTGCAGGGCTTGCGGTCTATCGTGCAGATGTCACGGGTGTTGTAGCGGATGAGCGGCAGCGCTTCCTTTGTGATGCAGGAGAAAACAAGCTCCCCCGGCTGCCCGTCAGGCAGGGGCTTTTTGGTTTCGGGATCGAGGATTTCCACAATGAAGTGGTCTTCCATGACGTGCAGCCCATTGCGTTCGGCACATTCGCAAGAGACGCCCGGCCCCATCAGTTCGGCAGTCCCGAAGATGTCGTAGCAGCGGATGCCAAGCCGTTCCTCAATCTCCCCGCGCATCTGCTCCGTCCACGCTTCGGCGCCGAGGACGCCGATCCGCAGCTTCAATTGATCCTTGATGCCCGCTTCCCGCACCGCGTCGCCCAAATACATGGCATAAGATGGCGTGCAGAGGAGGACGGTCGAGCCGAAGTCGGTGAACATTTGCAGTTGCCGTTTGGTGTTGCCGGTCGCGGCGGGGATGGTGGCCGCGCCGATAGTTTCGCCGCCGCCCTGACCGCCCAGCCCGCCTGTGAACAGCGCGAAACCATAGGAAACGTGAACGATGTCGGCGGCCGTCGCGCCCGCCATGGTCAGGCAGCGCGCCATACACTCGTTCCAAACATCAAGGTCGCCTTTGGTGTAGCCGACGACCGTCTGTTTCCCGGTCGTCCCGCTTGTGGCGTGAATGCGCACGACGTGGCTCATGGGGACGGCGAACATGCCGTAGGGGTAACTGTCGCGCAAGTCGTCTTTCAAGGTGAGCGGCAATTTGGTTAGGTCATTGATTCCCTGTATGTTACCGGGCTGCAATCCGGCCTTCTCCATTTTAACGCGGTACGGGGCGCAGTGTTCCCAAGCATGTGCTACGGTTTTGCTGAGGCGTTCGCTTTGCAGGGATTCCAGCTGATCGCGGGATATGGTTTCAATTTGTTGATTCCAGTATTTCATTTACCTTACATCCTTCCAAAAAAGCATGATAATTGACCTCGAAAAGTTCGGGTTTCATGCTAAATCGGAAGACTTTTTTCCATTCGTCCTGGGTAAAATCCAGCATCTTTGACGCCGCACCCAGTAAAACGGTGTTTTCACAGCGTTTGTTTCCGGCTTTTTCGGCTAACTCTAAGGCGTTGATCGTTTGGAACAGTCCGGGGTCGGCAAACACCCCCTGACCGGCGATGGAGATGGTTCTTGAAGATACAAAAGATTTGCCGTCCGGTTTGAGATAGCTCACGGCGCGCACCGCTTCGGTCAGCTCCAGCCCGATCAGCAAATCGGCTGTGCCGGGCGCGACCAGCGGGGAGTAAACCTGCTCCCCTGCCCTGACCATGGTGACGACAGTGCCGCCGCGCTGGCTCATGCCGTGTACTTCATTGACCTTGACGTCTAAACCGCGCTCCATATAGAGACTGCCCAAAATCTTGGCGGCGAGGATGCTGCCCTGACCGCCGACGCCGGCAATGACAATGTTCATAGTATGGCACACTCCCGCCTGACGATAACGACCGACGGCTCGGGAGCCGCCAGTTCCTCTTTGAGGATGGTCTCCAGTTTTTGCTGGTCTTTCGGGTCAACGGTAGAGACGCGGTTGACGCCCATTCCCTTGCAAAGGGCTTCCAAGTCGAGGATGGGAGCCTTTTCGCCTTTTAAGGTGACCCCGGTGCCGGGGTTGGGCTGGTGCCCGGTCATGCCGGTAACGGCGTTGTCGAGAATCAGTATGGTGGCGGGCGTTTGGTTATAGACGATATTCAGAAGCCCGGTCATGCCGGAATGATGGAAGGTTGAATCGCCGATAACGGCAACGGTCTGCTTGGCCGCGTCCGGCCGGGCTTTGAGGAATCCGTGGAGCGAGGAGACCGACGCGCCCATGCAAACGCAGAAATCCATCGCGCCCAGCGGCGGCCCGGCGGCCAATGTGTAACAGCCGATGTCTCCGAGAACGGTGAGATCAAGTTTTTTCAGTACATTGAACGTCCCCCAATGCGGGCACCCGGGACAGAGTATCGGCGGGCGGTTTGGCGGCGTGTCGCCGCTGATAGTGTCCGGGTCAGATTGCGGCAATGATGAGGGTTTTTGCCCGCTCTCTTCGTCCAGTATAACTTTTTGCAACTGTTCTACCGAATACTCGCCCAGCAGGGATAACTCGGCTTTCCCGCGTACCTTCACACCGTTTTTGACGCAATGCGTCTCAATGAAATCGTCCAATTCCTCAACGACCCACAGCTCGTCCACCGTATTGCCGAACTCTTGAATGGCCTCGACCGGGAGCGGCCAAACTATCCCCAGTTTGCAGTACGAAACACCGTCGCCCAACGCTTCCCGCGCCGTGCAATAAGCGTTGCCGGAGGAAACGACGCCGATCTTGCTCTCGCTCCCCCACTCTACAGTGTTGACCTCCGCGCCTTCGGCGTAATCGGTCAGCTCGGCCATGCGTTCTTCCACCCTTTCGTGCGCGGGGCGGGCTCCCGAAGGCGTCATGACCCATTTTTTCGGGTTTTTTACATACTCTTTCAACGGAGCGTCCTTTGGCTCCCCAATCATTACGATAGAACGGGAATGGCTGACGCGGGTGGACAGGCGGAGCAGCACAGGCGTGTCAAACTCCTCTGAAAGCTCGAAGGCTAGTTTGGTAAAGTCAAGGCACTCCTGAGAGTTGCACGGTTCCAGCATGGGCAGTTTCATCGCCCGGGCGTAGTGGCGGCTGTCCTGTTCGTTTTGAGAAGAATGGCAGCCCATATCATCGGCTACGGCGATGACCAAACCGCCGTTGACCCCGGTATAGGAAGCCGTGAAAAGCGGGTCGGCGGCCACGTTTAGTCCGACGTGTTTCATGCCGGTAAAGGCTCTCGCGCCCGCCAGCGACGCGCCGATGGCCGCCTCGGCGGCTACCTTCTCATTGACCGCCCACTCGGCATAAATATATTCACTTGAGAACTTCGTTATCTCGGTGCTGGGTGTGCCGGGATAACTGGAGACAAAAGAACACCCCGCCTCGTATAATCCTCTCGCAACCGCCTCATTGCCCATCATCAACCGTTTCTCCATTGCTACATCCCCCTTTCGTCTTTGATCCTTTTTGCTTTGCCCATAAACCGCTCGACCGTTTGCGGAGCCACCAGCGTGACTTTCACCGTCAAGCCGAGGATATTGCGTATCTGCTCCCGGATATTGTTTTGGATTTGCTCAAGAAGATGAAAACTGTCTAAAACCGCCCCGTCGGTCAGTTCGACTTGCACTTCCAAGGTATCCATCACGCCTTCGCGGCGGACAACCAGCATATAATGAGGCCCGATGTGCTCCTGCCGGATCAGGACGCTCTCGATTTGCGACGGATATACATTGACGCCCCGGATGATCAGCATATCGTCGCTCCGTCCCAGCGTCGGGGACATACGGGCATGGGTGCGGCCGCATTTACACGGCTCGGTTGTGATCTTTGTGATGTCTTTTGTGCGGTAGCGGATGAGCGGGAGGGCTTCCCTTGTCAGCGGGGTCACAACCAGCTCGCCCGTTTCCCCTTCGGGTAAAACCGCCCCGGTTTCGGGATTGATGATCTCGCAGAAATAATGATCTTCGGCTATGTGCATCCCCGTTTTCAGAAGGCATTCACCTGAGATGCCGGGGCCGCCCAGCTCACAGAGGCCATAGTTGCTGGTGGCGATGATGCCGAGGTTCCGTTCGATCTGCTCGGCCATCTCCTGTGTATGCCCTTCCCCGCCAAAAAGGCCGACCCGCAGCATTAAGTCTTCCTTGATCCCGGCTTCGCGCACCGCCTCGCTGAGATAGAGGGCATAGGACGGTGTGGCGACCAAAACGGTCGAACCCATATCGCGCATCATCATCAGCTGCTTTTCCGTTTGTCCGCCCCCCATCGGCAGGACGCGGACGCCCATGTGTTCCAAACCGTAGTTCAGCCCGAATCCCCCGGTGAACATCCCGAACCCGAAGGCAATATGCGCCGTGTCGCGCTTGGTGACGCCCGCCATGACGCAAACCCGGGCGACAAGGTCTTTCCAGTGAACCATATCGGTATAGGTATACCCGCCCATCGAGGGTTTGCTGGTTGTCCCCGATGTGCTGTGGAGGCGCACAACGGCTTCCGGCGGTACGGCAAACAGCCCGAACGGATAGTGTTCGGTGAAAACGCTTTTATCGGTGAAAGGAAGTTTGTGTACATCATCAAGCGACCGTATGTCTCCCCGCTCCGCTCCGGCGTCGTGCAGCAGTTTGGTTTGCGCCGGGGCGTCAGCCCATATATGTCTCCAGGAACGCTGAAAGCGTTCTTCTTGCAGCATTCGCAATTCATCGCGCGTTATCGTTTCCAGTTCAGGCTGCCACATCGGGGCTTTAACCTCCTAAGTCTTCTTTGACTTTTACATTGACCGTTTCCTCGTAACAGGAAAAGGTATGGTCTACCTTCGCTTTGTCCGGCTTACGGGTGACCGCGCTGACCAGCGGGACGATCAGAAGCCCGGCCAACATACAGAAGGCTCCGGCGTTGATGGGTGATTGCAGAAGTTTGGGGAAGGCGTCGCGGAAAAAGATGTTGAGGATCATCACCGATGTACTGAAAATGAAACAGCACCAAACAGAGGCTTTGCCGGCGCGCTTCCAATACAGCCCGTAGAGGAAGGGGGCGAGGAACGATCCGGCCAAAGCTCCCCAGGAAATCCCCATCAGCTGGGCGATGAACGTGATCCCGCTTTTGTATTGATAAACGGCAATGGTTGAGGATATGGCGATAAAAACGACGATCAGAGCGCGGATGATCAAAAGCTGTTTTGCGTCGCCCATCTTTTTGATGATATGACCTTTGAGGAAGTCCAGCGTCAGCGTTGAGGCCGACGCCATGACCAAAGAAGACAATGTGGAAATCGACGCCGCGAAAACAAGGATGATGACAAAGCCGATCATGACCTCCGGGAAAACCGACAGAATCTCAGGGATGATGGAGTCAAATCCGTTGGCGTCCACGAAACCCTGATCCACAAACGTCCGCCCGAAACTGCCGAGGAAATAACAGCCGCCCGCCACGACGATCGCGAACACCGTGGAAACGACCGCGCCTTTGGTGATCATTTTCTCGCTCTTGATGGAATAAAACCGCGCCACCATTTGCGGGAGCCCCCACGCGCCGAAGGAGGTGAGGATGATCACACCCAACAGCATGACCGGGTCGGGGCCGAAGAAGGATGTATAGGCTCCCGGGGAAACGGACGGGTCTTCTATGTGGGCGAGTTTACTTATAGCCTCGGAAAAGCCGCCCTGCTTGCTCAACGCCACGGCGATGACGGCGATAATGCCGATCAGCGTGATAGACCCTTGTATAAAGTCATTGACGGTGGTGGCAAAATACCCGCCCGCCACGACGAAAATCGCCGTGATAATGCCCATCGCTATGATGCAGTAGGCGAAATCGATTTCAAACGCCATCGAGAAGAGGCGGCCAAGCCCGTTATAGAGCGAAGCCGTGTATGGGATTAAGAAGACAAAAATCAACACCGACGCGCCGATTTTCAACGCGGCAGAGGTATACCTCGCGCCGAAAAACTCCGGCATGGTGGCGCTTTTTAAGTGATTGGTCATAATACGGGTACGCCGCCCAAGAATAAACCACGCCATCAACGAACCGATGAAAGCGTTGCCGAGGCCGATCCATACAGCCGCCGTGCCGAACCGCCAGCCGAACTGTCCGGCATACCCGACGAAAACAACGGCCGAGAAATAGGACGCGCCGTAGGAAAAAGCCGACAGCCATGGGCCGACAGCCCGCCCGCCCAAAACGAAATCGTTGACATTTTTTGCCCGTTTGCGGAAATAGATCCCTATAAAGATTGTAACGGCTAAGAACAACAGAAGCAGCAAAATCTTGACGACCAAATTAACCATCCCTTCCTAACCCGGACATTATATAGTACGGTGAAAAGGATGTCAATCAAAAAGACCCGCTTACGCGGGTCCTTTGTCATCGGTTATTTCCTCATCGTCGCCGTTCTCGGCGGCTTCGGCGGCTTTTTTTCGTTCCATCGCCGGAACAAGCATATGTTTATGAATGAGCGGGAATGTGGCGAATATAGACAAAAACCCCGTAAGCGAGAAGAAAAAGAAGGGCACAAGGATGATGTCGGCATACGGGAGGAATAAAATCGCGAACAGCAAAACCGCTTGTACGAAGACAACGCCGATGTTGCGGAACAGACCTACAATGGCGAAAGCAAACCCGTTTTTGATGATCGCCAAGACTTTGAGGTTGAATGTCACCGCCATCGCGTAAAAATAGTTGCGCGCAAACAGCAGGAGGATGAACAGAAAGATCGAAAAATATTTGATGACCGGCATGGACGTCACGAGCCACGGAGCCGTCTCTTCGGTGACCCTGGTGGTTATGTTGAAGAGCAATGTCGTAAGTGCGGTCAGTTCAAGAATGCCGAGCGCAACGCCCTGCTTGAAGTTCTTTTTCATCTGATCAAAGAAATCACTCAGCCAGGCATGTTCCTCACGCCAGTAATTGCGGAGGATATAGGTCATGCCGCACATCATCGGGCCGTAGAGAATCACCGAAGCGATCAACAGGATCATTGAAAGCAGCGACGGGATGGACAATGAAACACTCAACAGGATGCTTTGCAGCATTCCGAAGATCATAACGCCTTCGTCCCCGTCGATATTGCCGCCAAGTTCCTCGAAAGCCGACTCCGGCATGATGTTGTACATCCAAGTCATAAAGAAGCGGAAGATGATGGTGATGATGGGCAGAAGGAAAGCGAAGGAGAGGAGGTTTAACACAATATACTTGGAAAACTTCCGCCAATACAGCTCCCAAAAACGGAAAAATGCCTTTTTCGGCGGTTCGTCAGGGTTTACGCCCTTCCCGGGTTTGGTATAGTCAAAGAATCCGAAAAAACCTGCCAATTTATTCTCCCTCCGGCGCGCTGCGCCACCTCCCTCTAGGAGGGAGGCAAGATTTACCCTCCTCTTTGAGGAGGGTGCCGCCTAAAGGCGGCGGGAGGAGTTGCCTTATCTTCTAGCCTTAGGATGCGCTCTTTGGTATACGTCAGCCAGCTTGTTTTTGATCATGTTGGCATAGACCTGTGTGGAGGAGATGTCGGCGTGTCCCAGCATTTCCTGAAGCGAACGGAGGTCGGCTCCGTTTTCGAGCAGGTGCATGGCAAAGGAGTGACGCAGGGTATGCGGCGTCGTCTGCTTTTCGATTTTGGCTTTCTCCTGATAATGCTTGATGATTTTCCAAAAACCCTGCCGGCTCATCCGTCCGCCGTTTACATTGACAAAAAGGGCTTCATCATCGGGGCGGCCGATCATTTGCTTGCGGGCTTTATTCATATAGTTGGCCAAAGACTGCGCCGCCGCCTGATAGATGGGGATGATACGCTCATGCCCGGTGGCCTTGCAGCGGATAAACCGCATTTGGATGTTTACGTCTTCCATATTCAAAGAGATCAGTTCGCTGACGCGTAAGCCGGTGGCATACAGCACCTCCAGCATGGCCTTATCCCGGAATCCTTTGGGGTCGGAGCACTTTGGTGCTTGCAGGAGCAATTCCACTTCCTGCCCCGAGAGGATTTGCGGAGCCTTGCGTTCGGCGCGAGCCGGGGCAACGCCGCGAACCGGGTTTTCCTGAACATAACCCCGGTCTAACATGAAGCTATAGAAACTTTTGAGGGAAGCGATCGAACGCATGACGGTGGAGGTGGATTTTCCGCGCTCGGCTAAAACACCGGCATAATCCGAAACGGCGCACGCGTCGGCTCTCTCCAGCGGAACGGCCAAAAACTCAGCAAATTGACGCAAATCCCTCAGATAGGAAACCTGCGTGTTTTGCGAGGCTTTCTTCTCCCCGTTCAGATACACTTGAAATTCCTGTAAGGCATCCTGCATGGTATTTACCCACCTCTTTAGTTTCTACAACTTTGACGCTGCATATGTCGCCAGCAAAGGGCTAAGGTATAATTCAGCGGCGGCGGCCGCAACCAGCGTGCTGAGGGCAACGCCGAAACGCCGGAAATTCTCTTTGCCTTTTATCGAGACGTTTTGCTTCCGCAAAGCCGAACCGAGCAACTCCTTGCTATTGAGGAAACCCTGCGCGCCCAGCCAAAAGAGAGCCGGGAGGCTGAGCAGAAGCGGAAGCCCCATCAAGGAAAGGGAAAAAACTGTTCCGTTCCAAGCTCCGAAGACACGGGCGCAGGACGCGATGGCGTAGGAGACGAAAAATCCTCGGGCGCATACGGTGACCGGGATCAAAACGACGCCCGGGATGGCAAACCCGAACAGAAAACAGAGAGCCGGATACAAGACCACATCCATCAATGCTCGGCCGACCGTCGGGCCGGGTACGATGTTCCCGGCAATCGGCAGCAGGTAATCGGCAACCGCCCCGTCTGCCTCGGCACCGCCCCGCGCCGCAAAGAGGCAGCCTGCCGTGATCCCGGCGAGAAAAGCCAGCGCGACCGTTCCCAATGCGACCGAATACGAAGAAAGCGGGAATTTACGTTCCATAGGGGATCCCTCCTTCGCCTAGCGTAAGCTTGGCATATAAGGAATCCTATGAAGAAGAGACAAGCTCTATACCTCTATTGCGGCAAGCGTCCATCCCGGCTCTGAAAGCATTGTCCAAACCGGCTTCGTCAAAAGCGCGGAAAGCCGCTTCTGTCATGCCTCCCGGAACCGCCACCCCATTGGCCAGTTCTCCGGCCGTTTTCTTGGTTTCCATGATCATTTTTGCCGCGCCCAACATGGTTTGGGCAATGATTTGATTGGCTTCAAACGAATAGATGCCGTTCTGCTCCGCCCATTCAGTCATAATAGAAGCTATGCGGAAAAAATAGGCGACCGCGCTTCCGCCCAAAGCGGTTGCGGCATTGATCAGTTCTTCTTTGAGAAAAACGATATTTCCCGAGCTTTTGAAAATACTGGACGCCAGCTCGAAAAAGCGGTTGGGCACATCGCTTCCGGGGAGGGCAAATACCGTTGAACCGGCTCCGTAAGCCAAAGGCAGGTTTGGCATGGCGCGGAGTACGGCCACATTGCCCGGCAGACATTCCTTTATAGAGGATACCGTTACGCCCGCGGCGATCGAGAGGACGCATTTCCATGCCGTTTCGGGGGCAATCTCCTCAAGGACGGTTTTAACGGTATCGGGACGCACGGCCAAGAGGATGAGGTCGGCGTTCCTGACCGTTTCCAAATTACTTGAGCTCACCTTGCAGCCCTGTTCGGCAAATGGTTCCAGTTCGGAAGGCACAGGCGAGGAGATATGTACCTTGTCCGTCGGGAAAAGGTTGGTATTCAAAACGGCTTTCAATATGGCACTCCCCATGTGACCCGCACCGATCATACCGAACCGCATTCCGCCAACTCCTCTCACAATACATATATTGTACGGGATATAGACGAAAAAGACAAGAAGCAAACGGCATAATAGCTGATTTCTGTCATTATAACCAAATATTATGTAAACGGAGTTATGTAAACCACGCAACCAACGCCGCCTTTCCCCTGCTCTGCCGGTGTTTTGATGTCAAGATGTGGTATCCGCTCAAACAGATGGGTGCAGATGTGGCAAAAAATGAAAAAACAGACAGGGAAATCCCTGTCTGTTAATATTATCCAATCTTCAGCGATTTATTCCGCCATTTCCGCCGTTTTTAGGTAAATTGCACAGTCCAGCCTTTTTTTGCCAAGCGCGCAGCCAAGCCGGTCGGCCTTCATCATATCGCCGTTAACGGTCAAATTGGCGGCGGCGCATCCCCCGCCGCAGAAGTATTTGATGCGGCAATTTTGACATTCCTCTCTGGAATTGGCGTCCAAGGCCTTGAACAGGGATGAGACGTCTTTTGAAAATTGCCCGTCTAAAACGCTGCCCATGCGGTATTTTTCCCTGCCCACAAACTGATGACAGGGGTAGACGTCCCCTTCCGGCGTAACAGCGGCATACTCCACTCCGGCTCCGCAGCCGCGCAGTCTTTTATAAACACACGGCCCTTGCGAGAGGTCAACATTAAAGTGGAAAAATGAAAAGCTGCCGTCCTCTTCCATGAACTTGCACAATTTTTCATACTCGGCGGTCAGCTTCGGAAGGTCGCCTTCCGACAAGGCCAGCGGATGACCGGGCGGAAGGACGGCGGGTTCTAGGGAAATGTTGGCAAAGCCCAGTGAAGCGAGATGCTTTATATCCTCAGCAAAATCGAGGTTTTGCTTGGTGTATGTACCCCGGACATAGTAGTCGCCTGTCCGGGTTTCAATGACGCGTTTGTATTTTGGAATCAAAGAGTCGTATGATTGTCCCCGGTGCCTATCGTTGACCTCTCTGCGACCGTCAAGGGAAAGGACAAGGTTGTCCATTTCGGCGTTCAGATACCCGATCGTTTCTTCGTCCAGCAATAAGCCGTTGGTGGTCAGGGTGAAACGGAAGTGTTTTTCCGGGGCTTTCTTTTTGGCGTATGCAACGGTATGTTTCACCGTATCTAGCGCAAGAAGGGGTTCGCCGCCGAAGAAATCGATTTCGAGATTTTTCCGCCCGCCGCAGCGTTCCAGCAGGTAATCCACGGCGCGTTCGGCGATTTCCGGTGCCATGACCGAGCGCGACCCGGTGCCGAAGTCGCCGGTTTGGGCAAAGCAATAGGCGCAGCGCAGATTGCAGTCGTGCGAGACGTGCATACAGAGAGCTTTCAAGGGAAGGTCTGCCGTTCTGCCCGATGGCTGCTCCTGTTCCGGCTCGGTGAAGAGCAGCCCTTCGGCTTGCAAGGTTTGCAGTTCCTTCCATGCCTCCGCCTGCTCTGGCAGCGTGACGCTGCACCCAATGGCGGCTGTGGCCGCAGGACTGGGGTTTTGCTGTCCTACAAGCTGTAAAACATCGAAAGCGGCGCGATCCAACTCGTGTACCGCGCCGCTCTCTACGTCTAAAACGATATATCGCCCGTGTAACTCGTATGCGTGGATCACCGCGCCGCCGCCGTCGGCCGCTTGCCTGTGCGGGGATTCTCACATTTTTGGTTGGCGACGGTGCAGGAGGTTTTGCAGGCCGACTGGCAGGATGTGCGGCATTCGCCGCAGCCGCCGTGCGGGACGGTCTGTGTTAAAGTCTTGCGGTTGACCGTTTTGATATGCTTCATGACCTATGGACACCCTTTCGTACTTTTGGCTTTTGAAACGCTCCGGCCATCGCGGGCAGAACAGCCATCAGGAAGATGAGCAATCCGTGCCTCGCGGGCGGGAATGCGAACAGAAAACCAAGAATCAGCAAAACAAGGAAAAGACAGCTTCCGGTCAGCGCGGCAATGGGCAGTTTGCGGCTTTCCGAACGACGCGAAGCCATCCGTCCGCCCAAGAATGCCCCGGCGGCTTCGGCAATCAAAACCGCCGCAATCGCTTTTTCCGGCGACAGGATGCCGCCGATGACCAGGAAAGACGCGAAAATCAGGAGTATAATGGTTACAGCCAGTGATAACAACGTACATTTGAGGATCAGACGGCCGATCCCTTTGGCCTCTTCTTTTTGCGGCATAGTAAAACCTCCCGTTACTCTATGCCACAATGTATGCGGATAAGCCTAAGGTTAGTCCGAGATTTTTTGCTCGCGTGACGAAATCGCGCCGCGGACGATGGTGACGCGGGTGCGCTCGGCACTGGTTTCGATGGTGACCAAATCGTCTTTGATCTGCACGACTTTGCCGACGATACCGCCGATCGTTGTCACTTCATCGGAGACGATCAGGTCGCTGCGGAGTTTGGCCGCCGCTTTCTTCCGTTTGCTCTCCGGCCGGATGATCATAAAGTAAAATACGGCTACCAGCGGAATGAGCCAAATGAAGGTTGACATCAGCGCAAGAGGGCCGGGTGATGGCTGTTCGCCGCCCTCGCCGCTCTCTCCTGCGCCGTCTTCGGCAAGCACGGCCGGAGCCAGCAGCAAAGCAAGAACCAGTATAATGGCTAAGGGTTTTGAGAGTTTTTTCATCGTTTTCATGGGTTCACCTCCTAGCATAACTTGTCCATTATAAACCACTATTTCGGAGATTGCAAGTGGAAATGCAGATGGGCGACCGTTTGCCCCGCGTCCGCCCCTGAATTGGTGACGACGCGGAACCCTTCGGCGACGCCGAGCTGTTCCGCCAGTTTGGGAATGACCGTCCAAATATGCCCCAGCAGGGCGGCGTGGTGTTCGGTTATCGCGGCGGCAGAAGGGATATGCTCGCGCGGCACGATCAGCGCGTGAACCCGGGTTTGCGGCTCTATGTCATAGAAAGCAACGCACAAATCATCTTCATAGATTTTTTCCGAGGGGATCAGCCCTTCGATGATCTTGCAGAATATGCAATCCATATCTGTTACCCCTTCCCGTTTAACAATGCGGCAATCTGTTTTTCAGCTTCATTCAAGCGGCTGGCGTCTGTTCCCCCGCCCATGGCGACGTCGGGGCGTCCGCCGCCGTTGCCGCCGCATACGGAGCAAGCTATTTTCACAATGTCACCCGCTTTGATGCCCTTGTTCATCGCGTCTTTACCGCACACCGCGCAAAAGGTGATTTTACCGTCTTCCACCGCGTATAAAACGGCGATAATATCTGCTTGTTTATCACGCAGCTTTGCGCCGGTGTCACGCAGAGCCGCGGCATCCTGACATTGTGCGAACAACCATGTAAAGCCATTGACTTGACGGGACTGATGCAGCATCTCATCAACCGCTCCGCCCGCCAGCTTGCTTTGCAGCGCTTCGTTTTCCTTCTTCAGCCGTTTATGCTCGGCCATAAACAACGAGATACGCTCGGCAAACTCGCCCGGTGCGGCTTTGAACTGCTCGGCGGCCGCCCGCAGGCGTTCATCGGTCATTTGCGCGAGTTCTAAAGCGACAAGCCCGGTGACGGCCTCGATCCGGCGCACCCCGGCCGCGATGGAGCTTTCGGTTGTGATGCGGAACGACCCTGCTTTGGCGGTGTTGTCCAAATGCGTCCCGCCGCACAGTTCCATGCTGTAACTCCCCATCGACACAACGCGGACAGTCTCTCCGTATTTTTCAGAGAAGAGTGCCATCGCGCCGCGTTCCTTTGCCTCGGAGGGAGACATGGTTTCAACGGAAACGGGATGACCCAAAAGGATATGTTCGTTGACTTCCCGGTTGATCTGTTTGATTTGCTCGGGCGTCAGGGCGGAAAAATGGGTGTAGTCAAAGCGGAGGTGGTCGGGTTCGACTTGGGAACCGGCCTGTTCGACGTGATCGCCCAAGAGTCCGCGCAATGCTTTTTGCAGAAGATGGGTCGCGCTGTGGGCGCGCATGACGGCGGCGCGGCGTTCGGCGTCAACCGCCGCGATGGCGTATTGACCTTTTTTTATCTCCCCTTCGGTTGTTTCGCCGATATGCAGTATCTTGCCGTCCGCCAGTTTTTTCACGCCGTCTACACGGAAAACACCGTCCGGGCCGGTGATGGTTCCCGTATCGGCGCATTGGCCGCCGCTTTCGGCGTAGAATGGGGTCTTTTCCAGCACAAGCACATCGTCGGACACCGCTAAGACGGCCTCTTTGGAGGATAAAACGTCATATCCGATAAATTCTGTGACAACATCTTTATCAAGCCCCAAATCGAGCGTCGCCCAGTTGGAGATGCCCAGTTGGGCGCGTGCTTCGCGCGCCCGTTTACGCTGCTGCGTCATCAGTTCGTCAAACCGCTCCCGGTCAAATTCCAAACCTTGCTCCCGCAATATCTCGAGCGTCAAATCAACCGGGAAACCATAGGTGTCGTATAGCAAGAACACCTCGTCGCCGCTGAGTTTCTTATCCTGCATATGACGGACAATCTCTCCCTGAAGCAGGGAAAGCCCGGCGTCTATCGTCCGCTGAAAACGTTCCTCTTCAATGCGGATGACCGTTTTGATCGTTTCGGCGCGCTGGAGAAGCTCGGGATAGGCTTCCCCGCTTTCCTGAATGACCGTTTCGGCCAAGTCGCATAAAAACGGTTTGGTAACGCCCAGCAGCCGCCCGTGGCGGGCGGCGCGGCGCAGCAAGCGGCGCAGGACATAGCCGCGTTTTTCGTTGCTCGGCTGTACGCCGTCGCAAATCAGCATAACGGTGGAACGGATGTGATCGGTGACGATGCGGAGGGATTCGCCGCTTTTTTCACTCCGGCTATACTCCACACCGCATATTTGACTCATATGCCGGCGTATCCGAGTGATGGTGTCCACCTCGAAGACGTTGTCCACTCCCTGCACCACGCAGGCAAGCCGTTCCAGCCCTCCGCCGTAGTCGATATTCTTCTGTGAGAGTTCGGAATAATTACCCTGCCCGTCGTTGTTGAGCTGGGTGAAAACGTTGTTGCCGACCTCGATAAAACGATCGCAGTCGCACCCCGGCTTGCAATCGGGGCTGCCGCAGCCGTTCTCCGCGCCGCGGTCGAAATATATCTCGGAACACGGGCCGCAGGGGCCCGAGCCGATTTCCCAAAAGTTGTCTTCCTTGCCCAGCCGAACCACGCGGGATTCGGGGACGCCGATCTCTTTCACCCAGATGTCCCACGCTTCGTCGTCCTCAAGATAGACCGAGGGATAGAGCAGCTCCAGGTCAATCCCCATCACCCGGGTCAAAAGTTCCCACGTCCACGCGAGGGCCTCGCGCTTGAAATAGTCGCCGAACGAAAAATTTCCCAGCATCTCAAAAAAGGTGCAGTGGCGGCTTGTCTTCCCGACATTTTCAATGTCGATGACCCGGACGCATTTCTGACAGGAAGTGATCCGTTTGGACGGGGGTTTGGCGTCTCCTGAAAAGTAGGGCTTCATGGGAGCCATGCCGCTGCTGACCAGCAGCATCGAAGCGTCCCCTTCGGGGATGAGGGAGAACGAGGGCTGGCGCAGGTGATCTTTGGATTCAAAAAAGGAGAGGTATTTTTCGCGGATTTCGTTGAGTCCCATCTTTTGCACGTTTGACAGTCCTTTCTATTTGTAACCGCCCTTTTAGAAGGGTGCGGCGTCTTTGCTGTTGATAAAATTGAGGAATTCCTTTTCGGTATTGAAAAAGCGGTGGGTGCGGTCGACATGCAGCGCGTAGTACAGATATTTTTCACTGCCAGGATACATGGCGTCGTTGATGGCTTGGTTACCGGCCGAACAGATGGGGCCCGGCGGAAGCCCGGTATGCAGGAAGGTGTTGTACGGGCTGTCGATTGTCCTGCCGATCAATACATCCTCCTGAGATTGAATGTTGTCTTTCCCCATCAGGTAGACCGATGTGGCGTCGACTTGCAGCGGCATATTGTTTTTCAGCCGGTTCCAAATGACGGTGGATATATTTTTCATTTCGGCGTCGTTGGCCGCCTCCATTTGGATGAGCGAGGCGATGGTGAGAATCTCGTTGAGGCTGTAATCAATATTGCTCAACCGGGTCTTCTTTGAATTGGGGATTTGCGCGTTGAATTTATCGAGGAGTTTCAGCAATGCCGAACGGGGATTCCAATCTGTGTAGAAGGAGTATGAATCCGGGAAGAGGTATCCTTCCAGCCGCCCGGGAGCCATCGGCACATCCTCGAGAAACCAATAGCCAAACTCCTCTTCATCGGCTGTTTCCAACAACCGCTCCAAATCGCATACCCCCGCGTCGGCAAGGATGGTCAGCGTCTCCAACAACGTCTTGCCCTCGGGAATGACGACCCATACCTCTTCCCGGATGGTTACGGTGACAAAACTTTTCACAATGGCGTTATAATCGAGGGTACTGCTAATGAGATACTCTCCCGGCTCTATCTTTTCCTCGGCATGGGAAAAGTCACAATATAACTTAAATAGCCAGGCATGGTTGATGATGCCGAGGTCGGCCAGCTCGCGCGAAAGCTCCCGAATGGTAAATTCCTCAGGGATGGTGATGACCGCTTCTTTTTCCTGCTTTGTCAAGGAGAGAACATCGTTGATGCAGTTCCATCCGAAAATAGCCAAGAAAAGCGAAACACTGGCGATCAATAAAAAATAAAGAATCCCTCGCAGGCAGCCTGTGTTGGCCTGCGGTTTGGCCTCAAACTCTACCTTGTTGTACCCTTCCTCCGGCATTGTACCCTCCTTCGCCAAGCAAAAAACCTGTTTTTAACGTAACGACCTCATCGATCGGAACATCCCAAGCATCGCGGGGCAGCCGTTCCAGCAGCCGTTCCGGGCGGCAAAGCCCGATTGTTCTACACCTTTTTCCGCTAAGCCAGCGGTCGTAATACCCTCCGCCCCTGCCCAAACGGAACCCGTCACGGTCAAAGGCAATGCCGGGGACGATCACAACCGCCGGATTGTTCACAATCTCCGCTTCACCGGGCGGTTCCCATAAGCCGAACCGTCCGCGCCGGAGTTCAGAAAAACCTGTTATCCTCCGTGCCGTCATCACACCGTTCGCCCCGCAGAGCGGCACGGCCAGCGGGATACCGCGTTTCAAGCAAGTACACAGGATAGGGATGGTGGAGCATTCATCGATCCCGCTGATATAGCAAAACACGCTTTCCGGCAGTCCACTGGATTCCCAAGACATAACGACCGACCGCGCGGCGGCACCGTCATCGGCAAGCGGCGGTGTCAGACGCCGCAATTCCGCCTTGGTCAAACCGGATTGCGCCATGGGGTTAAAAGCTCTTCGCTCAATGCGTCGGCTTTGACTTCACCGAGCAGTGCCGAAACCAAAGTGATCCCGAATACGATGGAAGCCCCCGGCCCCCGCCCCGTGATCAAAGTCCCTTCGCGTACCCAAGGGCGGCCGAGCACATAGGCTCCGCCCTGTTTTACCCGCTCCGCCACCGACGGATGACAGGTAACGGTGCGGTCTTTGAGCAAACCCATATCCGAAAGCATCATCGGCGCGGCGCAGATGGCTCCAAGCGGCGTTTCGTCCCGGAAAGCGGCTTCAACCAAAGAACGGACGCCCGGCGAAGCGGACAGGTTTTCAACGCCTTTCAGCCCGCCCGGCAAAACAATCATCTCCGCTCCGGTGCTGATTTCACCAAGCGGAATATCGGCTTCCAGCTTCATGCCTCGCGCGCCTGTCACCGTCATACCGGTGACCCCGACGGTTTTGGTATCGACACCGGCTCTGCGCAAAACCTCTGTGACGGTGACGGCTTCCATTTCCGCCAAACCATCCGCAAGAAAGACAAAGACCATAAACCTTTTCCCCCTAGGTATACAGTAAATTGATATACGGCGGCGGCTGAATGCCGGCGGTGAACGGTTTGATGCAAGCGGCGCGTTCACAATCGGGCGTACCGGGCGGCACAGGGACACGCTCCAACAGCCCGCGCTCGTCCCCCGCTGTGTAACCGTTCAATCCGATCATAACGGTATAACCGAGCAATATCGTCTCCCACTCATACCCATCGCGTTCGGCGCGGTGCGGGAAGGCTTCGTTGTACCATGCGGAGAGTACCGGAATATCGTTGTTCGACGCCCGCCGAGGGGAATATAGCGGCTCGCTTTCGGCCACCGGCATGGAGCCGCGCATGGTCAGGCCGAATTTGGCGTAATACCGCGCCAGCTCCGCCGAAGCGGGGATCAGCATGGCGCAATCATACTCTTCTTCTTCAATCGTTTTCACAGCCTGCTTTAATAACTGTGCGGCCAGCCCTTGCCTCCGGCAGGCCGGGTCGGTCGCCACCCCCATGATGTAACCGGCTTTGTAAACCGCATCCCCCAGCCGCAGGGATCGCGGCAGGATGTGCAGCATGGAGACAGGTTTTTGGCTGTCGGTAACGATCAAGGCTTGTTCCGGGCGGTAATCGCGGCTGAAGAAGGCTTCATCCGGCAGAAAAGCGGTCTCCCAAAGGGGGCGCAGATCGTCGGTTTCCCGCGCCTGCCGTATGTCAAACGCCATCCCGGAACCTCTTCCGCACCTCCGCCGCCTCCCCGCAGCTCATTGTCCCCTCGCCGCAGGAACCCCATACGCAGGCAGGCCCCGCTTTGGCAAAGAGGATAGGGGTGTTTTCCCGCGCCAGCGCAAGCATCTGTCCGGCGACCGAGCGAATCTCCCACTGGGCGCGGCGGCAGCAGCGCAGTTTGACAAAATGCAGCAGCTCCCGGGCGTTCATGGTGACGACAATGTGGGTGCAGCAGGCGTTGGGCAGAACGAAACGGGCGTCTTCAGGCGGTATGCCGCGTTCCAGCAGGGCGTTGTACGCCTCCCCCGCCGCTTCCATTGCTCTTTCAAATATCAGATCGGCTTCCCCGTCGGCCTTGACGGTGGGCGGCCGGATGTGGTCGAACTGTTTTTCTTTGACGTAACGCTGGCTTTTCACTGAGAAAGAGGCGATGCGGTGGCGTGTGATCTCGGCCAGCAACGAACGGGATACATTTTCCAGCGTAAAGGTAAACGAAGCGTGCTCCCAAAGGCTGGCGTGACCCAGCGACGCAACCTTTTCCAGCAATTCTGAAACCGCGGCGGCGTCCATTTCATCCAATAGCGCGTTGGGGCCTTTGCTGGAATAACAATTGCGGGCCGCCGCCGCGATCAAACGCTGGGCGTCCGGCGTGGAGGCGATCAGGCGCACAATGGGTTCTTTAACCATGCTTTTTCTCCTGTTTCTTTTGCTTGCGGACGGCACGTTGAAACTTTGGTATGACGAAAAGTCTTTTGATCCGTGACGGCTGGCGCAATGCCCGGTAGAGCCATTCCATGCCGATTGTTTGAATCCATTTCGGAGCCCGTTTCACCGTTCCGGCCAATACGTCTAAAGAACCGCCCAGCCCCGCCATTAAAATGCCGCTCAATGCCTCGCGGTTCCGCTTCATCCAAAGTTCTTGCTTAGGCGTCCCCAAACAAACGGCCAAGAAGTCCGGTTTGGCGTCTTTGATGAGCTGCAGCACCAGTGTATCGCCTTTGAAATACCCGTCATGGGTTCCGCAGACATTCACATTAGGGCAATTTTCCGCCGCCTTTTCCGCGACGCCGGGTTTGCCGCCCAAAAAGAAAACACGCTTACCGTTTTCGGCGCAAGCCGCAAGCATGGCGGAAAACCAATCGGCTCCGGTCACCCGGCAGGGCAGCTCCCGCCTCAGCTTTTTGGCCGCCTTGATAATGCCGATCCCGTCCGCTAAAATCAGATCCGCGCTTGCAACGGCTTCCATGACCGCCGGGTCGGTTCGGCATCCCCAAACGATTTCGGGGTTAGGGGTCACCACAACGCCGCCTGTTTCCATCAGCGTCAGAGCTTTCCGCACCGCTTCCTCCGGCGTGACGGCGTCGAACGGCACGCCCAGTATATCACACCGGGCATTCATAAGTCCATACCGTATATCACAGGGCGGCTCATGCGGTAATCATCCATGAAAAACCCTTCGCCTATATCGGTAACAACCTCGTCTTCTATGGTAAAGCCCATCCTTTTATAGGATTCAATGGCGGTTTGGTTCCCTTTGTTCACCGTCAGCCATATCCGTTTTGCCTTCGGATGCTCGTCGGCGGCGCGGCGGAGAAGGAAACGGGCGATGCCTTTTTTCCGGTATTCCGCGCGGACATATACCTTGCTGATAAAGAGCGAATCGGCTTCCGGCAATGCCCCGCAGTAGGCGACATCATGCTCACCGTCCATCGTCATGTTATAAAAAAAGCCTTTGTTGTGTATATCGTCGGCAATGGCTTCCGGCGACTGAAAGTTTTTGACCATATAGGCGGTCTGTTCCGCTCCGATCAGCGGCGGATAGTATTCCGTCCAAATGTCGGCCGCCAGTGCCGAAAGGCGGTTGATCTCATGGTGGGAAATGACCCTTATCGTTTCAAACATGTTTCTTGACCTCCTCGGCTTGAACCAGCAGTTCCTCCGCCGTTTTGCGCGTGGTGTCGGTCACGGACGAGCCCGCCATGATGCGCGCCAGCTCCTCGATCCGCTCCTCACGGCTGAGTTTTTGAACCCGTGTGACGGTGCGCCCGCCTTCCACCGCTTTTTCCACATGGAAATGCGAATCGGCAAAAGCGGCGATCTGCGGCAGGTGGGTGACGCACAGCACCTGCTTGCGCCGCGAGACTTCGCAGAGCTTTTGCGCCACCCGCTGTGCCGCCCGGCCCGACACGCCGCTGTCCACTTCGTCGAACACCAGCGTTTGCACATCGTCCCCTTCGGCCAAAAGGTTCTTTAACGCCAGCATGATCCGCGCCATCTCACCGCCCGAGGCGATCTTGTTGAGCGGCTTTAACGGTTCGCCGACATTGGCGGCGATCAGGAACCGCAATTGGTCGCAGCCGTCTTCTTTCGGCTCCGTCAACGTAAATTCAATGCTGAACCGCACCTTGCCCATATCCAGCCCAGCCAGTTCTTCGGCCAAACGCTCCTCCAGCTGCCCCGCCGCTTTGACCCTCTGCGCCGTCAGTTCTCCCGCCTCTTTGCGAAGTGATTTTTCAGCGCGGGTGATTTCACTGTCCAGCCCGGCCAAGCGTTTGTCGGCGGTTTCGAGCGATTCAAGCTCGGCTTCCCAAGCCTCCCCGGCTTTGATGACGCCGGAGATGTCCATATTGTGTTTCCGGCACAATTTATTTAGCGCGTCGAGCCGTGTTTCGATTCTTTCGAGTTCTTCTTCCGACTCTTCCATATCGTCATAAAAGCCCCTCGCCTCTTCGGCGCAATCTTTCAGCGCGTATTGCAAATCGTTCAGCCGTTCCGCCAACCCTTCCATCTCTTCGGAGCGACGCGCCGCCTGACTGAGCGAACCGGCGGCATCGGCGGCGAGGTCGCAGGCTCCCCGTGTCTCCTCGTCGCCGTAGAGGGCGTGATAGGCTTCATTGAGAGATTGCCTGATCTGCCCCGCGCTGCGCAGCGTTTTTCTCCGCGCCGACAATGCTTCGTCTTCTCCCGCTTTTGGAGCCAACTCGCGCAGTTCTTCGAGCCTGTGCGTGAGGATGTCGATGCGGGCGGTTTTCTCGTCCTCGGCCATCGAGAGCGTTTTCCGCTCGTCCAGCAATTTGCGGTATGTTTGATACAGAACACTGTAATGTTCCAAGCTGCATCCGGCAAAGGCGTCCAGATACCGGATATGCGTCTCCTCGCGCAGCAAAGCCTGACTGTCGTGCTGGCCGTGGATATTGACTAGATTGTCGCCCATTTCGCGCAGGGCGGATAGTGTGACCGGCTTGCCGTTGACCCGGCAGAGGCTGCGCCCGTCTTCTCGCAGCTCTCGTTGAATCTGCAATTCCTCTTCTTCGTCCTGCGCGCCGCGCGCGCCATTGGATCCAGCGTCACGCTGGAATATGCCGCTGACTTCGGCTGTGTCATGGCCGGAACGGATCAGGTCACGGGAAGCGCGCTGCCCTAAGAGGGCACTCAGGGCGTCGATCACGATCGACTTACCCGCGCCTGTTTCGCCGGTCAAGACGTTCAGCCGCGCGTCGAAGGCGATGTCGCCCAGCTCGATGACGGCAATATTCTCAATGTGCAGAAGGGAGAGCATACGGCACCTCTCTTATGATTGTCCCAAAATAACCCGCAGCTGTTCCAGCAGCCCCTTGGCCGACGATTCATTGCGCAGGGCGATAAAGGCTGTGTCATCCCCCGCCAGTGTGCCCACAACCATCGGCGACGGCATGGTGTCCAGCGCGGCGCAAGCCGCTTGTGCCATACCGGGCAGCGTTTTGATCACAACAAGGTTTTGCGCGGCGTCGATATTGACGACGCTCTCGCGGAAGATGGTGCGGAGCCGTGTTGAAAACGCGTTGTCGGGCGGTTCGGACGGCAGCGCGTAGCGGTAGGTTCCCCTATCGGAAAGGGTTTTGTGGATACGCAGGGATTTGATGTCGCGGGAAATGGTTGCCTGTGTGACAGGATACCCCTCCTTTTCCAATAAGGTTTGGAGTTCCTCCTGTGTTTCCACAGCCTGCCTGCCGATGATTTCTGCCAGCTTGGCCTGACGAAGGTTTTTCATGTGCTGTCACTCCTTAAAGTCTGTGTAATCGTACATTGTCTATGAAACTGTGTTCATCCGGCTCCAAACATAGAAGCGGGTGGTTAGAAACGCGTATCTCAATGCGTTCGTCTTGTTCCAGGCGGCGCGGCGCGCATCCGTCTGCCGACAGATATATATGACGGCGTTCGGTAAACGAAGGCGTCACCGTGACAACTCTGTCCGGCGCGATGACAAAGGCGTGCGCGTGCGATGTATGGGCGCAGATGGGCGTGATCAGGGTGGCATTGAGGTCGGGGTCGACCACCGGCCCGCCCGCCGAAAGGGCATATCCGGTCGATCCGGTCGGGGTGGAAATGATGACCCCGTCACCGAGAAATGACCCCAAAGGACGGCCGTCCACCCCAATATCCAATGAGACGGTCTGCACCGTCATACCGCGCGAAAAGGTAAAGTCGTTGACAGCTATGCCGTTTTCCATTTGCAGAACCGGGCGTTTTTTCACCTTGAAGGAAGCGATGTCTTTCAAACGGCCTAGGTTATCGGGGTCTATATGCGCCAAATATCCCGTATGCCCGAGGTGTATGCCCAAAACCGCCGCGCCGTGAAGAAAGGCCGCCTTTGCACAGCGCAGTAATGTTCCGTCGCCGCCTAGAGACAGCGCGGCATACGCGCCGTCGAAAACGCTTTCGTCCCCGTCAAAGACAACACAGGAAACCCCGGCTTCCGCCAAAACGGACATGGCCGCTTTGGTCACAAGCCCTTCAGGGTCTTTATTCTGATTGACGAAGAGTACGATTTTCATACAAGCTCCTTATGCGCGTTGTTTACGATTTCTTCGATCACATCATCCGTTATAGAGGATTCAGCTCCGGCTTGAAGAAAGGATAAAAATTCGATGTTGCCTTTCGGCCCTTTGATCGGTGAAAAGGTAATCCCCTTTACGCCACATCCCGCTTCATCCGCTATGCGGACATGCTCCTGCAAAACCTCGGTATGCGTCTCCGCCCCGCGCACCACGCCGCCCTTCCCCACCTTTTCACGCCCGGCCTCAAACTGCGGTTTGACCAGGCATACCACCGGCGCGCCGTCTCGCAAGACCGTTCTCACAGCGGGCAGCACCAGCGAAAGCGAGATAAACGAAAGATCGAGGACTGCCATATCTGCGGCTTCGCCGCCGAGCAGTTCTTTGGTCACATTCCGCAGGTTGCACCGTTCGGAGCATGTCACACGCGGGTCGTTCCGCAATGTCCACGCCAACTGCCCGTAACCCACGTCAACAGCCCAAACATGAGCCGCGCCGTGTTTCAAGAGGCAGTCGGTAAACCCCCCGGTGGACGCGCCGCCGTCGAGGACGCGCAAGCCGGACACGTCAATGGAAAACGCGCGCAGCGCTTTCTCCAGCTTAAACCCTCCGCGGCTGACATAAGGGCAATCCTTCTCCCGAACCTCGATTTCGCTGTCCGGGGCGATCCCTGTGCCGGGTTTGTCCTCTTTTTGCCCGGAAACATAGACGCCGCCGCTCATAATGGCGGAGCGGGCGCGTTCCCGCGTTGCAAAATACCCTTTCCGTACAAGCAAAACGTCCAGCCGTTCCTTCTCAGCCATACAGCCGACCCGCGTTTAACGCCGCCGATATGGTTCCCGCGATGGAAACGGCGTCAAGGCCGCAGTATGTGAGGAGTTCCTCGGCCGACCCGTGCGGGATGAAGCGATCCCCGGTATTCAACGGGACTCCGCCGATCAAACGGCATACGTATCCGGGGTTGTCTTCTAAAATAAAGACCGAGCCGGAGCAAAGCGATTCGATGTCCTCCAGCGGTTTCAACGAGGAAACCTTTACAACGCCTGTGGATACGCCCTGTTGTTCCAACAATTCGGCGGCTTCCAAGGCAATATGCGTCATCATGCCGTAGGTGACAATGGTGGCGTCGCGCCCGGCCGGGAGAACCCCGATTTCCTCCCCCTCACAGCCTTTCGGGTAACGGATGGCGACAGGGGTACCCAGTTCCAGCGCGCCGGATAACATTTGACCCAATTCGGCGAAAGAAGCCGCCGCCCACAGCGTCATGTTGGGGATGCCGGAAAGGAAAAGCGGGTCGAAAACGCCGTGGTGGGTTTCCCCGTCCTCGCCGGACAGCCCCGCATGGCTGACCGCAAAGACCACCGGAAGGTTTTGCAGGGCAACGTCGTGGACGATTTGGTCATATGCCCGCTGCAAAAAGGTAGAGTACAACGCGACGACAGGGCGCAACCCCTGTTTTGCCATCGCCGCCGCCATGGTAACAGCGTGGCTTTCCGCGATGCCAACGTCGAAAAACCGCTTCGGGAAGCGTTTGGCGAACAGATCAAGCCCGCAGCCCGACTGCATGGCGGCTGTAACAGCGACGACGCGGGGGTCGGCTTCGGCCAATTCAACCAGCTTTTCGCCGAAGCAGCGGGCGAAAGAAGGTTCTTCGCCGTTGACCGCTTCTCCTGATTTGATATGGAATTGCTTTACGCCGTGGTAGGCACCGGGGTTGCGTTCCGAAAATGGGTACCCGCGCCCTTTTTGGGTGACCAAATGGATCAGCACGGGCTTTTTCATGGCCGCCGCCCGGCGCAGCAGATAGGCAACGGTTTTGACGTCATGCCCGTCGGCCGGGCCGAGGTACTCAAACCCCATTTGGGAAAACATCGACCCGGGGATAAGCGCGTCTTTGAGCATCGCTTTTCCCCGGCGGATGGCCTTGCCGACCATCTTGCCGCCCGGCAGCGGGTCGAGGACTTTGTGGGTAAAGCGTTTTGCCTTGAAATACTGCGGTTTTAAGCGCAACCGTGCCAAATGGCGTGCCACGCCGCCGACGTTTTTACGAATCGACATACCGTTATCGTTGAGGACGACGATCAGCGGTTCGCCGCTCTGCCCGGCGTCGTTCAACCCTTCGTAAGCCAATCCCCCGGTCAAGGCTCCGTCACCCAAAACGGCGACGCATCTGTAAGTTTCACCCAGCAAAGACCGCGCCCGCGCCATCCCCAAAGCGGCCGACACCGAAGTGGAGGCGTGCCCGGCGATAAACGCGTCGTGGCCGCTCTCCGAAGGCTTGGGGAACCCCGACATTTCGCCGAGGGCCCGCAGCGAGGCAAAACCGTCTTTCCGCCCGGTCAGGAGTTTGTGGGTGTAGCACTGATGCCCGACGTCGAAGACAATGCGGTCGAGCGAAGTGTCAAAAACACGGTGCAGGGCGACCGTTAACTCAACCACGCCGAGATTGGACGCCAAATGCCCCCCTGTTTTCGAGATGTTTGTAATCAGGAAGCGGCGTATATCGGCGCAAAAACGCTCCAGCTCATGTGCGGGCACCTTCTTCACCGACCCTATATATTTTTCAAAGAGACCCTTCATCGTGTATCCTCCAGGGATCGAACCAACTCTTCCATGAAAGAAGTCTCCTCAAAAATAGATAAATGGCGCAACGCTTTTTGATAGGTATCCCGCGCTGTTTGCTTGTCATTGATCTCTCCGTCGGCATAATCGTCGGCGTATTGGAACGCCAGCCCAAAGTCTCTTCCAAACAGGCGGGCGGCGTCCTCTTTCTCCGGCGAAGCGTCCGCAATGATACAGCCTGCCGCCGCTGCCGCGATAAACAACGCCGCTGTTTTATAGCGGTAAATCTCTTCCAATGTAACAGCTGGGTTCCGATGGAGGTCAAGCTCCTGCCCGCCCGCGATGCCGTAAACCCCGGATGCATAGGCAATCGTATAAGCCGCGCGGTTGACTCTTTCGGCGGGGATGGTTTCCGATTGCCGGAGCATCAGCTCAAAGGCCGATGACAGAAGCGCGGAACCTGCCAAAAGGGCGGTTGATTCGCCGAAAACTTTATGACAAGAGGGTTTGCCGCGCCGGACATCATCGTTGTCCATGCAGGGGAGGTCGTCGTGAATGAGCGAATAGACATGCACCATTTCCAAAGCGCAGGCAAACGGCAAAGCCTCCCGCCAACGTCCGCCGCCCATCCGGCAGAACTCCAGCAGCATCACCGGGCGCAGACGCTTCCCGCCGTCTAACAGGTTGTACCGCATGGCCTCAACCAGCCTCTTTTGCGGCAGCGCGGACATGGGAAGGGCTTCTTCAAGCGTTTTTTGGATGGCTTCTATATACTCACACAGCAACGCTTCATTCTGTTGGTTCAAATGTCACTTCCTCCACTTGATCGGCGGTTTTGACCAGTTTGGTCACCCGCTGTTCGGCTTTTTGCAGAAGGGTTTGGCAATGCCCGGCCAGCTTCGCCCCTTCCTCAAAGAGCTTGATCGAATCCTCCAGCGGGGTGTCACCCCGTTCGAGGTCACGGATGATCTCATTGAGCCGGTTGACCGATTGCTCGAAATCCAATTTCTTCTCAGCCATTTATCCAATCCCCTCCACGCGGCTTTTGAGAAAACCGTCGCTTAACCGTATGTTTAGCAGTTCGCCATTCGCGGTATCGTTCACCGAACGGACGGGGATGCCGCGTTCGTTCTCCGCGACGGCGTAACCGCGCGCCAGCACTTTGAGCGGGCTGAGGGCGTCCATCCTTGCCGCCAGTGCCGCCAATGCCTTACCCCGGGGCGACGAGCCCCGTTCCCAACCGTTCATCAGGCGTTCGGACAATCTGTCGAGCTGCTGCCGTTTATCGCTGAAATAACGGTCGGGAGACAGTTTTCGGCGGGTCTCCCCTATTCGGGAAAGCCACTCTTCACAGTCCGGCGCGATGATCTCAGCGGCGTGGCTGGGCGTCGCAGCCCGCACATCGGCAACGAAATCGGCGATGGTGACGTCCGGCTCATGCCCGACCGCGCTGACCACCGGAAGGACGCTTGCGAAAATGGCGCGCGCCACCCGTTCGTCGTTGAACGCCCACAAATCTTCCAAAGAACCGCCGCCCCGCCCGGTGATGATAACGTCGGCGACATTGTGTTTATTGCAATACCGCAACGCGGAAACGATCTCACCCGGGGCTTCTTCGCCCTGCACCCGCACGGGAGCGACGATCAGCCGGCATAACGGCCAGCGGTGGCCGAAAACGCGGATCATATCCCGCACGGCGGCTCCGGCCGGGCTGGTGACCAACGCGACGCGGCGCGGAAAAAACGGCAAAGGCTTTTTATGGCGGGGATCGAACAACCCCTCGGCTTCCAGCTTCTTTTTCAGTTCCTCGAACGCCAGCGTCAGCGAACCCGCGCCGTCCGGCGTTAACTTGCGGCAATAGAGCTGATACTGTCCGTCGCGGGGATAGACCGAAACCCGCCCCGCCGCCAGCACCGACATGCCGTCCGATGGCTGAAAAGAAAGCGATTGCGCGTCGCCTTTGAACATGACCGAACGGAGGACGCTGCCCGCGTCTTTGAGGGTAAAATAGTGGTGCCCCGACGGGTAACGCTTATAATTGGAGATTTCCCCGCGCACCAAAACGCTTTCTAAAATCTCGTCAAACTCAAAAAGACGGCGGATATGCTCAGTTAGTTCGGATACGCTGACAGCTTCCCTCATCCAAGCTCCTCCCGGATAAAGCTCCCCAATATACCATTCACAAATGCGGCGGTCTCAGCTGTTTCGTATTTTTTAACGATCTCGACCGCCGCGTTGATGGCCGCGGCATTCGGCACATCGGGGCGATAAAGGATTTCATACATGCAAACCCGCATAACGGCGACCGCGACGCGTGATATACGGCCGAAACTCCAGCCGGACGCGTGTTTTTCAATGTAACCGTCCAATTCGGCCAGGTGTTCGCCCACCCCTTCGGCCACCGTTCTGATATACTGCGCCGATTCACCGTCCGGCGGGTTACTGAACAGTTCGTCCTCTTCCGTCAACCCTTTATAGTAATCAGGGTCTATCCGTTCGTCGATCAGTTCTGCCAAATTGAAGGTAAAATCCTGCGTATATACCGTGTGAACAACAATCTCGCGCGCGGTAATGCGTGTCATGGCCATCCTCCCGCCGAATTATTCCAGTTTACAGTATACATGATGGCTGTATAAAAATCAACAGCAAAAACCCCCGCCTTGCCTTTCGCCGCTTTTTGATATACTTGATAGCAGGAACGAATGAAGCAATACCGAAAGGCGATATTAAGCCGCTCCGCGGTTACACAGGGCTTTACCGCCTGCGTGTTGGAGACTGGCGCATCGTATTTTCCTATCCCGGCAACGACACGGTTCTTATTGAAAGAATCTCCCCGCGAGGAGATGTTTATAAGGGGGTATAACTAATGAACAATGTAAAAAAACAAGCCTTTACGGCATTCGACCTTTTGACTGAGCGGGAGCAAACCCTCGTGTTTGAGCTTATCAAAAGCCTTGCGCCTGACGATAAAGCCACGCCGGAAGACATAGCCGCGCATAAGGCCGCTATGAACGACTACCAGCGCGGGGAAGCCATTCCTATCAACGAAATCAACTGGAACTAATCAATGGTAAAAGGAGATGCCATACCATGAAACGATTTATCAGCGCGGCCCTCACCGCCGCCATCATCCTCGCGTTCATCCCCGGCATGACCCTTATGGCAAGAGCGGAGGATAAAAGTTGGAATGAAGAAACAGGGGAGGGGTGGGAGAACGATTTTGTATATCTTGTCAAAAACGGAAAGGCTACTATTACGGGATACTACGGCTCTGGTGGCAATGTCACAATACCGTCCGAAATCAACGGCTTTCCTGTTGTAGCTGTTAATAAATTTGGATATAACAACCATTCCATCGTGACGAGCGTTATCATCCCCGACAGTGTGACCTCGTTCGATGGGTTCGCAGGTTTTACCGCGCTTACAAGCGTGACTATTGGCAAAGGTGTGACCTTAATTAACGATGGTGCATTCGAGAATTGCACCTCGCTATCAAGCGTAACCATCCCAAACAGTGTGACCACGATTGGCTTTTTTGCGTTCAAAGATTGTACCTCGCTGGCAAATATGACCATCCCCAACGGCGTGACCAAGATTGAACAGGAGACGTTCGAGAATTGCACTTCGCTATCAAGCATAACCATTGGCAACGGCGTGAAAGAGATTCGCAGTAGTGCGTTCAAAAATTGCACGTCGCTAAAAAGCGTGACCATTCCAAATAGTGTGACTGAGATTCACAACGAGGTATTCACTGGTTGCACATCGCTAAAAAGCGTGACTATCGGCAACGGTCTGACCGAAATTAGCAATTCGGCGTTCTCTAACTGTACTTCACTGACAAACGTAGCTATCGGCAACAGCGTGCAGGTGATTGCAGCGCGGGGGTTTGAAGGATGCACCTCGTTAACAAGCGTGACCATCCCAGACAGCGTGACCGTTATTGTTAGTTCTGCTTTCGCTAATTGCACCTCGCTGACGAGCATTACAATACCGAAAAGTGTGACAAACATCCATGAAGAAGTATTTGTCAGTACGCATAAAGACATTACCATTAGTTGTTACACAAATTCTACAGCGCATACTTACGCAAAAAACAACGGCTTAAAATTTAAGTTGCTTGACAGCACGACCACCGACCCCGACCCGAAGCCCGACCCGTCACCAAGCGGCGGTGATACGCCGGAAACCACCCCGTCCGCCGACGGCGGACACCCCTCCCCGGAGGGGAATGAGACTCCCTCGCCGTCCCGCGAGGAAAC